>ERZ1740072.676-NODE-676-length-13602-cov-7.912010_pt1 | contig 13602 bp, 15 predicted proteins | sample MGYA00581733_ERZ1740072 | MGnify/ENA primary metagenome ERZ1740072 (study PRJEB43018, sample SAMN04849741) | marine metagenome | isolation source: floating plastic debris | place: Pacific Ocean | collected 2008-08-30 | study: EMG produced TPA metagenomics assembly...
ATTAAAATTATTTTTGGAGGAAAATAAAAAAACTATGAATTCTTCTTATTTTATCCCATTCTATCAATTGTCTCAATTATCTGTGGGCACTCATTATTACTGGAATATAAATTCGCTCCAAATGCACGGTCAGGTTTTAATGACTTCATGGTTTGTAATTGCTGTAATTCTATCAATTACAATGTTAGGAAACTTGAATTTAAAGAGAATTCCTGGATCAAAAAGTTTTCAAAATTTAACAGAATATATTACTGAGTTTATTTTTGACTTATCTAAAACTCAAATTGGGAGTGAAGATTATTTAAATTGGGTTCCATTTTTAGGTACTATTTTCTTATTCATATTTGTTTCAAATTGGTCTGGTGCGTTACTACCGTGGAAAGTTATTGAGTTACCAAGTGGTGAATTAGCTGCCCCTACTAACGACATTAATACGACTGTATCATTAGCTTTATTAACGTCATTATCATATTTTTATGCTGGAATTAGCAAAAAAGGAATATCTTATTTTAATCGTTATGTGCAACCAGCAGCTTTTCTTCTCCCAATTAACGTCTTAGAAGATTTTACAAAACCTTTATCATTAAGTTTCCGTCTTTTTGGAAACATTTTGGCAGATGAGCTTGTTGTAGCTGTTTTATTGTCACTTGTCCCTCTTTTTATTCCAGTTCCATTAATGCTATTAGGGCTTTTTACAAGTGCTATACAAGCACTAGTTTTTTCTACGTTAGCTGGAGCGTATATAGGAGAGTCTGTCGAAGATCACCACTAACTGATCTTTTTTACCAAAAAATAAGTTAATTTTTTATGTTGTTAGAACATAGCATTTTATTTGCAAAGTTACGTTTACAAAAACTTGTATAGGTATATATTTATACTTTAGAACTGTAAATCATTTAATTTTATTTTGAAGGAAAAATTTTATTATGAATCCATTAGTTGCTGCTGCTTCTGTTGTTGCTGCTAGTTTAGCTGTAGGTCTTGCTGCTATTGGGCCTGGTGTTGGTCAAGGTACAGCTGCAGGTTATGCCGTAGAAGGTATTGCTCGTCAGCCAGAAGCGGAAGGAAAAATTAGAGGAGCTCTACTTTTAAGTTTCGCATTCATGGAATCACTAACAATTTATGGTCTTGTAGTAGCACTAGCTCTTTTATTTGCTAATCCATTTGCTTCATAACCTAATACACGGTTCAATTCAATACTATTGAAAATTATAAATGTGAGAAACTAGAAATTATGAACGACTTATTTATTTTTAATACTAGTTTTCAAGACTCTTTTGAAATAAACACCAATTTTTTTGATACAAATTTAATTAATTTGTCAATAGTGTTAGCTATTGTAATTCGTTTCTTAGGTGAAGCGTTGGTGAATATTTTAGAAGAAAGAAAACAAGTAATAACTAAAAACTTACAAGATTCAAATAAAAAAATTTTAGTCGTTAAGACAAGACTAAGTGATGTTGAATCAAAATTAAAACAAGCACAATTGGAGACTACAAAATTATATGATTCTCGTTTTTCTATTTTTTTTAGAAAAAAAGAAGAGTTATTAAATCAAGTTAACTCATATTTGATGCAATTACAATCATTAGAAAATGAAGTTGTAAATAGTCAAACAAAAAAAGTACTATCTGATATTTATGACAAAACAGTTGCTGCGACTTTTAATACTCTTTGTATTAGTCTTGCTACATCATTCAAACAATCAGGTAAATTTTCTAATAAACGAAAAACCACTACTTATAATTATTTGAAAAAATTGACATCTTTTAATTAGAAATAGAAGTTTCCTATTTTAATAAAATAGGAAACTTCTATTTCTAATTAAGATTATTTTTAACTTAATTGTTTCTAATTATTGAGTTTTTTCATTAAATTCTGATATTTTTAAGAAAGAAGGGTTCTTATGTTAAACATTGCTACAGATGAAATTTGTTCATTAATTCGTTATAGAATTCAGAATTATAATTCTGAATTAAAATTAAATAATGTAGGAGTAGTTTTTAAAGTTGGAGATGGTATTGTCCGAGTTTTTGGTTTACACGGTGCAATGGCTGGAGAATTATTGTTATTTGAAGATGGCAGTGTTGGTATTGCATTCAATTTAGAAAAAAATAATATTGGAGTTGTTTTATTAGGTGATTGTTCTTTAATTCAAGAAGGTATGATTGTAAAAGGAACAGGTAAAATTGGTGAAGTACCTGTTGGGGATAAATTTTTAGGTCGTATTGTTGATTCGCTAGCAAATCCTGTTGATGGTAAAGGAGATATCGTTGCGTCTGAAACAAGACTAATTGAACCTCCTGCTCCTGGTATTGTTGATCGAAGATCTGTATATGAACCTTTACAAACAGGTATTATTGCAATTGATGCAATGATTCCTATTGGTCGTGGACAACGAGAATTAATTATTGGTGATAGACAAACAGGTAAAACAGCTGTTGCTATGGATACTATTTTAAATCAAAAAGGAAAAGATGTTAAATGTATTTATGTTGCAATAGGCCAGAAATCTTCTTCAATTGCTCAAGTTGTAACTACACTACAAGAGAAAGATGCATTAGATTATACAATAATCGTTGCTGCAACAGCTGATACAACAGCAACAATGCAATATATAGCTCCATATAGTGGTACTGCTCTTGCAGAGTATTTTATGTACAATGGTGGTCATGCATTAGTTGTGTATGATGATTTATCAAAACAAGCTCAAGCTTATCGTGAAATGTCTTTATTATTGAGACGTCCACCTGGACGTGAAGCGTATCCTGGAGACGTTTTTTATTTACACTCACGATTGTTAGAACGTGCTGCTAAATTAAATGATAATTTAGGAGGTGGTAGTTTAACAGCATTACCTATTGTAGAAACGCAAGAGGGAGATGTATCCGCTTATATTCCAACAAATGTTATCAGTATTACTGATGGCCAGATCTTTTTATCTGCGGATATTTTCAATGCAGGCTTTAGACCAGCTATCAATGTTGGTATTTCTGTTTCTCGTGTTGGTTCAGCAGCACAACCTAAAGCTATGAAACGTGTTGCAGGGAAATTGAAATTGGAATTAGCTCAATTTGCTGAATTAGAAGCTTTCTCACAATTTGCCTCAGATTTAGACCAAGCAACACAAAATCAATTAGCACGTGGTAAGCGTCTAAGAGAAATTTTAAAACAACCTCAATATTCACCACTTTCTCTAGAAAATCAGGTTAGTATTATTTTTGCAGGAACAAATGGTTACTTAGATAAGATTGAAATGGAAAATGTTTCAAGTTATCTAGGATCATTAAAAGACTCATTGAAAGAAGTAAAATCAAAATTTGGAGATGTTATTTTATCAACAAATGATTTTACAAAAGATGAAGAAAATGTGTTAAAAGATATATTGGAGGCGTCATAATTTACTTTAGCAATAATTAAATTATATTGTATAGATTGTAGTGCGTATTAAAGAAATAAAATTGATTTTCGATTTTATTCTAGAGAGATCATCTTGATGTGATAATAAGTGATTTTTAATTTGTGTTTAAATATCATGACAATAGCAATAGGTAAAGCAGACGAAGAGCGTGGATTATTTGATATTATCGATGACTGGTTACGACGTGATAGATTCGTATTTGTTGGATGGTCGGGATTATTATTATTTCCTTGTGCATATTTAGCATTAGGAGGTTGGTTGACTGGAACAACTTTTGTTACTTCGTGGTATACGCACGGATTAGCAAGCTCGTATTTAGAAGGTTGTAATTTCTTAACAGCTGCAGTTTCTACACCTTCAAATGCTGTAGGACATTCACTACTGTTTCTTTGGGGTGTTGAAGCACAAGGAAACTTTACTCGATGGTGTCAATTAGGTGGTCTATGGCCATTCGTAGCACTTCACGGGTCTTTTGGTTTAATCGGTTTTATGCTTCGACAATTTGAAATTGCACAATCAGTTAGGTTGCGTCCATATAATGCGATTGCTTTTTCTGGTCCAATTTCTGTTTTTGTTTCAGTATTTCTTATTTACCCTTTAGGTCAGTCTGGTTGGTTCTTTGCACCAAGTTTTGGTGTTGCTGCTATTTTCCGTTTTATTTTATTCTTTCAGGGGTTTCATAATTGGACATTAAATCCTTTCCATATGATGGGTGTAGCTGGTGTATTAGGAGCAGCTTTATTATGTGCTATTCACGGAGCAACTGTTGAGAATACTTTATTTGAAGATGGTGATGGTGCAAATACATTTAGAGCTTTTAACCCAACTCAAGCTGAAGAGACTTATTCAATGGTTACTGCAAACAGATTTTGGTCTCAAATTTTTGGTGTTGCTTTTTCAAATAAGCGTTGGTTACATTTTTTCATGTTATTTGTACCAGTAACTGGGTTATGGATGAGTGCATTAGGTGTTGTAGGATTAGCGTTAAATTTAAGGGCTTATGACTTTGTTTCTCAAGAAATTCGTGCCGCAGAAGACCCTGAATTTGAAACTTTCTACACTAAGAATATTTTATTAAATGAAGGTATTCGTGCATGGATGGTTGCACAAGATCAACCTCACGAGAAGATTGTATTCCCTGAGGAGGTATTACCACGTGGAAACGCTCTTTAATGGTACTTTAGTTACAGGTGGTCGTGATCAAGAGACTACTGGTTTTGCTTGGTGGTCTGGAAATGCTAGATTAATCAACTTATCTGGTAAACTTTTAGGAGCACATGTAGCTCATGCTGGATTAATTGTTTTTTGGGCAGGTGCTATGAACTTATTCGAAGTAGCTCATTTTATACCTGAAAAACCTATGTACGAGCAAGGTTTGATTTTATTGCCTCATTTAGCAACATTAGGTTATGGTGTAGGTCCCGGTGGGGAAGTTATTGATACTTTTCCTTATTTTGTTTCTGGTGTTGTACATTTAATTTCTTCTGCTGTTTTAGGCTTTGGTGGAATTTATCATTCTATCTTAGGTCCTGAAACATTAGAAGAATCTTTCCCTTTCTTTGGATATGTTTGGAAAGATAAGAACAAAATGACAACAATTTTAGGTATTCACCTAATTTTATTGGGGTTAGGATCGTGGCTTTTAGTATTGAAAGCTTCTTATTTTGGCGGTGTTTACGATACATGGGCACCTGGTGGAGGTGATATCCGATTGATTACTGACGCAACAATTAGTCCAGTTGTTATTTTTGGGTATTTATTAAAATCACCTTTTGGTGGTGACGGTTGGATTGTAAGTGTTGATAATATGGAAGATATTATTGGTGGTCATATTTGGATTGGTACTTTAGAAATTTTTGGTGGTATCTGGCATATTACTACAAAACCATGGCCGTGGGCACGACGTGCTTTTGTTTGGTCAGGTGAAGCTTATCTTTCTTATAGTTTAGCTGCAATTTCTATGATGGGTTTCATCGCGTGTTGTATGTCGTGGTTTAACAATACTGCTTATCCAAGTGAATTTTATGGTCCAACAGGTCCAGAAGCTTCGCAATCTCAAGCATTTACTTTCTTAGTCCGTGATCAACGTTTAGGAGCAAATGTTGCTTCGGCACAAGGTCCTACAGGTTTAGGTAAATATTTGATGCGTTCGCCGACAGGTGAAATCATTTTTGGAGGTGAAACAATGCGTTTTTGGGATTTCCGTGGTCCTTGGTTAGAGCCATTACGCGGACCTAACGGATTAGATTTGAATAAATTGAAAAATGATATTCAACCATGGCAAGAAAGACGAGCTGCTGAGTATATGACTCATGCTCCTCTAGGTTCATTAAATTCGGTTGGTGGTGTTGCTACAGAAATTAATGCTGTTAACTTCGTTAGTCCACGTAGTTGGTTAGCAACAAGTCATTTTGTTTTAGGTTTCTTCTTTTTCATTGGTCATTTGTGGCATGCTGGTCGTGCAAGAGCTGCAGCAGCAGGATTCGAAAAAGGAATTGATCGTGATGACGAACCTGTTTTATCACTTAAGCCATTAGATTAATTGTTAAGACATTTTTTATTAAGGTATATCACATATGTGATATACCTTGTTATATGTCGTAGAGGATATGGCGGAATTGGTAGACGCGATGGACTTAAATCAATATTACTTTTATTGAGCATTTTTCAAGTAACTGAAAAAAGGTTTGCTTTCAAAATCAGGGAAAGTTACATATTGTAAAAATCCTGAGCCAAGTAAGATTCGATTGAATTGTAAAGGTGCAGAGACTCAACGGAAGCTATTTAATCACAATTTCTTTCCATAAAGAAAGAATTTTTGTTATATTGAATAAAGATAGAGTCCAATTTTCAAAATTGAAAATCCATTGGTTTATTAAACCTTGAGGGTTCAAGTCCCTCTATCCTCACAAGAATTTAGTTTGTACTAAATTCTACATCTTACGTAGTTCAAGATTATTGATAAAAAAACTTATATATGATAATATGAAAAAAATAAACACAAATATAAAGCATAAATTACAAAGTTTTTGCGAACAAACAAAAAACCGTCAAACTTTTCCTTTTACAGCGCTTATTGGACAAACAAACATGAAACTTGCTCTGGTATTGAATGTTATTGATCCAAAAATTGGAGGGGTAATGAGCATGGGAGATCGTGGTACAGGAAAGTCAACTATAGTACGATCTTTAGTTGATTTACTGCCCAATATACAAGTTGTATCAAATGACCCTTTTAATTCCGATCCTATCGATCTTGATTTAATGGGTAAAGAAGTGAAAGAAAAGTTAAGTGCTGGTGAAAAATTATATACATCTTCAATAAAAACTCCTATGATTGATTTGCCATTAGGAGCAACAGAAGATCGAGTTTGTGGAACAATTGATATTGAAAAAGCTTTAATTGATGGTACAAAAGCATTCGAACCAGGTCTTTTAGCAAAAGCAAATCGTGGTATTTTATACGTTGATGAAGTCAACTTATTAGATGATCATCTAGTTGATATTCTTTTAGATTCAGCTGCTGGTGGATGGAATACTGTAGAACGTGAAGGTATTTCAATTGTTCATCCTGCAAGATTCATTTTAATTGGATCTGGAAATCCGGAAGAAGGTGAACTTCGTCCACAATTATTAGATCGTTTTGGTATGCACGTGCAAATCAAAACTATTAAGGACCCTGTATCGAGAGTAAAAATTGTAGAAAGACGCTCAAATTTCGATAAATCTCCAGAAAATTTTATAAAAGAATATAACTATTTACAAGAATTCTTAAAAACTCGAATTATTAATGCAAGAGAATCTATAAAAGACATTAAAATTGATTACCAATATAAAGTAAATATTGCTGAATTATGTTCTAATTTGAATATTGATGGATTACGTGGGGATATTGTTACAAATAGAGCAGTAAAAGCTTTTGTTGCTTTAAATTCTCGAAAATTTGTTGTTGATAAAGATGTTTTTACTGTGATGAATTTATGTTTACTACATAGATTAAAAAAGAATCCATTAGAATCTATTGATTCAAACCAAAATGTTGTAACGATTTTTAAAGAAATTTTTGGTTATTCTGAATAAATTTTTGTTAATAGACAAAGTTAAAAAGAGCTTCTACGTATTTTATATATATGCTATATGCAATCGAACACTAATTAAATGATTATTTTTTACTTGTTTTTATCCTAAATATTTGATATAACATATGTGTGTGTCATTTTGTTGAGCTCATCGTCTAATGGATAGGACAGAAACCTTCTAAGTTTCTAATGTAGGTTCGATTCCTACTGAGCTTAACTATTGAAAATTGGGTCAATGCCCGAGTGGTTAATGGGGATGGATTGTAAATCCATTGGTTTATTCCTACGCTGGTTCAAATCCAGCTTGGCCCAAATAAGAATATTTTATTTTATATCAGTTAAGTTAATTATTTTTTGTAGCTAGGATTTTAACTATTTTTGATACTTTATATTGTAATGCATAATTATTTTTAATAAATTTAAATGTCTTTTTCTAAGAATCTTCTAACCCATTTAAAAGTATTATTTTTCTCTTTATTTCTTGTTGTATTTTCTATAAACAAAGCGGAGGCTTATCCAATTTTTGCTCGACAATATTTCTCATCTCCAAGAGAAGTAAGCGGTAGAATTGCTTGTTCATATTGTCATTTAGCTCAGAAGCCTATTGAACTTTCAATACCTCAATCCGTTTTTCCAAATACTGTTTTTGAAGCTGTTGTTAAAGTACCTTACAATAAAGAAGCAAAGCAGCTAAGTGCTCAAGGTAAAAAAGTTGGATTAAATATTGGTGCAATATTAATTCTTCCAGAAGGGTTCACATTAGCTCCAATTGATCGTATTTCTCAATCATTAAAAACTAAAACAACTGGTTTGTCATACTTACCATATAATAATTCGAATAAGAGTACATTTATGGTTGGTCCTGTAAGTGGAGATAAATATGACAAGTTAGTCTTCCCTGTCTTATCTCCAGAAGCTGATTCCAATGCAGCTTTTTTAAAATCTGCTGTTTATGTTGGTGGAAATAGAGGTCGAGGACAGGTTTATCCAAACGGAGAAAAAAGTAATAATAATCTTTTTGCTGCATCAACAACAGGCATTGTATCATCTATTAAACCTATAGAAAATGGTAAATTTAATGTTACTATTTCAACAAACGACGGTAATTCAGTAACAGAGGTTGTTGGTGCCGGAGCTAATTTAATTGTTCAAGAAGGTCAACAAGTTTCTGCTGATCAACCATTAACATCTGATCCAAATGTCGGTGGTTATGGACAAGTGGAAACTGAAATTGCACTACAAAACCCTCAACGTGTACAAGGTTTATTATTATTTTCATTTTTCATATTAATGGCACAGATTTTCTTAGTTCTTAAGAAGAAGCAATTTGAGAAAGTTCAGTTGTTCGAAATGAATTTTTAACTATATTTTAAAAAGAAGGATTCTATTATGTTCTATTTTATTTCATTGGCAATTTTATCTATTATTTTCTTAGCGACATATATCCCACTATTAAAAAGTGAATTAATTTAATTTTATTTGTTTTCTTGTAAGTTTATTATTGTATATCTCTGATGTTTACTTGAGATTGTTTTTTTTTAAGGAATTAATTACATTTTATTATGATCGAACTTCTTTTATTTGGTATTATTTTAGGTTTTTTATCTTGTGTTTTAGCAGGTCTTTTTGTCTCTGCTTATTATCAATATAAAAGAAATCGCTAATAATCTTTAATAATTTTTGTATACTTTTTTATAGTTTATAAATTTTTATTCATTTTATGATTAACTTAGTACAATTTCAGATATTAACAGAAAAGAGTATAATAGCTTTAGAATCAAATAAGTATGTATTTCGAGTTGATAGTAGACTAAATAAAACTCAAATTAAACATATTTTCGAAGAATTATTTAAAATTAAAGTTTTAAATGTTAATACTTCTAGATTAGTAAAAAAATTTTCAACATCATCAAGATCTTTGAAAAATTGCCATAAGAAAGTAATACTAACAATTGAACCTGGTAAGATAATTCAATTTTCATAAGTTTATTTTGTATATTTATTTTAATATTTCTTTTTATTTAAAGATTATAATTCAAAAATGAGAAAAAATTTATTAATTTGGACAAATCATTTATTAATAAAATCGGATAGTTTTAATAAGCTTCAAACAAATTCAATTAATTCAAAAGAGAAAAAACTGATAGATTTCAAAAGAGATAAAATATTTACACCTGGTATTGTTACTTCTTTTTCCCACTTATCGAGAATAACTGCTAAGACTTGTTTAATTTCATTTTTAGATGGTGAAAAACGAGTCATAATTTGTCCATACGGTTTAAATTTAGGTGATAAAGTTTTATCAAGTGTTGAGGCACCATTAGCTGTAGGTAATCACTTATTATTAAAAAATATGCCATTAGGTACTGATATTCATAATATCGAGTTGTATCCTGGATGTGGTGGTAAAATTGCAAGAGCAGGTGGAACATTTGCTAATGTTGTTGCTAAAGAAGGGTCTTTTGTTACATTAAGATTACCTTCTGGAGAAGTTAGGTTTGTCTCAAAATATTGTTGGGCTAGTGTCGGGCGAGTCGGAGAAAAATCTATTGTAAAAAAATCATTAGGAAAAGCTGGAAGAAACCGTTGGATTGGGAAACGTCCACATGTTCGTGGAGTTGTAAAAAATCCAGTAGATCATCCACATGGTGGTGGTGAAGGACGTTCTCCTATAGGTCGAGCACATCCAGTTACACCTTGGGGTCGAATTGCTTTAGGACAACGAACAAGAAAACCTAGAAAATACAGTGATTTGTTAATACTTAGTCGAAGAAAGTAATGAAGTGGTTTTGTATATAATTTTTATTATTTAAATTTTTTAATTATTTATCGCATAAAATTATGTCTCGTTCTTTTAAAAAAATACCTTTTGTTTCAAGTAAGCTCTTAAAGAAAGTGAAACTATTTAATAGAAAAAAAGTTATTTTGACATGGTCTAGAGCATCAACAATTGTACCAATAATGATAGGAAATGTAATTGCTATTTATAATGGAAATCGACATATTCCCGTTTTTGTAACTGATGCTATGATTGGTCATAAATTTGGGGAATTTTCTTCAACTCGTACCTTTAAAAACCATAAATCATAAAGTTGAATTTTAATTGTGTCATATGTTTAGAATTAGTTAGTAATAAAAAGAAAAATTTTAAATTATGGGTCAAAAAGTACACCCTTTAGGGTTTCGAGTAGGCGTTAATAAGAACTACCGTTCAAAATGGTTTAGCAATTTAGGATCCTATTCTTCGTTGCTTTTTGAAGATTATTTAATACGTAATTGCATTATTAGTTATTTTGATAATTTAAATAATAAAAAAAACTTAATAGACTCTATTAATGTGACAGATGTAATTATATCTCGTAAATTTGATCAAACGAATGTGTCAATTTATATTGCATCTATTAATAATTTAATAGTAGATGGTTCAAATTTATTGAATAATTTAAAGTCAAATAAAATTGTTGATAATTTACAAAAACTTTTAACTACTAAAGTAAGGTCTTTAAATGTTAACAATTCTGATTTTAAAATACCTTCTCGAATTGTTGTTAAAATTAATGAATCTGAGAATGTTCATTCAAATTCTGTATTCATTGCTAAATGTTTGATTGATGATTTAGAAAAACGTGTTCCTTTTAGACGTGCTTTAAAAAACATCGTTGATGTTGTACAAAAACATAAAAACATTGCTGGCCTTAAAATTAAAATTTCCGGTCGATTAAATGGAATTGAAATGGCAAGAAGTGAATGGATAAGAGAAGGTCGAATTCCTTTACAAACGTTAACTGCAAATATACAATATTGCAATGATGTTGCTCATACTAAATATGGTCTTTTAGGGATAAAAATTTGGGTTTATAATAAAAATAATTAGTAATGAATGAAAATTATATTTTTTACTTAGTTTAGTGAAGGTTTTTAATATGTTAAGTCCAAAACGAATGAAATATAGACGTTATCATCGTATCAAAGGCGGTGGTGTTGCCAATAGTTCCAATAAAGTTGTTTTTGGTGAATTTGGTATTCAAGCTACTACTTCCTCTTGGGTAACGTCTCGTCAAATAGAAGCAGGTCGTCGTGCAATAACACGATATGTACGTAGGGGCGGAAAATTGTGGATACGAATTTTTCCAGACAAACCAATAACATTTCGTCCTCCTGAGACACGAATGGGATCTGGTAAAGGAGCTCCAGATTTGTGGGTTGCAGTTGTTAAATCTGGAAACATTTTATATGAAATTCAAGGAGTCTCTGAAATAATTGCTCGTGGTGCAATGAGAATTGCGTCTTATAAAATGCCTGTCAAAACAAAATTTGTTAAAAGAATAGATTAATGTGTAAGGAGTAGAAAGTTATGGTCCAACCTCAATCTCGCATAAAAGTTGTAGACAATAGTGGAGCAAAAGAACTCGTTTGTATTAGAGTTTTAAGAAAAGGATCGAATCAAACCTCGAATATAGGGGATATTATTATTGGTGTAGTCAAAGAAGCGATTCCAAATACTTCTCTTAAAAAATCAGATATTGTTAGAGCTGTTATTGTTAGAACAAGAAAAGGGTTGAAACGTAAAAACGGTGTTTATATTCGCTTTGATGATAATGCTGTAGTCGTTGTCAATAAAGAAAATGTTCCTCGAGGTACACGTATTTTCGGTCCCGTTGCTCGTGAATTGAGAGAAAAGAATTTTATGAAAATAGTTTCTTTAGCTCCAGAAGTGATATAGAAGTTCGTTCTTGTCAATTTCTTTATTTTTTAGTTAAATTTGGATGTTATGTGTTGTGTAATATGAGAAGGCATATAAAACTATGAAACAACGTTTACAAGTTAAGTATTTAAATACAGTAATACCGAAATTAAAAGAAGAATTTAAATACAAAAATATTAATCAAATTCCATCAATAAAAAAAATTGTTGTTAATCGAGGTTTAGGTCAATCTTATCAAAGTTCAAAGTCTTTTGAGTACTTTTTAGATGAGTTGGCTGTTATTACTGGGCAAAAGGGTGTTATCACATACTCAAAAAAAGCAATTGCTAGTTTCAAGTTAAGAAAAAAATCTCCAGTTGGAGTCTCAGTAACATTGCGTGGTCAAAAAATGTATGCTTTTTTAGATAGATTAATTAATTTAGCTTTGCCTCGTGTTAGAGATTTTCAAGGTTTGAATTCTAAAAGTTTTGATGGATCTGGAAATTTTAGTCTTGGGTTAAATGAACAATTAATGTTTCCTGAAATAGATTATGATAGAATTGATGGTGTTTGTGGTATGGATATTTCAATTGTTATTAAATCATCTAATAGTAATGAAAGTTTATTTTTATTAAATGAATTGGGTATACCTTTTTCAAGTAATCGTATGTAACACTGTATAATATAATAAAACAAATTGAATTTTAATCGTTTATGAAAAAAAAAAACAAAGTTTATCCTTTAATAAACTATTCTTCGTTAAATTATAAAAACACTAATTTTTTAAAAAAATTTATAGCAACTGATGGGAAAATTCTTCCTAAATATATAACAATTTTAGATCCAAAAAATCAGAGAAAATTGTCGAAATCTGTGAAGGTTTCAAGAATATTAGGTTTATTAAAATTTATTAATAATTAAATTGCTTCATTATTGTAATATTATTATTCAAATTCAAAAAAGTAAAAAAGGAGAGTTACGTTTATGGCACGTGAAAAGTTTGAAAGAGTAAAGCCTCATGTAAATATTGGAACAATTGGTCATGTTGACCATGGAAAAACCACTTTGACAGCCGCAATAACTATGGCTTTAGCTTCTGCTAGTGGTAAACAAGGTAAAAAATATGATGATATTGACTCTGCTCCAGAAGAGAAAGCACGTGGTATTACGATTAATACAGCCCATGTAGAATATGAAACAGAAACTCGCCATTATGCTCATGTAGATTGTCCAGGTCATGCTGACTATGTAAAAAATATGATTACTGGAGCTGCACAAATGGATGGAGCAATATTAGTTGTTTCGGGTGCTGATGGTCCAATGCCACAAACAAAAGAACATTTATTATTAGCAAAACAAGTAGGTGTTCCTAGCATTGTGGTTTTCTTAAATAAAGAAGATCAAGTTGATGATGAAGA
>ERZ1740072.677-NODE-677-length-13595-cov-9.501403_pt1 | contig 13595 bp, 9 predicted proteins | sample MGYA00581733_ERZ1740072 | MGnify/ENA primary metagenome ERZ1740072 (study PRJEB43018, sample SAMN04849741) | marine metagenome | isolation source: floating plastic debris | place: Pacific Ocean | collected 2008-08-30 | study: EMG produced TPA metagenomics assembly...
AAGGTTATCCAGTTCCATGTTAATTATCTATTATCTGATACTTGACCAATCCAGGGTCTCTGTTTGCTTTATTTGTATCACAAAAAGTAAAGGGACTCATAAGTGCCCCTCGAATCGGCAATATACAATTTCATTAAGATGTGCCCATTGATGTTGCGACTTTAAAGTCAATAACATTTATAGAGACACGTGTTTGCAGGCCTGTTTTTGGAGGTGTCAGTTTATGAATATTTTTTTTATCTAGCACACCTGTGAGTGGTTGGCAGGCAGTTTCAGGCATTGCTGGATATATTAGGAGGCCTGTTTTAGTTTAAGCTGATCCATGGTGTTAAGTGTTATCAGGCTTGCACACACCTGTACTAATAGCAACCAGCTTTCCAGCTTTTATGGCGTTCTTGTATTTCAAACTGTAGTGTAGAGATGTTTACATGTTGGAGAACTGCTGTCCCAGCATTGCCCATATGGTCATAATTATAATGTATCAGCACAGGTTCCGGTGTACAATGTTCTATGAGATCGATCATCATTTATTTAATTGCATTGCTTACACTATGGTGATGGTGGCCATAGTAATTAGAACAATGCATCTTGACGTAGGCTGAAATCATAGCAAGCTGCATGATCATAATTTGAAGGACCCATTCCGTCATCGAAATTTTATATGATTAAAACATTGATGACTGTTCAAGAATATTGGGTAACTTGAGTGTATTTTTTCTATGTAAATTTCATGTCTCATCCGCTTTTTTTAGCTCTTTTGAGGAGGGTGATAGACTAAGTTTACAGTTTAGAACATCTGCTAGAAATGGATTAATATTACACGCTGAAAGTGCTCACAGAAAACATGAATTAACAGTGTTTATATATGAAGGAAAACCAAGATTAAGGATATCTGGCCGTTGTCACTGGTTATATACAAGAGATGTGGCTTTTGATGATTATAATGTATCTGACAATACCTTCCACACGGTAAGATCATTTACTGTCGAAGGCTGAATGACTCTTTAATATTTAAGTTACTTTCTCTGGATTAATTGAATCTTATAGTCTGTAGCATAAATATTCACTGGAATGTTGGTCAATAAGATGCAATATAGAATTACTGTGATTGATATTTCATTAATGTTTCATCTCCTATACTCATATAATTCAAAATTATCGGAAAAAAAGATATATTAAATAAATGCTATTTTGTATGAATAGATATGATGTCATCAGGACTCTCAACCCACCCTTTCACTAAAAATAAGAGCTATGACACCAAACCCTGACAAAAAATGATTAATTGTATAATGAGACTGATGAGATTGTTATTTGTTTTCAGCTAATAATAGTGGTAAAATCAACAGGAGTCTCTTTCACCATAGACCATAGGGATGAGAGATCGTTCTTCTATGCATCCAATCCAACCTTCCGCTGTTGGCACGTTCAAAAGTTTTTCTTTGGACAACCTAGCCCTAACCGGATTGGACATACTACTCAACCTGAGGTAGGCACGAATCATCAATTAATATTGTCCTTTCTCTAATTATAGTTAGTTGTAGACTGATTAATATTTCAAAACATGGAATTAAATTTTATTCCCACAAAATTCAATGTTAAAAGCTATTGTATTTATATTTGACAAGGTGAGCGATCACGGAAAGGCTAATAAATGAGTGCACCTTAGTTTATTATTAGAATTACCGCTGACGATAATTGTATGTTGTCGTTTGTACGATAAGACTTTCAAGTATCCACATTCTATTTTGAATTGATTTTCCCATCCCTGCCCAATTCAAATTCATTCATAAATCTGAGCTTCCTGTCTCATATAATTGAGCAAATACTTGAATAGCGAGCATCCTGTAATGATAGCATGTTTAAGATAAAGCTACAACACAAGTCGGTCAGATAAGGTTATGGGGTATATTGAGCAAAATATTTTGTAATAGACAGTCGTTTCCGATGCTCTGTATTTTGAAAGTGACCATGCTGTGAGGTATAAATACCGGTACCGCAATTGAAAACTCAAAGCATTTTGAAATTGTTTACAAATTTTTTTCCATTGTACTGAACTCCTTGGCTCAAACTGACCCGCCATTAGAACCACATATTATAGTCTATAGTTTAAAAATGATGTTTCTTTGCAGTATGGAATGAGGATGGATGGATGCATTAGATATTTCACTACGCAAAGAACTAATGGTACAGATTTAGAGCTATCAACATCCTATAAACGAGTATCCTCTTGTCAAAATCTTTTATGACAATAATTGTATAATATTATTGGTTTTTTAGTTCTATACCAATATCCCGAGATATGCTCTAATTTTGTATATTCGCATCAGATGATGTAATGTTGCCAAATGATTTCTCTGTAAATAAGTTAGAGGGACTAAAATTATCACAATCAAAAACTAGTCTCAACAGCTCATTTGCTTTCAATAACTGCTGCACATTTTTTTGTTTATTGATTCTTTTTTTTCATATGCCTGTGTATTTATTTTGGTTTTACTTGAAGACTCGATGGGTCTTGATCACTGTTAAAACTCACACTGTACAGTTATTTATTTGTTTCTCTGTTGATATATTTCTATTTTTGTACTTCTATTACCTCAACAGCAATAAAATTGAACATCTAGTAGTTTAAAATTTTCATTGACCACTGTTAATGATAAATACCCCTTGTGCCAGTTCTGCCTAGGAGGTTCTGATGTAAGGGTTTTCGTGTTTGATTATTATGCAATTGACAAGGATGACACAGACATGCCATTTACTGTGATGCCAGTTTATGTTTGATAAAAACTGTGTGACAATGTATGTGACATCTGATTGGCATATCCATTGTCTCAAGCATTCTGTCATAGTACCAAATTTGTAATAGAGAAAAGTTGACAAAGCTTGTAACTACATGCGCATGTAGTTCCAAGCTATGTACTTGGTTGCTACTATGATGAAAGAAAGCCGGTCGGATATTTTAACGGAACATGATTTGAAATAATCGGAGTACCTACAGAATGGCATTTCTGTCAGACTATATTCCTTAATGGAAAAATTTGTTTCAATCATCTTTACGAACATACACAACCCGAATCTTATTTGCAGTTTTTGATAAAGTATTAAAAACCTCCGCCTCTTTAGTTCCAACTTGACTTACTTCTTTCTTCCGTTCTGATACAGCAATTTCTGTGTGTAATTTTTTAGATATAAAGAAAGCCTCACGTTTTATCTTACTTGTGCATTATTAAACGCAAATACACAAGCATCCTGTCTAGATGGTGGTTAGTGAGGTGTTAAGATATTCATCAACCTCCATTCACCAGAAAACTTAAATTTGGATCACTGTCAGTTTGTTGACACCGCAATTATATATTGGTGATTTCTTTGCAAACAATCACTGACAAGAAAGCCCAATCTGTTGAGAATAGCCAATGACTTCCCAGAAACCAGGCCGGCTTAAATTAGAAACTATTTATCACACATGTGTATGTAGTGTGTAGGTGTATACTGTACATTGGAACTAATTGAAAGTAAGTACATGTAATGCCTATAAAAATTATTGCATTCCGAACTGAGGACACGCATGTATTGGGCAATCTTCAAATAAACCTATAATGTTGCACATCTGCATTCCTGTGATTTCAAAGTTTAAAGCGTCTTATGCATACAAGTGTTATTGGAGGGTGTCATAATACCATGGAGTGACACCAATGATTATCAAGTTAACCAGTATGGCAGTTCTTAATGTCACTGTCACAATTTGACTTGCTTTAAAACATAACACTTGACAAAATGAGGCAGATCTATAGGATTTATGAAGGGTATGGTTTTAAACAACTTTAGCAGTGCCCATCTGGCACCGATGTCAGCACCGTAGGGCAGTAAAAACAGAACTCTGGCTATCTAGCTGGCAGCTCTTTAAATCTACGATTGCAGGTGCTGACAAAAAGGCTACCGTTTCTGATATAAACAATACCATGAAATTATGTTGTACTAAAACAATACCTGTATTACACACCCCAAATGACTTTTATCAAATTACTTATTGCATTTAATTGCCAGCCAAATACATGTACTACAATTCCTCTTTTCTTAGCCACCATGGTATTTGATTGCAAAAGGGTATCACGGCTACAAATCAGGTGGGCCTAAAACTGCACCTGCAGCATAGGATTTGAATCATGTTAACCCAGTGCTATACTCCAGATCAAAGAAGCACAGTTTTTCAATTTAGCATTCCGATGAGATTAGAAATTTCACACGACATCACACCTTTACCAATAATGCTACTGTCCAATCAAAGTATTTTGAAAGAAATCATTGCAGCATGGCCGTAAAGTATATTATTCTAATATATGATTCTCATATTTTTGTACTGCAAGAAATAATTCTGATTCCTATTAGACATATTAAGAAGTATTAGGGAATGCCAACGAGAGCGAGAGCGGAAAATAACAATAATGTAGTAATGGTCATTACTGAGGAAAGGGTTTGTACATGTAAACAGTATTTGTCTTTCTCCAGACACCATTAATCATTTCATCAGTTTATACAAAAGGCAAAAAATTTACATCTTTAAGACACTGAACGATGCATGATGCATGAATCGGCTGCAATTCTCATCACCCATAATTCATGATAGCATCACAGTCAAGCCTTCCATAACCAACCTTCAGCGTAAAACTTCACATGCTTTTCGACTGAGATGCAGCTTTGCCATGACAAGTGGTATGCTCAGATCTAAAATAAAACAAGGCCTTAGAATTAAAGAAACTGTTTGATAGCACCTGTTGAATGTGAACCTTATCTACATGGATGGCATGTCACCGGGTTCGAAATGCCCCTATACTATTACAGCGACATATGACAAAGCAACAATGGTATCTCAGAAATAAACCATATCCTATAGTAAACTTTAAACAAAAACTATTTATGGCTGATGACAGATAACGTTGAAACACTCCTCTCCTCTCATAACAAGACAATTACCGTGCCATTTACAAATTTATTTAGCTGGATTGGTTAATATCTGGTAACCAAAAGGTCAGTCACCCATTTATTCCTCGTAAAATGCAACAATAGCAGTCAAACACTGCCAAGATGTGTATTGCATCTGTAGTTGGTTTATTTTATGTTGCAACATTGCAAAGCGTGCATTGCAGCTGTAATGCTTGTATTTTTATTTGGAGGATATTAAGAAACATATATAGGAATGTCATATGCATGCTTGGCGTGAATTGGCTGCCAAAGCAAGTGAATTCGAACACAACCTTACAATAACTCAGCAAACATTCGCAGGAACTTCATAAGTAATTGTGATACCCTACTATCACCTTGGACCTTGAAATTTCCAAACCCATCCATGTGGCGTGCACTATATATAATTAATAAATTCTAGATACAAGACTTTAGGCGGCGTAACTCGAATGTCTTCCTCCCTAGCAGAGGATCAGCGAAAAGTAAAATAGTACATCATTCGGTATGGAATCAGCTTTATTAATCTGTTACTAATCTCTTTAATCTAATTAAACTTGATCAATTTTCCCCTGATCAGGTTATAATGGTCTTGGGTGCTCGGCTTATTTTGCAATCCCCCCCCCATCCCGCTGCCAGAGCCCAAAACCTCGAACATACAACATTATCCATAGTATGAGTGCACTGATATATCCTCTTTGACCTGTGGCACCACACCAGTAGAACGATGATAAAGATTTTTGTTGACAAAAACAAGATCCTTATTATTGCTAAGCATCTAACAAAAAGGGGTAAACAGTACAAGCAAGGTACAAGAGTGGCCAAATTATGAGTAATCTATAGTAAAGTGATTAGAATAGGGGTGACAAAGTGCATTTGACAATCCATTCATTCCTGAGTTGCTAATTTTAAACTATACATTGATGCTGATGATAACCTTTGGAGCCATTTTTATTGGCATCTTAATGAATGTTGCGCTGTCAACAAATACTATGAGAAAATCAGAAAATAAAAAATTTAATAAATTATTTAGTATTAATTGAAATAATTTAGCACCTGATTTGATGGATTAACTGCTGATACGATGGTGTAAATGCTTTTGAACTTTGATTTAAATCATGGGAATTAGCTGATGTCACGACATTATTCTTTATAAATATGCTCAATTCTCACCAGCTTATTGCCCAAGCGTTTGATATGACGTTTTTTTTTCTCTTTTTAAGTATATTTGAGCATCTGTAGTCAGCCATGTCCTAGCATACAGCAATAATTTAATTCAATAATTTACCCTTTATAGAGGAAACACAGCTGGCCAGTATATCAGCATGCAGAGCCAAATGTGTCCAAACCTCAACCGACTTAGCCAGTTTTCCGTGTACAGAAAAGCCGACCAATTCATTCATATAACCTGTCAGAAATAGAAGATATATTGCCATTAGATGCACACTATATAGTGATTTTACTGCTCAATTATGATAATTAATTCTTTTAATTGGTCCGACAATATTCTAAATAATAACTATGAATCATTATAATTGTCTGATATGCCTTTTATTCCCCATTATTTTCCTCCCTTTCTTGTTGACATGGTAATTGAATTAAATAGTCAACATCTTAGGCATCTTACTTGGAACATCCAATATATTTTCACTGAAAATATAATTCACATTAAATGACAGCTAATTGGGATGGGTTCCGCTGCTAAATGGAGATAGTGAGTTACTGCAGTTGACTGCGACTTGATAAACACGTTTATGAATAAAATAAAACATCAACATTTGTAATTCTTACTGCGTTCTATCTTGAAATATTGGAAAGATCATATCAAATCTAGATTACTTGGTAAATTTTAGTTTTAGGTTTTTGAGCCTCAGTTCAATCAAATTACCCAAATAGACTATTTGCAGCCTCACACTGGCTGTATAGGGGTACGAATTCTTTGCACTGTGATTCAACCTGTGACTGTGAAGGTTGATAACGTAGAAGGATCGTGACAACAGAAAAGTTAATTACAGTAGGATAAGTTTACATACAAAAATGGATGTCTCCAGTCTTGTGCATCCATCCCTCAGAAGAACACACCGCTTTGCATTACCGAACCTCATAATTTCGTTTCATATGGCAAGAAAGGTAAAGGCAAAAAAATGAGTTTATTTTAACCCTGAATGGTAATGGAATAAAGTATTGTGCATGCATACATATTTAGGTCTTGGATGCGCCAATGAAATAAACTTCATTTGATGCACTCACCTCGGGGTGAGAAACTCTTTTCCAGAGCTGTATTGTTGTATATATGCTTGATTACAATGAAGGCAAGATCTTTAGAGAGAACACAACTACGCGAATGCTTCACATAGCTTTTCATAAGAAACACCTGTTGAAGTTCCAATCCCGTCCAACCCTCTGCCATTTGTAACTAAAAATCAAAGGAAGATAATGTAGAAGTACACGTTCGTTGAGACGTCTTCTCCAGACGCCATAAATCTAGAATTCATGAAGCTGTTGTCACATGCAGTCGGAAATTGATGTTAGAACATAGATTACTGTTGTCTACCAACCAAGACAGCCAACAAATCTTCCCATTTGCTCCATTAATAACAAAAACGAGCTTCCGATGTAAATTAACAAGGGAGGAACCAAGTTACGCCACTCTCTCTAATGGAAGTCAAAACGACGGTTTAATTTCATGTTAACCGATCAGTAACCCAGTGGAAAGCTTATTAATGTCGTTCACATCAAGTGTTTTAGGCTACATGGTCTAGTACATTTCTGGTTGGTAGCACATACGTGATCTAGTTGTTGGTATATTGGCATCATGGCTGTTCTCTCACGACATATGGCCTCCTTCATAGATAAATACAGAAATGACCGCCCCTCTTCCTGTGAAAAAAATCAATGCAAATACTATTGTATAAATAATATTTAGTAAATGCTATTTCACATCTATCAACATTAATTAACTCCATGATGAGACAAAAAAACTGGAAAATATTCCAAGGAGCTTGTAGTGGGCCAATAACACTTTTTATTTATAATTCTGTGAAAAATCCATATCACATGGATTTCCCTGAAAATAAATTGTAAAAGCTAAGGATCGTTGAGCGGCAATCGGTGATTTGCGAACAACCTCATACAACGCATCATTTATTACCAGATTCAATATACATCCTGTTAATCTCCGTAAATCACAATAATAAAAATTATTATTAATATTTTTGTGGTCAAACCTGATTTGATTCAATGAATAAGTGCTGATAGTATTTGAGACAGTCTTCCCTGTCAGCATTTGTGGTGTTTGATTCAGAGTCAGACAGCATGGATCGGTTCATGGCACCCAGCACACCATCTGGGTCCTGAGAGTAAGGCAGATGACCAGATCTTCTCTTTACTGCTAGTCTACCCCCACTCTCTAATAACTTTCTAAATAATAAATCATGTTTGGTGTATAATATGTACACTGGTGCAAAATAAGTACACTGGTGCCAGACTGAAATTGACAAAAAGTTAAATTTTAAAATGGATTATGGGACGGGGTTATTTTTATGAAACCTAATTAGATCAGTGAGATGATGTATGTTTGATGTAGTATCAGCTTTGCTTAGTGTCAGGAAAACCACGCCAAATGCTGTTTTTTGTGAAGATAACCAGAGGAGATTAAATCTTTTTTCCAAAGCGTAGGCGTTAGTACAGTGGTCAACAGCCGGTAATTACAATGTGTTTTTGCACAATTTTCTTCCTTGCAGTGCTTTGTTAGCAAAAACTTAATTCACTATGAGCATTCCGCTTCGCATATTGACAGCAGGATTTATGCAAATTTTGCTACACATATGGCCACCAGATAAGCTGTGTGCAATCCCAAATCCAAGGAGTATTAAAAAAACTCAAAGCATTTTCTGACGTCATAGGAAACTGACATAATATCCATTAAAATTCCAGAACATGTGCAATGCAATATATACTACATTGAGATATAATTTTGGTTCATTTGATAGTGGGTGCAACTACCGCTTCATGCAAAACATGTAATACAAAATGGAGATCACTATGTATTATCGTAATGCATGTGAAGATATACTTCAAAATCATGATTTGTCTCAATACGATCGTTGGGCACAAAAGTACAAATTAATATGCGATGTAAACAAGTTTCAAATTTGTTATGCAGTCATATATATTTTTGCTGTGCACTGTGTTGTATAGTTTTCAAATGTTACATAGTTTAGTTACCTGAAACACTTGAAATTGTCCTCACTTGAAAAGAGCACTGGCCAGTATCTGTTGTCGCTTATTGCTACCTAAAACATGACAAGCAACAGGATTTGTACAACATTTCTCTGACGGCAGGTGCCAAACCCTATGCAGAAACAATACAAAAATTGACCTCACTGAACTAAACATGACATTACATGCATATCCTGGTTTCATTGATGGTAAACACTTCTTTGTGTACTAGAGTGCAGTACAAAATATATATCAATAACTTTGATGCAGCTGCAAAAAGAAAGTGTAGTGCCAAGTTCTTTTTTAGAAAACTTGCGTTTTACCTGCAGAAGGTACGATCTCTGATATTTTTGTTTATGAGTGACAACCAATGAATATACAAATTTTATACCGCTATCCAATGAACAACACAAACATTTCAACAGACTGTTATCACATCATTCGGTACTTAGGACCATAACTGGGGAGATTATAGATTATTTGTAGTAGGAATTGTGCGTAAATGTGCGGTGATAAACACAAATAATACCCATTGAAGAATCATGTTATGGTGTGCACAATGATTGTCTGGGTAGGATTTAAGAAAAAGCAACACTGATTCATTCACCAAAACATAGTGGAAAAATACCTGTTCCAGTAAGTCTAGCTCAGGAAGCATGCTCGGGGCACGAGACATGTATGTAAACCTGTCATAATATTGTGTGGATTTGAGCGTCAGTTGTACTGGGACATAGCAGGCTTCCCCCGTGTCAATATCAACAGGCATAAGGAGCCTGGGCTCCGAAGCTTGTACATACAGGTGCCTCAGTGCTTGCAAATGGTATCTACAGAGCAATAAAGACAGGCAAAGTTCTAAGCAAATATCAGCAGGCAAATTAACTAATTCACAAGACATTTTGAAGACAAATAATGGCATTGTTTTTGCATAAAATATCCACTTATTATCAGCTTATAAGTGAAATTTTGTTATAGACAGGATGGGAACAGTGCACACAAGAGCTTGACACGGGTAGTTGGAGATTTGTGACCATGGCTACTAATAATCCATCAGATGCGTTTCCAAAGGTCACTATCGTTTCGGAGAGGTCACCGGCCATTACTGGAAATACTGATCTCCAATTATCATTGTTCAAAGGCAGCATAACCATGGCTGCGAAACAATAAATGATAAATTAACCAACCTGTTATCATTGGAGTGAACAGGAAACTTAGGAAAGAATGAGCATATCAACAGAGGTAATGTGTCAGCCTTTGAGCTTAATGTGTATCTATAAAATGCATGGTAATTGAGCGTAGTTAGGTTTTATAACATGCTACATGAAGGATGAGAACATATTTGTGCCAGAGGCTTACAATTATAACCACAAGTAGAATACATACCAACTAGAACAACACACTAGATGTACTATTTCAGGAAGTGCATAGTTCCTAGAGTAAAGAGCATAATGTAGGGAGGGGGTAATTCACTCAGAGATGGTAATAAATTATGCACTGCAAACATTAACCAGGATAGAAACCCTTCTAATGTAATAATTCCTCGCCAACAAAATACTTTGGGTCGTGTCGTACTTGTTGGGCCACGGCAAATGTGGGATAAAAAAGTCAGCTTGTACTTTTCACCCGGCAGTAATTAATCATTGGGGATAAAAACAATAGATATTACTCCATCTGGTGACAAATTTGTCACTATTTTTTGCATATCCAAACACTTTTCATTTACAAAGTTGAGGAAAATATTTTGAAGTTTTTTCTTTTGGAGGAAAGCCAAAGAGAAAACTGATATTATGAATAATTGGTTGCAGATATCATCAAAGCAAAGATTACACACACCCATCCAGTAACACCTGCCATAACTGACATGTGTTTACCAACATTTTCAAAATTGCATTTATCAGCTGATGTTTATCCGAAATTCTTTGCTGCCATTGCGGTTTTTTGTGCAGATCTGTTTGAACTTCATGACATTATCGAGAGGGAGGCGCAGTCCACCTGCAATGTCATAATGTTTCATAAATCTTTATTTCAATTAGTATGGCCATTAGTGAGTTTCCAATCAGGCATATGTATTCTCGGCTGTAATGGGCATTGAAGATGTCCTAATCACTGGCAAGTTTGTTATGACACATGAAAACAGGTGAAGTGCCACTTGTGAAACAAATTTTCTGGCATTCCCAGCCAGCCTGTGAAAAAAATTAGATGAGCAATCTTCTTTGAACATAGGAAATACAAAAAAGTTCCAGGCAGTTCAAGATTCACATTATTTGGTTCAAGATTTTGCAAACCTGACCACAATGTAGTAAGAAATTTCAAGGTCAATACCCGCCAAGGGACAAAGCCGGTTATCTTGCCAAGTAGTTTATCAACAAACCAACTCCTTACCATCAGTGTGTCCGATCTGATCCAACTTATAATGAGCCTCAAAAAATATCAAAGGCTCATACCATAAAATACGTGAATTAGTCATGATGATGTTGAAGCTTACATTGTTATGTAGCTGGATTACAACACAATTTAGTTTGATTTTGAGATCTCAATACTATAGATTAGAGTCTGTGTGTAAGATTGGTTAAATCGGTGCGAGCGATTCGAAATTGGCGGCCACTGGAAATTTTAGAAATATTTGATATCAAAATTGTATTATGAATATTGGGTAGCTCCAGTATTCATAGGATATGATGGATTCAACTTGTGGTGCTGTTGACAAAATACAGCACTACAGTAATATTTTTGGAATCAGGAGTGCTTTTCATTGAGCCTGATGATTAGCCATCAATTACATCAATCAATTAAGTTGATGTTTTGAATACACCCTTTGAATCCCCTTTCTTTACTTCTTGCAAGTGCAATTGCGTATATAATTATAACTGACATCTAGGAAGTAGACAAAATACTCTTAAGTTGTTTTTTTCTTAAACAACAATTAGTCAAAAACCAGCGCCAACCAAATTTTGGGGCTCCGTGCCTCAAATAGCATCTGCGCATATTGAGCCTCATAGCCTTCCTATTTTTAACCAATTAACTTTTGTCCACAAATATAAACAGACAAACTAAAAGTTTGATAATTAACAAGTTACCTTCCAGAGCCCAGAAACAGGAGGCCTAGTGACATATGTATAGCCATGTGAGAGCCGTAAGTTACTGTAGGGACACCAATCCTTGTTCTCAAATATCTACACAGTCGCATCACTTCTAAATCACCGCTCCCTGACATCACCTGATGTCGATATTTGAAAGTATAGAAAATAACGCAACATATACATGCAGTTTTATGGCTCAAGAGGCTTTAACTTTAGCAACTACTAGATATGAGGCCAGGATTTCCAAATAAACGCCATAACAAAAAAGATAAAGAGGATTTGCCACAAATGGAGGGTTTGTGGTGCTCACACTACACTACTCATTGACATTCATTGACTCTGCACTATCTATTGACATGAGTGCATACAGGTTTTTATTAATACTGAATTTTTAAAACAATTGCAGCAAATTCTGTCATGTTGCGTAAAAAACACAAACCATTGCTAGTGAGAGCAGACATGTACACAATGCATTCTCCAGTATATGCCGTCCTGACTGATCAACAAGTGATGGTTTCTGGTATATCTCTACAAACTTTCTTGTGTACTTCAGCTAAACAAGAGAAGACAACTCTTATACATCATCAATACAACAATATAATAAATCATACATTTGATGCGCAGTTTAGAGTGAACATTACTGGGTGATGGCCATAGGCATATAATAACTAAGTTATTATATGCCTATGGTGATGGCGGTGTACCTATTTAGCAGGAAATGTCATTCATTTACTCAATGAAACATCAAACCATCAATCATGTGTCTCCATTTACATGAGTTGCTACAGACATTGTGAATGAATGTTGTAGTCTATTCCTATCACAGCTTTGACAGTGCAATGTTCTGAATGTGATTGATTGCTGATGGTTCTATCTTTGACAAGGCATACTGAGAAACTAGAACGCCATAAATAGAGAGTTTTTTGGCAACAGCAAGTGCTTTCGGTAAAGGAAGAACACTTTTTATGGAGTAATTCCATTGAAGGAGTGCATAATTAAACACCTCTGCAACTTCATTTATGATTCAGTTTTCTTCTAGTGGCGAAACTTAAGAGCTGCATGACCTCGGTCATTGCTCAGGTCAAGACAAAAATGTGGAAGTGTGCCAGGATAGCTCAAGTGCAGATTATGATCTACTTTCTTTGCTGTCCATGCCACCAGAGAAAATAGAAGATGCAGGCCAGGCTCAATTACATATCAGTATTAATGATTACCGCCTCTTGCATTTCACATCATTTATCTGGTAATACTACTGAGCTTTTCATTATAACTTTTTACTCATATTTAATTGATATTGCTATATACAAATAACTTACCAATAAGTCATACGCGCTTTGATTT
>ERZ1740072.678-NODE-678-length-13594-cov-16.791417_pt1 | contig 13594 bp, 9 predicted proteins | sample MGYA00581733_ERZ1740072 | MGnify/ENA primary metagenome ERZ1740072 (study PRJEB43018, sample SAMN04849741) | marine metagenome | isolation source: floating plastic debris | place: Pacific Ocean | collected 2008-08-30 | study: EMG produced TPA metagenomics assembly...
ACCGTATCATCTTTATGGTGATACGGTTTTGTTCTATCTAGAGCAATCGACAGATGCAACAGATGCAATCGTGGAACTAAGGTTAACCCCCATGCTGTGGCAAATTAGCAGCAGCTGCACGCTAACGTCTCGATCCTACGCTTTACACTAAATGGCGATGTACCCGATTGAGTTTATGGAGAGCGCCTCCCATTTCCCCGACGCCATTATTTTCGATATGGATGGCCTCATGCTAGATAGTGAAGTCATTTTCCATGACGCCTGGCAAACGACCCTGGTTGACCTTGGCTATGACCTGGATACCGCCACATACCTCAAGCTGGTTGGCTGTAGTAATGACCTGGCCGAAAACCTGTTGCTCAACCTGTTGGGGGCCGATTTTCCCATCGAGCGCTTTCGTAGCGGCTGGATGGCTCGATGGGAACGTCTGGTGGCTCAGGGGATACCGACTAAACCAGGGCTGTGGACGCTGTTAGACTGGCTCGATAAAATTAATTTGCCAAAAGCGGTGGGGACCTCAAGCGGCGACCATGAAGCGCAGATCAGCTTAAAAAGTACGGGTCTATGGTCAAGGTTCCAAACCATTGTCACCGTTGATCAAGCGGGGGCCGGTAAGCCCGCTCCAGATATCTTTTTGACCGCCGCTAAAGCCCTAGATATCGCTCCAGCCAACTGCCTGGTGTTAGAAGATTCTAATGCTGGAGTTCAAGCAGCCAAGGCCGCGGGTATGGCCGTCATCATGGTGCCCGACTTACAGGTGCCCACGGCCTATGCCCAGGACCATGCCCTAAAAATAGTCTCATCCTTAAATGACGTGCTAGACCATTTGCAGCAGACGTGGCCGATGGCCGGCGGCCATGGTTTTTAGGGTAGGAATCTAAGAGGGCTGTAGCAACGGTGACGGTTGCTGGCGCTGATATAGCGGAGCTGAGAGAGCATACTGCTGTAGCCATTGCTGCTCTGCCCCCTGTAGCCAGTGCTCCAGTAAAGAGAGCCAATGGACGGGCAGCTGCATGGATTGCCAGCTGGCCTGACTAGCGGCAGACAGTTTGCCATAGGTGTCTGGGTGGGTCAGGAGGTAGTCGATACTTTTAGACAGGGCGCGGGCATTGCCTGCCGGGAAAATCATGGCGTTAACCCCGTGGCTAAGACTGCCGGCAAACATGGGATGATCGGACGCCACGATGGGGGTGTGGGCCTGTAGACAATGATTGAGCAGCGCGTTGGAATTTTCTGGAGATTCGTGGCGGCTGGGCATCACAACAACATCAGCCTGACGCACCAGATAGACCAGGCTGTGGTCGGGGACATGATCAATAAATTCAACATGGTCTAGCTGCAGTCGTTTGGCTTGAATCTCAAACCGCTGCCTGTCGCCCTGACCAACCAGCTTTAAATGAATGTTCCAGCCTTGGCCTTTAAGCTGGGCTGTTGCAACCAGTAAGTCACCAATGCCCCGAGTTGAAAACAGGGGCCCTACATACGTCAGCTGTAGCGGATTGGGACGCTCACTTAGCTGTTTGGGTTCAAAGGATTCAGCCCGGTTTGAGGGGGGCCAATCCCAGGGAATTAGCTTGTCACGGAGAACGCCTATTTGGGCTAGGGATTCACATTTATCGATACCCAAACCGCCTACCCAGTCCACCCCTGCGTGGTTGAGGGCTTTAGAGAGCTGATAGTTGTCCCATCGCTGTTTGAGACCAGGTTCCCTGGGGTTGTCTCGAAACATGCCGACACAGCGTACTTGCTGGCGAGTGGCCCACCGAAAAAGTGCCGGATCGGGGACATCGATTACCAGATGGGTGGGGCAGAAATCTGCCAAGCGTCTAAGAATGGATTCATTTGTGTCTGGCAGACCACTGCCAATAACCCGTACCCCTGTGTCTAGGACTTCGTTATAGGCCTCGTCCGAGGCGCATCCCAACACCCCTACTTCCTGTAGTTGAAAGCCCCAAGTTGTCAGTCCTTCTAGAATGGTCAACTGCTCAGGATTGAGGGTTCCAGTCTCCATGCCATGTCGGTAGGGCTCATTTCCTTGAATGAGGAGTAAACGCAGGTGCTGTAAGTCCATAAAAAGATGGCTAGGTAGTTAATGTAAGCGATGAATAATAATTAAGTAGAAATTAAGTAGGCGCTGCTGATCCCCGGTATGAATATATCTGGTAACCATCGGCACATCGCCTCGCTCACAGATCGGTTCATACCTTAAATCGGCATCGGTATTAAGTAAGCGTAAATATTGTCTTTTTGTTATGGCTCTCCATGGGTCTCTAACAGAGCTTGGCGAGCGTTCTTTTGTATATTAAATCCTTACGGAAAAGAATCTTTCGCTCCTGTTGATGTTTCCGCCTTTGTATAGTCTTCATAAACTCTTCACTATTGTTGAATAGCCCCGTAAACATGACTATTCGGTCCATAGAGCCTTTAATCAATTTCAGCCCAGCCTAGCGAGTCTGGTGAGCATTGGTATTGTTTGCACCCCGTTAAGGGCGAGTACCCTCAGAAAATTTACGGATGTTGATTGTTAGTCCCTTAGGGGTGGCAGAGCGTCCTAAGACACTGGCCGTTGGGGCTGGGTACTCTATCGATGGCGGGCGACCGGTGCTGACACTGCTCGGATCTAGACGGCCCTATCCCTATGCTGATGCCTGATACCCCTACTTCAATGACAACTATTTTAGTGATTGATGATGACCTGGACCTGGCTAAGAGGGTCTGTGATGCGCTGGTTTTTAATGACTTTGCCACACTGAGGGCGGCGACAGGTCTCGACGGTTTGCAATTGGCACAGGGGCATCAGCCACAGCTGATTGTATGTGATATGGATTTACCCGATATTACTGGCGACGCTTTGCTGGAGCAGTTGCGATCGCACCCCGTCACCGCCCCCATCCCAGTCATTATGTTGGCGGCAGGTCCAGATGCATTCCGCCACAGCATGGAACAGGGGGCCGATGACTGTTTAACAAAACCGATTGACCTAGGGAGCTTTTTGCGGGCGGTACACACCCAGCTCACCAAGCGGGCAGCGTTAGCCCAGTGTTTTGCCTCGGGGTTTGAGCCGCCCTACGAAGTCCTCACCGTGCCAGCAAAACCCAATGAGCTTGTAGAACAGATTGCCCAATCAAAGCAGTCGCCATGGTCCAGGCTGTGGGTAATTCAGCTACGTAACTATGGTGACCTTTATGCTAACTACGGTCATGTACTGGGGCAGCTAGTCCTCCAGGCCATGGGCCAACAGCTGCGCCAATGGCGGGCTCGGTGGCATACCCCAGATTTATCCATCACCCTGGCCTACTTAGGGAGAGATCGCTTTGTTGTGTTTTTGAGGGCACCCAAGCAGCCAGCTGAGCCTGAGGGTGAAACAGCCAGACTCAAGTTAGAAACGGTGCTACAACAACCGATGGTGATCAACAATCATCGATTAATGCCCGATAGTCATATCGAGGTCATTGATCCCCCGGATCTAGCGCCGCTACAAAATTGGGAAAACTCTTTGACAACATCGGTTTCGGGGCACAGTCAGCTATCTTTGGCAGAGCGACTGCGGCGGGCCATACAGCGGGATGAATTACAGCTGTACTTTCAGCCCCAGGTTGATTTGGGCAGCGGTCAGATCATCGGTGCCGAGGCCCTGGTGCGTTGGTGTATACCGGGGGAAGCCCAGATATTCCCGATTCAGTTTATTTCTGTGGCGGAAGAGAACGGGCTGATGTTGCCCTTGGGGGAGTGGATAGTAGAGGCGGCCCTACAACAGCTGGCCCATTGGCAAAAAAAGCAGCTCTCAGCCATTAGCATGGCGATTAATCTATCGGTTCATCAGCTACGCAGCCCCTGCTTTTTAGACCGGCTGATGGCCATGGTAAAAACCGTCGGCATCAGTCCGGTCATGATCGATCTAGAACTTCCCGAACGTTTGATATTAGAAGATTTAAGCCAAGCCAAATTACTCTTGGCAGAGCTGCAAAATCAGGGGTTTAGCACCGCCATTGATGACTTTAGCTCCGGCTCCCTGAGTCACTTGCAATATTTACCGGTCAACATTCTCAAGTTAGACAAGTGTTTTGTGCGCAATCTCCACCAAAACCGAAGTAATCGGGTGATTGTCAGAGCCATTATGGACATAGCTCGAGGTTTAAATATTTCCACCATTGCCAACGGTGTGGAAACCGCAAGCGAACTGTCAACCCTCAAACAGCTTAAATGCCACAGTATGCAGGGATATCTCTTTAGCCCGGCCCTGGCTGCGCAGGATTTTGAAACATTGTTGTGGGAATCGTCAACCAAGCACGCCCAGCCGTTGGTAGAGCCGTTACATGTAACGGCTCTACCAACGGCCATCAGCCCCCTCTAAACCAACAACGGCTTAAAGCTCAAGGTCAAAATCGAGATAGATAAACACATCCTGGGGAGCATTCTCATCAATGTCCACCAGGGGAACACCCAGGTCTAAGCGCAAATCTAGTCCCTGAATGGGGCGATAGGTAAAGCCCACCCCCGTACCCAGGAGAAAGCGATCGTCATTGACGGTGGTGCCAGATTTGGTATTCCACACAGCGGCCATGTCTAAAAACGGGCTGAGCACCATAATGGGCGCACCAGACTCATCGCGCTGAACGGTAATGCGGTCTTCAACCGATAGCCGTATGCCGTTGTCCCCAAACCGGGCATTTTGGCTGTAGCCCCGCACTGACTGCCGACCGCCGGTGACAAACTGCTCTGACCCCAGCAGGGTGTCGGTGGCCAGCTGCACATCCCCCTGCACAATCAGTAGATGATCTGGGTTGAGGATTTGGGCCCGCTGCACCTGACCCAGCCAGCTGACAAACTGGCTGTCTGGCAAGGGGGAGGAAAGATTGGTGGCGTCTAACCAGTCCACCCCCAGACTAACTTGCGATCGCAACGCCCAGGCCCCCTGTACATCTCGCCGCAGATAGTCTTGGCCAAATTGGATCACACTGGCGCTGTTACTGGTAAAGTCCTGGCCCAGCAGTCGGGTTTCTCCGTCTCGGTGACGGAACCCCAAAGATAGGGCAAACTCTTCTCTCGGGGTGCGCACCAGGGGCTGACGATAGGTCAGCTCATAGACCTGGGCGTCCCCTTCAATGTCAAAATCAGCCAGATCCCGAGGGGAAATAATATCAAACTCACTGGGTAAAAATCGCGCTGAGATGGTGCCATTCATGGCATTGATGGGGGCGCTGTAGCTCAGCTCATAAAGATGGGACCCCCCGGTGGTGGCGCGATAGGCCGCCGCCCGGATCTGATCCCCAATTCCAAACGGATTGCGGTAGGTAGCATTAGCCCCCATCCGGACTACCCCAACACTCACCGGTGAGTCAGTATCCAGGGTGAGGTGAGCTTCAAACGGATCGGCCTCAGCGATGCGCACCACCAAGATGCTCTGTCCCAGACCGGTTCCGGCCCGCAGGCTGGCTTCAATATTGTCAATCAGCGGATCGGCCCGTAGCAGCCGCAGCTGATCTTCTAGGTCAAACTGATTTAAGGGTGTTTTAGCCCCCAGGTTAATGCGCGATCGCACATAGCTAGCCAGACGATCGGTATCCTCAATGCGGATCTCCTCTAAGCTGCCTTCTATAATTTGCAGCTTGACAATGCCATCCGTAATCGGCTGATTGGGCAAAACCGCCCGTGAGGTAATGTATCCCTCATTAAGATACAGCTGGGTAATGGAGTCTGCGGCCTGCCGGAGCTGATCAATCCCCAAGGACTGACCGACAAAGGGAGCCAGTACCGCATCAAAATCTGAGGTCTCAAAAACGCTACTGCCCAACACATCAAACTCTTGTACCGTCACCGTGGGCCCTGTTTCTGGAGTGGGGTCAGCTGACTCGGTAGGTGGCGCGGGCGTCGTTGGCAGCACCGGGTCAGGGGTGGGTTCAGGCTCAGGTAGGGGCTCTGGAAAGCTATCGGCCGGTGGTGGAGCCGCCGGCACCTGACTCAGGGTAGTACCCGACTGGCGAAAGCCTAGACCACCAATGTCCTCGGGGTGAGTTGTCGCAGGCAGCAGTACGCCATCGGCTTGATCACTTTCTTCTAACGAGGCGGTCCGAGCAGTCTCTGCCGGTGAGGGGGCAACGATCCGAGAGCTGACGGACGCTTCGAGCACAGGTGCACTCACCGTCTCAATAGATGTTGATGGGGCAGTGGCTACTAGTTTTGGGGTGGGTAGCTCGTTGAACAAAGCGTCATTTGCGTCTGCAGATGCCCCTGTTCCAATACCAATAACGGTGCTTAGCAACACAAGAACTGTCAGTTTCTGTGACATGGATCTCCTCTTTTCTCCACCAGATTGCGCTATTACCGGCTACCCGACTAAAAACGCCTATTTGCAAGACCTAATTTACCCGTGCTGACTGTATCACAGCCAACGATGTCGCCAGAGCGCTGCTAAGACTGTCTTAAGACAGTCTTAGATCGGCCATCTGCCAGGTTAGTTAGGACCATGGGTATCTCTAAACACCTGATCTAAACGCCCTAAAGGACAACGGCTGACCTGCGCAGCCTCTCTTTGCAGATATGCATCCGTCGACGGCCATACAACCTATTCCCTACCAGGATTTACGCAGATTTCCGGTAACTTTTAGCCCATTGATATCAGCTGATATCAATACCTGTTGATTAGAATGCCCAGCTAACTGTATTTCCTGACGGAGCAGCGGTCATGCTGGCGCCCACTAGCGCCAAATAGCATCCGCAACCCGGGCCACATCCACCATGGCCGTACTGTGTACCCGCAAAATATCAGCCCCCCCAGCAATGGCTGCCGCACAGGCTGCCGCCGTACCCCATTCTCGCTGCTGGGGGTCGGGCTGGTCCAAAATCCAGCCAATAAAGCTTTTGCGAGATGCCCCCACCAACAGAGGACAGCCCAGCTCTGCCAACTCCGAGAGTCGTCGCAAAATGTCTAAGTTTTGAGGATAGGTTTTAGCAAAGCCAATGCCGGGGTCAATACATATATTTTGCATGGGCACTCCCACCGCCAGGGCCTGCTCAATTTGCTTCCGTAGCGACGCTGACATCTCACCGAGCAGGTCGTCATAGTCAGTCATTTGCTGCATGGTTTCTGGCGTGCCCCGCAGATGCATCAGAATAATGGGCGCCTCTGTTTCGGCCGCAACCTTAAGCATGTCGGGCTCGTAGGTCGCCCCTGAAATATCATTAATGATGTCGGCTCCCGCTTCGATGGCGGCACGGGCAACGGTGGTGCGGGTGGTGTCTACCGAAATCACGGCCTGCTTAAGCGCATCGGTCTGGCGAATCGCCTCTATGACCGGCACAACTCGGTTGAGCTCTTCCCCCAGGGAAATCTGCTCGGCTCCTGGACGAGTGGACTGGCCGCCAATGTCCAAAATATCGATATTGGCCTCTATTAACGTGTGGGCCTGTCGTAGTGCGGCCTCCACATTATTAAACTGGCCGCCGTCACTAAAGCTATCGGGGGTAACGTTGATCACCCCCATGAGGTACGTGCGTTCACCCCAGTTAAACTGATGGCCACGAATATTCCAGGGTTGTCGGCTAGCGGCCTCTACTTTGCCTTCGGCCATAAACAGCCGGGCCAGCCGATCATAGGTGCCAGGACCAATGTACTCTGGGTGGGCGCGCAGCTTGCTGTACATCCACACCAGGTTTTTATCGTCAAAAATGCGAATGTCAATAAACCAGCTTTTAAGCTGAGGTCTTAGACCATTGGCGGTTTCTAGCGCGTCGGTCCATCGTTCAAATTCCTGCTTAAAACCGCGGGTTATCACCGTAAAGGTCATGGCTGCTCAGACTACTCAAAAACAAGGGGCTCAAACCACCACCCACACTGCTAAGGTGGCGGACTTTATCTATAGTCCGCCAGTGGCGGCCCAGGGGGCAACGCGAATTTTAGTAAAGCCCAATTTGGGTTATCCCAAAGGCCCACCGGTAACCGTGGGTATGTCGGTCCTCTCTAGGGTGCTGCGGGGTCTGCGCCAGGCGGCTCCCCAGGCTGAGATTCTAGTGGTCGAGGGGGTGTGTTCCAAGCTATCCCTAGGCGAGATTGCCGGTAAAAATGGCCTCTATGACATTTTGGATGAGGGCATGGCTGTACTTGATGCGGATACGCTGCCCTGCGTTGCCTATCCCAATCGTCTGGCCCAGCCTGTCCGCTACCCAGAAATGTGGGCACCTAAACTTTTGCAAGAGGTGGACTGTCGCATTTCGGTCAGTGCCTTTAAGATCACCAGCCTCAAACAGCAACCCCTGGTGTCAGCCACCCTCAAGAACCTCTATGGGCTATTTCCCAGGGCTAAGTACAAAGCCCGCAGCGTTAATTCTAGGGGACAGCTTCATCGGCCATCGGTACCGCAGATTTTGCAGGACGTTTATTTTTCCATCGGTCACTTGTTTGATGGGGGGGTGGCCGACTGTAGCCAAAAGTTTATTAGTAAGGACTGGCGGCCAGACGTTGGTACGGGGTTTGATCTGGGCCATGTGGTCTGGGGTGAAGACCTGCTGGCCATTGACAGACAGGCTTGTCAGCTGGCCCAAGAGCCTGTAGCAACCTATCTGGACCCGATTGAACAGCTGCGAGCCGCGCTCTAACGTCGACGCTTACGACCGGGCAGGGGCAGGTTCATCATGGTGTGGAAATCTTCTTGCACCTTATAGGTAAGGCGCTTGGAAATTTGCCGGACAATCTGGTTGAGTAGCTTATCGCCCGATGACTTGACCAATGATTGGGGTAATGCCTGGATAAACTTTGGCATTTGTACCTTGGTCTGTAGGTTAAGTTCCCACTCTACTTGGGTTGCCTGTTCTACAGGAAGCTCCTGCTGCTGCTTTTCAGCCAGGGACATGGCGGCTTTGAAGTCCACATCGTAGCCCTCGGGCTCATGGCCGGGGACGGGAATCGTTTCAATGCGATAAACGCCCTGGTTTTGCGGCAACAGATGCAAGCCTATTTTGGGTTGAATCTGAAAGTTGAGGCTGCCAAAGCGGCCCAGGGAGATGGCATAGCCGTTATGGCCGATGGGTTTGACATCCATGGGCTGGGCGCAGCGGGTAAACCAGCCCTGATGGGAGTCTAGATATTGGGCAACGGTGTTGATGTCAGCAAACATCTCCATGTTGCCAACGTAATACCCTTCAAAAATAATAGTTTCAGATGTTTGTAAAGTTTCCCTATCGTCGTTGACGGGATGCTCTGGTGTGGCCGACACCTGTGGTGTGCTCGAAGCTAATGATTGAGAATACTGCGCAGAGGACAGGTCCATAGAGGTAAATGAAGTTCTCGAAGATAACCTACAGGTGAGATGTCAAGGATTAGGGATTGTGATAGTCCCTAGGTTACTGAGTTAAAAAAACAAGCCACCATCGTCAAACTACGGATATGACCTTAAGAACAGTAGACACGGGTAAACGTGCACCTGGATCTCTTACTTAAGTTCCATTGTGATTCATTAAGTTTAGTCGATTTTTCCAGGAGCACAATTTTTTCGACCCATGCTTAACCTTTTTCAAAGATACGGACAGTCTAGTGTAAGGGTGCCATAAACCCTTTGCTGTCTGACTACCCCATGCCTGACTACACCAATGAGCAGCCGAGCCCTTTGTCATTAATAGCAGAGGGTTTATGGGGATGGTGCAGCAGACGTTACAGTTTGGTATTTTGATGGGGTTTGCCGCAGTGGCGGCTGTAGGGAGGATGGCATGAAGGTACTGGTGGTTGGGGCGACGGGGAAGACGGGGCACTGGGTGACGACTCAGCTTGGCGCTGGTGCGGATATGGCGGTTCGGGCACTGGTGCGGGATCGGGCTAAGGCTGATTTTGCGGCTGGGGTTGAGGTGGTTGAGGGGGATGTATTAAAGCCGGAAACGTTGAGGCTTGCGATCGCAGGCTGTGATGCTGTGATTTGTGCGACGGGGGCGGCTCCTAGTTTTGATTTTACGGGTCCCTATCAGGTGGATTTTGTGGGGACGAGAAATTTAGTGGATGTGGCGAAGGAAGCGGGGGTGGGGCGGTTTGTGATTGTGTCGTCGCTCTGTGTGTCGAAGTTTTTTCATCCGCTAAATCTGTTTTGGTTGGTGCTGTATTGGAAGAAGCAGGCGGAGGCGTACATCGTTAATAGCGGATTGACGTATACGATTGTGCGGCCTGGGGGGTTACGGAGTGAGGATAGTGGGGATCCAATTGTGATGGCTTCGGCGGATACGTTGTTTGAGGGGGGGATTGCGCGGGAGAAGGTGGCGCAGGTGTGTATTGCGGCGTTGGGGGAGCCTGGGGCGGAGAATAAGATTGTGGAGATTGTGACGAGTGCGGAAGCGGAGGCGCGGTCGTTTGGGGATTTGTTTGCGGGGGTAGCGTAGGGGGTTTGCTCGTGGGTGCCCTTTTGGGATCTGACGCAAAGTGACAGAATTTTGGTTGATGAAATTTGGTTTAGGGGTGGGTGGTTTGCTGGGTAGGCAAAACCGGCTGCTTGGGGTCCCTTCGAGTTCCCCAAACCCCCTGAGCAGGGCGGGATGCCGCCCTACAACCCTCATATTGAGGTGTCCCTGGTGGCGTGGGTTTGGGGTTGCGGTTGGGTGAATTCAAAATGTCTGGAAAGCTTTCCAGACATTTTGAAAGGGCATAGGTTTTCGCTCGGAGTCGTTAGTAGGCAGAAATTTCGGAGCGTGGGATGGGCACGGTCAACCGTTTCTTGGTGCCCAAGGTTTTCTAGAATCTAAAAGAACCAGCCGTAGCTGTGTAATCCTTTCCCTAATAAGTTCACGCCTAGATAGCAGACCCAAACGACGATGAAGCCGGTGGCGGCGATGAAGGCGGGTTTGCGGCCTTGCCAGCCTTTGGTGATGCGGGAGTGTAGGTAGGCGGCGAAGACGAGCCAGGTGATGAGGGCCCAGGTTTCTTTGGGGTCCCAGCTCCAGTAGGAGCCCCAGGCTTCGTTGGCCCAGACGCCGCCGGAGATGATGCCGATGGTGAGGAGGGGGAAGCCGAGGCCGATGATGCGATAGCTGATGTTGTCTAGGGTGTCGGCTAGGGTGAGGCGCTGCATGGATAGCGCTGTTTTGGTGGGTTGTTCTAGGACGGCGGTGCTGCCCCCTGCGGTGGCTAGGGCTGGCTTGGGGGTTTCTTCGGTGGCGCGTTTGAGGGTGTATTTGCGATCGCGAAATCCGCCTGTGCCGACGGAGCTGCCTTTTAGTTCGACGGCCTGGCCACGGGTGACGACGAGGAATGCGATCGCAATTAAAGACCCGACCATGAGGGCGGCGTAGCTCAGGAGCATGACGCTGACGTGCATCATTAGCCAGTTGGATTTAAGGGCGGGCACCAGGGGCTCGGATACCTGCATGGTGTCTGGCAGGGTGAGGGTGGCAAAGGCCGTGATCCCCATGGCGGCGGGGGCAGTCATGGCGCCAACCCAGAGGCTGTTGCTCATGCGCTCGGCAACAAAGTGGATGGCGGTGATGCCCCAGGCGATAAAGAAGAGGGACTCGTAGAGGTTGCTAAGGGGGAAATAGCCGCCTTCGATCCATCGGGCAACTAACAGAGCGGCGATGCAGAGATTGGCGATGGCCATGCCGGTGGTGCCCAGGGTCTTGAGCCAGGTGATGCCGTCAAAGGCCAGGCTGCTCCAGTAGAGGAGCATGGTGAGAAAGAGGACGGCAAAGGATACGTTGTCGAGCAGTCCTTGAAGCGTGACTAGATCCATTAGGAAGTAATGTGTGCTCTGCGGTTTGGTCTATAACAGCCGTTGCGATGACGGTGCTAGTGTGACGGTCATTACAATTTTACTAAAGAAATGTAGGGGCGGGAGCGTTCTGTTTGTTACACCGGTTTGTCACAGTGTTTACGGTTTCCACAACGAATCGTGAAATCCTTCAAGAATTTTGAGGGTCTGGGGATGAATGGTCACTACACTGGCAGTCGGTACATTCGTGTTCCAACCACATTCAAGTCATAAACTCTGAGTTTTCTAATACGAAAAGTATCAGGGCTGAATGTGAATATAGTTTAGTGACAAAAAATTGGCAGCCCTCGAGAGGTAACTATGGATGCGACTGCGTTGTGGCAACGATATCAAGACTGGCTTTATTACAACGAGCAGTTAGGTCTCTACTTGGATGTCAGTCGGGTAACGTTCGATGATGCCTTTGTGGCTGACATGACGCCTCGATTTGCAAAGGCGTTTGCATCGGTGGATGCATTGGAAAAGGGTGCGATCGCAAACCCGGATGAGAATCGCATGGTGGGTCATTATTGGTTGCGAGATCCCGATCTGGCGCCCAATAACGAGCTGCGTAGCGAAATTGTTGACACCCTACGAGATATAGAAAATTTTACCCAACAGATTCATACGGCTACGATCACGCCACCCGGTGAGACTCGATTTACCGATATTTTATCAATCGGTATTGGGGGGTCTGCGTTGGGGCCTGAGTTTGTTGCTGAGGCTATCGGTCCGGTAAATCCGCCGTTGACCATCAACTTTATTGATAATACGGACCCGGCGGGGGTGGATAAAATCCTGGCCAAGCTTGGGGATCGCTTAAAAACCACGCTGGTGCTGGTGATTTCTAAGTCTGGGGGCACCCCGGAAACCCGCAACGGCATGTTGGAGGTTAAAGCCGCCTATGAAAAGCGCGGTCTAGACTTTTCGAAGTATGCCGTGGCTACCACCGGTCCTGGTAGCAAGCTGGATAAGGTGGCTAAGGCTGACGGTTGGCTGGCGATGTTCCCCATGCAGGACTGGGTGGGCGGTCGTACTTCGGAGCTATCGTCGGTGGGTCTTTTGCCGGCGGCGCTTCAGGGGATTGATATTCGGGCTATTTTGGCCGGGGCCAAGCAAATGGATGCGGCCACTCGGGTGCCGGATCTTAAAAATAATCCGGCGGCGTTGATGGCCCTGGCCTGGTACCACGCGGGCAATGGTAAGGGTGAAAAAGACATGGTGATTTTGCCCTATAAGGACAGTCTGCTGCTGTTTAGCCGCTATCTACAGCAGCTGATTATGGAATCGTTGGGTAAAGAGACCGACCTGGATGGCAACCGGGTGTTTCAGGGCATTGCGGTCTATGGCAACAAGGGCTCGACCGACCAACATGCCTATGTGCAGCAGCTGCGGGAAGGGGTGAATAACTTTTTCGTAACGCTGATTGAGGTGCTTAAGGATCGTGAAGGTTCCTCCACTGAGATTGACCCTGGGGTGACCTCGGGTGACTATCTCTCGGGCTTTTTGCAGGGTACTCGCAAGGCCCTGTTTGAGAATAACCGCCAGTCCATTACCATCACCATTCCTGAGGTGACGCCCACGATTGTGGGGTCGCTGATCGCTTTGTATGAGCGGGCGGTGAGCTTATATGCGGCTGTGGTGAATATCAATGCCTATCATCAGCCGGGGGTGGAAGCGGGTAAAAAAGCGGCTGCCAGCATTCTCAATTTGCAGAATATGGTGGTGGATACCCTGGGTAAAACCGGTGGTTCTCTGACGCTGCTGGAGCTGGCCGACAAGGTGGGTCGTCCTGATGCGGTGGAGGATATCTATAAGATTGTGCGGCACCTGGATGCCAACGGTCGTCTGGTGGCGATTGATGGTAATGCGGG
>ERZ1740072.679-NODE-679-length-13578-cov-4.044147_pt1 | contig 13578 bp, 11 predicted proteins | sample MGYA00581733_ERZ1740072 | MGnify/ENA primary metagenome ERZ1740072 (study PRJEB43018, sample SAMN04849741) | marine metagenome | isolation source: floating plastic debris | place: Pacific Ocean | collected 2008-08-30 | study: EMG produced TPA metagenomics assembly...
CAAGCCAAAAATGCGCATGGCTAGCCAAATCGATAGGCCGGACTCGGTGATCTGCCGAATCAGCTCGAACAGCGCCCCGATGGAAACGCCGATCGACGAAAAGGCCCCTACGCCAAACAAAAACGGTAGGGCCAGCTCGCGTACCACGTACCAATCCATCAAAGAGATGCGAAAGCGGCCCATCGGCATTTGCGCGGGTGCCGGTGCCGTCGATTGAGGGTAGGGACTATCCATAAAACGTGTGTCGCGCAACTTATGCAAAAACGAGGCAGTAGAACTAGGGGGCCAAGGCAGACTAAATTTTAAAGTCTTCACCCAGGTAGTGTTGACGCACCAAGGGATTGCTGTAGAGGTCGTCAGCGGTGCCAGAAGCCAAGATGCGCCCTTCGCTCATGATATAGGCGCGATCGATGATTTGGAGCGTTTCCCGGACGTTGTGGTCGGTAATGAGAATGCCAATGTCGCGCTCTCGCAGCTGTGACACCATTGTTTGGATTTCGTTCACCGCGATGGGGTCGACGCCAGCAAAGGGCTCGTCCAAGAACAAAAAGCGTGGCCCATCTTCTCCGGCGGCTAGGGCTCGAGCGAGTTCAGTACGCCGCCGTTCGCCCCCCGAGACGAGGTTGCCAGCGGTGTTGGCGACGGTTTCTAGTCGAAATTCTTTGAGCAAATCATACAGGCGATCGTCGTAGGCCGCCGGGGAGACGTGGGTTTGCTCCATCACCAACAGCAAATTGTCGCGCACGGACAAATGGCGGAAGATGCTGGGCTCTTGAGCGAGGTAGCCAATGCCCAGACGAGCCCGCTGATGCATCGGCAAGTCCGTAATATCGATGCGATCTAAATACACGCGACCATCATCCGGCTTCTCGAGTCCGGTGGCCATATAAAAGGTGGTGGTTTTGCCTGCCCCATTCGGGCCTAAGAGGCCAACGACCTCACCCTGAGCCACCGATAGGCTCACCTGGTGAACAACTTGGCGCTTGCCATAGGTCTTTTGAACGTTCTCTAAAATAATTTTCAAGAGATTTCGTACCGAAGCAGGGTGATCAAAGGGTCGGCTCAAATTTTATCAAAGCGCCTCCCCAAAATTTGCCCTTCGCAAAATAGTCCGCTGTTGGCCATGCCCTCTGCCGGGCTCCAAACAGCGTTATTCAGAAGTGGGCAGCAGTGGGCAGCTAATTAATGGGCGAGATGGTCAGTGCCGGAGCGGGGGCCGGGTTGTTGAACGCGCCATTGTCAGTCTCGTCGCCCTCCTCTTCAGTGTCCTCTGTCGTGGCGGTTTCGTCGATCAAGAGGTAAGTGGTTTCGACTTGGTCGTTGGGCTGCGGTAGAGCAATGAAACGGCCCTCATCAATCAAGTAAGTGACGGTTTCTGCCTCTAAACGATTGCCTTCTTGCAGCACCACGACGTTGCCGCTCAAAATCATTCGGCTTTCTTCGCTAAAGTATTGCGCTTGGGCAGAGGTGGCAAAAATATCGCGCACCGGATATTCAATCTGCACATTGCCGCGAGCGGTCACTACCCCAGTAATCGCGTTGGCCTCTTGCACATCGGCTTTGAGGGTGATTGTGCCTTGGGTGCCCGTTTGCGCATGAGCGATGTGACTGGGTCGCAGGGTGATCGCCAACAGTATGCCTAAGGTGCCGGTGAGCATCAGCCCTAGTAGCGATCGCCCGCGCCATAACAAATTTCGAGTATCCCGTCTCACCTTTGCTGCCCCATTGGCCATTATTTCGTTCCCTATCACGTTCTTCTAAGACGTTACCCAATTAACCGGAGTTCCACTCCATCAAGGCGCGCGGCGCGCTGTTAAGTTTTGTGGTGACGACAGCCCATTCTGTCGTTTGTATACACACTTAGGTCATTCAAATTCGGAAATAACCCTATTTTCCAGGTTGAATTTCCCACTTCGGCAAGGTGGCCGTCGCTCCGACTCCCGACTTACCTTGATGAGTCAAAATCAGGGCCTCTGCTACCAGTGCAATCTGATCAGCCCCCAACTGTTGCGTTAATTCTAACCAGACGCTGGCACAATCCAGCAGATCGGTGACGTCAATTTCGCGGTAACTCGGCTCAAAGGGCTCTAGCCGTCGAATGCCTTCCCCGAGCAAAATAGCGGTGCCATGCCAATTGTGATTACCCAGATGATAGAGCGCTACCGCGAGCTGTAAAAGCCCTTGAAAAAAGGGCTTTTCGGGAATTTCAGCGGTCATCCAGATGGCTTCTAGGGTGTCATGACAGGCGTAGTAATCACCCTGATTGAATTGTTCGATGCCGGCTTGCCAAGCATCGGCATCAGACGAGGGAGCGTTAGAAGTCATTGGCTACGAGTGGACATTGAGGTAATCGGTCTAATGAGCTGTGGATTGTTAAGAAGAGGTGGTATTCTCCACTGGAGAGTGTGTGAGGAGTCATTTATATGGTAAGTTCCCCCCCGCGGTCAGTGAGCCGCAACCCGGTATCGGCGCCGGTTGGGCTAGGTTGGCAGCCGCTTGAGCTGCCGGCTACTAAACTGTTTGGTACAGATGGCATTCGTGGCCAAGCTGGTGAGCTGTTGACGGCACCGTTAGCCCTGCAGATTGGCTATTGGGCTGGGCACGTTTATCGGCACCATTATCCCTTGGGGGGGCCGATCTTACTAGGTCAAGATTCGCGCAATTCAGGACATATGATCGCGTCGGCGCTGGCCGCTGGGCTCACCGCCGCGGGCTTAGAGGTGTGGAACTTAGGTCTCTGCCCCACCGCCGCCGTGGCCAACCTGACACCAGCCGTTGGGGCAAGCGGTGGGGTAATGATTTCGGCTAGCCACAATCCGCCGGCTGATAATGGCATTAAATTTTTTGGGGCTGAGGGGACAAAGCTATCGACTGTCCTGCAGCAGCAAATGGAGCAAGCCCTGCGTGGTCACAGTGGGGCACTGGTTAATCTGGCCGGTGAGCAATGGGGCCAATGGCACCATCGCCCTGAACTGGTCAACCAGTATTTAGAATTTCTCCATGAGCCCTTGCCGACGCTTGATCTAAGCGGTCTCAAGGTAGTGCTCGATATGGCTTGGGGGGCAGCTGCCGGGATTGCTCACCGGGCCTTCGCTCGCACGGGGGCTGACGTGGTGGGGCTGCATGGCCTGCCGGATGGCGATCGCATCAACGTCAACTGCGGTTCAACGCATCTGGGCGCTCTGCAAACGGCAATTCGGGAACATCAGGCTGATCTTGGCTTTGCCTTTGATGGCGATGCCGATCGCGTGATTGCGGTTGATGCCAAAGGCCGTGTTGTCGACGGTGACTACATTCTGTATTTGTGGGGCCAGCAGCTCAAGGCCGCTGACCGCCTGCCAGAAAACCTCATCGTGTCGACGGTGATGGCTAACTTGGGCTTTGAGCGCGCCTGGAACGCCCTCGGTGGTGCCCTCATGCGGACTCAAGTTGGCGACCAGCATGTGCATGCCGAGATGGTTGATCGCGGGGCGAAGCTCGGTGGCGAGCAGTCAGGGCATATTCTCTGCCACCACTACAGCCTGACCGGTGACGGCATTCTGACGGCGTTGCACTTGGCTCATCTAGTGCAGCAACTGGGCGGCTCACTGGCAGAGCTGGTGGATCAAAGCTTTCAAACCTATCCGCAACGACTCAAAAACGTTCGCGTTGAAGATCGCGATCGCCGTAAAAACTGGGCCAGCTGCAGTGCGGTTAAACAAGCGATCGCGCAAGCTGAAGCGGATATGGGCGATTTAGGCCGGGTGTTAGTGCGCCCCTCTGGTACTGAGCCGCTGATTCGCGTCATGGTCGAAGCTGAGCACTCGGCTTTAGTCGATCATTGGACTGACTACATTGCTAACGTCGTGGCCATTAACCTCGCGGGCTAGGTTTTAGCCCTGTTGGGGGACTTTGATATTGGCGTCCTCCAACAGGGTTGGACGGTTTAAGTAGGGCGATATCACAGGGGAGTCGCGCACAAATAGCGCCCCGATCGCAGCAGTCTAGGATTGCCAAACCCCGACAGACCACTGTCTGTCTTCGGGATATTGTTGATCGCAGAATCTCCACGCTGATCGATGAAATTTGCGTTCGGGATAATACCAGTTCTAAAAATTACAGCACCACATACAAGTCGGCTTTTCCAGTAGGAGACACTGCGTGTTGACCTGGCCTGCCGTCGGGCTGACGACTCCACTCCGCCCACGTTCCTTGAGCGGAGTCGTTGGCGTAGCCTTCCCGTAGGGAATAAGGAAGAGCTGTAGTCCAGTTTCAGAGAATTGGGATAAGGGCGTCAGGCACGCTTACCCGCCGGTTGAGGCAAAAATCCCCTCTGGCGAATGGGTGTCATCCTCCCGCTGAGAGTGGCTCACCCCACCTCATTCGCCCCTCTGGGGCAGGCAAAGAAGACAGAGTGTGACTTAACCCGTGCCGTTATGAAGCATTGGCGACACCGGCCATGGCATGCATCGGTAAGCTGACTTTTACTCGGGTTCCTGAATCTAACTGACTCTCAATGGCAATCTGCCCATTCAGCAGATGAGTACATTTCAGGGCGATAGTTAACCCTAAGCCAATGCCTTGAATATTTTCAGCGTTTTGGGCCCGATAGAATGATTCAAACACCCGTGCTAATTCCTGTTCGGGAATGCCCATGCCCGTGTCTTCAACAATGATGCATAACTGCTCAGATGTGCAAAATATCTGCACCGTAATCGGCGACGGGTCAGGTGAGAACTTAGCGGCATTATGGAGCACATTCAACAAGATTTTGGTCATCAGTCGGCGATCGATCAACTGGCGATCGCAGGCAGGATCAATCTTCACTTGAAAGGTTGGGCATAACTCACTAGACGATTTAATGTGAGTCGATACGCTGTCAATGAGTTCTTGAAAACTCACGGTTTCTCGCTGGATCTCGAGCGTTTCGAATTCGAGTTGATTGAGAAAAATCACCTCATCAATTAAATCAGTCATCCGCTGCATGGCTTTTTGGACTCGACCAAAGTGCTTGTTTCGCAAGTGGTCGGTCAGCCGATCGCCGTAATCTTCTAACATCCCAATCGAACTGCTGATGATCGACATGGGTGTCCGATATTCGTGGGCGATTGTGGTGATGATTTGTGATTTTAGCTGACTCAGTTTTTGCTCTTGCGCTAGCGACTGCTGTAGCTGCTGCCCAAGCTGCTGCTGGTAATGGTTGGCTTGGGTCAGCTCTAGGGTGCGCTGGCTAACTCGCGCTTCTAAATCATCATTAGCCTGCTGAAGCGCTGCCTCAGCTTTGAGCCGCTCCGTGACTTCTGCCTGCAGCTGCTGATTTTGCGCTCGCAGCTGTCTCTTTAAACGCACCAGCTTGAGTTGGTGCCCAATGCGGGCCAAGACCTCGGTGATTTCAAACGGTTTGGAAATAAAGTCTTCGCCACCAACGCTAAAAGCCTTAACCTTGTCGAGGGGCTCGTCAGAAGCGCTGAGAAAAATAATTGGAATCGACTCAGTGCGGTGGTCGGCCTTGAGCTGTTGACACACCTCAAAACCATTAATCTTAGGCATCATGACATCCAGCAAAATCAAATCAGGCGGGTTGATTTGCGCCACTACAAGGGTCAGATCGCCTTTCAGAATTTTGCGGACTTTGTAGCATTGATCTGAGAGCATCGACGCCAGCAAGCGGAGATTATCGGCGCGATCGTCGACAACTAAAATGTCACCTTTATAAGAGTGGTCAATATTGCGAGTCATGGCCGAACAGAATAGAGGATAGGTAACAGGATGGAAGGCAACAAGGGGTTAAGGTCGCTAGCCTGAAATGCTGGGCTGTGGCCAGCCACTGTGTGAGTCAGTCTCGCTGCCGCCGAGCCCTGGCGACCGGGCCAGCCATTGTGCGAGCATCCTGATGGCTGGGAACTGCCAGGTATTGAGCCAGTTTGTGACGTCACTGAATGGCTGAAAACGGTTGGTCAATAAATCATCAAAAGTAGTTGGGTAAAACCGATCTTAATCCTGCTGAAGTCGGCTGGCAAACACTGTCATCATCATGGTCTTGTCACCATAGGGGGCTGAAGTTTGATAGGACGAGCTGTGACCATGATTGAGCCTGGGCATACGCCCATTCATCAATATTAATAGAGGAATAGACCTCAATGACTGGCTGACCACTCTTAGCTGCCAGATTGGCAAAGCCCAGTCAGCAAAGTTAGGGGCAGCGCGATGGGTGCTCATGAAGTTGACCTCTCATCATTAAGCGACCGTGTGGCGATCGCCCCCGATGATCGCCCGGCCCCTGATGGACTGCTGTCCATCGTCGACCCTGCTTGCGTCAGGTGAACAATCTGGTCGAGACGGAAATCATTGACCAGTTCGGTGAGAGCTTGCGCCAACGCGGATTGAGTGGGCGAGAGTTGGTCTATCAGTGGCCAAATCAAGTCGTCATCAGCCCCCCGAGCCGCCAACTGTAGCTGAGTGATCCACGCCTGCGGCTGGTCGGCTAACTGGTCGGCTAATTCGCTAGTTGTGAGGGGCGACTGGCACTGTTGAGGGTTAGCTGACAGGGGTTCGTCTTGATAACGGTAACGAACGCCTAAATGCTGCGCCAGTTTGTCGAACAGTTCTGTGGCGCTGATGGGCTTACGGACAAAATCATCACACCCCACCTGCAGGATGTGCGATCGCTCATTCTCAAAGACGCTCGCCGTCAGGGCGATGATCACGGGAGCCTGGCCCGCCGACTGTCGTTTGATTGCATGGGTCGCTTCCTAACCATTCATCACCGGCATGCGAATATCCATCCAAATGAGCTGAGGGTGATGCCGCTGCCATTGCTCGACTGCTTCGCGGCCATTTTCGGCAGCATAAACTTTGAAGCCCAGGGGCTGTAAAAAGCGACGTAGCAACTGACGATTTTCTAACTGATCGTCGACGACTAAGATGTGATATTCAGGTTGATCAGGGGCCAAGCCGATCACGCGGCGCGAGACCCGAGGGGGGGCGAGGGTTGGCGGGGCGGCAGCAGTGACCGGCAGCGAAAACCGAAAGCTCGTACCAATACCCAGAGTGCTCTGAACCTGTAGCTCTCCCCCCATCAGCTCCACAAACTGACGACTAATCGGTAGGCCAAGTCCAGTGCCCTCCTGCGATCGCTGACCCGCTTGAGTCTGCACAAAGGGATCAAACAAGTGTTCAATGTCTGCAGCGGCAATCCCAACGCCTGTATCTTTCACCTCAAACGTCACCGTGTGCGTCACAGCGGCCTGGGCCTTGTCGGCAGCAGGTGTGCCGGCGATCGCCCCAACCCGCAAAACCACCGCACCCTCTTTGGTGAATTTGATGGCATTGTTGATGAGGTTGATCAATACCTGCCGGAGTTTGCGTTCATCGCCACAGACCCAGGTCGGCACTTGGGGTGCACACTCGTACTGCAGCAAAATACCTTGCGTCGTCGCCCGCAGATGCAGCATCTCGATCAGGGCCGCTAACATGGTCTTGAGATCAAACGGGTTAAGTCGCAAGGTCGTATGACCCGCTTCAATCTTCGACATGTCAAGCACGTTGTTGATCAAAGACAACAAATGGTCACCACTTCGGTGAATGATGCTCAACGTCTCTTGCTGTGATTGACGAGGTTGATCTGGGCTATCGGCGCTCAGATTGAGGTCACGCAGCATCACTTCAGTGAACCCCAGAATGGCATTCAGGGGCGTGCGCAGCTCGTGGCTCATATTCGAGAGAAATTTACTTTTTGACCGATTTGCGGTTTCGGCTTTTTCTTTGGCCGCTCGGAGTTCTTGGGTACGGGCTTCCACGCGCTCCTCAAGCGTTGCATTCACTCGGCGCAGATTGTTTTCAATTTGTCGTCGATTTATCAGTTGCATGCCGACGTATCCCAATGCGGCAAATGCGGTCACGGTAAACGCCAGCCAATAACGGTACTGATAGAGCACTTGCGATAAAGAGACTTGGCCCCAATCCTCATAGGGACTGACCTGTAGCTCCTGCAGCGTCTCATGCACGGAAGAATAATTAGCGGGAATTGTCCAGCCGCCATATTGCCCGGCTTGAGCAGCGGGATGATCAGCTGAAATCGTTAGGAGCGCGGTCGCGACCTGCTCTGACAATGCTGTCGGGGTTTGAGCCAGGGCGGCCATGGGCCATTCGGGATACAGCTCAGACGACAGCATAAAAGGAAAGCTATCGCCAGGCTGAGTTTGGTGATTCAACACCACAATGTCTCGAAGATTAATTTTGCCTGCCTGCGTCAGGCGTTCTAGGGTGTCAGTGCGCACGGCGCCCGCGTCTACCTCGCCATCGAGCACTGCGTAGACGACATCATCGTGGGTTTTCTCAAACGCTAAGCTTTGAAACTGCTGGTACGGATCAATGCCAACTTTTTGCAGCGTCGCCCAAGCAATCTGCCAGCCGTCAAAAGCCTTTTCGCTCGCGGCCATAAACTGCTGGCCCTTGAGATCACTCAACGTTTGAATATCAGTACGGTCGGCCCGACGAAAAATAACGGCAACCAAGGCAGCGTAGGTACGACCCGCGCGGAAGTTTTCTAACGTGGCGATGCGGCGGGCACCATATCGCATCTCTGATTTGACATAAGTGCCTGGGTTAGCCAACAAAAAATCGATCTGCCGAGTCTGAACGATCGCCTCAACCTTCTCCAAATCAATCAAAATCAACTCAAAGTGAACGCTAGGGATTGCTTGGTTCAAATACTCGATGGTCGGTTGCCACTTCTTTGTGGTGTGCTCGATGCCGCGCGTCGCGATGACCCCAATGCGAACTCTTCTCTTGATGGGTGGCGTCTCTAACGTCATATGAATAGATGACATCGGATCCGGCGCTGCCATGACAGTTGTGGCACTGGGAAATAGCGTGGTTGCAACCACTAGCCCCATCGCGGACATGAATGAAGTAAGACGAGTCATCAACTTTCCAAGATGCAATAGAGGGGCATGGCTGAGACATTCTCAGCGATCGGAGCAGGCCGAGACTCAAAAGCCAGGTCGATATGCTGAGGGCATAGAGGAGCAACGGGTACATGACTTCAGAGAGCGGCGTAGCGCGTCTGCTGGACTCATCTGCTGGACTCACTTGCTGGACTCACTGGATAGGGCAATTCGCTGCTCAAAATGGGGGCATTACCAGCGATTACGGTTTTGTCGCCGACGCTGACATCCGCAGCTGAGTCTTAGTTGCCCCCCCCAATCGACCATGACAACGCGGTTGCGCTTAAGCTGCTGCTCGATGCCTATATTTGATGCCGTGATCACGGCATCAAATATAGGGGTTAACCCGATGGCAGCAACCTAGAGGGCATCAAGCCCCTAACTCCACCTTGACCTGAGTGAGGATTCCAGACATCCGCGACTTCATTGGATTTTCAGAAAGGCCGCGTACGAGAAAATACTGAGCCTAGCAGAAGGATTTCTCATCCAATGTCGAAGCCCTTACAAGATTCCCGGTGTCCTCAGAGTCAAGGATTACTATCCTTGCCCTCAACTTCAGCAGCCAATTAAATCCGCATGTCAAATGCGAGTAGCCGCTAAAATCCTAGGCTCAGCCATCAATCCTGAGTTCTGGTCGCCATTGGGCAAGCTTTTGCGCACAGCCACAAGTCGGCCGCCAGATTGGAAAGCTCATGGCGAGGGTGTCCATCGATGGCAAAAGCTGAGAAGTCATATCAGACTTGACTCACCCCTCAATCGTGCCTGAAGACTGCTGGAAAATCTCTGTAAATACACCGAAATCCGGAAAAGATGTCCCCGTGTACGCACGAACTTAGGCGATCTTCGAGAAGGATATAGATGAGCACCATCAGGACGGGTGTAGCGGGAAATCTTGATTCCATTATCCGCCCCTGAGGGTTTGTTGCTGCTGGAAGTCTCTTTAATCTGGCCAACCTGGCTAAGATGACGATGCTGGCTCGGTAAGCGGTATGTAAATGCAGGCTGTTGTGCCCCGACTCTTCCCCTGACTAATGCTCAGTTGCCACCCCATCATTTCAGCTAAACGCTGGCTATGGCTCAGATTCAAGCCAATCTCAACCCCAAATTCTTGCTCTTCCCCCTCCGGTCTCTCCAGCGGAAAAAGCGCTTGAATACCGCCAGAAGGTAAGCCGATACCTTGATCTTCAATGCGTAATAGAAGGGCACTATTCCCCACAATTAGGTCTAAATGAATGGAGCTATCTTGAGGCGAATGCTGCACCGCATTGACTAAAAGATTGGCAACGACGCTTTCGAATACGTGGGTATCGGTGGTTAACAGGACTGACTCGGCGGCGGGAGCGGTTAGGCAGACGACCTGGCGATCGTAGGAAGCCTCGATTTCTTGCGCCAGCAGATGACAAAGCTGTTGCACATCGACCTTTTCTAATACTGGCTCAAACGTTTCATTTTCCAGCTCATCTAAGGCGATCGCGCCATTCATCAAGCGCGTCAGGTAGGTCACTGAGGTACGAATTCGACGGTGATGCCGAGCTTGATTCGGCTTATCTAACCGCTGACTGTAGTCTTCTAAAATGCCGGCTGACGTCGCAATTACGCTCAAGGGGGCTCTAAATTCATGAGTCATGAGCGCAATCAGCCGGGTCTTAAATTGTCGTAGCTGATATTCGGCCCGCAAGGCCAGTCGTAGCTCCAGCAAATTAACGACTTGGGCGCCCAACTTGGCAAACGCTTTGAGTTGATCGGGCGTCAAGTGGCGAGGCTTATAGTCAACGGTGCACAACGTGCCTAAGGCCATGCCCCTTTGCGAAACTAATGAACAGCCGGCGTAAAAGCGCAGATGAGGCTCACCCACCACCCAAGGATGGTCGCAAAAGCGTTCGTCTTGAGTGGCATCAGGAACCACTAACATCTCTTCGGGCTTCAGAATTGTGTACGCACAAAAGGCGAGGTCACGGGACACTTCGCAGAGATCCATCCCGATCTTAGATTTAAACCACTGGCGATCGCGGTCGATTAAAGTCACCAACGCGACCGGCGTCTGGCAAATATAGGTCAACAGCTCTGTGATGTCGTCATACCCCTGCTCGGGGGGAGTATCCAAAATCTGATAGCGGCGCAAGTCTTGCAGTCGCCGATTTTCATCGATCGCAGAAAGAGCCATAACAGGTATTTAAATCGGCTCCCATAATAATGAGTGGAACATGATTGACTTCAAAGCTGAGAGTAGTGACTGCGAATAACGCTTGCGCTGGTAACCCGTGAGCAAAACATACGAGTTGCATCCAGAGCACCCCAGTGCCCAGGGGCGCACCAATTAACAGCTAAACCCCATGAGGCCAGCGCCCACCCATCAACCCAGTTCAAGGCTGACTTCAGTATTTTGCCAGCAATTGAGCCGGTAATTCGTAACAGCCCCCTAGTAAATATGCCCAACAGGCAAATTTGAGGCGACAAGACGCCACTACTCAGCCCCTCATAGCCTCATAGCAAGACTGAGGACCTAGCCTACTTCAATCACTTGGTATAACAGTTTGAACAGCTGACTCAAGCAGATTAATGATGCCTGCTGAATGCCCAAATCAAGACAACGTTCCCGAATCACCGGTATGGCCTCAAAATGACACACCAGTATGAGCTGCCTGGATGGCAATGTTACACGCTGGACATGACATGACGGCCGCGATTGCTGTTTGGCAGGCTGCTCAAGCAATAAAAGATACCGCCCTTAGCACTGCGGAGAAAGACGATCTTCACCGCCCCGCCACCAGCGCTGGCATTGTGGGTGACAGTACTCAAAAGAGAGTGGCCCTCAAGCGCTGGAGAAAGCACGAGCGGTGGTGATAAAACCGTAGCGTCAGATTCCCCCCCCTGTGGGATGCCCACAGGTTAGGAAGCCACGGTGGTGGAGATTGCTGCCGGCTTGCTATCAAGCGGTTCTGATGTAGCGCTTGGATGAACTTAGTCACATCGCTACTCGGCATCGGTCGGGAATGGACAAAGCCTTGAACAATGTCACATCCCTGCAGCTTGAGGTAGTCTAATTCGTCTTGAGTTTCTGCCCCTTCGGCAATTACTTTTAGCTCAAGCTCATGACTCATATTGATAATCGCTGAGACGATTCTCTGGTTAGAGTATCGCTGATGAATATCTTGAATAAACATGCGATCAAGCTTGATAGTGTTGCAGGGAAAAGAGCTGAGATATCCCAAGCCCGAGTAGCCAGTGCCGAAATCATCGATCGCGATGCGAATCCCCATCTTTTTGAGCTCTTGTAGGATATTGATGGCGTAGCCTTTGTTTTTGATCAATGCATTTTCCGTAATCTCTAGGCATAACAGATGAGGTGCGATTGCCGTTTTCTGCAAAATTTTGCTGACCGTTTCACAGAGCCCCGGTTGACTCAGCTGCACTGCCGATAGATTCACTGAAACACCAATGGGTTTAGCCATTATTTTTTGCCATTTTTTGGCCTGTTCACAGGCTTGCCACAAAACCCAGTTACTAATGTCATTGATCAGACCAATTTCTTCAGCGATCGGGATGAACTTAGTCGGTGAAACCCAGCCGAGTTGGGAGCTCTTCCAACGCAGCAGCGCCTCGACTCCCACGACGGCCCCTGCCGATATATCTACTTGGGGCTGATAGAAAACTTCCAATTCGTCCTGCTGAAGCGCATAGTACAAGGCATTTTCAACGTCTAGCCGCTCAAAGGCACTGAATATCATCTCAGGACGATAGAAACAGTAATCATTACCGCCCTTTTGCTGAACCTTATAAAGAGCAGTTTTTGCCCCTTGCAGTAGACTCTCAACTCGAGAAACCTGTCGCGAAGCATCAGTGATGTTGGTCGTCGAAGCGATACCAATACTGGTCGTCACGTTGACGGCTTTACCGTTGAGAATATAAGGCGCTCTCAAAAGATTGAGAAACCGATAGGCCGTACGAGGTAGCTGCCCGCCTTCTGGATCAACTTGATCAGTCAAGACCGAGAATTGATTTTGCCCCATGCGAAAAGTGTCTTTTAGGCTTTCTGATGCCATAGAGTGAGGAAACACTTTTTGAATTCTTTGAGCAATCAATTTAATCAGTTCTTCGGTATCGGCAGTACTCAAGGTGCTGCTCAAAAAGCTGAACTGATCGACCGAGATAATAAACAGAGAAAAGTCTTTGTCTTGAGTTAGATATTGCTCTAACGTTTGGCTGAGAGCAGCTTGGTTAGGCAGCTGGGTCAGCTCGTCTGTACACGAACTCTGATCAATGCTGCGCTGCAGATGGTTAATCTGTTGAGCATAGCTCTGCGTAATCGTTTCTTTACGCTTGAGCTGAGTTTTGATCGCCGCCACCAACTCAGAAGGCGAAAATGGCTTGGTGAGATAGTCGCTGGAGCCGAGGGTCATCCCTTGCCGCACATCATATCGGGCGGCTTTAGCCGTCAAAAAGATGAAGGGAATCGTGGAGAGTCGCTCGTCTTTACCGAGGGCTTCTAAAACTTCATAACCGTTGAGCTTGGGCATCATCACATCGCAAATGATCAAGTCCGGAGTGTGTTGAAAAGCGAGCTCCAATCCCTGCTGACCGTTGGTCGCCATGAGGGGTTCAAAGCCTTCTAGTCGGAGAATGTCACTGATGTTTTCTCTCGCAGCTTCGT
>ERZ1740072.680-NODE-680-length-13555-cov-8.243481_pt1 | contig 13555 bp, 12 predicted proteins | sample MGYA00581733_ERZ1740072 | MGnify/ENA primary metagenome ERZ1740072 (study PRJEB43018, sample SAMN04849741) | marine metagenome | isolation source: floating plastic debris | place: Pacific Ocean | collected 2008-08-30 | study: EMG produced TPA metagenomics assembly...
GCTGTGAACTCAAATATTCGAGTGGGTTATCAACAAAATAGCCATTTTGTGGTATTTATAATGAATATACATTTTGGTGTACAAATATTTTAAGAACCCCTAGCAAGAAGGCCCGACCTGCCCTTGGCTAAGAATCCTTTTAAAAAGATACTATGCATAGTTGTAAAAAAAGTAAGACACATTCAGAATCCAGCTGCTTTCCCAAGTCTTCGATGGTCACCTACACCGCAAATACCATCTTCTAGTTTGCAAACAGAGTCACTGACAGCTGGGAATGTGTCTTCTACTAATACATGTCCTTTCTCCTTCAACTTCTCCAGATACTCCTACAAGTCAATAAGTAAAACCAGCTAGTTTCTTCTCGAGGATTATTTGGGTGGAGTGGGAACGAGATACCTCCTCAAAGCGCCAGTATCATATATATTTTGAAAATCATGATGAACATTCTGTACCATTACTAATAAGAATAAAGTAAGTGGTTACCTTAGGAAAACCTTCCTCATAAAATAGTTTAGGTGGTAACAGTTGATGGTGTACTCTGGGATGTGATACTGCCTCTCCCAAGCTCTTACCAAACCACAAGTGGTTTATCAATGTCTGCAAAAGATATGAGGAACTTGGAAGGTCCATTGTAGTTTGCTTTTCTAGTTTTATTGTACAAATATGGGTATTGGCTCAACAAAATGGCATTCTAGCTGAGGTCGTGTCTCCATAATAATATGTATTCCTGATCAATTTGGAGCTTATCAATGGAATTCTGACTATTGTCGCTAGTTTTTATCCTGTGTGAGTGCTTTGGACTGTGATTTCAATGAGATTGATCATCGCTATTATAAATACCAAAAATCTTTTAATGACAGCAAGAAAACCTCCATGGTCCATGCATATTCTTATAAACCCTGTTTAATGGCTATCTCTCACCATGCTAGCTGCAGTAGTAATCTTACTACCGCCAGATCCTCCAGTAACAAGCTTCACATCTCCCTGTTCGTCCAGCACGATAACAGGACACATAGCAGACAAAGATCGCTTTCCAGGCTCTATCCAGTTAGAACGATTACTCGGCGCTGTCCATGCATCATTAGTCCAGCTAGGTTGATACGGCAGAGCAAAATCTCCCATCTCGTTGTTGAATATTATGCCAGTTCTTCTTCCCATGCATCTGTTACCCCAGCTGTACAAATACAAAAAACTCGATATAATATAAGTATAATATGGTTCAGCCATGTTTTATACCTGCGGTTGATCTTACTTTGTGTTCGAACTCCTGATCGGGTGCAATTGGTGGCGACTAGCGACTACTATCAAGGTTGAAGAGGACGGACATAATTCACATGATTGGCAGTCTGAGCACATTGACTTTTTATTGGGCAAGCCACTTAATCATTCCTAAAGGATGGACCATCTTTGGGCCGAATTGTTGGCCCGTACTGTACCATATTATGGTTCAAATGGCAATAATGCATAGCTGATGCAGTGTGTCACAAAAACATAAACTTACGGAGAGTTAACAGTAGTTGTGAATGAGACAGCGTCTCCATTATCCATCAGTATGGAGACCTGACAGGTACCAGAGGTTAACCGACTGTCAGTTGTCACCCCATAGTGAGATAACTCCTGAGTTTGGTTATCATCGATTCGCTCTCTGATCTTAGCGCAGTATGTATCATCAACCAGGAGGGATTTTAGCTAGAAAAAATCCATAAACAGAGTAATTACTGGGTTTTAACATAGAATCGGTAAACATTGATTGGATTTGGGTTATTTTATTAGTGTGAGGAATAATCATAATTATATCCATCCCAAAATTACGGCTGGATCTGATGAGATAAAACCGAAAATCATGAAACTGCGCCAGTAGAAGGTAGCATATTTGCAACTATGAACCTGCAAGATATTTTTATGGAAAGCTTCTTACAACATCCTGCAATGGATTCTCTAGTTGATCTTTGAGGCATTTACCTTTGAGTTATCCACAAATGAATCGTCACCAAGATTCATTCTGGCCGCATAAGCAAACTTCCATGCTTCAATAATTCTATGATAGGTTGTAGCTGTCGAATCAGCGTGCGATTTATGGGGCGAAACGGATTCCTCTGTGAAATTGTAACCTTGAGTAAAAACAAAATGGAATACACTTATAAAAATAATTAACTCATGAGCTCAGTGAATAAAATATTACAAGCATTTGTCTTACTTTGAAATTCTGTTTACAGTTCTTGTTGCCAATTCCACTCTGAAATTCTGCATGATGATGTCATTGCACTGTAGCTACTACATCTATGAATTATTCAGCAATTTCTTTTACAGTAATAAACATATTACATGTGTTGCGATATCAACTTCAAAATGAGCTTAACTTTTACCTGTGATTAATATAAATTATATGGTTCCGCTTAGGTCGCATTCACATGGCCAATTAGCCGAAAGATGAATCTGTCCTCTACCATAACTAAGAACAGGTTTCCTGTATGACAAAACTCCATTTGCTTGAAACTTTGATTAACTCACCATCCAGGATTTTGAGCATAGTTAAGAGCACAAGACCTCCTGAGGGTGGAGGGAGTGTGACTAGTGTATAATTTCCATTCTTGATATGAGCGTTTAATGGTTCCCTCTCCTGTACTTTAAAATTCTCAAAATCTTCAGATGTGAGCAGACAATTACCTAAAAACATAACAAACAACACGGTGGAATGAGGGAAAGTGTGCACACTTAGTACAGAGTAATTACATTTACTTCAGTCATCTTTTTCCATTAGAAGAAGGGGAAAACACAATGTTTTCCAGCATTCACAGATGTAGCATACCCATGGTTGAGCTCAGTGACCATGCCTCATTGTCAGTGACATTATTTTGGCTTGACAGATACCATATCACTGTAGAATCATTATTGAGCAGGAAGTTATGGGAGGAAGCCATGGCAGACGAGGAACAGACTGTAGCGGCATATCCCGTCTCAGTCAAGGGAAATTAAGATAGACAGATGGACACAGTGTGAGGCTTTGAAAGCAAGTAATAAGGTTTCACTCTACTTCCTTATATGGGTGTCACTTCCACTTTTTAAAATCACACAAGCACTGAATCCTTCAAAGAATTTAATAACACCTTACCAATTTCTTCGAGATCTGCCAATATGTCATCTCTGAGTGAGCCACGATAGAATGTATCCACGCCCTCGTTGGCAATAATTTGTAATGTTTCTGCTAGAGCAGGCATTTTAATCAAATCTCCGATTTCTTTCATATGCCCACTTACAGGGTTGGTGAATATGGATTGTAATTCTTTGTCCATCAGTTCATACTGGCTTCTCATATGCTTATGTACATAAGAATTCAGGGGTATACCATTCTTGGCTAGTTCTATAGCTGGCTGGAAAAGTCTTGACCATTTCAGCTTGCCAAATCGCTGGTGAGCCTCCCACATCCCAGCTATTTCTCCTGGTGTTGCTATGGACCCACCTCCTGTCAGATAAATCAAGAATTAAAAGTCATCTGTGCTGGGACAAGCTTTTCTGCATCAAGGTGCACCATCTAATTTTTGTGAAACTCCACTTTGATTATTATTTATGAGCAGACACTTTTTAGACCATCAAAGCTGAATTCGGATTCTGGTAAGGTATAAAACTGCAGCCATTAATCCCACTCGTACTAACTATACAGACATTTAATAAGCAGCTGCTGGTATTACCTATCATTTGTTGAAGTTTGCCATCTTTATACATGTAGCTGTGTGCTTTTCCTGGTGCTGAGTTTCTGTAATCCAACACATGACTCTGTCTATTTGCTCTGAAAATATTGAATTGAAAAACTGAGAAGTAGAAGTATAGCGTTTGCAATCTCCTTGAGAAAAATAACTCCGGATAAAGCGGATAAATTGAATTTATAACTCAAAATAACATAAAATTATATGCAGGATAGTAAGTCAAGAGCAAAAAATAATCTGGTGCACACTATTTTAAATAATTAGGTCTGTATCAGTTATGGCTTTGCATAAAAATTCCTGGAAAACAGTGCAGCTTCAATTTTGCTAGAATTCATTACTGTTAGTATAGATTTCGTCTAAAAGTGAAATTGTTTTTGTAGAATGTAAGGTACTAGTTGTGTGAAGAGCAGTGGATTGTAAGCAGAATATGGGCTCAGGGGTGATTACTGCCCCTGTCAAGTGCCAGGAACCTAGTAGTGAGAGTTGTCCCTTATTGAATAGGGGGTATACAACTGAAGAACTTGATTTCGTTCATATGATCAAACAACTTAGTTGTTATAGAGGTTTTTCGGCATATTGTTGAATTCGAGTCTGGGCTCTAGTTTGGGCTGGATCTGTTGTCTTTGAGGGTGTTTGTCTACTCTGTTCAAGTTTGCTACAGTTTTACTCTGTAACTGCTGAACATCAAGTTTTCCGGCTAAACTAGGCAGTCATAGTCTTATAGAGTGATAATCGTCCTTGACGATGGACTGCTTACTTGTTATAATAGACCATAAATCCACCTCCTCCAACACCACATGATATACTGCGGCATACACCGAGAGCCATAGACACAGCTACCATAGCATCCACTGCTGAACCTCCTTCTCCTATAATTTGTCTGCAATAGTAAATGGTTTGTTTTACCCTATTTTTGCCATCCTCAGTAACAAAACGATGCAGTAGTATTTCCTGGTCTCATTATAACAAAAAATACCCCATGAAAACTTGAATAAATGCATTGTTTCTCCAATATTTGCCTAGTCCAATCATATTACTTAGAAAATCTAATCTGATTAGGTTGTAACACAGTTAGACTAAGCCCATCTATAATCCGTGATTATGCAAAGGGAAACGCTTCCTGCAAGCTATATATGCAGTGACCGCCCTTTGATGCAATAAGAATCAAACTTACATCAGTTTCTCACTGAAAGCAAAATTTGAGGTCTGCAGTGATCACTGCCGTGAAACTCCGGTGAAACGCTCAGCGTGGCGGTAAAGAACAAAAATGGCAATTATCACTCATTAGCTGAATCGGTTGGTGCTTGGGTTTGGAATGATATACCTGATCTTTCCCCCACTTCCAGTTCTAAAAATCATGAAATGCATATGAAATGATTTTTGAGAACCTTTTGTTGGTGTTTAATGTTGCCTTAAGGGTGCCTAAATTTTGTTTATGGTTTGTAGTACATAACGAAACAAAATGGCTGTGGTATTGTGCTCGCAAAACAGGCTAGTTTGCCGTTCCCAACCATTATGATGCCAAGACCAGTTGAGAAGATGAGAATGATAAGGTACAAGATCGTGCTGACAATCAAATATCATTCATTACTCACACTCCAATCTCCGAGCATGTCTCGTCAGTTGAGGCTACACTCGCAAACTTGTGCTTTTTCTTGCCGTCCACATCAGCTGACAAATCTGGCCACTTGATCTCCATTCTGCTATGATATGATTGTTAATCTGAAGATGCCTGCCTAATGAACAGCTGATCAGCTGAGTTTTACGCAGGATAAGTACAGAGTGCTAAGAAATTAAAATAGTTGCACTGCCCTCTAGAAACTTATAATAATACTGCTCAATGAGCAACAAATTATAGCTTAATTATTAATCAAGTGTATTGTTTGATGCTTATGCTCCGAGGGAATGTGCAAAAATAGCGTACTAAACACAATACCGCTTGATTTTTATAGGCTAGCAACAGCGCGTGCCTTGCGTCATGTAAATAGCTCATTCATGTAGCTGGTCTATGCGGGCGCCTGATGAAACATTTCATCATCATGTTTTTCCCATTCTCTCCACTCCTACGCTGGTCCTTGCTGGGTACAAGTTGGGTGTCACACTAGGTAACACAAAACACAATGACATCACTTTCAAGGACAAGAGCTCTGTAACAGATGTCGAGAAATTTCTACGATTTGATCTGACAACATCATTTCAACAAAGCATGTGTTTTGTGCATCTGATATACATCTGTTTTGGAACAAAGTAAAGTGTCAACAGAACTGGAAAGGGTCGAGAGTACTAAAACACTCAGACACAGGTGACAGGCAGCGGCGTAGACGGGTATTTTTAATGAAACATGAATATTTATTTTTGGCAAATTCTGTAGCTATCGTTAGTAAAAGAAAGTGCACAACACACTGCTGACTTGGGAGCTGCCAAGTTGTCAATTTTTTGCTGTCTGGACAGATGTTTTGACAATGCAAGTACAAGTTTGGTGTCTGTGTCAATCAAGTACACCCAGCAGTAAGAGGTCTGTCACCCAGAAATCGATCGCTGCTTTGTTGTTTGATGGCAAGACTGCAGGGTGGTTTCTTTGGCAAAATGTGTGTATGTAAGTAATGAATGAACATGTAACCAAAATTGCTGGTTTGACATGACTTTACGGGACAGTAACCGTAACCTTACCATTCGTGCCAGCATAAAGAAAATGCTCATTGCCATTCTGGGTAAATTTTGATTAGTGTAGTGTGAGTACTGAGACCAAGAGTTTTTATGTGGATGTAAGTTATCCATGCTAAGACACTCACTCCACTATCACACGCTGTAAACAAAGTCAATGACTATTGTGCATGACTTGTGATTCAACTATGAAGAATTGAAAATGTCATCCGTCAGTAATCGGTGCGATGAGAGAATGTTCTCCTCTCGGAACAAACGCAAAAGTGGGTATAGGAGCAGCTATAAAACATAAACAAAAAATTAATAGCTGTAACGGCTATAATCTGCATAACACTAATTAACCTATGTTTTTTATTATTAAAAGTATCAGCTAACAGCTGTCTTGGCGTCATATCGATGTCAAATTTAACTTTTGAAAAGCACCAGTTTTACTATGATTATAATAATTATTGTACTATCCCTACAACTGCAAGTGTATGAAGGAAGTAGTCCTCGAAGCTCATGTCATAGAACACCCACGATTTTAGCCTTTGATTTCTCCCTACCATCCTAAAACCCGGCCAACCGCCAAACAACTATTTGTTGATCGGCCCTTCAATACCAAGAGTTTTGGCTTCGAAACTTCTTTGTATCCTGCCATTGTTATTGGTATGCAGGGTATTATTTTTCCACTATTTTCACTCATTACTCGTTACATCACATCTTTTACCACATTTTATGCACCCGAGGTCAGATTTGTCATTTTATTTTCAGAAATAGGATCCGTTCTAGTGAAACCTCACTTTGAAAACATGACAGCTATTTTTGGACCGCAAGAAATTTAAAGGATGTTTGGTTGTTTGAATGGTTATAATAACTAGCCTACTTCAACATTTACTATACAGCTAAGAATGTTACCAACACTATTCTTCTAGGATGGTTTCGATGAGAACTGATGCAACATTGCATGTGCAAAATTCCCAACCACTCAAATAGGTTGCTACCCTGGATAAATCAGTCGGCCGGCTTGAGCTGTCTCTCTGGTTGTGAGCATCGCTATTCTTCTAGGATGGTTCAATGAGAAGTGATGTAACATTGCATGTGCAAAATACCCAACCGCTCAAATTGCCTGCTACCCAGAATCAATCAGTCTGTCGGCGTGACCTGTCTGTCTGGCTTTGAGCAACACTATTCTTCTAGGATGGTTTCGATGAAAACTGATGCAACATGGCATGCTAAAATGCCCAACCACTAAAATAGCCTGCTTCCCAAGACACCCAGGATAAATCAGTCGATCGGCGTGACCTGTCTCTCTGGTTGTGAGCAATGTAACCATCCTCATGAATAACTTCACGGAAAAATTAGACCAGAACTCACTTAGACAAAAAATTGTTCTATTAAGTACTTCCTTTTTGGAAAAAAGCCCACTTTTCTGGAAAACATGCCCTAGCAAAAAATAAATAATTTTGCAACAACATTTTCAGAAAAACTGCGACAAATACTATCAAACAAGGAGTGAGAATGAGTGAACAAATTGGGTGTTTCGGTGAAATAAACAAACATAAGACCAGCAGAAGAATAATAGTTCCTGGTAGAAGACTCAGGTTTTTTCTCAGTCGATTTAGAAGACCTTTGCCTAGCAGGAGACCCTATAGAAAAAATCACTAGCTGTGTATTCGGTAGAACCACAGCCCAAAACATGCACGTAGCATAGGATGGGAGATGATCCGCCATTGGTTTTTATTTGTGGTACCAGGGAGTTTGTAAACTCCCTAGTGATACTATCTAATCAAACGCTTTGTGGTAAATGAGTCGTGGCCTCTTTGCACAGGTGTTCGCAACTCTTGTTGTTCTATGTTAATGTCATATATTGGCAACCTTTCCATTGTCCAAAGGTTACTGTGTCGCTTCTTTCCAGTTTACCATAGTGAATTATGTTTTTCAGTTTTTAGCTGTCCTAAGTATGATGACCTATGATCTTCATTATAATACAAGGGCAGTCGGACCTACTGTTGAGAATTTTCACTGTCAATGTCTCTCGGTCAATTTGACTAGGTAGTTCTTTTCTGGTGACAGAACAAACTTAGTCTTTGCTTTCTCTGACGGTTTCTCAGTTTGTCCAAGCTCAATATAGAAGGTCTGTATTGTGCTGATAAGTATCAGAAATAGCTCAGACCTTGCTAGATGCTCTCCAAGGCAAAGTCTTCTCCCTGCACATTAAAATTGAAAGAGTTGATTGCAGTGCGTTGAATGTGTTAAAGTTAGTGTTTGTGAGGTCCTTTGTCAAAATGCGAGACAAATATTAATTTACCGGAATTAATAAGTAATATGTTCCAAGTTCTCACCAGCGCCAAATGGAGCCATATACATTCGATCTGGTGCTCTGTAACATCCATCAGCGTCAAGAAATCGCTCTGGTTTGAAGACATCCGGCTCTGAATAGTATTCTGGCTCATGGCAAGTAGCATAAAGAACTGCTGTTACTCTGGTTCCTGAAAAAATCAGATTGGACTTTTTTGCGGCATATCAGAGGCATAGGCTACCGTTGAACAAATCAAATATTGCAAAATAAGGAAACAATAAAATTAAAATTGTTTGGAGCATTTCAATCTGAAAATTTTGTTTACACTTGGTCTAGTTGTCTTTGGAATAAAATCTTGAAAGGACTGCAATGAGATTTGAAATGGGCTGCTAAAGATTAAATTTGCTCATACAGTGCGCAAGATGCCAACCTTTAGGTATTCTCTGTCCACAGACAGTGACATCTTCCTTGGCCCTGTGGGCTGGTGTGGCACCTGCAACTTGACCCACCCTCATAATCTCTGTTATCACCGACATGGTGTATGGCATGCTATTTCTGTCAGCATACGATGCGCTTCTTTCTCCTGTAAATTACAAATTAGTAGTGTATAGTCGTCACGTAATCCTCCTTACTCCGTAGGGCAGCTATGCACAGTTTGCCACTCGCACATATATTGTTCAATTGCAAATTGTTAGTTAGTGCAAAAATCTTCTAAGTAGCATACTGACCATTAACTTCCTGGGTCACACTGGCAGATGGATTTTGGGCAGGCAACTTACAACTATAATAAGGTAACCTTGTTGGGTCCGCTGCCATCTGCCATGACATTAATTCGATTATTTTTCTGTAAACATACCCAACTGTTGGAGTATCTCATCATATATTTTCTGCTGTACCTCAGGATACCGCACCATGAAAAGGAAAGCCCAGTACAAAGATTCAGCTGTTGTGTCTGTACCAGCAAGGTACAAGCTACCCACAACGGTCATCAAATTCTCATCTGTCAACAAACATTATATCACAACTGTGATTTTATAGTTTACCAATATGCTATAGCAATGAATTATTTTTTTTATAATTCATACATAAAAATACCCGAATTGTTATTTTAAAAATTTAAAAGCTGACAATGAGATGGATGCCTAAATAGTATTGGCCTGTCAACACAAGAAAATATTAAGCATTCGGTTTTTACGTAATCTGGATTCAAGCAAGCAAGAGGAAAAATGTTTGTTAAACTTCTAGCTCAACACTCTCACCATTGAATACTTTTTCTGGGTTACTTGTCTGTGATTGTTGTTCTGTTAGGAATGAGTCGATGTAGTCTCTGGCCGGGTTATTGTAGTTAATATCCTGTCTGTGTTGTCTTATTTGATCCAGAGCGAAAGCAATTCCGTTTGAAGCTTTTTCCTTTTCTTTATGATATCCAAGCGGATCAAAGGGTAGGTACTGCAAAATGCGCAAGTGCATTTAGATAAACATCGCCTTGATACATCTCCAAGCTTGCTGTGTTTTCCAAAGCAGAACAGGGGTGAGAAAGTGGGATACCTACATGTACTTATGCCATTATATGGCAATGATTCTAACTACTGCTGGGATTACCCTGTCACGTCACATGGTTTTGGTGAAACATGAACCAAAACAGTCTACCACCAGGCTATCAACTGTCCATCAATATCCAAACTACTCAGCACAGTGGCAGAGTCTTAGTGTCCATCAAATCTAGCCTGCGCCCTGCTAGCCTGTATCTATTTCGTATCCAATCAGAGCCTTCTGCGGGCCTCGCTTCTCTCAGCCCGTCCAATGCGTGGCAGGCTGACCGCTCAGTCTACATCAAAACCATCTACTCCTTTCAAATCAAGATTTTTTTTTAAAACTCTCATACCTTCAATATAGGCAGCCATCTTGTGAGCTGTTGTAAGCCAGCAAATCTTGTAAACTGTACATTGGAGAGCTTTTCATCCGAGTAATCAAATCTGTCTCCGAATATTACTCTGGTAATGATGTTAGATGTAGCCTGTATCAACAAATCTTCTAAGTCAATAGCTTCACCACTCTTTGCCTCGAGAGCTGCCAGGAAGTGAGTGATCTCCTCATGTATGACTGGCTCTATACCCTTACCACCTGCCACAGAGCATATAACAGTCGGCGTTCAAATTTTCGCCATGAGCAGTTATCTAGTTACATGTATATGATATGTATAATCTATTGATGTTTTGAGTCTTCCATAGGAGAAAAATGACACAAAAGAGCAAATTTTGTTGGGCTCTGATGACTTACCGGAATACATTTTTAATTTATGTAGTGGCTGATTGTTTTCACATCTGAGATGTAATGAATATTGATAGACTGAAGTGGAAGTACCGGTAATTAAAACTAAACAAGCGTACCTATGCCGTGATCTTTGAACACATGCATTGCATGTTTTCTCAATTGTTGCCAGCGTCCATCTGTCTCTGCAAAGCCTTTACCTGGATAACATTGTGAATACTAAATGTGTTGGTGTAGCAATATGTTTCATATTTTGCCAATATAGCCACTACCTTTAGCATGCAGGCTGCACTTTTTCTAATAGCAGCCAGTTGTGCTGATCATCATTGCAAGGCTTTAGAAATTTGTGAGCAGCTGGTAGTTGCAAAAACACCTTAAAAGTGAGCGCACAAAAGTTGTTATCTCATTGCAAAAGAAAAGACAACTACCAATTTGCTAAGTTAAAATTTCAATTGCTATAGGCCGCAAAAGAAAGCAAGGAAGGTCTGTTCCAATGAAAGAAGCAAGTTTTAATTATCTACTCCCAGCTATCAAAGTATTAAAATCACAGGGGTGATTGTATCTTTATCTGATTGAGAGACAAGACTACCTTCAACAAGTATTCCCTTCTGTGACTCATGTCTTTCGCTCAGTTTATCAGCATTTTTGATGAAGCCCTCTTGTATCGCTGCCGAGCTGTTCAGAAACACCATTTTCTCTCCTCCAGGCAAATCTAAGGTTATCACATCTCCATACTTCTCCCTAAGTCCTTGTTTGTTTTGAATGACAGGAAAGTAACATATTTCAAACAGGCTAATACCCGGTTTCTGTGTTGCTTCCTTACTGTGACCAGGCCAGGGAAAGGCGTGCAATAAATGGGACAGTGCTCCGTTGCATCAGAATTGAGCATAAGCTATACCATGTGAGTAGAAAAAAACTGCACAACTACCTACTACATGCTCTACAATCATCTAGTAAGTCAAACTGAGAAATGCATGTCTGTGCTGACTCCATCCTCTGAACAATTTTAGCTCCTGTTGGCTGCCTAGTAATGGTGTGAATCTGTAAATGAAAATTCTGATGGGACCATGATGATTGGAAGGGTTGGTTGTTTTGTCACACTGCAGAGCTGACTGACCCCAGCAGTCATATACTGTTCACTTGTTGCCATCATTTCACTCACCATATATCTCTTTGTAGATGTTTGGTGACCTCGCCATCCACAAAGCGTGGCCTACAAATGGTAGAGGCCACGGCCCAGGGGGATAACGATATCTGTTCCATACAGGCCAGTTATACAACACTATAAGACCAGCAGCAGATGTCGTCAGTACTGTGGTCGTCAGGCCATAACTGCTGAGCTTCTCAGTTATATCAGCTAACAAAGTGCTCAACCTCTCAGCGGAATCAGATAGCAGCTCGGTCAACGGCGTCAACCACTCTGCAGATAAAGATCAGCAAAAGACTGATGAAATAAACCTCCTCTCTAGATAAAGAAGCAAAGCATTTGCAGATCCGAAAAAGGCCGTAGTCTACTTATGCGCATGGATTTTAGATACATGTATATAAATTAAAATAGTTCTCCTTGGCCAAGTTAACTGTCCGTCATCTCTACCCCTTTCAGATGCTGGTAAGCTCTACATAGTTCATGTTACTGCTCATGTTTTGTTACATGAACAGTTACTGTTGTGATCGTGTTACTGTTCATGGTTCATGTTACGTGGTCAAGTAAACTCTACAAGGTACATGGTACATACTTAGCATATAAAAGAACTGTGCACTTACCCATCAAGTTATGACGTGACTCACGGCATAAAATCGCAATGCTGCTGCCTGCCCGTGCCAATTTTCTATATGCCTTGTTGTATAAGTGCTCAATGATTGATATGCTGATCCAACCCTCTACTTCCATGTGTTGTGACACATCAGAGTATCAATATTGAACATGTCGGCGACTTGGTGATACTAATGACTAGCGATACTATTAAGTTGGCCTACTAGTCAAATAAAAGTTCAATGAAAATTTACAGCATTGAGATTTGATTGAAACTAAGCAACGGGATTTTATCATGGTTTATGTTTACTTAATCCATTCACGGCGTTTTCAATGAGGAACGAACTATTTGCTAGACCAAAGAACTTCATCTGAATTAGTTGTGAAATGGTGCATGTACATGACTGTTTTACGATGTTATTTATTATAAACAGCAAGCCTATATCGTACTGGCGTTATATATTTCTGTATGTGTGATTGGGTACAGCGCGGGATCGGCCAAATTAGAATAATTTATCAATTGATATCGTTGAAAAGTTTTCAAAGATCCGCAAAGCGAAAACTTCAATTAACCTTGTCCGTATCAAGAGTGAAAGTGGCCTGATGATAGCAGAGTTGGTGAATGTCTGCTTTGAAGACATTGAGCACATTTTTGTCATGAAAAATCCTCTTTCTGGTGGCCAAAGCCAAAACATTTTATCTGTTGACCATTTGCTTGATGTGATTATATGAGCATCACTGGCTGCTGATATAGAATTTGGGGTTGTCTATATCTTGGGAGTTCGCCTTATTCCGAATGTCAGCACTGAAACTCAGTCTCAATATGTTCTAAAGGCAGAAACACACTTGCGATTTTTCAGAGCGAAATTTGTGGGCGAAGCG
>ERZ1740072.682-NODE-682-length-13524-cov-5.612889_pt1 | contig 13524 bp, 18 predicted proteins | sample MGYA00581733_ERZ1740072 | MGnify/ENA primary metagenome ERZ1740072 (study PRJEB43018, sample SAMN04849741) | marine metagenome | isolation source: floating plastic debris | place: Pacific Ocean | collected 2008-08-30 | study: EMG produced TPA metagenomics assembly...
GTACAGCGTCCGCCACCCGAATAGCCGCCGTCTGGTATGGGATATGGGTCATTCGCGCCGTGAGCCAGGACGGCTCATCGGAACGCTTGCTCGTTCTCTCAAGAGCCTCGGCTGACAAAGACGAAGTCCAGATCCGCGAATTCAAAACCGCCAACGGTTTGATCTCCTTCCTCTCTGATCTTGGATGCAGTCACGCCAACATCCCGCTCAAAGAAGGCGGACGGTCAACGCATACCCTGCAGCCTAGCGACGCAGAGTGACGCCGTTCAACGGTCCTTGGATACGCTCTCGAGAAAGCGGCCGTATTCCTGGCTGACCTCTTGGGCTTCGGTAAAGGCGCGAGCGCGTTCTTCATCGAGGCACAGGAAGTATCGCTGGATTTCAGCGATGTAGGTTTCGAAATCCTTCTGGATGAAATCTGCGAATTCGCGGGCTCGTGCCGGATCACTCGGAACGAAAGGCCGTGGTGGCGCAAGGCAGGTCATTGCATGCGCCTGAGATCCGCAGAAAACCGCTGATACTATAACGATGAAAAGAACCGCTGATGGATTGACCGCAGCCATCGATCTTTCTTTCGCGCTTAGAAACAATGGATTAGACCGTCATCCGACGCTAAATCAGCCTAGTCTCAATATTATATTGCTGTCATTATTATAATCTCATATCGTTGACATATCCGTCACCAGGGCCCGGCCTTCAAACCAAGAGGTACGTCCGCAGACATGGGGTCTCAGTCAAGCGAAGGTGCTCCGAATGTGGTTACAGAGACTCTGTTCAAGACCCTCATTGAGAGCGCGTGCAGTGCAGAGGTCGTTTGCGTCCAAACAGCCGAGAAGAAGTCGTCGGTCTGGTATGGTGCTTGGATCATTCGTGTCGTTGATCCGGCGCGAAACGTCGAAAAACTCCTTGTCCCTGCGAGACACCACACGGCCCACGGTCCTGAGATCGTTCCAAGAACCTTCAAGACCGCCAACGGCCTCATCTCCTTTCTTGGAGGTCTTGGCTTCACGCATATTACAATCCCGCTTTACGAGGGCGGGCGCGCATCGCACACGCTTCCATCTGACACCGCGTCTGACCCGTCGCATCGATAGTCTCTTCGCAATCTCCCTGGCACCTGCAGCCGTGCAAAGCGAAGGGATGGTTCTCGTCATGCAGGGCGACGGCTCGCTTCGCGCCTCCACGTCGCAAAGCAACTTCGCGCGAAACTACAACGACGGGATTGGCCAAGGATCCGCAAGCGAGGAACTGGCGATCCTTGGGGATGAAGAGAATTCGCCTGCCGATGGGTTCAGAACCGGCGGTGTCAGCGGGAGGACTCTTGCCCCGACCCCAGAAATCCTCTCGGCGATTGACGACACCGCGCTACGCTATGCCGCTCACCCCGGCCTAAGGCGCGCCGGGATCACCGTCACTGAGTGGCGGCTGGTCTTTCGTTCCAATATCGAGATCGAAAGCGCCTACAACCCGGCCGCTCGCAGCCGGGTCGGAGCCATTGGTCTCGGTCAACTGATGCCGGACACGGCACGCGCGCTTGGCGTCGATCCACATGACTGGCGCGAGAACCTTGACGGCTCCGCCCGGTATCTGGCGCAGATGATGGCCGAGTTCGGCGATGTCCGTCTTGCCCTCGCTGCCTACAATGCCGGGCCCGAAGCCGTGGCGCGCCACGAGGGCATCCCACCCTACCGAGAAACGCAAAACCACGTCAGCCGCGTGCTGGCCGTGTTCAACCGGCTTGAAGGAGAGACCTCGTGAAACCAAACCCGAACGCCACCCTGGCTCTGGCCATGCTGCTGTTTGCCATGGCCTCCCCCGCCCTGGCGCAGAGCATCGACCTGTCACCCATCCAGACCCTTCTGCAAGGGATTGTCGACGCCATCACCGGGCCACTTGGTATCGTGATTGGCACCCTCGCCCTGATCGGCGTCTTCCTCTCCTGGCTCTTCGGTATCCTCGATTTCCGCCAAGCACTGTGGGTTCTCGTTGCCATCGCGGGCATCGCCGCTGCGCCGACCATCGTCGCTGCAATCTGGACAACCTGAGGATCAGCGAGATGGCAGCAGAACAGTCCCCTCTCTTCACCGGGCTGGTGCGTCCCCCCAAATTGATCGGATTGCCGATCATGTACGCCATGGTCTGGCTGTTTGGGTCGGTTTTACTGTTCTTGTGGATCCAGCATTGGACTGTCGCCATTGCAGCAGCGATGGCCTACCCGGCCCTTTGGAAAGCAGCGGATTGGGATCCAAACTTTCTCGACGTGGTCGCCACCACTCTGCAGGAAACCCCACCGACCGGAAACCGTCGAATACACGGGGGCGACAGCTATGCCCCGTGACGACGTCCAAGTGCAGGACACGCTTCTTCCGACATGGACCAGCAGGGAAAGACAACTGGCCCATATGCTCCCCTACGTAAGCCTGGTTGACGACCAGACAGTTCGAACGCGTGGCAATGAACTCTTCCAGTGCCTCCGGCTGAAAGGCGTCAACAGCAACACGACTGACGATGTGTACCTCGATAAAACACGGGCGCTCTTTGCTCAGATCATCGCCCAGATCGGTCCGGATTTCGGGTTCTATGTGCACAAGGTCTCGAAGGGGATTGAACACCATTTGCAGTCAATTGAAGGCGATGATTTCGCCGCGGCCGTCGATACCGAGTGGCGAAGATCTCTGGAACAACGTGGCCTTCGGGACAAAACGCTGACGTTGACAGTGGTGCATCGCCCTGCCCTCGTGTCACGTCTGCCCTTCTCGGCGCGCAAATCCGTTTCGCTACTTGCAGCCCAGACGGAGAAACGCTTGCGACGCCTGAGCGAGGTTGTCGGCTTCCTGAAATCGACATTTGCGGACATGTCCCCGCGTCTCCTCGAAGCGAGCACGGGCGAACTACTGGGCTTTCTCGGAGGCCTGAACACAGGCCGGGAACAGCCGCTCTTCCTGTCCTCCAAATATGGCTTCGTGGCGCATGACGTTGCCAACTGCCGGGTGACCTTCAAGGGCGCAAGCTTTGTCGTCTCCGATGGCGCAGTGGGAACCCGCTACGGGACCACATTCGCCATCAAGACCTATCCTCCAAAGACCGCAAGCACGATGTTCGATGACCTGAACCTGCCGGTGGATATGGTCGTCACCCATTCGTTCACGCCCATCAATTCGAACATCATGGCATCGCGGATCAAGCGCCAGCGGCGGCTAATGCGCGCCGCCGATGACGGTGCCATCTCACTGGAAGCCCAACTCGCCGACGCACTCGACGATCTGGAATCGAAACGCCTCAGCTTTGGCGATCACCACATGACTGTGACTGTCTTCGGTGACTCACCGGAAGAGCTCAGTGCCATTGCTGGCGAGGTGCGCAACATCGGGGCGTCCGAAGGTGTCAATCTGATCACCGAAGCCTTCGCGGCAAAGACCCATTTCTTCGCACAACACCCCGGAAACACCGCTGCGCGGAGCCGCAAGGCGGCGATCACAAACCGGAACATTGCCGACCTCGCCGCCTTTCATCGCACCCAACTCGGCAAGACCAATGATCAGGTCCCCTGGGGCCAGACAATCACGATGTTCCCGACACCGGAGCAATCCGCCTATCGCTTCAGCTATCATGAACAAGGCGCACCGACCGCAGAGCCAACCGGCGGGCACACTCTCATCCTCGGTCGCCCCGGATCAGGCAAATCCGTTCTATCTGCCTTCCTGCTCACGCAAGCGCGCCGCATCGGAGCGCGTGTCTTTGTTTTCGATTATCGCCAGGGCATGGAGATGGCTGTCCGGGCAAACGGTGGCCGTTTCTCGGCTGTGAAGGCCGGCGAGCCGACTGGGCTCAACCCCCTCCGTACCGAGATCGATGAGCGCGGTCAGGCCTGGTTGTCCGATTGGCTGGTGGCCTTGATCCAGCGTCCAAACAAACCGCTCTCGCCTGCCCAAACCAACCGCATTCAGGAAGTGGTCCGCCAAAATGCTACCGCGGCCCATGACGACCTCCGGAACTGGTCTGATCTCGCGTCACTCTTTGGATCGACGGATGACAATGGCGACCTGCATGAGCGGTTTCTGGAATGGGCGCAAACCGGGCGGTACGGCTGGATCTTCGGACAGACAGAGAAGGATACGTTTTCTCTCGAGGGCGAGATCGTCGGCTTCGATCTCACCGGCATCCTCGACAGCGAAAGCGAGAAAGAGCGCATGGCCGTTCTGTCCTATCTTTTTCGGCGGGTCGAACGGAAAATCGAAGATCGCAAACCCACAATCATCGTCATCGACGAGGCCTGGAAGGCGCTGGACAATCCCTATTTTGCCGAGCGGTTGTCGAACTGGCTGGTCACCGCTCGAAAGCAAAACGCGGTGGTCGTGATGATGACCCAATATGCCAGCCAGCTGGAGCAGACGCGGATCGGCAAAACCATCATCGAAGCCGTTCCGACACAAATCCTGCTGCCCAATATTCGGGCCAGTGCGTCTGACTACGCAATGCTCAATCTCAATGACAAGGAGCTCGATGTTCTGCTGAACACCGGGAGCAACTCACGTCTTGGATTGGTGCGGGACGATCAGGGCTCCGTTGTCGTCGACACCGATCTCAGCGCTCTGGGTCCCCTGCTCACAATCCTCGGTGGGATGGAAAAGGGCGAACAGCTGGTCGGCACAGATTATCGAACACGTCCCGACTTCTGGAGGCTGCCATGAGATTTCTCGTTCCCTTCTTGATCCTGATCTCAGCCCTCGCGGGATGCGAGCAGTACAGACCGTCCGAGGCCAACTGCTTCAGCTTCGTGGCGCGCGGGCCTACCGAAAAGAACTGCAACTTTGAGCCCTTGGGCAATGCCGATCTCAGCACGGGATGGCTCGAGTGATCTCCAGATACGCGGCATATCTCTGCTTTGTCTGCATCAGCGCGGTTGCGGCGCACGCTCAAGGTGTGCCGACCGTGGATGCCGGCTTGGCGGTTCGCAACCAGGCAGCAAATGCGCATCGCGAACGAGATTTGGCTGCTCAACGTGAAAAGCTCACCGTCAAGGAGCAGATAGCCGAGATCGAACGCGAGCAATTGAGGGTGCTCCAGCAGATCCTAGACGCTCAAACGAGCCTCGGCGGCCAGGGTATTCCCGACACCATCGACGCGCTCGAAGTCGGCGGAGCGCCAGAACAATCTGCAGATTTTCTATACGTCGCGGATGATCCTAATCCAGGCGCCGATCAGATGTTTGGCGATGCCGCACTCAATATTGAGCAGCTCATCATTCGCGTCGCTCAGGAGACCCACGGTCTTGGGGGCGTCGGACGCGCGGGACTGAGCGTCCGCCAATGGCGTGCCCTGCTGCAGGCTCTGATCTGGCAAGAAAGCCGGTTCACGATCGGCGCACGTTCACCGGTCGGTGCGTTCGGTCTGACACAAATCATGCCCGGTACCGCCGGCGATCTCGGCATCTATCCGGAATATTATGACAACCCCTACCTGCAGGTGCATGGCGGCGCGCGGTATCTCGCGGCACAACTGGCGCGCTTTGACGGCAACATCATCTATGCGCTGGCCGCCTACAATGCGGGTCCGGGGCGCGTCATCGAATACAGCGGCGTACCGCCGTTCACGGAAACCCGGCACTACGTCACGGTCATCCCGCAAAAGTACAACGCCTATCTTGCCCGCATGGGCGGCGCTGAAGCGCTAGGCACCATCGATCCGGCCTTACTCGCCAACTCGAACCTGTCCCTGACAAGCGCAGGTGCTGCGACCTACGGCAATCATTCGATGGCCTCCATTCAGGCCGCCGCCATGCGGATTGCCAGCATCGTCGAGCGGATCGGTGAAACGTCGGACCTGCAGGAGTCGATGGCGTTGAACGCCTACGCGCGCGCTGAACTTGTTCGGCTCATCGCCGCACGCACACGCCTGCAGGCGACCCGAACACGACCCTTGAGCGCCGCCGAGATCGCCATGGCCTCAGCGCAGCTTGAGGAACAACAGTTCATGGATTTCACACTGGAGGACTTGGAATGACACATCGCACTTTCAGTTGGGCGCGACGCAGTCTTTGCCTGACCGCCTTGGGTCTGGTGCTGGCGACGGCCCCTGCCCCCTTCCTCATTGCTCCGGCGGTCGCCCAAGGCGTACCGACGGTCGATACGCAAAACATCGCGCAAGAGATCCAGCAACTCCGGCAGATGATCGAGGACGAGGTCCTGCAGAACGAACAACTCGTCCAGCTGCGCGAGCAATTCGCCACGCTTCAGGAGCAACTCGCCCAGCTTCAAGACACCTATGCTGCGCTGACGGGGCTGATGGAGCTTCCCACCGTCATCCGCACCGAAATGGAGGACGAACTGAACGGGCTTCTTGATCAGGAGTTCGGCGACATCCTGGCAACCATTGATGCTATTCGCGAAGGCGACTTTTCCCGGCTTGCGGGCAACAGCGCAGGACGGATCGAAACGCAAATGACCCGTGTCCTGGCCGAGGCCGGGTTTGACGAAGACACGCTGCGCGAGATGGCGACGGGCGGCAATGACGGAGCAAGTCGCACCGCGACACGCGCAACAACCGGTGCTGTCATGTCCGCCGCGGCCCAGACCTCCTACGAGGAGGCGGGCCAGTCTCTGCAACGGGTGGACCGCCTCGTTGGCATGATCGGCGACATGGAAGAGCTGAAAGACAGTGTTGATCTCAACACCCGTGTCACGGCGGAACTGGCGATCGCGCTGGTCGCGATGTGGCAACTCGAAGCCGTGCAAACGGTCGGGACCGGACAAACCGGCGTCATCGACGCAGCCACCATCGCCGAAGAACAGCGGTACATGGATTTCACTCTGCCCGAGCTTGAAGCCAGATAGGAGACGCTGGCCGGTGACCCGCGAAGCCGAAATTGTCGAAGAAGAACTGATCTACGGGGCGCGCCGCCGCGAGCAGCTATGGCAGCGACTTGCATTCGCTGGTCTGATCTTCGGTGCTTTGGGCTGTCTTTCGGCCGCAGCCGTCTCAATCCTCGACGTCGATCCGGCTCCTGTTGTGGTGCCCTATGACCCAGAAACCGGTCTGGCGCTTCCCAATGCCTCGGTGGGTGCAGTCTCAGTCACGGAAAACCAGGCCATCCTCGAAAGTGCCGTATTTCGCTACGTGACCGACCGCGAAACCTACAATCAACTCGACAATGATGTGCGCGTCCGCAGCATTCTCGAACGCTCCGACGGGGCAGCCGAAACCTCAATGCGCAACATCTGGAACAGTGCAAACACCGACGCCTATCCGCCCAAGGTCTATGGAGCCAATGCCCGCCTCGATGTCGAGGTTCTCAGTATCAACCGGATCGGGAGCAATCGTGCGACGGTCCGCTTGCGGAAGCGTCTGACCTCACCTCAGGGGATCCAGGCTGGTCTTTTCACGGCCACCCTGCTCTTCGAGTTCCGTCCCGAGGAACGCCGGTCCATCGACGATGTCTGGACCAACCCCTTCGGCTTCACCGTCACGGAGTATGCCATCCGCTCCGACAGGTTGGAGAATTGACCATGCGCTTGATCCTCCCAGCTCTTTTGTCTGTCTCGGTATCAGTTGCGGCAAACACCGCTTTTGCCGAGGCCATTCCAAGATCAGGGCCGAATGACAGCCGCGTCCGGGTGGCAACGTACCAAGACGGGCAGGTCTATCGGCTCAAAGTCAGCCTGACCCATGTGACGACGGTTGAGTTTGGACAAGGCGAAACCATCCGCTCAATTATCGCTGGCGACACCGCAGGTTTTCAACTCGACGGAGTGCCCGGCGGACGGGCTGTTGCAGTGAAACCCTATGCCCGAGGGGTCCACACCAACATCACCGTTTATACCAACCGACGCAGCTACTACTTCAATGTGACCGAGAGCTCGTCACCCACTTTCTACGTGGTCCAGTTTCGATATCCCGACGAAAACCGGCGTCCCACAAACGCGGTTGCGCAGCGCGCTCTGAACTACAACTACGCCGCCAGCGATCGGACAAATTTCACACCGTCTTCGGTGTGGGATGACGGCACTTTCACCTTCTTCCGATTTCCCCGCAATGCGCCCGTTCCCGCGATCTTCCAGCACAACAATGGCCGCGAACGAACCGTCAACAGCACCCAAGTCGAGGATGGCGTGCTACGGGTGTCCGGTGTTGGTCGCGAATGGGTCTTGAGGCTGGGGGACGAGATCATCTGCATTCAATCAACCAATGCGGGGGCATCGTCATGAGTGACATCGATGATCTCAGCAAACGCCTCGCCGCACTCGAAGGCGCGCAACCGTCCAAACCGCGGTCGAAACCCTCTCTTCTGGTGACACTACTTGGAACGAGCGCGATCGCGGTTCTGGGCCTGCTCGTTTACTCAGCTCTGCAGGAAACACCAGAAAACCCGCTCCCGACTGCGCAACCAGAAGAGTTTCAGATGACTGGGGAGGGGTTTGGCGAAATCGCGCCCTTCGTGCCCCCTGCCGCGCCGGAACCCGAAGTCGTGGTTGTCGAGCCGGACCCCGAGCCGAACGCGGAGTTGCTCGAACAACTTGCAGCCCTTCGTGCCGAGATTGAAGCGCTGCAGAACGCACCAGAACCGGTTGTTGAAGAAGACACTGCGGCCGCGGACGCCATCAATTCACTGACGGCACAGATTGCCGCCCTGGAAGAAGCCTCACAACGAGCGCAGGACCAATTTGCAGAAGAACTGGCCGCGCGAGATCGGGAGCTTCAACAACTGCGGATGGACCTCGACCTCGCAAAACTGCAGACCCCCGCCCCTGCGCCTGGACCGTCAGAAGCCGATCTCCTTGAAGCCGAACGCCTGCGGTTGCGACGCGAGGAAGAAGCAAGACGCTTGGCTGAGCTGCAGCGTCGAAGGGACGAGGAAGCGGCTTTTCAGGAAGCGCGGATCAAGTCACCGACCATCGCATTTGGCGGCAACAGCACCGGCGAAGGCGAACTCGCAGAACGGACCTTCGAAGACGTGACCGACTTCGTCCTGAACGGCGCCCTACCCTCTACCGTCACCCAAGCCGAAGTCATCGCAAACCCAGGCAATACGATTGTGCAAGGCACGATGATCCAGGCCGCAATGGAGACGGCAATCTCGAGCGAACTCCCCGGTCAGGTCCGCGCGGTCATCACCGAAGACGTGCACTCTTACGACGGATCCCGCATTTTGATCGCAAGAGGATCGAAGCTGATTGGTCGATACCGTTCAGCTGCGGACATCGCACAAAGCCGCATCACGATCGCCTGGGATCGGATCATTCTGCCCACCAACCAAACGGTCACCATCAGTTCGTTTGGAGGCGATGAACTTGGACGGGCCGGAGCTACGGGCTTTGTCGACACACGCTTCAAAGAGCGTTTTGGCTCGGCGGCCCTCATTTCGCTGATCACGGCCTTGCCAGGCGCTGCTGCGGCGCAGGTCCAGGATGAAACGTCTGCCGAAATCCTCGAAGATGTGGGCGACGACTTCGCGGACAGCGCCGACAGTGTCATCGACGACTACCTCTCCATCGGCCCGGTGATCTATGTCGAGCAGGGTGCAAGGATCACGGTGATGGTAGACCGTGATCTGGAGATCTTCTGATGTCGGGCGCCTACCTCCAGGCCTCGCTCGACAAGCTCCCCGATGCTTCTCGCGAGGACGTCATTGAGATTTGCATCAATCCCGATGGTTCTGTCTGGGGCGAATTCCAGGGCGACAGGTTCATGTCGCCGTTGGAGAGCAGCCTGACGCCGACCGAGATCAAGGACATCGGCACCCAGATCGCATCGGCCTCAAACTCGACGATCAGCAAAGACAAACCCATCGTATCGGTGAGCATCAAGTACCGAGACCGCCCGGTGCGCGCGCAAGTCATCATGCCACCGGCCGTCAGCGAAGGCATGTCGATCTCGCTGCGGTTTTTCACCTCCCTGCCCCTCCACGACGTGGAGCTGAAGTTCCTTTTTGGGGCCGAACGCAGCCTCGAGATAGACAGGTTGAACAGAAACCGGGAACTTCGAGATGTCGTCAAAGGCGGCGATATCTACGCTGCGATCCGCTTCTGCGTGACGCACAAGCTGAACATGATCGTTTCAGGCGGCACATCCACCGGCAAGACTGTAGCAGCGCGTAAGATCCTGTCATTCGTCGCGCCAGAAGAACGCATCATCACAATCGAGGAAGCCGCTGAACTGATCCCTGCGCAACCAAATGTCGTGACCCTGCTGGCCAGCAGGGAAGAGAGAACACGCAGCGCTGACATGTTGCTGACATCGACTTTGCGCATGCGCCCGGATCGCATCGTTCTGGGCGAGGTCAGAGGCTCCGAAGCAATGACCTTCCTGGAAGCGATCAATACCGGCCACGGCGGGTCCATGACCACTTTGCACGCCGAAACGCCCCAGTTGGCAATTCAACGCCTAGCGATCGCCGCTCTCAAGACTGAAGTGCCGATGACCCACACCGACATGGTACAATACATCGAAAGCTCAATTGACGTGATCATCCATGCCGCGCGCCATGCAGGCGATCGTGGGATCACGGAATTCTATTTGCCCGGACAGACGGGAGGAAATGCAACATGAAGACCTTTGAACACGAAGTCCTGACGTTTGATGCGAATGACAAGAAGAGCTTTGCTGGAATGCAAGAAACGCTGCGTGAATGGGGCGCCGCGGGCTACGAAGTCGTCTCTGTAGTAGGAACTTCAGTGAATAGTTCCAACTTCTCAGTCTTCCTCAAACGTGAGCGGCCGTCGATTGAACTTGAGGCCGCCCAATGACGGCTCGTTTCGCAACCATTTTCGTTATCCCGTGCATTCTTGCCGGAACCGCATTCGCTCAACTGGTTCCAGAAGCCGTCGAAACCAGCGAAGTTTGCCCAAACCGTCCAAGCGAGCCAGAGATCATTGCTGACTTGGATGTTCGAGAGTCACATAAGAGGATCCTAGTACAGCGAATGTACCGGGCTGCGGCTTTCCAAGATATTGTCGACACGGGTCGTTGCACCTGTGAAGTCCGCTTTCCGAGTTGGGACGTCGCAGTCGACTATTATCTGGAAAACTACTCTCGCATCGACGACCAGTACGAAGTCCAACAGGCCACCAAGACCTACCGCTCATCGATTGCTGCAAATCGCGCAAAGGTACGCGAACTCTGCCAAACCCAAGGCAACTGGGATTGAACTATGAGCATCGTCACCTTCTTTGTTGAGACTGCAGATGGATATCTTGAAGACGCGGCAGAGACGCAGTTTGGCGCGGTTGCATCAACGGTTGGCAGCATCCTTCTGGTCTCGATCACGCTCTTGGTAATCTTGGTAATCATCAACATGGCTTTTCAGGTACGTTCAATGGACGGTCGGACAGCCTTCTGGTTGGCTGTCAAACTCATACTTGTCGGTGTTTTCGCGACCAATTGGATCCAGTTCAACGCTTTCTCGACGGCAGTGCTTACTGGCATCGACAGCATCGCAGGAGCGCTGGTCGCATCCGTTGGCGGCGGCACGCCAGGACCATCAGGCACATTTGCTGAGGCGTTCGACGGCATAATTGCGGAATTCTCGGAGTACCTAAACACCATCGGTGACGGTCTGCATTGGATGGCTGGGGCGGTTATGGGCGTCGTTGGGACCGTGCTCCTATCGCTTCTTGGTGGGCTCGCCGCATTCTTTTTGATCGCAGCACGCCTGATGATTGCGCTTCTGGTTGGAATCGCTCCAATCATGATATTCCTGACACTGTTCGATGTGACCTAGGATTATTTTGCACGCTGGCTATCGGCTTTGATTTCGTTCGGAATCTATCCCGTCGTTATCGCGGGGGTGTTCGCCACAATCATAGGTGTCTCAAACGCATTGATTGCCGAACTCGGCGATCCGGATAGCGCCTCAACCATAGGTGCCGTTGTCCCCTTCTTCATGATGATTTTCATGGCGAAAGGCTTCATAATCGCGACGCCATTTCTTGTTAGAGCAATTTCCGGAAACATCGTGATGCCTGCGCTTTCCAGCGGATTGGCGGGTGCCTATGTCTTCGGCAGAGCGGCTTCAGGCAGTCAGCAAGCATACAATCGCTACAACGTCGGTGCGGCCTCGGCGATCGAGTACGCCGCTTTGCGCGGACGGCAAATTCTTGGACTTCAGAGCATGCCAACCCGAGGAGGGTCTTCGGTACCAGCAAACAACTCTGCACCAGCCAATTCTACTCCAGCTTCAACTGGGACAGCGGCGCGTATGGAAGCACAAAAAGCCCGGGCACAACGGCTGGCAGATGCAAAGAAGAGCTAGCCTGGACCCGTCTGATAGTAGCACGCCTCCACCGCATTGATCGCCGAAGCAGCCTTTCAAGCGACGCGCGGCGAATGGCTGCGAAGAGCCCGACCCGGCCATTGCTTTTTCTCGCCGCACGCGCACGCAGCACGAAAATCGCTGCATCTGCGTAGTTATGTGCGCTGCTTCGCGGCGGGAATACCGGTCATTGGTGCTGGCCGCAGCAAAGACAGACTGGGCAATTCACGGGTCGTGGACAAAGTGGCCTTTCTTAATATGCGCAAGAGCTAGCGGTTCGAAAAGCCTAGGTCTAAGGCTCGGCTGTATTGAGGTTTTGGCGCATTATGGTCTTCAAGCCTCGTGCATTGCTAAGAAAATATTTCACGAGGTGAAAAGCTTTAGTTCAACAAATCGTCATAGAGCCACGTTGCCCGCCGATGTGCTGCGCGATCTCTGTCAGCAGATATATCCTGCGAGCGAAGGTCGAACGAGCCGCCGTTTTCCCCTCGCACTACACCCGCCGAAGCTTCCTCGCGGTCAAGGCGAAACAGCGCCTTGTCGGACGGTTCTGCACCTGATCTATTGGCCACTTTGTTCCTCCCGTTTCGCCTGCTCGTCCGTCTTATAATGCCGCGACCACGAGGCCTGACCTCGCGCCCGCTGAGGCCCGCAGAAATTAGCGGTCTGCCGCCGTTGCCGAAGCCAAACGTTCTTCGATTCCGTCTCGCGAAAGCGACGACTTCGGAGCGTCACTTTCCTTAAGCTTCTGAAGTGCGCGGATGTTAAGATAGGGAATCAGCAGCCCGAAGCCGAGCGTGCCGAAGGTGAGAATTCCAAGACCAATTTCCATATCTGCTCCTGTTTGCTGAGATGTACCAGGTACGTGGCTATCTCAGCGCCAGATCATAAAGATGAACAAAATATCACAATAAAAACAGCAGCATACAATTGTATACTTCAAAAGTCCTGCCCAATTGGGGACTTAGTTGACGACAATGATTACGGCCAAGAAAAACACTAGCATTCCAATCCAGCCGAATTGCGCAGCAAACAAGCAAATCGCGAAGAGAACGCCTAATACCGCGGCAGTTATTAACGCTTGCTCTTGTACCGATCGCGCCACAATCCGGTCGTTTACTTCACGGATCGAACGCCATCTGCAAACACCCGCGATCAAGGCCACCGCAATGGTTCTGCAGAGTGTGCCTATGCGGGGCATCAGCGTCTTGATCGTCGTCGCCATCTCGGTGGTCTCAGCGTCGTAGAATATGAACCTGTGTACCATTGGGGGCTAT
>ERZ1740072.683-NODE-683-length-13517-cov-8.532833_pt1 | contig 13517 bp, 13 predicted proteins | sample MGYA00581733_ERZ1740072 | MGnify/ENA primary metagenome ERZ1740072 (study PRJEB43018, sample SAMN04849741) | marine metagenome | isolation source: floating plastic debris | place: Pacific Ocean | collected 2008-08-30 | study: EMG produced TPA metagenomics assembly...
GACTATTCTCTGGTCAGCCTGTTGCTCTCGTTCCTCAGCCTAAGTAGTTACCTTTATTCAAAAAACATAAAGCGCTATCTCTTGACCTAAAGATCACCAAAGCCAAAGTCTCCGATGAACAAATAGCAGCGATTTAGCTGGCACGAGGCTACCCCACTCACATTTATGTTCAGTAGAGTCTGCCAGATTTTGGCTGACCAAACACAAAAACCAATGTCATAATCGTACGAACATTCATAGACCCCAATCTAACCACATAGGCCATAAGAAACAACAATTTGGTCTATACGCTATAGCTTAATGAGACTATCGAGAATAATGAGACTCTAGAAATCTTACCAGCAGGTTTTGAGCGAAGAACAACTAAATCTCAAAAAACAAGTTATTGGTTTAGTTATGAGAGTCCAGAAAGAAATGAATGCTCAAATCATTGGCAATAAAGACATGTAAAGTTGTTAAAAAACAAAAAGACACCTATAACATCCAGTTGTTTAATGCCTCATACAACAAACTAAAAAAGACTTACAGAGCGCGTGCGCTTGGTCAAGGGCTTAGTCCAAAGCAACTATACCCACTACGATTTCAGAGCTACACGAGTAAAAGGAACTCTAATAAAAACCTAGCTGAAGTGCCCGAAAGTAGGTCTGGACTGGCCTGTAGCTACTTGAGTGGGAACCGTTCTGATAGCAGCTCCTGACTAGAATAAGCCGCATCGCTTACCTTTTAGAGCAAGTCTATTACAGAATTCGAGAGCGGGGGGTGAAACCCAATGGACGTAACTGGATTCGAACCAGTGACCTCATCGATGTCAACGATGCGCTCTAACCAACTGAGCTATACGTCCTCAACGGTTTTTAAGCCTAACATAGTGACTCTACTAGGGCAATGAATTTTGTAAAACTGTCGAATCAGCCTGCAACGGTCAGGCAAGCTAAATTCATTTACGATGAATCAGGATGTAAAGAATGACTAGCCTATGCAATGGCAAGAGGTGGCGGGTAATTGGCTACTAATACCACCCAATCCAGTGGGAATTATCCACTTTCTAGGGGGTGCTTTTGTGGCGGCTGCTCCAAATGTTACCTACGGTTGGCTGCTGGAAAATCTGTATGCGCACGGCTATGCCATTGTAGCGACGCCATTTATTAATACGTTTGACCACGGCGCGATCTCAGCTGAAGTTCTCACTACCTTTGACCAGGCCATGATCTATCTGCGTCGTCAGGTCATCGGCGATCTCAACTTGCCCATCTATGGCATGGGACACAGCATGGGTTGCAAAGTCCACCTGCTGATTGCCAGTCTTTACCGAGTTGAGCGCGCTGGCAATATTCTGATTTCATTTAATAACTATCCGGCCCGCAGGTCGATTCCATTACTTGAGCAGTTTGTCCAATTTGCTCCTGATTTTGATATCGAATTTACCCCCAGCCCAGGGCAAACTCTAGACCTGATTCGCGATCGCTATACCGTGGGTCGCAACCTGCTGATCAAGTTTCGTCGCGATACCATCGACCAAACCTATGACCTCAGCGATGTCCTCTATCAGCGCTTTCCCCAGATGACGGCAATCCAAATTCTTCAGGGGACCCATACAACTCCTATTGCCCAAGATGTTCGCTGGCAGCCGGGGAAGTCGTTTACCCCGTTTGATGCGTTGGGTCAGTTTGTAAAGCAAGAGTTTTATCGAGATCTAGGACAGTTAAAACAAACGACGCTGCAGTGGCTGGGCTAAGAAATCGGCCACCTCTGTGACGACGTCTCTAAAATTTGCTGCTAGGGTATATGAGTTCTAGCATTGCTAACGATTTGTCGTGCCAATTGCCTAGATTATTGGCGATAAGCGGTATAAAAACGACTTACATTGGCAATGGGTTTACTCAATTAGCTCTACACTATGCTGCTTCGCTTGCTGACACTGGGGACTGCTGCACTACTGCTTACTGTGCCAGCTCGGCCTGTTTGGGCAAACGCCCCTAGTCTGATCGCCCAGGCTGACGATAGCGCCGAAACTTCAGACATCGAAGACGATAGCGCCGAAACTTCGGACATCGAAGGTGAAGGCGCTGCCTCTGACTTGGAGGCTCAGCCACCGCTAAACGAAGTTGACGAGCTAATTTTGAACGGGCTGCGACAGTATGAAAACCGCAGCTTAGCAGAGGCAAAAACCACCTTAGAACAGGCCCTAAGCGCCGCTCGCGACACCGAAAATCAGGCTCAAGAGTCGTTTGCTCTGACGGTGCTGGGGGTGGTTACCATCAATCAGGGGGAGTATGAAAGCGCCTCTAGCTATGCGCAGCAGGCACTATCTGTTTTAGAGAACGTTGAGGATCCTCAGTCTCAGGTTGTGGCGCTCAATGTATTAGGACGCTCGGCTCAGCTCCAGGGAAATCTGCCTGATGCCATCGACTACAGTCAGCAATCGCTGCAGCTGGCTGAAAGCATTGAGTTTGATACAGGCAAATTAAATGCCTTGCATGTACTGGCTACGACCTACGCCGCCGTTGGTCAGTATCCTCTGGCGCTGAACGCGGCCCAGCTAGCGGTGCCGCTGGCTCAGTCCCAACGAGACGGCCAGATTTTGCTGAGTTCTCTGAATGTGGCTAGTTCGTCACTATTGGATCTAGGCGACTACGAGACTGCTTTGGCTGTCGCTGAAGATGCCTTGACTGTGGCTGATGGGATAGAAAGCGACCGGGGTAAAGCTTTAGCGCTGAGTAATCAGGGAGTGGCTTACTATCGTCTCTCTAATTTAGAAAAGGCGATTGAGCTACAGACAGAAGCGCTGGATATCGCGAAGAAATCAGAGGCCCTAGATGTCCAGTTTACGGCCTTGTACGTACTGGCATTGGCCCACTACGACCAAGAGGATGTGGACACCGCCATTGATTTTTATCAGCAGCGTTTAACCTTGAGTCGTGAGTCAGCCTCGGTTGGGGCGGAGCTACAGTCGCTGCTGTGGCTGGGATCTGCCTATCTAGACAGCGGTCGCTACAGCGATGCGATCGCATCTTTTGACGAACTATCAGCCCTGGCCCAAGAGCGCAACCAGCCAGCCTTTCAGCGCTGGAGTCAGTCCGGCTTAGGCTTTGCCAATGTGCAGCTCCAAGACTATTCTCAGGCCCAGACCCATTTTGAAACCGCATTGGACCTTGCCCAGTCTATTGACGATCGCGTTGGTGAGTTCGAATCACTTAGCCTCCTGGTTCAGGTCCACCAGGCACAAAACAATACCGAACAAGCCGAAGAGTATGCCGCGCAAGCTGCCACACTCCAGGCCGAATTAGAAGCCCAGACAGAGCCCGCCCCCGAAGAGTAGCGGGCGCGGCTTGGCCGGTCTGTCAAATACCAGCGGAAGAACTGCCATACAACAGCCAAGGGGCGATGACGGTTAACCATCATCGCCCCTTGGCCATAATTGAAGCTTTGCCTTTAAGCGGCGTTGCCTACAATAGCGCCAGGTCAGGCGGTTTAGAAATAGTGTTTTCTCATATGTCCTAACTTTACTGCCACGCAGGACCTATAGCCGTGCGTGAAATCACACATTTTTGAGCGGCAGGTCACAGTGTTGGCTCAAACCTGGGTCAAATCACCGAGGTTATGCCTATTTGGGAGGAGCATCAGCGCCCAAAACTTTATCCGCTAGATCTCATAAAGCTCCAGTGGCAGACCGTCAGGGTCTTGAAAAAAGGTAAACCGCTTACCCGTTAGCCGATCTAAGCGTACCGGCTCGACCGAAACATCATTATTTTTGAGATAGTCGACATTGTAGTCTAGATTTTCTACTGCCAGGGCGAGGTGTCTTAGCCCACAGGCTTCGGGGCGAGTGGGTCGAGCAGGCGGCTGAGGAAATGAAAACAGCTCTATTTGAGTTCCGCCTAGTCGTAAATCCAGCTTGTAAGAGTCTCTTGATTCGCGCCAGGTTTCGTGGATAACATCGGCTCCTAAAATATGGACATAAAAGTGCTTTGAGCGCTCGTAGTCTGAGCAAATAATGGCGACGTGATGGATAGCTTTAATGTCCATGGACAGACGCAGAAGATTTTATGGCTGTAGCTCCAGCTGGTTTCGCTCCAGCCGACAGCCATAGGGTGGCATTATTATCGACAAGATGAGGCTGTCCGTTAGCAGTAACGGCACCAAAGCTCTGAAAATATTGTTGCAGTTTGGGGGGAAGTTCGGGAAAATCAAACAGAGCATCTCCTTCAGCAATGGTCGCCCAGAAGTTACGCATAATCGGGGCGTATTGCTCGGCTTCATCCGGCGATAGATATAGGGGTTTGCTGGTGAGCAGCTTCATCATAAAGGGAAAGGAGCGCTCGGCCATCCACTCACGGGAGGTGGCTTGCAATGTGGGCCAGTCGGGGACAGCTTCGATGCGATGGGAGGTAACGTCTAGACGGTGGGCCTCGTCGGTTTGTGTGAGCTCACAGATGCGATACGGATGGGGATAGCTCACCAGCGATCCGGTAGTCATTTCGTAGAGCTGGCCGGTCTGGGCAACGTCTTGCACATGCAAATGTCCTGTCAGCATTAGAGGAACCCCGGCAGCCTCCAGTCGCTGGATCAGATCGCCAGCATTTTTGACCATGTAGCGCTGTCCCATACGACCGAGAGACTGGCGAGGTAGATGCTCTAAGACATTGTGATGGAGCATCACGAGCGTCAGCTGGTCGGTGAGCTGGTCTAGCTGTTGGTCTAGCCAGTCAAGCTGATCTGGGTCCAGCCAGCCGGTGTAAAAGGGGTCTCCCTTTGAGTCAAAGCCGTTGGAATTGAGACCAATCAGGTGTAGCCCGTCTAGGAGCTGATGGTGATAGTAGGGCTGGTCTGGCTCGGTATAGCCAAAGGGCTGATAGAGGTTGACAAATTCATCGAGAGACACGGTGCGATCGCAGCCGCCCCGCCGCACCACATCATGGTTTCCCGGCACCACATAGACCGGAAAGGGCAGCTGCGCCAGACGACTGACCAGCCACTGATGGTTTTCCCGCTCGCCATGCTGCACCAGATCGCCCGGTAGCAGCAAAAAATCAATCCCTACCTGCTCAAGGTGATCCAAAATTTGCTCAAAGGCTGGAATACTCACCTCAACCAGGTGAAATCGGTCAGGCGAGTCCCATACAGTATGGGGTAGAGCAATATGGAGGTCGCTAACCACCGCAAAACGAGCCAAAAGCGTCATAGGAATTGGTAGGGTATATGGGCCAGCCGACGATGCATTCGGCGGCTGCGCGTCGGGTTAGTTGCGAGCGTTCGAGCCGTTTTCCCCGACAGACGTTGTAGTTCTATCATCACCTTTTTCGACATGTCCCGTGTGCGCCAGCACGTTAATCCCTTAAATATCCGCTATGCTACGCCGGTCACACCGCCCAGCTGGGCAGATGTATTTGCCAGACCAACACAGCCGCTACATATTGATATTGGCTGTGCCAAAGGCTACTTCATTCTCGATATGGCCGAGCGTTGCCCAGACTGGAATTTTCTCGGATTAGAAATTCGTGAACCCTTGGTAGAGCAGTGTCTAAGACAGCGCGACCGGCTAGGCTTAGACAATCTGCACGCCCTATTTTGTAATGCCAACAACTCGCTAAAACCGCTGCTAACCAGCCTACCCCAGCCGCCTCAGCGGGTCAGTATTCAGTTTCCCGACCCTTGGTTTAAAAAGCGCCACCAAAAGCGACGCGTAGTCCAGCCTCAGCTTGTAACCGATTTAGCGGAGCATATGCCGACGGGTGCCTGGGTATGGCTGCAGTCTGATGTAGAAACAGTTGCCCAGGATATGGTGGACGCTTTTGCGGCCAATGTTCAGTTTGACCGCTCATTTGCTCCGTCGTCGCCACCGGATACACCAGACGCATCAGACAGTATTAGCAATCCCTGGCTAACAAGCAATCCTTTAGCCGCAATCACCGACCGCGAACGAGTCACCCTGGAGCAAGACAAACCGGTATACCGAGCCCTATTCATCAGGCGTTGAGCATAGACCTATGCTCAACGCCGCAGAGGGTTTCCCTACTCTGAGACCGTCAGGCTATAGCGATGGCGCCCTTCCTGGTCATAGGACCCCACCCAAAGCTGATAGGTGCCCTTGGTAAAGGCATCGGTGATTTTGGCATCTCGGTTTTGACGGCTGGCATTATCGTTGCAGCGTACGGTGCCATTGTTGGGCCCCTGCACCAGCAGCGTCGTGTCTGCACCACCGCTATTGACGGCAATGGTGAGCTCTGAAAAGTCCTGCTCTAGGATCACCACATGGTCTGGAGTTCGGTCAGCATAACCGAGACAAAATTCACCGCTGCTGTCCCGGCTGGCGATATTGGCCAGACCGTAGGAACCAATCGTTTCACCACTGGCCTGGGTGGATGCAAAGCCCAGAGCTAGTCTCATCTCACCAGCGGCCTGGGCCGCAGTCGCTATGGCTAGCGGTAGGGCAACAGCAATTAATTTGAAAGCGTTTGACTTAAAGGCTGAGGTAAACATGGCTATACCTAAGGAACACACAGAGACAATGAGCTAAGCAACTATCCTGGGAACTGAGTACGTTTGGATAGTCAACTGATTGTGACAGTGAAGCGTACCTCTGTCTTAGATAGTGAAATGTATTGTTAGCTTAGCGATCGCACATCTCTACACTATCGGGTTCTGCAACCCTTAACGTTGTTAAGATGACGCTTTCATCGACTGGTACAGGCCAGTTTCACTCCGGACAAAATCAACAAATTCAGCACTGTGGCTGAGAGATTATCCCTTGGGATTTTACCGCTTTCAAAGTCTCCGCGCTTGGCAAACTGTTGTTCTAGAGCCTGGGTAATTTAAGGAAGCTATGAGTGAGCCTACTCCTCGTCGCTAGCAGCAATATAGCCCCAGGCATAGGCCGTAGGTCCAATGGACTGCTGGACTGTAAACTCCACCATAGGAATAAAGTTATAAGAGTCGAAGTAGGCTTCAGACGTAGGCCATTCGTACGGGTTTGGCGTCACCGAGTCAGCAAATAGCTCCACAGACCAGTCCCATTGAGTGGCATACCCATCAGGATATTGCATATCTACGGGTCCGTAGGCCGTGATTCCAGGAGGGGGGGCCTGACCTGATACCCGAGCATCTTTAACCAGGATCATATTGGGATTTCTATAGCCAATGCCCGTGGTATACACCATGTTGTTAGGATTGGCCCCAGCCGAATATTGAGCGGCCAGAATTCCTGCCCTTAGAAACTTACGCTGACCCGTCAGCGCATGAGCCTGAAAGAGGGTTCGGGTTCGAGGCGTTCCAATTAACCCATAGCCAATGCGCATTCTCGGTTTGACATTCCATTTATAGCCAGCAAATTCTACATTTCTGATGTCGCTGTTAGCTGCTTTGACCAGGGCATTGGCTGCATTTTGCTGAATGGTCTGATTGACGGGCCGCTCCGTACGGGCATAGACAAAGGCAGCATGGCGATGGTCATGTTCTTTCCAGACCATGGCTGGCGTTTTAGCGTCCTTAAACACGGTGGTATCGAGAAAAAGTTGATGCCATTGGTCATCGCCAGTCAGCCGGTAAAGTTCTGCCGCCGCCAGATTCCGTTCGTCATAAATTCGACTTTCAAGACCGTCTGGCTGCTTGGCCAGTTCGGCGTTGGCCCAGTTCATCGCTCGAATTGCGCTTGCTTGATAAGTTTGGGCCAGAGTTTTGTCGTACCGGGTTAAGACATAGGCCGCTCTAGCAGCAACATTGGCATAGACATAGCTAGACCACAGTCCGGGGCCGTAGGCCATAATCAGCTGAGACTCTTGCCAGCTACCTTCGTGACCGAGGGGATGACCCGCCGACTCAATGCCGCCTGGGATACCGCCATCTTCGGTCTGTAGTCGTCGAAATACATCTAAACCCCAGAGGGCTTCATCTAAAATATCGGGCAGATTGTTGTTCGATTCGGGCAGATTTAAGTTAACAGATTTGAAATAGTCTGGATACAGGTCAACAAGCTCTAGAAAAGACTGGGTAACTTCAAGATGCTGAATCCGACGGTCCCAATCTCCTGCATCCATCCAGCCGCCCCAAGCGTCGGAGATTACCTCATCCGTACGAGTTTCTACAAGCGCGTCAAACGCTTTTACTTTGCTACCACCCATATTTGTATCCATCAAAGGCACCGTTGAACGGTAAACCGTTACGCCATCATCCGGATGAAACGAGCGGGGACGTTTGTAATCGGTATAGGGGGCCTCAAGGGCAATACCGCTACGCTGATGGTACATTCCTCTAGCAGAGACATAGAACGCATCTCGCCAGGTATTTTCGCCAATTTCAAAATCATAGGACGTACCAACACCGTCAACATAAACTCGGTACTGTCCCGGTGTAGAGAACTCGCTAAAGTCCATCATGAATACATCGGTGTCATTATGATTTCTGTCTCTTTTATCTTTGACGGTAGCTGCCTGGGAAAGGACAGTCTCACCTTGATAAACTCTTTCTCCTGTTGTGGTGTTGATTAACCAAAAGGGTTTACCCTCGGCATAGGTGAACCCGCCTCCTTCTCCCATCCATGTGGAGAGAAATGCCACTTTTGCCGGATCGTCAGGGTCAAACCCGAGATGAGAGACTTGGACCGCTTCGCTACGAGTTTGATCTGGCTGATAGACAAACTCAGTATTTTGGAGAACGTTGCTCGGAAATCTAAATTTGTATGTCTGACCAAGCGTAAGCGCTTCGGGCATCTCCAGATATACGGTGTGGACCATAGGCCAGTCAAACTGCCAGCTCCCAGTGCGGGCCATGCCGCTAATATTGCTTTTGCGATAGATGTTAACGGGAGTGAGGCGGGTACCGTCACCGGCAATAATTTTGTAATTGTTTAGATCGTCAGCGCACTCAAGCTTGAGTTTAGGACCGATAACTTGATCAACTTGCCAAATGAGATCTGGTTGACTAGGGATCAGCTGGCCAATGATTTTGTTGTTACGGGAGACCCAGTTGTCTTTTTTGAAAACATCTTTGGGTCTTGCATCATAGGCAACCTGTTTTCCTCGCACCAGTTCACCGGTTTCTATCCGTAAGGCCACTATATTTTCACTGACGGTGTAGACATGGGTGACTGGAACTGCTTTTTCAGTATCTTTTGCGGCTGCAAAAACGCCTGACGTTTGGCTAGAAGATAGTTCAGTAGTGCACTGGCTAGCCGTAGTCCAACTTAGTAGAAAAGAAAGGAGGCTTTCTAACATATAGACACCAGTGAGGAAAGCTTGGAAAATGGGGTTTAAGGGTAAGTGTCTGATTTGCTCTATAAAAAGTTCCTTATCGGTTCTAACGATGTCTCAAGCAGTCATTCATGTTGTTGCCTATGCTGTTGTTGATAATCAACGGTTACTCACCGTCCGGAAGAAAAATACTCAAATTTTTATGTTTCCTGGAGGCAAATTTGAACCTGGAGAAGATGCAGAAGCTGCCATTCAGCGGGAGGTCAAAGAGGAACTAAGCTGTAATATCGATCTCACTACATTTAAAACGTTAGGAAAATTTGTCACCGCTGCTGCCAATGAAGCAGACACCCAGCTGGTCGCCACTGTGTTTCAAGGAGGCTTAATGGGAGAGCCTGTTGCTTCTAACGAAATCGTTGAGCTGCTATGGATTCCGATAATGGCGAGGACCTACAACATTGAGGTAGCACCGTTGCTGACTGAGTGTGTGCTGCCTCGTCTCAGAAAACACCAGACCCGATAAGTAAACGCTCTCTAGCGGCCTGATAGCCGTAACGACTAAGCCGCCTTGTAAAATGGTCGTTTTACCACCGTCGCCGGCACGGTTTTCTGTCGAATCTGTACGTTGACTATGGTGCCAACCTTAGCTAGCTCGGCAGGGACATAGGCCAGAGCAATCGGATAGCCCAGTGTGGGGGATAGGGTGCCGCTAGTGACAATGCCGACGGATTTACCACTTTGAATAATTGGGTAGTCATGGCGAGCAATGTTGCGGTCTTCAAGCTGCAAACCCACCAGACGACGGGAGACTCCCTCGCTCTTTTGGGTAACTAGGACATCACGACCGATAAAGTCTGGCACGCCGTCTAGATGCACCAGCCAGCTCAGCCCTCCTTCTAGGGGGGTGGTGTCGTCACTAATGTCTTGACCGTAAAGGGCCATAGCAGCTTCTAGACGAAGGGTATCTCTGGCTCCTAAGCCGCAGGGTTGAGCACCTTGCTCTTGGAGCGCGTTCCAAATGTCAGCAGCGCTATCAGCCTCTACCATCACTTCAAACCCATCTTCACCGGTATACCCGGTGCGAGCTAAGAACGCGGGATATCCCAGGACCTGACCGGAGGCATGGTTGTAGCGACGAATAGCGCTGAGATCGATATCGGTAATGAGCTGCAGGGTGGCGACAGCTTTTGGCCCTTGTACTGCTATCAGGGCCTGGTCTTGGGAATTGTCCTGTAGCTCTACACCGGACAGATGCTCCAGCAGCCAGGTTTTGTCTTTGGTGGTGGTGGCGGCATTGACGATCAGGGTGACCTGTTCACCTTCGTCATAGACAATCAGGTCATCAATGATGCCGCCTTGGGGATTGAGTAATACGGTGTACTGGGCCTTGCCGGGAGAGAGCTTGCCAAGGTCCGAGGGTACTAGCTGCTGTAGCGATCGCAGCGCGCTCCCCCCTGTTAAAACAAATTTTCCCATGTGGGAAATATCAAACATACCCACCGATGTCCGTACGGCTGCATGCTCCTGTTTGATACCGCTAAACTGCACAGGCATTTCCCAGCCAGCAAATCCGGTCATGCGGGCTTTGCTAGCAACACACACATCGTAAAGCGGGGTACGAAGCAGACTCATGGGTGACAACAGGACTAAACGGCATAATAATCCTACTCTCTTGGCTGCTCTGGTTAAACCATGGTGAGGGCGATGGCTATCCCTAGGGTGCTAAAGCAGTTTTTGCGATCGCTGATTTTGAAGATGGAACGATCTGCAGCCGTTGCTATTTGACAGCTTTTACAGAGACATCTCGAGGATCAGCAATGCCCGATTTTTATTTATCTTCCCAAGAAAATAGCAAAGGATTCGCGATGGCTTAATCTATGAAATGTGAATCATGACGTTTGATTAAAACTGGCTTTGCTGAAATTGATTAGTCACGACTCAACGGGAACACTGATGGCTCTCAGGGTCAGGAATTGTGACAGTTTATGCCATCTACAGACTATTCTTCTTGGGTTACCCAGCAGTTCCAAACGTTTATCAACCGTCAGCGCCCCGCTATGCCATCCCATCGCTTTGTTCTCTTTGGTACGGAATTTAGCGGTGGTTGCCTGGTAGTTGACCTGCTACGGCGAGTAGCCGATGCTCGCTACGGTTCTTTACCCGCTACATGGACATTGGAGCCCCTGTTAGAGCGTCGTCATTTTTTTCCGCTGCGGCACATCCAGCGACACTGGCTGGACTGTTCGGACTATTTGTTTGGGTTTAAGCTATCGGCGGTGGATTTGATGATTACCCACGGTATGAGCGAGCCCCATCGCTTTATGGAGCTGCTTTATGAGCAAGGGTATAAGCTGATCTATCTGCAGCGGCGCGACTTGATGCGTCATGCGATCGCAATTCTCAAAGCCCGACAAAACAGCCGCCACATCGACCCCCAGGCACTTATCATTATCCTTAAACAATTGGACAATCAGCGCATTGCTGAAGCCGCGATCATTGCCCAGGTGCCCCACCTGACCCTTTTCTACGAGACAGATCTGCTGGATCCAAACGTCTACAGCACAACAGCCCAGCAGCTATGCCGATGCTTGGAGCTAAAACCCAAACAGCAGGTACAACATCCAATCAAGTTAGTGCATCAGAGAATTTCGGACCTGATTAGCAACTACGACGAAGTGCATGCTGCCTTAGAAAATTCAGACTACGCCTATGCCCTAACGGAGGCATCGGCAAAGCTAGTGATCTAACGACCAATGCTGACTCCCCCAAAAGCCTCATGCGTCTGACTGTCCTTTAAGTGCCGCCGCCGCGTTGCGCCGCCACATGGCAGGTTTAATTCGCCTGAGAGCAGAGGCAGGAAAGCGCTGATTCCAGTCGGCCTCACTGAGGCTTGCTAGCTCCTCTAGCGACGGGGCAACATTGTCTGGGTAGGGGGCAAACTCCGCCACGTCAGTAGGCTGGGCAAAGCGCTGATTCCAAGGACACACATCCTGACAGATATCACAGCCTGCCACCCAGTTATGCAGGCGGCTAGCAACGGTAGTAGGCAGTGTCGGCTCGCGATTTTCAATGGTGTGATAGGCAATACAGCGGCTAGCATCCACCACCCCCGCAGACCGAATCGCATCGGTAGGGCAGGCATCTAAACAGCGGGTGCAGGTGCCACAGTGGTGACTGTGGGGCTGAGATGGCGGCAGGTCTAAGGTGGTGAGAATTTCTCCTAGAAACACCCAGGAGCCATAGTCACGGGTGATCAGATTACCGTTCTTAGCTACCCAGCCCAGCCCGGCAGCCTGAGCCCAAAATTTATCCTGAACCGGTCCGGTATCGGCATAGTAGCGGGCGGTAATATCCTCGCCCTGGGACTGCAGCCATAGAGTAAGCTGTTTAAGTTTTTTATGCATGACCCGGTGGTAGTCACGGCCCCAGCCGTAGCGGGCAATCTTGCCATACTCAGGGTCGTTCGGTCGCTGATGGGGGGTGTAATAGTTTAGGGCGACGCAGATTACCGAGCGCACCTCAGGCATAACCTGACGGATGTCCTGTCGTTTGGGATTAGCCATCCAGGCCATGTCTGCCTGATAGCCTTCGGCCAGCCACTGCTGTAAACGAACCTGCATGATCTGCTCTGGCTCTGTGGCTTCAGGCGGGACCGCGACCGTGCCAAAGCGATGAAACCCCAACGCCATGGCCTGCTGCTCTATGCGATCGCGAAGTGAGCCGGGCTGAGAATTTGACACTATTTCACACTCTGTATATGCAATCAACCATGACACAGCTTTCTGGAATGTAGTAGGCTAGCACCTTAATTTCAAATTTCAATCGACGTATAACTTAATTTCTCTTTTTATTGAAAATAATACGTCACATTTCAATAAGAGGTTTGGTAACAACAGACACTCTTTTAATGGTAGCGAGCCTAAATACTAAAGCAGACAATATATAGGTTTCTAGGGTTCCGATTTGATGCACTGAAAGTCTCAGGGTCAAATGACTGGACCGAGAGAAGCCGCCAGTTTTCTGGTACACGGCGGGATAAAAGCCCGGGAGAAATTACTTGGTAGTCTTGAGTACCAAAATTTCTCTCGGGCTTTTGATTTTTGTCTCTTTCAGCAGTTTTGTATCTACGCACACTATGAGTGATAACCCTACGTTTCGTAGTCCAGCTGATTCAGAAGCCAATCGTGCTCTAGAGCGTGAGGCTCAGCTCCCCCTAACAGGCTGGCAACAGGAAGTTTCTCAGGGGTTAGAATATGGCTTAGAAGCAGCAGACAGTGTTCGCGATCGCACCATTCCCACCTTCTCTCGCGGCGAGCTGCCCCACTACGCTGG
>ERZ1740072.684-NODE-684-length-13515-cov-5.362110_pt1 | contig 13515 bp, 11 predicted proteins | sample MGYA00581733_ERZ1740072 | MGnify/ENA primary metagenome ERZ1740072 (study PRJEB43018, sample SAMN04849741) | marine metagenome | isolation source: floating plastic debris | place: Pacific Ocean | collected 2008-08-30 | study: EMG produced TPA metagenomics assembly...
GGTGAGCACAACCCCGTAGCTATCAAGACTTTGGATGCTGTCAATGGCGTTCAACAATGCCTCGATGGCCATAGCATCGGCAGTTGTGGGCAATAGCACTAAGTCTGAACCGGTTGCGAAGTCTTCTAAGTCCTCAGCGTTGGGATTGCCTGCTGTGTCGATGATTGTGTGCTCCATGCCCCGTGACTTTTTAGGCGCTGCCATGAGGGAGCAAACGCCAAAGGGTAGGGAGCCACGCTTAGCCCAGTTGAGACAGCTATGGTTAGGGTCAGCATCGACTAACAGAACATGTTCTGATGATTGAGCAAAGTAGGCGGCAAGGTGTAACGCTGTGGTTGTCTTGCCAATTCCGCCCTTAAAGCCCGCTACGGTGATTATCATCTGCCCGCCTTTAGGAACATGTTTTAAGTTTATGCTGACTCTTTGGGATCGGCGTAGCTTTGCTTTCCACAGTCATGGCAGTAGATTCGCTGCCGTCCTTTGGGTGCCCCAGCCTTTTTAGTGTTGGTCGATTTGCACTTAGGGCATGTCAGCACCTCACTGGCGGCGCGGGGGAATAGCAGTTTGGGAACGGTCACACAGAAGGGCTTAGCGCTGCCCTGGTGCTTGGCAATGGCATAAAAGGGGGATTGCTCCGATAGGGCTTCCAGTTCCCCTAACAGGGTGTTTTTAGCCCTGCCCTTGAGCCCATTCTCTACATAGTCAATGGCGACCTCAGATAGATAAATCTGGGCCATGTTGCGTACATCAGACCATTGAAAGCCGGGTAGGCAGTTGCCATTTTGGCCCAGCAGGATTAGGAACCGGTTGCGATGCCGTCCCATCTTCACCAGGTCTTTAATGGGGCTTTTCAGATCATGGTCTTTGATGAGGGTATCTGCTTCATCAATCACCAGCACATGGGGCTTAGGTAGCTTGTCGCCTTTGGCTGATTGTCCCCATTCCCTAACCACTTCGGCGGCGGTCTCGGCATCGTCGTAGACGCTGGGTTGCTGTGCCCAGTCGGTATCACTGCCGTATGGGTCAAGCACGGTAAAGACGGCATGAACCCCCAGAGACGCTAGGCCACCGTCGATAATCTGATTGACCATGTGAGACTTGCCGCTACCAGACTGGCCCGCTATCCGTAGGTGGATGGGGGCGGCTCCCTCACCCCAGTCGTGAGTTAAGAGGCCCTTCAGTTGCTCGATGGTGAGCAGGGTAGACTTACCGGCTTTAGCCAGCTTCGATTGGGCCTTGGCTAGTTGGATGGATAGATGATTGATTTCTGCCAGCAATGGCCCTTCAATCACTGGCCTGACTTCATCGATCACGGCCATCTTGGAGCGGCCTAACCATTCCTCGGTTTGCAGTTTTTCCCGTTGCAGCTCATTGATGGCGGCTTGTTGCTCATTGCTGAATTGAGCCCTGGCAATATCAATCTGCTCTTGAGCTTCGGATATCAGCCGGGTTCTGATATCCCGATATTGGGCAGTGATGGCGGCAAGCTGTGACTTGCGCTTTTTCAAGTCGGCATCGATAGCTTTAATAGCTTGAACGTACCGGCCTCTGATCGTTTCGAGTTGCTGGGTGAGGGTGGCCACGGCGGCTGATTTGGCCCGCTCATGTTCCGTATTGAGTCGATTAAGTTCTAAGTTGCAGTCGTGCCTTAGGGTCTCGATTTCCATCGTCTGAGCTGTCTTAGCCTCAGCGATCGCTCGATTATTCCACTCCTCAATATGGGCTTTTGCCTTAGCTTCCAGTTCCCGGAGCTGGGTTGTGTGGCGGGTTTCCAGTTCGCTGATTGAGCGCTGTATGTCGTTGCGTTGCAGTTCTAGGCTACGGATTTCCTGCTGTATGGCGTGGCGTTGGGCCTCATCCATGTTCACCGGCACAATCACCGGCCCTTGCAGTTTTGTCCTGGCAGCTCTGGCTACGGCCCCGACCGGTGAGCGTGATTTGAGCACCTTTGAGCCGATAGCAAGGGTGCCAGCGGTGACCAGGCCCAAGGCTCCCAAGCCACCCAGACCGGCACCGCTACCACTGGCATAAGCTTGGGCGTCCTGACAGGGGTGCCAGAGCTGTTGACCACCGGGGGGTGATTGGGTTTCCCAGCATTGCCCATCTATCTCTTTACGCATCGGGAGACCCTCCAAAGAGGTTTGCCCCGATGCGCTGACCAACCTTGTGATTGAGCTGTTTGGCAACAGTTTCGAGCTGCCGTAGGCGTTCCTGGGAGCTGGCAAGCTCTAGTGATTGAGTCTGGAGTGAGACCGCCCAGTCTTGCTCTAGGAGCTTATGCTGAGCCCCCAGGTACTTAACCCGTGATTGTTCAGTAGAGAGCTGCTGTTGCTCTCCCTTGAGCTTGGTTTCAGCGCTTTTGACTTTGATATCCGCTGATTGTATTGACAGCTCCATGAGCCGGTCTTGACGGTCTTCTAGGGCCAGTGACCGGCGTTCACGGGTGACTTGGCGCTTAGCTCTATCGGCTGCAATTGAGGCGATTTGAGCCTTAGCGGATTCGGTTTCCGCTTGCCATTCTGCGGTTGATTTTCCCTGGTACATGATTTGTTTTTTCTAGAAAGTTATAGAGAGCCGGACCGTTTAACCTCCATCAGGGCGTCTAACCCTTCATAAACAAGGCGACGTGCAACCTTGACGGCCTGGTCACCGTTGATTTCCTTTTCATGGGTTGAGTGCTCTTCGATGTATTGCCTAATGGCAACTTCAGTCACGCTCAAGATGTCAGCCGCGCTCATTAATGCAGAAATACCGTTTTCAACTTTGTCGAGCTGAGCAGGTTGAGTTTTCATGCTTCATCCGGCCCTGACAAAGGGTTGAATTGGTCCAACCTTTCTCTTTGAAAGCCGTAATTTAGGAATGAAGTAGCTTTATCAATGGGGTTATAGGCTTCGTCGAGAATGCAGATTGCGTCATCAACCACGTCACTGAAACCCAGATAGGCATTAGTCTCGTTTTCCGATTGCTCACAGGCCAAGCGGAGTACGTTTAGGTAGCTCCTGAGCTTTAACAACCGGATGCAAGATTTCTGGGCCTCATGAGCGTGTTTTTGGATGTCGCCTTTGGTTAGTTGGCGCGGTTTGCTATTCATCAGAGATGCCTTCAATAGGGTGTTTAATGCCCGTTAAATGGGGTTTGAACCCGCTATAAACGGGGCTTGTGGCAGTAGAAGCGGTCCCTGATTCAGGTTGATGTTGTCTAGAGCGCGAGGATTGCCAGTATTACTAGAGCCCTCCAAATCAAGCGGCAGATTGAGGCTTTGGGGCAGTGGTTACCCCCTGAGAACGTAGGTATTCACCCACCATCGCGTTCTTGCGACTCTCAGCACTTTGGATGATTTGAGCCCCTAGAGCTGCTCCTAGTTGGTCACCCAGGTTTTGACCATTCACTAGGAGTTGATGGGTGAGGTTTTGGGTATTGGCGGCGCTGGCCTGACAGAGGTCTGAGATTTGGCCGGTCAAGGTGGCGACGGCGGCGCTCCGGTCGGTGGCTTGGTAATCAATGGGGACCAATGCGCCCCCAGTTCCTAGCCCAGTGAAGGGATCGGCGTAGGTAGGGGTCTCAACAGTCATGGACACATGATGTCCAGACTGTTGTTCAAGTGCTTTTTTCCAAAGGGTTGCAGGGTATTTCTTGGCTTTGCCTTGTTCAATGCAAGCAACATTAAATTCCTTTTGCCCAAAAGCTTGAATCCACTGATAGATAACAGTTCGAGAGCTGCCGGTTAGGCGGTGAATATCGCTTACGCTGTACGGCTCATTGTTCAGTTTGATGTTCACGGTTGTTCAGTCCTCTGTCTTACTTCGACTCTAGAGTTGTAGCAATCTTCTCAAAAACTTGTCAATATCTTCTCAAAATGTTTTCATTAGGTATCAAGTCGCAGAGCAAGTCAGGGCATGTACCCTATATGTGAAGGTTTTGGGAAGTTATCAGCTATGCCAGAACGGCTTAATATCAGGCACCCTGGGGAGTTTTACGGTGACATGCTGGCCATTGAGGCGTTTCTTAAGGGCGGGCGCTCCCTGTCAGAAGAAGCTTGCAATCTGCTGTGTGCTCGCCTGATGCAGAGACGGGAGATTAGAGGGGAAATGCTGGGGCATCTTGCCGCAAAGAGAAAAATCACAGTCAATGCTTTGGTTGATCAAATCCTCAAGGGTCAAGCGATCTCTCTAACTCCCGAAGAATATAAAGCGATGCCGTCAGATGAAGAACCGGAGGCTGCGCCATAACTGATAAGGCGCAACGAGTAGAACGCCACAAACTTTTGAACAATTGAGCAAAAACGACTTTCAAGTCGAATTTCCGCAATTGCGGGAAGAGAAAACTAGAGGCCACAAGTTCATGACTGACAAGGCACAACGGGAAACAATATTTGTCGGAAGTCTTGAGATAGAGGGCTTTCAGATGCCTGACGGCTCTTATCGAATGAGTCAGGCACAAGCTGCTGAATGCATCGGTACCACCGCTCAGAACGCATCAAACTTTTTGCGCTCAAAGGTATTCAAAGCCTTGCGGGGTGAGGAAAGCACGGATCAAGGTTTTGAGACAATCGACGTTGAATCGTCGCAGCAATCCACAGGGGGAACCCGAATCAATGCTGTCCCTCTTGATGTCGTCATGCTGTTTTGGCTTTACCAATGCTCACGGGGGAATAAGCCAGCGCTCGGCCTATTAGCAGCCCTGGCCACGGAGACATTAGAACGACGTTTTGATAGTGCTTTTGGCGTTGCCCACTCTGAAGGGGAGTATAACCAGCGGCTTGCAAATCGCTTGCAGCGCGTAGAACAGCAACTAACCTTGTTAGCCGATGCCTATGCAGAGCCCGACATCCTCAGAGAGGAGAATGAACGGCTCAAAGACCAGATCCGGCAACTCGGACAGAAACCTTTTGCGGGTTAACCTGGTTCAGTTTTCCAGCCTTGCCCTAAGATCGGCACCCAAAGGAGGTGATGACAATGTGACCCTAACTACCCCAGATACACGAAGACCCCAGGCAAAGGTTTGGCGACCGCCTGAGGACTCGTAGGGGATATTTAAAATTTCTGACCCCATCGTACACGCCCCAATCGGGACGTGCAAGGTTTTGCATGGTTGTCAACAGGAAACGTTTCATGTTGGAGGCGAAGGCTTCTGAGCCTAGATTTAGGCGGGTTCCTCAGAAAGCCGTATTCAGCCATCAGCCTCATGGAGCGTCCAGTTAACACAACGCAAGTTTCTGCAATTGCAGAAATCAAACCAAATGCGTCATGCATGTCGCATTTGAAGAACAACAGAGTGAAAACAGCAGAATGGACATCGCGATTATTGAGCTAGCGTCCCTATTAGCAGCACCATTGATGTCTCTACAATTGTAGAAATCAAATAAATGTTGCAATTGAAATTCTTTAAAAGGGGGTTTAAAGGGGGGTTTAAAGGCCCTTTAAAGATTTGGGCGTCAAATTTTTCACCACCCCTAGGGGGACAAGCGTTGGCAAACTTGTGAACTGGCGCTACCCATGCGAACAGGTGTACAATAGGTCGATGCTTTTTACGGGACTCTGGTCTTGATATCGTTTCAACCCAGTTGAAAAGCAAATGCTGGATAAACACTTACATTTTGATCCATGGCATCTCAACCCATCACCATTCGCATACCAGACGATCAGTTATTAGCTATTGAAACCAAGGCTAAGACTGAAAATGTCAAAAGGCAAGTCATTTTAAAAATGGCTATTGCCAGGTTTGTTGAATCGCAACAACTGAATACTTAGCAAATTAAAAACGTCCGCAGTTAATTAATAACTACGGACGCTCTTTTTATTAAACGCACAAGGGTGTCGATTGGAACCCGTCCCCCTAGTGCCATTCGATGAGTACTGCGACACGCAAATATCGCTGGTACTCTGCCAACCCCATCCAGGCAGCAACCATGGACCGAGTTATTAATAAGTTAACACTACCGTTAACGCCGTCAACTAAATCGTCACCCGCCCCAGACAAAAGGCCCGTAAACATTGACCTAGGCCCACATTATACCGTGAACAAACATGTTCACAAGGGGGTCTCGGGTGACGATGACAGAAGCCTTAGGCACCAAGTATTTGACGCTCTTGATAATAACCAGGGGCTACCTGACTCAGTGCTTCAAGAGTTCAGAGAAAGTGGCATCCCTGATCACCTAACTTTGGCCAATATCCAATGGCTCGAAGGGGATGCGGCCCTTGAGTACCTGCTAGGAGACAAGCTGGCCAGCTACAAGGGCCATGCTCAGCAATACGCTACCGGCCCGGTTCGGTCGCTGCTAAAGCGCTACGAATCAATCAGAGCAGGGATGTGGTGTACCCGTGACGGTGTGCCCTATGCCAAGCCGGTCAACCCACGGCCTGACCCTAACAAGCTTGGGGGAGGAATTAAGTATGAGACGGCCCCAGGTGCCGTGGCCTCTCCAGAGCTACCTCATCTCACCACCTGGGAACTGCAAGCCATTTGCGACCGGTTTGGATTGGCGATTGATGAAGCATTGCAAGCTATCAAGCAACAGGCGTTGGAGCTGGGGGGCAGTTCTGAAGCATTAGCCCAGTCGTTTCATGGGCAGCTCTCCGATGGCTACACACTCCCCAGAGAAGCCTTTTGGGCATGGTGGCAAGCCAGCGGCAATCCTATCGCCATTGTTGAGGGATTCAAGAAAGCGCTGGCATTGCTGGCCAATGGCTTGCCCGCGATCGCTGTTCGCGGCATCACTCAATGGCATCTCAAAGGGGGCATTGAACTGCATCCCGAGCTGGCCCGGTTTGCCACCAAAGGGCGGCTGATTTATGTGGTGTTCGACCAAGACACCAAGGCTAAGACCATTGCCAACGTGCGGATTCAGATTCGCAAACTGGGAGCAGTGCTAGAGGGGCGGCGGTGTAAGGTGCTGGTTCCCACCTGGGGCAGCTCCGAGGGGAAGGGAATTGATGATGTCATTTATGGGACACAAGATGAAGCAGAAAGCGCTCAACTGTCTCGACTAGATCAAATCCTGGGGGATGCCCCCACCCTGAAGCAGTTCAAACGGAGCTGTCAGACCTGGGCGGCATTCAACAACATCAAGCGGTACAACACCCTGAGCTTTCCGATTGAGCGGGAAACCGAGGGGCAGTATCTGCCTGAGCTGCCGCCGCTTCAACCCGGCGCAATCCATGTGGTAGCCGCCACGATGAACACCGGTAAGACCTACCGCATCGGTCGGGACTATGTTCAGAGCGCCTTAGCCAGCGGCTATCACGTCTTGGTCCTGTCTCCGCTGAATAGCTTGGGCCAGCAGACCGCTAAGGATTGGCAGATTGCCCATATCCACGACCAAGGAGCCAACGGCAAAGACCAAAAGGAGTTCTGGGAGTCGATACGAACGAAACCCGGCGTCGTGCTCTGCCCTGACTCCATTGCCAAACTGCCCCAATGGTTTTGGGATAAGCCCCTGTTGCTGATCTTGGATGAAGCCAACCAGGTCACCGAACATATCTGCCAGGGCGATACCCTCAAGAGCCGCTATGGCGTCGTCAATGAGCACCTGTCAAAAGTAGCCAAGCTGGCCATTGAATCAAACGGGGCCATCGTGTTGAGCGAGGCCAACATCCCAGACCGAGCGGTGAAATTCTGGCAAAGTCTTTCCGGCGCTGAGTCAGTGCGCTGCATTCGCCACCGCAAACAGGGAAGCCCCTGGGATTGCACCGTCTTTGTAGGTATGGCCTCAGGCTTCCGAGCAGAGTTGATCGCCAAGGTTGACCAGGGAGAACGGCTGCTGTTTGTGACCACATCCCAGCGGGAAGCCAAGCGACTGGAAAAGGTGCTGGCGGTTGAGGGTCGCAAGGTGGTGCGTATCGATTCAGAGACCAATGAAGGCGGTGCATTCAAACTGTTTTTCCAGGCCCCTGACACCTGGCTAGAGGTCAATCAGCCTGACATTCTCATCCTCTCTCCCAGCGCCAAAAGTGGGGTGAGCATTCAGGGCGGGGTACCGGTTGGTGAGGCTTATTTTCAAGCGGTGTGGGGATACTTCCCATCACTGGCCACAGACACCCACATGCAACTGCTGGGGCGGTATCGGCCCGCTGTTCCTCGGGTAATGTTCTGCCCTGGCTTCATTCGAGGCACGGCAGACGAATCGCTGTTCACCCCCCAGGCCATCAAGAAACGGCTCAAGAGTAACTGTCAAACCCTATCCACAGCACTAGAACTGGCCAGCACTGGCGATCAGGATTTGATGGAACTAGAGGCCACCATCCTTGAATACTTGGCTGAGAGCAAGGCCGTCAGCGGCGCTCAAAAGTCTATTGCCCATGACGCCCTGGTGGACCGCTTAGAGGCATCGGGGCACCTGGTCACCTGCCTTCAGACCAAACTGCACAAGCCCACATCAGAACTCTGGAAACAGGTTCAAGAGGGCATCTGGCAGGATGAAGCCCTAGAACTATCCCAGACCCAGATCGAATCAGGTCAGGATGCTGACTGGGCCTATCGCGCCCTCGACTCCATTGAGTCCACCAGAGAGATCCGGCTGATTGCCCATAAGGTGCTCTGGCGTGAGGAGTTCCCAGGGGTGTCATTCGATGAACCAGACGAGGTTTACCAGGCGCTCTGTGCAGACTATGGGGCGATGCGGCGCGGGGTGCTGCTCCAAGCTAGGGCCGAGAATCTAGAGGCCACCAAGGCTGAGGATAAGGAGCACCTAGAGGCGCTGCTATCAGGTAAGGTCCGAGCCCTTCACCGGGCACCGAAAAACTTTGCCAAGGCAGCAATCATTCACCACTTGGGCTTATTGGATTTGCTCGACGGTAAGTCATGGAGCAATCGCGACCCGAGGGCCATTGCCATCAAACAGAAGGCGCTGAAGTATTCAAGGGAGATCAACTACTATCTACGGCTCACCATCAACGACGATCAGACCCCCTCAGAGATTTGCAACAAGCTACTTAAGAAGCTGGGTCTAGAAGCCGAGGTCATCGGACGCCCCGGCCCCCGTGGGGTAGCTCGCGACAAGGTCTATGCCCTTGAGAATGCCGACAATGCAGTACGGATGCGATTGCTGAAAGCTTCACGGGATAGGCTTTCTGATTCCGTGTCCCCGATTTGCAATAAAGAAACTGATTCTTATACGAATCAAGGACACGCCCCCTCAAACCCCCAAGCCGTAGGCGATAGAGGGGGCGGTTGGGCTCCAGGCTGCATGGTCAGGGTGCTGGCCACAGGGGTGACCGCCCTGATTGAGGACATCAGAGACGGTTTGGCCACCTTGGGCACGGTAACCGGTGAGTTAATCGCCGATCCCGTCCCTGTTAATGAGTTGGCACCGGCCTAATGAGCAAGGAATCAGCGCTCGAACAGAAGCACCATTTGGTTGCTGAGGCTTTGGCCAATGGCAAAACCAATAAAGCTGCCGGTCAATTGGTGGATGTCTCCGAATCATCGGTGATTCGGTGGAAGCGGCGGCAAGACTTCAGGGACTTGATAGAGCACTATCGCCCTGCCAGCCGGGTTGCTCAGGTGGTGCAAGCCCAGCAGCACAATTACGACCTGCTCAAGGAAGCCAGGGACGCTGAAATCCTTCTGACCGTTGAGCTAAGGAACGCCCTCGAAAAAGTGATTGGCGTCATCTCGAAACGACTTGAGCACATGAGTGATGAAGAAATGGAGAACCTTGCTATCAGGCATCTATCGCCCCTGCTCAAGGTGGTGGGTGAGGGCCTTGGCATCGTGCAACTGAGTCACGACCGCTTTACCGGATACGGATTGCTGATTAAAGAGCTAGAGGCCATCCTTGAAAGTCGCCAAACCCTCACAGACGCTAATTAATCGCCCGCCATTGCTGGGGCCGCTGCAAACCTTCAGGGTGAGCAGCACTAGCCTGGGTGTTGAGCCGCCCAAGACTTGGGCCAAATGGGCTGGGTTTGTCCCGTCGATTGAGATTCGCAGCGGCGGCAAGATTCAACCGATGAAGCCCTGGCCTTGGCAAGTGGCCCTAGTCGATCAGGTGCTCCGGGATTGGGCCTATCGGTCTGCTTATGTGTTTGGCAAAAGCCGCCAGTGCGGAGCCTCTGAGGGGCTTCTCAGCCTGATTCTGTGGCTGTGCTTAATCTCGGGCTCTGGCTTGGTCCCAGGTGTTGAGCGGGGGTTTACCGCCCTGGTGGCCAGTCGCACCTATCAAGACGCCATGCTGTTGGGCCGTCGTCTCCGCAGGATGGTCAAAAGCTTAGGGCTCAAACTGGACACGGATTCCCTAAACCTGGTGGCACTTCCTAACGGGTCAACCGTGCTATTTAGAAGCGCTGACCCTGACTCGATTGGACGCGGTATCGAGTCGGTCAACATGGTGGTTCTGGATGAGTTCAGTTTCTACTCGGAGCAGGCCCGCACATTGGAAGCGATCGCGCCTTCCATGACCTCAGTTCCTAACAGCAAACTGTTCACTGTCAGCACCCCCAACGGCAAGGGGGATGAGTTTTGGCGACTGCTCACCTCAGCCGTGCCAGAGCTTGAGCTTGAGCGGATGCTTGAGGAGATTCGCACCGAGCAAACCGCCCCCTTCCAAATCATCCAAGGTTCCCCCCGCCTGATTCTCCTGAACTGGAGAGAGGTCTATGGCCACAAAAAGGACACCTTTCTTCAGGAGATTAAAGAGGAGTTCAACCTGACTGAAGTCACCATCAGGCAGGAATACGAAATGGAGTTCCTAAGCGAGTCAGACAACTTCATTTTCCCCCTCGGTCTGGTCAAAAGTTGCACCGCTGGCACCCTGCTACCGGCTGAGGATGGGGCTATCTATTACGCCGGTATCGACGTAGCCACGTCTTCAGATCAGAACAGTGACTACACCGTCTGCATCATTATTGAGAAGCTTTGGGCAAAGGGTTCTGAGCGGTATCGAGTCGTGGCCTTGTATCGCCGTCGCACCGGCTCAAGCCCTCAGCACCTGAGCGCCATAGCCAAGCTCATCGAAGCCTATGAGCCCATCTCTACAACCATCGAGACCAATGGCCCCGGCAAGGTATGGGCAGAGTCGCTATCAGGCTTAAGCTTGCCGACCGAGTTAGAAAGCTTCACCACTTCCCGCAATTCCAAAGAGGCGCTGATATCGCGCCTGGTCTTAGCAATGGAAGCAGAAAAGCTATGGATCCCAGAGGGGCCAATCACCGAAGAATTGTTGAGCTTTAGGAGGAATAAGAACGGCCAAATGGAAGCCGCAAATAATAGCCACGATGATTGCGTTATCAGCTTAGGACTCGCGTTAACTGGAGCCACAAAGACATGAATTATCGAAGCATGATGAATGACTGGGCCAACATGGGAATGCCCAATCGCAGCTCATACGGAACCCACAGCCCCCGCTTCCCTGAACGGGATGAGGACAGCAAACCTCGATACATTGCCTCGGTTTGGATGGACGGGGCAAAAGCTTCAGCCGTCAAATTTGCTTGCAATGGGAACAGTATCGCCCCGTTGATTGATTGGCAGTCTCACACTAAAACAATGGACTTTAGCCTCTCTAAAGTCATTGAGCAATGGCATTCTGAAACGGAGCTAACTAAGGTTCTGGCACCTACGAGACCCAGTACAGAAGACAAAGACCATCCTCTGAAGCGACTAATTAAGTCGGCTCAAGTTGCGATTGTCCCAATCACCGATATTTTTGAGGGCCTTGCCGCCTATCAGGAGTCTACAGAAGCGAGTCAGGTCGATTGGTCACAATGCAAGCTCAAGGGAAGGATTGAGGAGCTGGTTAGACGTGCCGACAATGGTCCCAGCCCGCTCCTAATGGCTTTTCTTCAGGGGATCTTGCACAGAGACAAGAGTGAGGGGGGGGATTTGTGCCACACCTTTGGGAGCCCCTACAGCTCAACTCTCCTGGACGACTATTTGATATGACCCTCATCAAGAAATGGGCCTTGTGCGCACAGAGCACATTGCTTGAGGTAAAAAGCTGGGTTAAGGGTCTATGTACATAGAGCGCATTGCTTGACGTAAAAAAGGGCTGGATTGAGGTTGAGAAATATAGAAAAGCTGGGCCAATTTGGGCCAATTTGGGCCAGCTCGGGCCAATTTGGGCCACAAAGTCAGGCAAAAAGGGCTGTTTTTGTTGCCTTCCAAGTTTCCGAAAGAGGGAGATGGTTCAGGTTCTTTGTCCAATTTGGGCCAATCTAGACCAATTTGGGCCAATCTAGACCAAATTGGGCCACAAGGTCAGGCCGCTGAGTAAAGCGCAAATTAGACTCTTTTGTTGTATCCAGTCTTTTGAGTAGTTACTCAAGAAGCGCAGCTTTATGGCATGTGAACGCCAATATCAACGCCAATTCCAAGGCTTTCGAGTATTGCAATTATTTGAGATATTCGTGCTAGTTCATTGCCATCAAGATCAAGGCTTCCGGATTGATTAGTGTATTCCTCAAGCTCTTTGATTAGATGTTCGGCTAATGAAACTAAGCTTTGCTTGTACTTTCTGTCTGACATTTGACTGTACTTGGGGAGGAATTTTGACGGTGGACAAACTCTAGTATGACGATATTCCTGCCGATCTCCACCAACGCGCCGAAAAGGCTTTTCACCGTGGCACACAGCCAGCACCGTCACCAGTGGCCATGAGTGTGGTGCAGCAGCAGTTTAACCCCTCAGCCTGCCCTAGACACCGACCGTCACCAGGCAGTCATCACCGTCATGCACCGTCATTTCTGCAATTGCAGACATGCCGATCTCGAATTCCGCGTTCTCCTTCCTATCTCACCCTCTTCAACCCAGCGAGGACGCAGACCTAAAATTACTAAAAAGACTGAATTAACCTACTTTTAAGAGTATTTAAAAGACCTAAAAATTAATTTTTAAGATATTACATAAACGCGAATCTGTGCGCTACAATATTATAAGAAACAGTAAAAATTAATTCCAAAATTTTTAAAAGCTGCCTAGATGCATTTCAATGCAAGCGCATCATACTTTATTGTTAATATTAAATAGTGAAATAATGAAATTAAAATTTAAGTTTGATTCAGAGCTGGTCTTAGCTTTGGTCATGCTGCTACTGATAATCCTTTAGAATTTCTCGTTTGCCCTGCCCCTTGGCAGGGCTTGTTTTTGCCCTGCCTGCCAATTCCGCGATCGCTGATCCCACCCCTACTGCAACCGGGCACCGGGCGGCGACCGGCAACATGTTCTAAATAGTACTGCATTACTAGAACATGTTCTATAAGCCTTAAACCAATAGAACAAGTTGAAGCTATATGTCAAGCCTGGAGAATTAGAACATGTTCTATACATAAGGAATCCGTATCATTCAGGAACATGTATAGAGATTTTGAGTTCAAAAACATGTTCTGATTTGAATTTCTGATGATACATGTTTCTCGCCTGAATCGCCAGAACCCTTGTATACCAATGCTTTCAGCGATTATTAAGATTCACAGCGCCGCCCTTAGAACATGTACATTAATTATTGCAACACAAAACATGTTCTGATTGATAGGATATTCTGATACATGTTCTGGCAGAGATTTATGGCTGTAAAAA
>ERZ1740072.685-NODE-685-length-13504-cov-9.160830_pt1 | contig 13504 bp, 5 predicted proteins | sample MGYA00581733_ERZ1740072 | MGnify/ENA primary metagenome ERZ1740072 (study PRJEB43018, sample SAMN04849741) | marine metagenome | isolation source: floating plastic debris | place: Pacific Ocean | collected 2008-08-30 | study: EMG produced TPA metagenomics assembly...
CACAGTTCCTTGTTGCCCTAGAGTTACCGTATGGAGAGTACTGAGAAGACAACCGTCTTCGGATTCAGCTCTCAGCCCCATATAAGGGGGTTAGAATTGGATGGCTGTATAAATTTAAACAACATTTGCGACAACAGGACTGGTAAGTTGTATTTTACGTATTCTTGTTGTGTTTCTAATTTTGTTGTGTATGTTATGAGATAAAGTGGATTTACAACTACCCTTTACACAGATAGTATTCATCAACAGAAAACTGCGCCATTTTCGCTACCTTAGCTAGCTCATTTAGCTGACCAGCTTAATGTTTTATTGTTCGTGAATGTTGTCATTGCAAAATTCTCTTGAGGCAAATCTACTTGGCACAGGCGCAAGCTCCAAACCTTCTGCTCGCAATTTTTTTCGATGTTGGGTATAAGAAGCATCGTTCCATCATTGAGCCTGTTTATACGACTTCTACGATAGAACTTAGACTGTGTGGGAGGCACTGAAATAGTGAAAAAGAATGCCCAACCCACTGAATTACACCATAGTAGAATTCAGTGGCCTGACCATTCTATGTCGATCACAGAACTGCAATGAGATAGTTTGAAAGCACCTTCCACCATAGAAGCCAAAACCTGGGAACACGTTTGTAACTCTATAAATTCTATTTTCATCATTACCATAAAACTTATCAGAACTGAAGTCTAAAATGTAAATTCTCCTCTGTGGTATGATAGTTACTGCATGGTCGTTATAATATGTAGTGATGACACTCACAAATCTACACTTTGAAAAAGCTATCATCGAGATTTATTAGAATTCATTTTTTCTATTCAGAATATTTTTATTCATTGCAGTCCTATAAATGGCTCGGAGTGTGATTTTGAAGAGTCTCAAAAAGTGAGGGAACACGATTCTCCTCAGCACATGATCACAGATAAGGTGGGTTAGTGCATCCCGTCATGTTTCACTCATGTGTTGCCTGTTTCACTTCCACAAACTAATGAGAATTTCAGTCTACCACTGTTCTTTTTGCTCCAACATGGTGATTATATTTCAACATCAATTCATCATTAACAAAAATCTGTCTGCTTATTTCATTAGACACTCATGTATTCTGGTATCGATTCCAAACTGATGTAATAGCTGCTATTTCAACTAATGAGTTGGTGCTTCCCAACTTGCAATTTAAATTCATGAACTCAATTACATTTGTGAAGTTAAATATGAAGCTTTTTTTTCTGTCTGATGACAATCCGGTCCGATATTCACACTGACATTATATGTGAACAGGAACTAAGGATTTCCTCCGCTGTTTGGATGGTAATATCATAAGAACTGGTGCTATTTTTAGTACCGCATCTGATTTATAATTCCTACCTGAGTTTCTCACATATCATGGGCTACCGTTCATCCTATTTTCCTCAATAAAATTAGTGCATATTTTTAGAAGTGGACCCAGGAGCAATGGAGAATGGCGTAAATGATGTGTGAATACTGGCTGTAAATGTAAGACACTTTGATCTCTCAAGGTAAATCTAACTGCTACTCTATGTAAATTTAGCCGTAGAAGGAAGCACAGCTTCCGCTGACGGATGTTATGAATGAAATGCCTGTACTTGCTCTTTGCGGTAAGCATCCCCTTGGGTATTCAATAACCGATGATGATTAAAATAAATATCACCGGAATAAGTGCATCTTTGCAATCAACTGAATGAAAGCCGTATATGTTCAATATGTACAATAACGATGTTCTGAGGTTGTATAGTATGCCGCGCTGTAGCCATCTCTGTATTGGGCTTTGTGCATAGTGTATGACACGCTGTCCCAAAGTGAATGATATAAATATAGAATAACACTATTTCTTCGGCTGCCAAAGCTTTTGAATGAATGACAACACAACACTACTTCCGCCAAGCAAGGCAAATATTCGCAATACAGATCAGTTTACTAACATATGAATAATATATAAGTATGCAGTTATTCAAATGCGAAAACCAGGTGTTGGATTTGTTGCTGGCAGTGAATAACCATGAATGCGTCTCATACAAATCTATTGTTTGGCTTGGGCACAACGGTATTGACAGGAAGTGGGAAAAATGAGATAACTGAAGGCATATCATTAATAACATTCAAATACAAATTTGGTTTTTAAAAGGGTGGGGCAATTTAATATAAGTGACAGTCTTTCCTGGCATCATGTCCAACTTCCTCACTAGTAATGTTTTACAATGGATTGGACCAATCACAGTGACATTTACACACTGCATTTGATCAATTGGTTGGCAACACCCTGCACCACACGTAGAACCTGCAATATTGTGGTCATTCTAGAAAAATTTCATTTATCAACGAACAACTTATCTCTCTCTCTAAAGTGTATTCTTACATAACTTTGACACTTCATAATCAAAGAGTGGGAGATTTTGAGATTATCAAATCCTATTTCACACTTGTGTATTCATAGGCATAGAATTTGGTTTCATTTTGGCTATTAAATATTTTGACATTTGCATACTTATAGTTATAGAAAATACCTACCCATTATGACAGGATTAATAATTTGATTCCCTTTTATGATTATAAAATACGAAATTCCCAGAGAAATTATTGTGATTATCTGATTTGCATTATTGAATTTGACGTACAAAAACACATGTTATGCCCTGTAATTTTGTATAAAGTCCAAGGCTGTCCAAAAGAATCTGTGAAATTAATACAATAGAAATAAATTGACAGCAATCATTACAGTAGAAAGGATCATCTGGGCATTGTTTGGGACTTATTTTGATTGTACATAATTTGGAATCAATGTCGCAGCAAGGAGTTCCAACTCCTTGGTCTCAGTGAGCATGTTGTGCCTCCTCCTCACTAAGCCTCAGATAGGTACATACAGCTGGCTTTTGCTATTACATACACGCCCTATCTAGGCTGCAGAATTTTATCATTGTGGCTATGTTGTATAATCTTGTGATAGGATTAAATACACAGGTAGACTGCATTATTGATGAAAACCTTACAAGCATGCCTACCCTTACCCCTGGGCCTGATTCCTCCCGTATTATTTTAATTCAATTTGAAAACCCCTTTTTGGCATACTAGATTGTTTTAGCTCATATTTAGAGAAAAGATATAATAGCTATAATTATAATTCATGCAAAACATTTTATTTTGATTCTGTTCACTACACTACTAGCATACTCTACATCTAAACACTTCTACTACCCCCGGAGTATGATTAAAATTATATCAGAGTTTTCTTCTCATTGAATGAATGAACTATGAACAATGGATTGTGTGAAAATTATGTCAGTAAGTAAAAACCAACATACTCCATTTGTAGTCTCAAAGCAATTATGAGACGCAAAATAAATATGAACATGAATAATTTTAAAATAAACTGAAAAATCCTACCCCCTGAATGATATGTGTACTAGAGGCTACACAGGGCTGACAGAGAAGAGTGGAGGATGGTACAAACAAGTAGGTTTGTGACATGACATATAATTAGTTTGGATAACATGAAATCTTTCTGCGCAGAGCGTCTGCGTAAAAGATTTTGACTTGAATGGAACGGAAGTGGCCTGTTGACGGGTACTTGTGTCATGTAGAAAAGCATATGAGGTCGTAGTTATTGTCATTTCACCGATGACTATAATTATTGTACAAAGCTATTATTATCACCGTAGTTCTCATAGATGCTGCTGCTTTGGTCGTGAGGGAACCTCTGCCGCAGCTGATGTTACATGTCACCGTGCTGGGATGTGAGCTTCCCGAGCTTCCTCTCTAAACATGATAATGATCCTGCAGTCATAGCGTTTCCTACCTGGGTCACATGTCATTTAATTATGCCTAACACTGCTGCAGTATTGATAATTTAAGACTGCTAAGTCGTCTTCCGGCTATCAGAATTCTAGGTTTTCATTTCTTTCTGAATGGGGATAGCACGGTGTAGATATGTTAAATTAACTGCGCTGCACTGATATCAGACAGTATATTACTTCCTGTGGCGAAAGTATCATAAAATATTCATGACACAAAAGTACACCCTTATGTCTCTAAAGCTTAATTGGAAATATGGTGCGCAATGAGTCAGTATGCGTACTACAAAAGTTTTTTGGAAAGTGCAGTATAAAATTTCTAAATGTTAAACCTATGAAATGTGTTATGTATCGCAGTGCATCATGGCTGCCTGCATTGGCTGTTTGTTAATGAGTCCTGAAATAACCCAACAGCATTGCATTTGAGTCAATTATGTGGCTGCGGGTGAGGTTATATGAATATGCTCTGAAGTAAATCTAAATCATAGCTGGTATAATAGTTCATTAAGAAGTGCTGGTATGTACGTAAAACTGCAGCACAACCTCATGTTGGATGTTAGCGAAGTGTTCACCTGACTGTTTGCAGAAAAACAGGTTAACATTGAACAGGCTGTATGAATCGTCAAACCTAACAACGTCATTGCTGATCTATATGGGTAAACTAAAATCAGGGAAAGTGCTTTCACAGTGCTGCAGCTAGATTCTGGTACTAGCTACCGTATCTACACATCATCAATCCTGATAACTGCTGTTTTTTCACCTACAGTAGGGCTGCAACTGACGATCAAAATAATAATCAAAGTTTGTTGTCGCCTTCAGACTGTCGATTAAGCTGATGTAATTGTGAACAAGATCATAGAAGTAGTGCACACATTTGTTTTGTGAATGAAAATCTTGACAGGCATCATAATTTGCCCTAGCTAAATACAACCCCCACCAGGCTCCGAGTTTGTGTGGTGGCATTGAAACAGATTGATTCTTTGTTGCTTTTGCATGTTCCGGTTGAGATTTTGATGTTTTTATGGCTTTGAGGCAGTAGTCTGAGGTTTTTTCATTGATGAATGAAATCCTGTATTTGTACAGAATACTGCTCTGTAAATGGTTTGTATTTGCCAATGCTGCCTAAAACAGTGTATTCAATGGATTGGTAATGAATGAATGGGGTATTGACTATGCAAAACATACAAAACACAATAATGAAAAACATTTGCCATGTCATAACCACAAATAATGAAAACTCCTATTCATAATTCTGACGAGTGAAAGATTTGTATTAGAATCAAACATGGCAATGCATGTAGAACGTACTACTACTGAGGTAACTTGAATCTCAAACATAGTATGCCTAGTGGCGTGTTGATGATACGAGATGGAGCTGCTTACATCATGAACTATGTTGTTACAAGCAGTTAATTGCAAGAAGTTCGTAACATCCGGGCAGTACAATTAGTTATTGCTATTGAGTGCTGCTGCCGTGTGCGCAGCCCACGCAACTGACAATACTCTTATGCGCTGACCAGATTCATTTTCAGAATTGATACTGTGAACATGGATTCAGTATGCATGCATAAGAGTTCCGATGAAAAAGCTTTTTTAATTGATGATCTGTGAACTATTCTAGCTAAGTATAGCAGTACAGTTCAGAATGGTTGAAAGTAATAATGAGGAAGAACGGCAGGCATCTTAATTATTGTAATGGCTGTCGGAGATTAGTAATTCCTAATGAATAGCCGCACCCAAAACAAAATTAAGGCATCATTTCCTTCACCTCTGGCCGCTAATTCAGCCCGATGTAGAGATGATTACCTGAGCGTAAGTATGCAAGAAAAGAACCGGCTCTTAGCTCATTATGAATGCAGTCCTGTATGGGGAGGCAATTAATTTATCTCAGCAGCAATGAAAAAGGTTTTTACATAGCTAAGACCAATACATATCACCTCTCTACATCATGTTTCTCAATGGGCTGGCATAATTTCAGGCTATGATGAGGCGCAAGAATTTCAGATGATTAGTAACCTGACATCATATAGGTTAGCATAACCACTCATTATTATTAAGCAATGTAGTAATTACAAAAATTAAGAATTGTAGTCTTGTTTGAATAGCACCACTGGCATGAACTGTTTGAAGCTCCCCAACTTCAAATAACATCCGAAAATGAATTGAATGCATTTAAACAGGAGTAAGGAAAGTGAACAGCGTGAAAGCACGCATCCTTCATGTGTGTGTATGAATTTAAAGGTTTATTTTTGAGTGAAGCTGAATAACTAACATGACAGCCATGCTTCAAGTGCTTTCAAATCAAGGCAATGCCAAGCAATCCAGTGAATTGGCCAGATTTTAAATTTGTTTTGTCATAGCTCTTCACACTGGGATCACCCTACACCAGGCTTCTCAGTGTCGACGACGAGCCTGATTTTATGAGGCACGTTAACATTGAATTAACACAAATGACAAGGACTGCGACGCCTCCATCTATTCCCGACTCAAATCTCAGTCACTGATTAGATTTATTTGTAAGCCCTGCGATGCCAAAGTGTCATTGAGTACATTTGCTGATTGTTGTTTGTACCAGCTAAGTACAGTCCACTGTGTGTTCACTCTCCCTCTACTACAACGAATAATAATAAAACTATGTGTCCATGCTTTGTGAATGAATTACACTACATTACACTGATACTGATAGGTGAATAAATCTATCCATGTGGTAAGACCTTTATCTCCACTTTACCTAAACTGTTGTTGCTGAACATGAACTAATGTTATGCCATATCCCCTATTCACTCATTGTGGAAATGAATGGGTTTGTACAATTTAATGGCCAAGCACCCTGAACCGGAACTGCTATAGATTTTAGCCTTGTTATGAATGGACATCTGCTTACTGTGAAGCAATTACTATGGCAAAATATTTATCCAGAAATTGATTAATGTTCCAAATAGCCGCAGTATTGAAATTAAAGTCAAATATGGAACTGATAAGTCATTGGACTGACCACAGCGAATTTGCAATGAAGGGAGCATATCTTTGTACAATGATGCTGTCAAATATTGTTTCTGTCTCAACACTTTTTGAATATGATAATGGAAAGGCAATCATAGACATTGACATCTGATAAAACATGCCATGGTACAAAACAAAACATAGCCAGTGTCATGGCAGTAAAGGTGCCACCTATTTCAATCCCAAGATCAACAAGCACACAATAGTGGCAGTTCTCTCCACTAGCCTAGTAACAGCAATGATAATCACTTCATAGTGCTGCAGCCTGTCACTTATCATCTAAAAGTCGACACGGCTTGAGCCTCCTGTATGTTGCCATGAATGTCACAGTCTTTTATGTAGTCTCAGGTGCAGTTATACTAGCTTATGGGCATAGTAATCTTGAACATTATTATGGTCAAATTTATCAGGCTTAATCTCATGTCAACCCCATCTTAAATCGCAGAATGTAAATATTATTTGTCCAACAAGGCATAACACAGGACCAATGCACTGTTTACTGTGTTTTGTATTACAGCTTGAGTATTATTGTTGTGGGCATACCAAACAGGATAAATGAGAAATAGGAATTTTTCTTGAAATAAATGTATATTTTGCCAATATATGAGAGACGCCTAAGAATTATGCAGTTATGGATGAATGAATGTGATTAGGTATATCATCTTATCATCGAACTTGGCTTTAAATCATCTCACAAAGCTGGCATACCTGACACTGTGGCATTGCAAACCTGGTAACCATATAACCACATATCCGCTCTACGGCATACGGGCAGTGATTACAATTTCCATGGCTAGGTTATTGATGACAATGTTTTACTCTGACAAATCCTTTATTGTGTTTGTCTAATCAATCATCATGATAATTCCATTGAAAAAACAATTAAAATTGAGTTGCACCATACTGGATACTCATTGAAGGGACCACTGATCAATTAAATTGCATAGTGAACTCTATCTGGCGATTAATTTCTGGTGCCACAAGGGTGTTCAAGGCTCAGAACTTAGTAACTTAACTATAATACCACATCAGTGAAATGACGAAGCTGATTTTGGTTTTTTGATAGGAGCAGGTCCATACTTTACACTATGCTGAGCACTGTAATAAAATGCCAGAGGTAAAGATGAAATTATACGGGTTGACATGAATACTGGGGGAAATGTCAAGACGGTGATCAACAACCACTTGAGTGAGTGGAATAACAACAATTTTCATTCATTCATGGATTGAGATAATTCCCTTCCTCAGTTCAAAATTTACTACAGTATCAACTATCAGAAATAATTGCCAAGATTTCAGGCCGGTGCTCTATTTCTGAACTCAATTATTTATGGCTAAATATACAAATTGTGTGTCTACCTGTAGGAATGGTGAGACACTGCTATTTGACTTAAAATGCAGACATGGCTTCAAAACACACCCCTATACTCTCAAAGAATATGGACATTTCAGTTAAGGATTACCAATACTTTTGACTGGATAATTTATACATAGGCCTACTCACAAGGGAGAAATTTCAAAATTTAATGCAGAGAAAATACCGGTATGGCACGTTCATTTGGGTAGAGATAGTGCTGAGAGCCTTTATTGAGGCATAATGTAGGTTTGAACACAGCTTCAATATTGTAAGAAAAATACAATAAATTTATCATGATTCTGCCAAAAGATTGAGGTACCATGGTAAAAAATAATGTGGTACGCAATAAATGATTCTCCAATATTTTTAAAGCAGAGTCTGTAAATCAAACAAAAATAATCGTTTCAATCATTTCAAAAATTTATCAAATTCAAGACATGCGTCTATTCGTTTCATTATAGCCAACTATCATATCTGTGCATGTGTTCTTGACTTTTTCCATACGAGAGACTGACAAAAATCAGGCTATACTAGCAAACCTGAGCAAATTTTATAGTTGGAGATGTTATTAGTTGATGAGGTAAAGGTAAAGTGCTCATTAAATAACTAAAATATCGATTATAGTTATGGTGCAGCTGCAGTTGAGGCAGGATTGCCTGTTTATCTGTTGTGTTAGTCCATTACCATTATTTTAGCCCTCCAATTAGTTTAAGAGCATGTCCTGTCCGTGCAAAATGTAGGTTAGGTCATTGTTGAAAGCAGTAGGTTGTTGTGAACCGTCCGTCGGTTCAATTAGAGTTCTGTTTTAGCATACTATCCGTGGGAACCTATCGTAGAATAGTTCGTGTTCCTGACAGTATGTAAACATGGCAGTGGAGATTTCTTATCAAATCAGCAGTTAATAATTGTTTCACAGGGGTATTTCTCAGTCATCGCAGTTACACCCTCGATTTCGACAGCATGGGCTATTATAACATGCTGTCGCCGCTTTCACCCCTAGCTGCATTGGCCAGTAACAGCATAGACATGGAAGACATAGACTTAGTGCTGCCATAGCAGACCAACGAACAAGGCACTTGGGAGTGTCTGTACATGAACACGGATCTACTCGTTGGCCGTCTGGATTGTCAATACAACTCTTAAAACAACATTTAACAAAGCACATACAACTTAAAGTGTCCACTACACTGTCTGCACTGCAGCGACAGTTGCCTTCACAGAGCCACCGTTCTGGAAGCTGACGTTCACCAGTACAGTGGGAACATCTGCAGCGACCACATCGTGGACATATTATAGTGTTATTCAAGGCTCCAGTTTGATCTAGAGTCAGTGTTATATTGTTAGCTGTTTGCGGTTGGGTCACCAGTGGAGGGTCTTTAGTTGGTGGTTTATCTTGCCGGCGTAATGTTGGGAAATTTGATGCAAGCCTTGGAGGCTCTGAAGTTATGATTAATACTGATGACTGGAGACGATTGGAGTTGCAGCGATTAGATGCAGTGTTTGTTCTTACTGGATTAACTTGATGCCTTTCAGTCGTTGAATTGCACTGTAAAGACTTATCTACCAAACTTGAAGGTTTAGACGGTACATTTGACGACGGCCTTGATAATCCGTTAGTGGTTGGAAAGTTTGTAACAGCTCTAGGCGGTAGAGCTGGAGCACGGTTATTGCGGGGAGGAAGCTGTGGTGACTTGTATTCCTCTTGTGATTTCTGTTTACACACTTTCAACTGTTCTCGATGCTCGTTTGTTGCATTGTCCTGTTGTTCAACTGCCTGACTGGGCTTTTTAAGAGTGTGTACCTTAGGAGGCCTCTTTGGGGGGTTAATAGTAGCTGCGATAGTGTTTGTGTCAACGTAGTCATTGTGTTTATTTTCAGGTTTGAGTGCATCTATACTCTGGATTCTCACAGGTCGACCAGGACGATTGGGAAGAGGAGGAGGGTTCTGGTTGGTATCGTCGTCCATCTACCATCAATCTGGAAAAAATAATAGAAATGGATAACACATCATGGATAGATTCTGTAGGTAGCATATCGACATGTACGTGATGTATTAAAGCAAAATTGTGACGGATGAACATGGTTCCTTTCTTTGATAGACTGCACCAGAGACAGAAGAATAATGTTCTGCTCTAATTAATAAAAAAATGTCTACCATTATCATCATCCATTCAGCTAACCGCCATTCACTGAAATAATCTATCCCTAGTGCCACTAATCACTATAATGTGGCTTTGTGGTTTCGAAAGATTTATATCATCAACTGAGAGTGCATTTCAGTTAGTAAATTTGCTTTACCCTACAACAGCGATATTGCCACCGAAATCCCGCCTATTTCCAATGCAATAACAAGATGCTTCATTTAGCTAGGCTTTGTACTCAATGAGCTCCGAAAATAATTCACAGCGTAGTCGGAGCACCTGTTTTGGCTTATGCTAAATCTATTACTACTGCCCTATTTATTGAGCTCAATCATATTCTTAATATCAAAACTACCATATCAACATCTTTTGTATGGAGCATGCAATTTTTTCAAGGCATCATAGGCTTAGTATACGCTCCAACTAAATCTTAATAAACAAACAAAAAGCCTCGATAACAAACATTGTTCTTGGTTTGTGCAGGTGGGCATTGTTCTCCTCACTTTCCTAAGATATTCAAGCAAACACAGTCTGCACTACCGATTCTAGATCAGTTAAATCGTGTCACACAGTCCTTCAGCTAGCTTGAACAGAAACGCTGTGTCACATGTACAACAGATCTTAGTATTTAATTGGTGACAGCGTGTGAATTTGTGCGATACCATTCAGATCATTTTTAATGACATAGCAGTGTCCAAATACTGCCCGCCTCAAAGTTCCTTCAATTGGAGCGGACCAGTCACCCTCACTATTGAATAGTAACACTGCAATCACATTTATGCTAATTGACAGGAAAACTACGTGTTGTAATGATATAGCTGGCCAGATGATCCAGTTTTGTATTCAAGTACGTTGCAAATAGCTCTCATGTATTCAGACTTTTTGTCGGCTATAACTAGTTATCAAGATGCCTGATTTGACTATGTGCTTCAGGAGTTTTGTACAGCCAATCAGCTAAGTGATTAAGATCTAATACCGGAGCCAATTCACAATGCTTCTAGCTTGTCAACATTCATGTTTAGTAGCTGAGGAGACGGCACTAAAAGTCATTAACGAATTTGCAACTGATTGTCTGATTTTGTTCTGTATAATAGGACTAACTTGCGAGTAGGGCTGTGCAAACAAAGTCTGATGCCATGATCTTAGTGTCATTGGCATCAGTAGTTCAGATCTCTTGCTGCGAACTGTAAATGAGTTCTTTTAAAGTCATATTATCCCTGATATTTAAGAGTTTTGACCATTGAGGCCACAAGCCATCACTAATAGCCTCCTTGACCATTTTAATGGCTTTAGGCATAATATAGAAAAAAATCAGAAATTGGATCTAAAGAAAGGGCGAATCTGCTTGCACAGGCCCCATTTAATATAGAGTACAAATTTAGTGGTTTGTTGAAGGGATGGGGAATATTGCCTGATAAACACCTGAGTCAATTCCTCAACCACAAGCCATGCTGATCACTGGTGCATCCCTGGTTACCAGAACATTGACAAAGCAGCAATTTAAAATGCAAATACATTAGTTTTGCCTTCTCCTGCAATAATAGGCAAATGATTGAGTGCTCGCAATGAAGCTTCTATCGGAGGGATTTGCACAGGTGCTATGAGTCGATCAATATGTGGAGTTTCGTAAAAGCAGCACATAATATCAGACAATGTAAACAGCGGATCCATGGCAGGTTCTCATAATATCAAATGATGTGCATCATGGCATAAAAAATATAAGGCATATCCTCTTAATGGCATACCATTCAACTGAACTAGAAGCCCGGTATCAATGGCAACATTCTAACCCGTAGCCAACTGACATGACAGGCCATTCATTATTCAAGTTTCCGACGACAGGCTATTTTGACTGCTCATTCATGTGAGACTACTTGTGATCTTGTTACTCTTTCTTGGTAAGATAATGCCATCAAGGCCAGTGTATATAGCAAGGTATGAAGGTACTGAATAGCTAGGGATAGCTAGGGCATCCATTTTAGTGGACTCAACGACATCAATCTTCACAATGAACGCAATAATATAGGCCTACCAGCATAAAACTGTACAAGTCATATTGCTCCATCAATATTAGCATGATCCAACTTTGGTTTATCACCACAGTTCTTTAAGTACCTCTATAAAACTAAAATCGTTCATGAATGTTATGTTCAGTCCTCCACGAATTATAACTCATCACTATTTGAGAACGTTATACTGGCTTGCCAGCTATTTCAATCTCCACTGTTTTCAATTATGCTCGTGTCAGGCCTGATGAGGGAGGATATGAAACTAATGGGCCATATTTACTTAGTTAAAAATGTCAGTATTGTAGTAAACTTGCTGACCTACGCAGCCAGTGAAAAAGATACATCAGGACCTGTAGTCAATTACTTCCAACACACGATTTGCAGCTTCTTTGATCCTAATAATAGTGGCATACTCAAGCGACTGACAGTGCATTGTCTGAGGTTTTCAACTGTGGATTGAGCGTATACAGTATTTTTCAAGATGAAACAGCTCCCCACAAACAGATAGACCACATTTGACCCCAATGAAAATAATAAACTCGGCATGTACCAACAACATTAAAGCGTTGCAAATTCATGAAACACACCATAATCAAAAACCTTGGTCTATTTGAATAGGACTGGGATGTTTTTGTCATAATCTAGCATTCTGAGAAAGATACCGATTAATTTCTCATGTTTTATAACTCTATCTCTAAATAGAGTAGAAAATATGAATTACTGGATTCCAAAGTTAGGTGTTTGCAATCAGAACTTGATGCATTTTTGCACACACCAAGAATGAAAGAATGAAAGAGGTTAGGGTAAATTTACTCTCCTCTGAATTGTATCTCTGTGCTCAATAAAAAATGATGACTCTCTCAATATTGAAAACTATGCATGTGTTTTTATAAGAAGTACAATGCCTTGATACCCTGTCCTCATAACATAAATTAGTTTTTTCAAGCCTTTGCTCTTGGCAACCCACTAAGACACTATTGTCTTAGAGGGAAGATCCATGCGTAGATAGGGTACAAAATGTTCTATTATTGTGGTCTTACAAAGTTTTTCAAATGCAGCAACTATTCTTGATGATGAACTTGTTTTTTTTTATATCTTCAGATTGTAATAACTGGATACACCCGATCCAATTCTTCACTGGTTCATTGTGCTCAAGATGGGTAAGAACTACATCCTACTGCCATACTAGAG
>ERZ1740072.686-NODE-686-length-13483-cov-5.459264_pt1 | contig 13483 bp, 12 predicted proteins | sample MGYA00581733_ERZ1740072 | MGnify/ENA primary metagenome ERZ1740072 (study PRJEB43018, sample SAMN04849741) | marine metagenome | isolation source: floating plastic debris | place: Pacific Ocean | collected 2008-08-30 | study: EMG produced TPA metagenomics assembly...
TTTTTGGGAGGTGATCCTCTATGGGTGTTAGAAACGCGCGGAGACACCACCACTCAAACTTTTCGCGATGGCACGGTTAAAACTTACCGTGGCGATCCCTTTGCGGTCTTGCCCGCCTGTCTGGCCCCCTATCAGCCGGTCAAGCTGCCGGAACTGCCCCCCGGCATTGGTGGCCTGTTTGGCTTTTGGGGTTATGAACTCATTCAGTGGATTGAGCCCACTGTGCCGGTGTACGATCGCCCCGCCGATACGCCGCTCCCCGATGGGTTGTGGATGCAAGTAGACAGTCTGCTGATCTTCGACCAGGTCAAGCGCAAAATGTGGATCGTCGCCTACGCTGATCTGCGCGAGCCGGGTTGCGACCTGCAAGCGGCCTATCAGGAAGCGTGCGATCGCATTCATCTGCTCGTGCAAAAACTGCTCTCCCCCCTACAGGGGTTGAGTCCGCTGACTCGTTGGCAGTCCCCCAGCCCTGGCCAGGCCGCCCCGCCGCTCGACTACGTCAGCAATCGCACTCAGACAGAATTTTGCGCCGCCGTTAATCGCGCTAAAGACTACATTCGCGCTGGTGATATCTTTCAGGTCGTCATTTCGCAGCGGCTATCAACCACTTACCAAGGTCATCCCTTCGACCTGTATCGATCGCTGCGTCTGGTCAACCCCTCCCCGTACATGGCCTATTTTCACTTCAAAGATTGGCAGCTTATCGGTTCGAGCCCCGAAGTGATGGTCAAAGCGGACAACGCCCCCCAGGACAATACCCGCAAAATTGCCACCGTACGACCGATTGCGGGCACTCGGCCACGGGGGCAAACCCCCGCCGAAGATGCCGCCTTGGCCGCTGATTTGCTGGCCGACCCGAAGGAAATCGCCGAGCACGTCATGCTCGTCGACCTCGGCCGCAACGATTTGGGTCGAGTGTGCGACAGCGGCAGCGTTTTGGTCGATGAGCTCATGGTGGTCGAGCGTTACTCCCACGTTATGCACATCGTCAGCAATGTGGTTGGTCAGCTGGCTCCCGACAAAACCGCTTGGGATTTGCTGAAGGCTAGCTTCCCTGCGGGGACGGTCAGCGGTGCCCCCAAAATTCGCGCGATGCAGCTGATTAATGAACTCGAACCCGATCATCGCGGCCCCTACTCGGGCGTGTATGGCTACTACGATTTTGAGGGGCAGCTCAATACAGCGATTACGATTCGCACCATGATTGTGCAGCCTGAGGGCCCAGACCAACATCTTGTCAGCGTGCAGGCGGGAGCGGGCTTGGTCGCCGACTCTAATCCCGAGTCAGAATATCAAGAGACCCTCAACAAATCGCAGGGGATGTTGACCGCCATTCGCAGCTTGCAGCCAGAGTAATGCGGCTCTCCAGTGCTCACACTCCATGAGCGCTAAAATCTCAGTTCTGGGGACTCAGACACAAGAGGCTAGATTTGTTGGCTTCTCCGAGCGTCGGTGTGATGCCGTCATCTCCCTTATATCCTGACTTCCGTACCTCAGACTCATGATATTATCGTTAACACCACAGTCGACTAGTCCGTCGACCCTGAAGTCTCTGCCGACAACTGTGCCGTGGTGAGCTCGTCAAGCTCAGGCTTTTGCCCTTGTGTGAGTATCACCGCCTCATAGGGCACCACGCCGCTACTCGTGCTCCCTAAGCAGTGGGCAGCAGCTTTCGACAAATCGAGCGATCGTTGCCCCACATAAGGCCCTCGATCATTAATCCGCACGACTACCGATTTGCCATTCAGCCGATTGGTGACCTTGAGATGAGTGTTGAACGGCAGCGTTTTGTGAGCCGCCGTCATCGCGTTCTCATCAAAAATTTCACCATTAGCGGTTTGACGACCGTGAAAGCCCGGCCCATACCAAGAAGCCGTGCCATAAAAAGATTCAGCGGTTTCTGCCAGTCCGGCGGCGGTCATTTGAATCGTTGCGAGACCTAGAGGGGCTTCGGCAAAGGCCTGCCGTAGGTTATTAACCCACTGCACCGCCGTCGCAGTGGCTGGAATTTCAGGGTGCGATCGCAGCGTTTCATCAACGACAAACAGGAGTTCATTTTGATGGCTAACGCCCACAAAGTTTGTCCCGATCAGCGGATTTAGCTGCGCGGGCTCTAATTTGTCTTCCTTGATGAGAGTTCTGAGCTTGGCCGCCATTTTTTGCGCAGCAACTTGGCCAACCACATCCCCCACGAAATGGTTATGTACCCACACTTGCGTTTTAGAGGCTGATGCTGTCGTCACAGCCAGATTACTGGCTTGATAAGGGACCGCTTCCGGCAAACAAAAATCATCAGCGCTCAAGGTCTGGGCCTGCGTGGGAATGAGTTCTGTTGTTTCTAAACGCACTGCAGCCACCGCATTCCAGCCATGCCAATCGGCTTGCACTGCCACCTCATCAAACGTGATTTCGACCGTTTCTGATGAGGTCTCTACCGGCGCTTCAAAACTACTCACGCCCAACCCAATAGCTGGCACTAAGGCGGTGAAGTCGTCTGCATCAGCGGGGCTCAGGGCCGCTTGAGCATCGAAACTGTCACTGGCCACCGTCAGAGTATTGAAGTTAGGCACCAGCAAACGGGTTAAGGTCGCATAGCTACCGTAAGCTCCGTAGGCATCTAAGCCAGGCAGCCGCCAACCATAGGCATCCGATAGCGAGTTGAACCAGGCAGCAGTGGACTCTAGCGAAATTGAGTCTTGCTGCTGCAGCTGATGCTCCGCAATGTCGTCTGCTGCTGTCGCTGCTGATGCCGCTGGGTGAATAATCGATGCCGCCCAAATAATTCCCAAAATTTCCATAGCAGTGTGGTAGTCGAGAACCCCATCAAAAAGAACTTCGAGAACAAATTAGATGCCCCGTGTTGCCGGATACAAAACGGTCAGACAAATCAGTATAGACACCTGTTTCCGATTTGGGGATCGGTAGGGGGTATGTACTAATGGCTGCAAGTAAGTCTACACAAAGCTTTGCAGGAATATTAAAGAATTGGTAAATCGTCAGAACAATTTGTCTGAAACCGGAAAATCAGTGAAATAATGCGCAAAAATTTACGGCCCGATCTACCGCTAGATTTTCAAGGGGAGGCACTGAAAGCTCGCCTACAAACTCATCTGCATCAGCTGGTGGGCGAGCGCGATCCTTACCTGGCCGCAGGGAGGCATCGTTTAGCGCAGCAATACATTCAGAGCACCCTATCTCAGTGGGGCGTTCCCGAAGCCCACGACTTTCAAGTCAGGGGACGCTGCCACACCAATTGGATCTTGCCCCTACCGGCCTCGAGCGAGGCGAGCGCCAAGTCGCCGCTCATTTTAGGCGCCCACTACGACACCGTGCCCGGTACCCCCGGCGCCGATGACAATGCTAGCGGTGTGAGTGTTTTACTGGAACTGGCTCGCTTTTTTTCTCAGTTTCCAGCGGCCCGGCCGATCTGGCTAATTGCCTTTGATCTCGAAGAATATGGCCTTCTGGGGAGTCAAGCCTATGTGGAAAAGCTCAAAGCGACCCAGCAGCCCGTGCACCTGATGCTATCGCTCGAAATGCTGGGATATTATGATGCCACCCCGCAGAGTCAGCAGTATCCCTCACCGCTATTGACGCGGCTGTATCCCCATCGGGGAGATTTTATCGCCTTAATCGGGAACTTGAGCACCCTCTCTGTGATGCGCCGCCTCGGCCAGCACCTTAAGGGTGAGGGTACGCCCTGTGAATGGCTCCCTGTACCAAATCGAGGCCAGGCGATCCCCGCGACCCGGCGCAGCGACCACGCTGCCTTTTGGGATGCGGGCTATCGTGCCCTGATGGTGACCGACACTGCCTTTTTGCGCAATCCGCACTATCACCAAGCGAGCGATCGCCTCGATACGCTCGACCTGAAGAGGATGACGCAGGTCTGTCAGGGCTTAATGGTCGGGCTGCAATCGTTACCCTAGTGGGGCAAGGCTGGCTGCGCTCAGGTCAATGGCCGCGCCTTCTTGGCAGCCATCACACCGATCTCTTACTTTTAGGAGATGTTTGATGGTCAGGCGCAAGCGACCCTAGGCGAGGCGTTACATTGCCCTTTGCAAACAGGCGAATACAGCGAAGATGAAAGGACTCAAAGGTAAAACGGCGATTGTGACGGGCGCTAGCTCTGGCATTGGCCAGGCGATCGCGATTCGTCTGGCTCAAGAGGGTTGCCATGTTGCTATCAACTATCGCAGCGATTTAGAGGGGGCTCAGACGACTGAAACCGAAGCGCTGAGTCGGGCCAAAGCTGCCGGGCATGACATTCAGACGCTGATCGTACAGGCCGATGTTTCTCAGGTAGACGACATTATCGCGCTCATGACAAAGGTTTGCGAAACCTGGGGAACCCTCGATATGCTGATTAACAATGCCGGTATTCAGACTGAAACGCCCTCCCACGAGGTCGCCACCGATGACTTTGATAAGGTCATTGACGTCAATCTGCGCGGCTCCTACCTATGCGCCCGAGAAGCCATTCAACAATTTCTCCAGCAGGCCAAACCCGGCGTCATTATCAATGTCTCTAGCGTTCATGAGGTAATCCCTCGGCCCCAATACATCAGCTACTCCATCAGCAAGGGCGGCATGGGCAATATGACCCGGACCCTGGCACTGGAATATGCGAAGTCTGGCATCCGCGTCAACGCGATCGCCCCCGGCGCGACGATCACCCCGATCAACCAGGACTGGGTCGAAGATCCCGAAAAAAAGGCAGAGGTCAACAAACACATCCCCATGGGCCGCGCCGGTACCTCAGAAGAAATGGCCGCTGCCGCGGCCTTTTTAGTGTCAGAAGAGGCGACCGATATCACCGGTCACACCCTTTACATTGATGGTGGTTTGACGCTGTACGCCGATTTTCGCGAACCCTGGTCAGCTTGATGTCACGAGCCTGAATCATCATGCCTTCTTTGCCAACGCCTGAGAATGTATTGGCCGTCCGCGCTCGGTTAGGCGAGGGGCCAGTCTGGGATGATCGTCGTCAGGTGCTCCACTGGGTCGATATCTACAACCGTCGAGTACATACCTTTGATCCCGCGACCGGTCAAGATGACTTTATTGAGGTCGCGGCTTTGGTGAGCGGTCTGTTTATTGTCGATGGCCGACACCTGGTACTCGCACAAGAGAACGGCCTCAGCACGCTAGATTTAGAAACCGCACAAACGACTCCCCTCGTCTCGATTGAAGCGGATCAGCCAGACAACCGGCTGAATGATGTACGGTGCGATCACCAGGGACGACTCTGGGTCGGCACAATGAATAATCACGATCAGCCCGCCGCTAATCTGTACCGTTATGATCTCGATGGTTCACTTCACGTCATAGAAACGGGGCTCTCAATCTCTAATGGCTTAGGCTGGAGCCCCGATCAAAAAACGTTTTATCTGACCGACTCGCCTCGCCAAGTCATCTACGCTTACAACTTTGACGTCGCAAGCGGACAAGTCAGTAACCGCCATCCTCACGTCGATTTGACCCATGAGTCGTTTTATCCTGACGGATTGACCATTGATGCCGAAGGATGCCTCTGGGTCGCCATGTGGAACGGCTGGTGCGTTATCCGGTTTGATCCCCAGGGCCAAGAGATGATGCGGGTGCCGTTGCCCGTTCCTCTCGTGACGTCTTGCACCTTTGGCGGGCCCAACCTCACCGCCCTGGATATCACCCCCGCCTCGGCGGGGTTGAGTCAAACCGAGCTAGGTAAAAGCGTCGCGGCAGGCGACCTATTTTGTTTGTCCACCGATGTCAAAGGGTTGCCAAGCGATCGCTATGCCCTAGCTTTAGGCTGATGGCATGCTGGTGGCTAGCCGAGTCAGCGGGATCAGTCGAAGGCCACCAGGTTGTCGTCGCCTCTCGCGGTAGCAGGACACAAATCCCAGAATAAAGAGCACTTGTCTAGTCAGGATGGCGGGTGTAATATAAAAGACTGTGTCGAAAAAGGAAAACGTCGTCATGCCAAAGCTCAAAACCCGCCGGTCAGCTGCCAAGCGTTTCAAGCGTACGGGCACTGGCAAGTTTGTGCGTCGTAAAGCTTTTCGGAATCACCTGCTAGATAAGAAAAAAACCAAGCGCAAAGTCCGGTTAGGGCAGAAAGCCGTCGTCGTTGATGCCGATGCGCAGAACGTTGAATTGATGATGCCCTACTCCTAAGCTGCTGGGGTAGAAAGGCAAGAACACCTTCACTGCATCTGACGTTCACTCCGGTCTTCGCACACAGATTTCAGTAATAGACAGTACTTGTAAACAGAAGGGTTAGAAACAATGGCACGGGTAAAGCGCGGTAATGTCGCCCGCAAACGCCGCAAGAAGGTTTTGAAGCTGGCGAAAGGGTTCCGAGGATCCCACTCCAAACTCTTTCGCACAGCGAATCAACAGGTGATGAAGGCGCTGCGATATGCCTATCGCGATCGCCGTCGCCGTAAGCGCGATTTTCGTCGTCTGTGGATTACTCGTATCAATGCGGCAGCACGGCTGCAGGGCATGAGCTATAGCCGCCTGATCGGACAGCTCAAAAAGTCCAACGTTGAGATTAACCGCAAAATGTTGGCCCAAATGGCGGTATTAGACCCTGAAGGTTTTAACCGGGTAGTTGAAATTGCCAGCAAGGCATAAACTTTTGGGGTAGATCAGTTAGCGAACGAAATGCGCTTTTCGCTTTTAAGTTTCGGCATATTGCTGGGGGTGCATTTGGCTGCATCCCCAGTTGTTTTTTCTGCAGATTTAGAAACGATTCAGGCGCGGGGTTATTTGATTATCGCCGTCAAAGATGATTGGCGGCCCCTCGGCTATACCGACGATGCGGGTAACCTCGTCGGGTTTGAAATTGATATTGCTCGCCAACTCGCAGAAGCGCTATTCGGCGATGCTACGGCAGTAGAGTTGCGTCCTGTCGCGAACCCAGACCGCATTCCTGCAGTACTGAACGACGACGTCGATATTGCCATTGCTAACCTGTCGATCACGCCGATGCGAGAACGGGTTGTCAGCTTTAGCACACCCTATTACCTCGACGGGACGGCTTTCGTCACTCGTGATCCCCAAGTTCAGGGCATTGCTGATTTAGCACAGCAGGCGATCGCCCTAATCGAAGGGTCTGAAGCCGTGGCCCATGTCAACTATCTCCTACCAGCGGCCACGCTGGTGGGGGTACCTTCCTACGAAGCCGCTTACACCACTATTGAATCAGGCCAGGTCAGCGCGTTCGCTGCCGATGTCACGGTGCTCAGCGGCTGGGTACAGGAGTATCCCGACTATCAGCTGCTGCCCACAGTACTGACCGCAGAGCCCTTGGCCGTCGTGCTGCCTAAGGGTAATCAGCATCTCACCCTTCGCACCTTTGTTAACGAGACGATTAATCAGTGGCACGAAACCGGCTGGTTAGAAACGCAAGCGACCTATTGGGGCCTACCGTGAGCCAAGTTAGCTGAAGTACGTTGATCAATGGATGAAAGTCTGTAGGCAAGTTTTCTCCCCCTCAGCCGTTCATTCGATCGAACCCTGATCTACATAGCTTCACAAACCTCAGGGCTTTGATAATGAAGGGGTTAAGCGTGTCAAGATAGTGAGGATAGAACACTATTTTCGAGTTGGATTTTTGATCTCGGTGATATGGAAGATACCAATCTGCTGTTGACCTATTTAGTCACGCTGCTGGTTTTGCTCGGTGTGGCGGCCGTCCTGGTTTTTCGTCAGGTTTACAAAACCCGACGGGTTGAAGGCACCCTCAGCCGCTTGCAAGCCAAATTAACCAAAGAGAAAGGCACAGCCCAAGAGCACTACGAATTGGGTAGTCTGATGGTCGATAAGAAACTCTACTCCCAGGCCATCATTCATCTCAAACAGGCGCTCAAACTCTTAGATAAGGAAGAATCCGAAAAAGCTGCCATGATCTACAATGCGCTGGGATTTTCGTATTTTGCGCAAGAGCAATATGACGTCGCCATCCGGCAGTATAAAGAAGCATTGGATATCGCACCTGGCTATGTCACGGCGCTCAACAACTTGGGCCACAGCTATGAGCGCAAGCAGTTGATCGCTCAATCTCTAGAGTCTTACGAAAAAGCGCTGGAGTATGAGCCCAGCAACAAGACTGCCAAGCGGCGGGCCGACTCCTTACGCAAGCGGTTGGCACCAACCAGTCCGGAATAGGCGGTTAGGAACGGTTGATATCGGGTGGCGAGACCTTGGCCGACTGGGTAGCACGGTTGATTTTACGACGGTACATTAGACTCTTTTGATTCGCCACAAAGCAAGCCGAGGGCTGAGCTAAAAAAGTATGACCAAGGGCGATCGCGGCGGTGAGCTGCGCTGAAGTCATGTTCTTATAAGCCGGTCTTTCAATCGCTCGATACCATTCACAGCCGCAAACATTATCCAAGATAATTCTGGCGAAACAGTGATTAAAGCTTACTGGATATCGCTGCTGCCGAGCGGCCTGCGGCAGCTGGTGATTGACCAAGTCGAGGTATTGCTCAGTCAAAGTTATGTGAGACGTTTGCACCTTCAAAAGCCCGATTCATCTGCTTTGAACTTAACGCCTTAGCCAGCCGCTCTGGGATCGCGGTGGCCGCGACAGACCATGCAAGCCGGGCAAGCTCTACGGCATAAGAAAGCTGATCAGAGTGTGGCTCAAACCAGCTGAGTGACCGCGTCAAACTGTGACTTGCGAGACCGCCTCAAAACGCGGTGGCCGTTGGCATAATTAAATGAACGGTTACGCCCTGCTGAACTGTCTAAGAGCCTGTAAGTAATGTCTGATCCGTCGCCGATCAAGCCTTCCCGCCGTAACTTGCTACAGCTGTTGGGTCTGGCCGGTGGCGCAGCCCTGGTGGCCCCCCTAACCCGAGGCTGGCGACAAGCAACTGCAACCACAGCGTCGCTCCCTTCTCAAATTTCCTTTGGCACCTTTCCTCAAGCCACGCCGCTCGCGGCGGCTAACCTCAGTCCTCATCGGGTCGCGCTGATTAAAACCAATGATCGGGCGGCGGGGGTGCGTCAGGCGATCGCCCTGCTGCAACCCCCAAGCTTTAGTGGCAAGCGCGTTTTTATCAAACCTAATTACAACACCGGCGATCCTGCTCCGGCAGCCACCGCCCCGGTCGTTCTAGAAACGCTAGTGCAAACCATCCAGGACGCGGGGGCTAGCCAAATTACCGTCGGCGATCGCTCTGGCATGGCCGATACCCGTTTGGCCATGCAGCAAATGCAGGTGTTTGCCTTGGCCGACCGCTATGGTTTTACCTCGTTGGTGTTTGACGAGTTGGGGCGCGAGGGCTGGCAGTATTTTGCGGGAGCGGGGACAAATTGGTCTCAAGGATTCGCGATCGCTCGGCCAGTTTTAGACGCCGACGCTATTGTGAATGTCTGCTGCTTAAAAACCCATCGCTTTGGCGGTCACTTTACCCTGTCACTCAAAAATACGATTGGTATGGTGGCCCGCCGCGTACCCGGTGATGACCACGACTACATGCGAGAACTGCACAGTTCGGCTAATCAGCGGCTGATGATCGCTGAAGTCAATCAGACCTATCGTCCTTCACTGATCGTGATTGACGGGGTCGATGCATTTGTATCGGGTGGCCCCGCCGAAGGCGAAAAAGTCAACGCAGGCGTCATGCTAGCCAGTACTGATCGCGTCGCCATTGATGCGGTTGGCATTGCCATCTTGCGCCGACTAGGCACCACCCAGACCGTGTCAGACGGCTCGATCTGGAGCCAAACTCAGATTCGCCGAGCGGCGGATTTAGGCTTAGGCGCAGTAAATGCAGCAGCGGTGGAATTAGTCACACAGGACAGTGCCAGTGCTGAAATGGCTGATCAGATTCGCCCCTTTCTAACTTAATTGCGGGTTGAGTCAGCTACGGAGAAAGGGATGACCGGCATTAAGGGTGAGCACCCGCAAATGGTCAGGAATTAGCGGTCAGGATGGCCTACGCACCCATCCACTTTAGGGGTCACAGCCAGCCGCGCAAACGATAAATAGCAAAGTCAATGTATTCCTAAATTGCCCGACTGGTGTCCTCTAAATTTTTTGCATCAGTCAGCGAATTGAGCACAAACGCCTGGGGAGTGCCGCGTTTCTGACTAAAAAAGCCTTGTACCACTAAAAAATCAGTGGGCGCGGCGATCGCATCAATTCCCTGCTTTTGGAAGATCGCTAGCGATCGCGGCATGTGAATCGCCGACGTGACCAGCAAAATTTGACTCAGTCCTTCTTGCTCTAAAATTTCTTTCACATTGACGGCATTTTGATAGGTATTGAGGGAGGTTGACTCCATCAAAATGTCAGACTCTGGCACCCCCATAGCCATCGCAATTTGGGCCATATCTTCCGCTTCGGAAGCACCGCCTTTTTTCCAATTAATGCGACCACCGCTCAAAATCACCTTGGGAGCTTTGCCCGCTTTGTAGAGCTGCGCGCCGTGCAGCACGCGATCGCCCGCTTCTTTGACATCAACCCAGGGGCGCGGCTCAATTGCCGCCCGAGTACTCCCGCCCAACACCACAATCGCCTCAGCTAACGGTACTGGCTCCGGGGGCAGATTGCGCCATTCCAACGACTGCACCAAGCTCCCCGCGACCCAGGTATTGCTGCTGATCAGCAAAATTCCCAGGGCGATTGCGGTACTGGTCAAGGCACGGCCCCGCCGCTTGCGCCAAATCCACCACAGGGTCAATACCAGCAAGAGCGTTGCCAGCCCTACGGGGTAAATCAGCAGTGGCAGCAGTTTCGATAAGAATATGAACATCTCAACACCTACAGCGGTATTCCAGTGAGTTCAGTACAAACGAGTTGAGACGGGGCATCAGATTCAAGGATACGCTGGGGTTGCTCTACTCATTTCATTTGAGACCGATGTATCGACTCCGCTAATATGCCCGACGAGCTTGCCGCCCTCAAAGTTGAGAGACTTTGAAGTCGGCCTTTCTCAAACTGGGGGAATCAAGTGGGCAAGGCTAGACTCAACGGCAGCAGTCTGGTGGTTGCTTGGTTACAGCGAAAGCATTATTCAGATAAAGACTCTTGAGCCCGCCGTCGCCGCTCACGAAAGCGCCGTAGGCGCAGCCAACAGTACAGCGCCAGACCGATGACAAGACCCAAGGCTAAAACGGGCGCGAGAATTGCCAAGATCGACAACACTGCCGCCGATAGTAATTCCATGAATCCAAGCACGGGGCTAGCCAGACCAGCCGTGGTGCCTGCTGTCGCTAATCGAGTCAGGGCGGTCGCCCCTTCGACCAGTTCAGCCGTGCCGCCGCCCGCGATCGCGGCTGTAGACCACAGCATCACCGGATTGATATCTCCTACCATTGACAGGCTCAAGGCGGTCATGGCCATGCCCGCAATGGGAGCTGCAATCAACTCGACACTATCCAAGGCATTACTCACCCAAGGGGTAAAGTAAGCGGCCACTTCGATCAGCGTTGCCATGCCCAGCGTAATGACAGTAATGGGATTGCCCAACCACTGCCAATCAGCGGCTGGGGTCACCACACCCTGCATCGTGGCCAAGCTCATAGCAAAGGGGGGAATAAAAACTCGAAATCCACAGGCCGCGCTCAAGCCTAGGCCCAAACAAAGAGCCAGAACAATGTTTGCAGTATCCATCACAAGCGTTAAATCAAAAAGACGCCAACCTAGAGACTAGGTTGGCAAAACTTGAACGATTGACCCCGCTGGTCGCCATCGCGTTCCATCCAGAGATAGCCAACCTCTTGTTCAGCTTAAGCGTTTGGCTTGATTTAGGCTGCATGATCGGCTCATGTCGACCCATCAAATAGCGTCTTTTTTAGGCTTTATGGCATTACCCTAATCAAGACTTAAATAAGAGTTTGTAGGGCTGCTTGAGGCCTCAAAACTCAGGCTCAAGCGCCTTTTTAAGCAACGGTCGAAAAGTTTAAGAAACGGTTGAAAAGACGGGTAGCGGACAGGTTTCCGGCATCGGCGGAATGGTGCAGGCGGTAGCGGTTTCGGGCACGCGCATCACGACTTCGCGAAAGACAGGAGCCTCAAAATATTGACAGCCGTGACAGGGACCAGCGGGGTTCATCGCACAGCGGAGGTAGGGCGATCGCGCATTCATTTGGCAGGTAAAGTCGCCAATGACATAACCCAGACCTTCTACGTAGTTGAGGTCGCGATCCCGTTGAATGGCCGCCTTAAATCCGCGCTGAGCGGCCACCGCCATCGCCCGCCCAAAATCAGCCTGAACGCGATCACGGGCGCGCAGACTAATCCAAGCAGAAATGAGCGCCGGGACTAAACTCAGACCAAAAACTAGCAGCACAATCAGCATAAATACCCTATAAATTTCATCTCGGTTGTCGATTGGTAAATCCTATCGTGAGGACGAAAGATTCTGGTCTCACCTTTATGTATTTGTAGTAATCTGCATGGATTTGCATGAAGTTATGAAAACATAACCCCGAGCGATCCTGTCTCTCACGGCTGCCATCGTTCTCTACACTCCAACAGGCACAACCTATTGAGCTTCGTCTTGAGGCTTAGGCTTATAGGTTGACGCAACATGAAGTTCCTTTAACTGCTTTTTGTCCACGCTGGCCGGTGCCGACGTTAGCAAGCAGCGCGCCTGTTGCGTTTTGGGAAAGGCGATCGCGTCGCGAATCGACTCTTCACCGGCCATCAACATCACCCAGCGATCGAGCCCGTAGGCAATGCCGCCATGGGGGGGCGTGCCGTACTCAAACGCTTCCAGCAAAAAGCCGAACTTGTCCTGTGCTTCTGCCTCTGACAGACCGATGGTCTCAAATACCTGTCGCTGCACCTCAGGCTGATAGATGCGCAAGCTGCCCCCGCCAATCTCATAACCGTTGAGCACTAAGTCATAGGCCTGAGCGCGAGCCGTTTTGAGCTCGTGTGCTTCTTCCGGACGGGGGGCAGTAAAGGGGTGATGCAGCGCTTCGAGGCGCTGTTCATCTGCATTCCACTCAAACATGGGAAAGTCAGTCACCCACAATAGATTGAGCGCATCGTCGGGGATCAGGTTCATTTCTTTGGCGATCGCCTGCCGCACTCGATCCAGCGTGGCATTGACCACGGCACTCGAGCCAGCCCCAAACAGCAACAGCGTCCCCGGCTGAGCACCGGTGCGTTGCAGCAGCTCTTCCGTCTGAGTTGGCGTTAAGTTGTCCTTGATTGCCCCAATCGTATCGATGCCGTCGTTCTCCCGCACGCGGATATAGGCTAAGCCCTTGGCCCCGGCGGCAGCCGCCACCTTAAACAGGTCTCCCCCCGGCTTGATGCGCACGTTTGAGATGACGTCGTTGCCATCGGGAATCGGCAATACCTTCACCATGCCCCCCGATTTCACCGCGCCGGAAAACACCTTGAAGCCCGAGTCGGCCACCAGGTCAGACACCTCAACCAGCTCTAGGCCATAACGCGTGTCAGGTTTATCGCTGCCATAGCGCTCCATCGCTTCGGCATAGGTGAGACGGGCAAAGGGCCGCGACC
>ERZ1740072.687-NODE-687-length-13467-cov-4.417164_pt1 | contig 13467 bp, 13 predicted proteins | sample MGYA00581733_ERZ1740072 | MGnify/ENA primary metagenome ERZ1740072 (study PRJEB43018, sample SAMN04849741) | marine metagenome | isolation source: floating plastic debris | place: Pacific Ocean | collected 2008-08-30 | study: EMG produced TPA metagenomics assembly...
CGGCCATATAGAGTCCGTCGTCAGCGATCCGGTTCACGCCGCCGCCGCTTGCGGTGCCGCAATTCTTCGTCACATGCTCTCGGATGCGGTTGCGCACGCCGATCTCGAGGCGGCTTTGCTCGCCCTTGAACTTGAGGTCCTGTGGGACTTCACCAATCACGGCAAAGGAGAACACGGTTGTGCCTTCGCCGATCACGGTCTGGCCGGTCACGACCACATGCGATTTCAGCGTGACATCGGGGCCGATCACCACATCAGGTCCCACGACGCAGAACGGCCCCACCGTGGCGCTGTCATCGATCTGTGCGCCGGGTTCAACCACCGCGGACGGGTGCACGCCGCCCATCAGCTCGGCAGGTCCATCATCGCGGTAAATTCAGCCTCACAGGCCATGTCGCCTTCCACCTCTGCCGTACCGGCAAATTTCCAGACCTTGCCGCCGGGTGTGCCCCGCGTGGTGCGCAGCTTCAGCTCGAGCCGGTCACCGGGCACCACCATGCGGCGGAACTTGCATTTGTCGATGGCCATAAAATACACCAGCATGTTCTTGTCTTCCATGCCCAACTCGGTGCCGACCATAACGGCGGCGGTCTGGGCCATCGCCTCGACGATGGTGACGCCCGGCATGATCGGCTTGCCGGGGAAATGGCCCTGAAAATGCGGCTCGTTCATGGTGACGTTCTTGATGCCCGTCGCGGTCTGATACCCGTCGATGTCGATCACCTTGTCGACCAGCAAAAAAGGGTAGCGGTGCGGGATCAGCCGCTGGATCAGATCCATGTCGGCGGTTTTCAACTGCTCAGACGTCACGGCCCTCGAACCTCGTTTTTTCGTGTTTTGGCTCCCACCTGCCTAGCAAGGGGTAAGCGGCACCGCAAGCGCGGGGCGGGTCAGTCCTGCGGAGCGGGCGTGGCACCATCGCCCACGGCAGCGTTGATCTCGGCAATGGCGCGGTCGGTGATGTCGATGGCGTTGGCGCTGACAAAGACGCTGCGGACCTCAAGCACAACGGCGGCCCCCACATCGCGCATGATTGCCTCCAGCACCGGCAGGGCGGCACGGAGGAACCGCTCCTGATTTTCATCAAGCAGTTCGATATTTTCCTGATTGCGCGCGTCCCGTTCGCGGCGGATCGTTTGCACACGCGCATCGAACGCGTCAGCCAGGGCGCGGAACTCCTCGGGCGTGAGGCTGTCACGCTGTTCGGTCAGCGCCTGCTCCTCGGCCTCCAGTTCGGCCTCGAGTTTCTGGTTTTCCTCGGTCAACGCGCGCGTGCGGGCCTCGATCTCGCGCAGGACGCGCTGGCCGAATGCGCTGTCGCGGTAGAGCCGCTCGCTGTCGATGGTCAGGATCGGGCTTTGCACCACTTGCGCATGCGCAAGCGATACAAGGCTGAGTGTCATGATCAGCGCAACAAGGACGCGCCGAAGCATGGGTCAGAACTGCGTCGACAGGGTCAGGTCAAAGGACTGCTCTTCGTCGAAATCCTCTTTGCGCAGGGCGTTCGAGAAGTTGAAGCGCAGCGGCCCGATGGCCGTGTCCCAGAACAGCGAGAAACCGATGACGTGCCGGAAAGAACCGCCCTCACCCACCACGTCGCCACCCGTCAGGTCGACGTCGTCGAGATTGTAGAGGTTGCCGATGTCATAGAAAATGCCGCCACGCAGCCCGATCTCTTCGGGCAGGCCCAGAGGGAATTCCATGTCAAACCGTGCCGCAACGTAGATGTTGCCGCCCAGTGGGTCGGGGTCACCCGAGCCCGAGCGATCCCGCGGCCCGATGCCTCCGGGCTCGAACCCGCGCAGGATGTTCGGCCCGACAAAGAAGCGGTCGATGGTCCGGTTTGTGCCCGACGACCAGGCCAGCAACCCGCCTTCGAGCGTGGCGCGCAGCGTGATCTCTTCGTTGAAGACCCTGCGCTGGCCTACGATCTTGCCAACCGTGCGGATGTATTCGGAATCGCCGCCCAGACCGGCAAAGTCCTGACTGAACTCCAGCAGAATGCCAGCATTTGGATCAAGGCCAGAACTGCGCGTGTCATAGCGGTAGGTGTAGCCAATGGAGGACGCAAATTGCTCCCCCGCGTTGATCTCATTCAGCACCACGGCGCCGGGCGTAACGCCGTCGCGCAGCTCCAGCTCATCCTGCCGCCCGATATAGCGCAGCGAGAGCGAGCTGTTTTCGCCAGTGCGGAACGTCAGGCTGGGCGTGAACCGCAGGCTGGTACTGTCGTAATTCGCAAAGCTGCTGTCGGCCTCACTGAATTGCAGGTCGACACCCAGTGCCAGTTCGCGGCCCAGCAGGGAGGGTTCGATAAAGTTGATGCCGTAGCGTTCGGATTCCTCGGCAGTGGACAAGGTCAGACCCAGCGTCTGCCCGCGCCCCAAAAAGTTCCGCTCGGTAAAGCCGATGGCGCCGCCAAACCCATCGTTGTTGGAGAATGTCGCACCAAAGTTGAGCGCCCCGGTGGGCTGTTCCTCGACATCGACGTCGATGACCACCTGATCGTCAGCGGTGCCTTCGCGCGCGTTGACGTCCGCGTTCGAGAAATAGCCGAGCGCGCGAATACGCTCAGCCGCGTCGCGGATCTCGCGTGGGTTGAACGGGTCACCTTCCGCGATGCGGAACTGACGGCGGATCACCTGATCCAGCGTCGTGGTGTTGCCCTCGATATCGATCCGCTCGACAAAGACACGCTCACCCCGGGTCAGCACGAACTCGACATCCAGCGTCAGGTCGCGGTCGTTGCGGGTCACGCGCGGCTCCACCCGGAGGAAGTTCAACCCGTCCCGTTGGCCCTGCCGTTCCAGTCGGCTCAGCTCCGCCTCAACCAGCGTCGGCGAATAGGTGACGCCCGGGCGCAGCTTGAGAATGTCGGTATAGACATCGGGGTCCACGTCGGCGCGTTCGCTGCTGACGCTGATCTCGCCAAAGCTGAATTGCTGACCTTCCTCGATGTTGAACACGAGGAAAAAGCCGTCCCGCTCTTCGGTCAGTTCGGCATTGGTGCCGAGGATGCGGAAATCGACATAACCGCGCGAGCTGTAGAAGTCGCGCAGCAGTTGCTGGTCAAACGCGATGCGGTCTTCGACCAGCGTATCGCTGCGGATCAGGGTGCGGAAAATACCGGCCTGCTTGGTGTCGAGCACACGGCGCAGACGGCGATCCGAATAGGTGCGGTTGCCGACAAAGGAAATCCGCTCGATCTCGATCGTGCCGCCTTCGAACACCTCGTAGATCACGTCGACGCGGTTGTCCTCGCGCCGGATGATGCGCGGGGTCACACGTGCGGCGACACGGCCCTGCTGCAAATACGCTTCGGAAATTGCCGAGGCGTCGCGTTCGGCCTGCGCGGGGTTGAACACGCGCCGTTCCTGCAGCTGGATGATCGCCAGCAAGGCTTCATCATCGACCCGGCGGTTGCCCTCGATGGCGATGCGGTTGACCGTCGGCAGTTCGACCACGGTGATCAACAGCGTGTTGCCGCGCGGCTCGACCGAGACTGTTTCGAACAAACCGCTGTTTTGCAGGTTCTGAACGACGTCGTTGACCTGGCCTGCCGACAGCGTCTGACCGGCAGCGATTCCGGCCTGTTGCAGGATGGCGGCATCGCCGATCCGGGTGTTTCCTTCGATCTGGATCGTGCCAAATTGGAAGGTTTGTGCCTCTGTCGTGACAGCAAAACTCAGCCACAGGGCTGATAAGACGACACAAAATTTAACGAAGCTCTGCGCGCGACGCTTTGCCGGCAAAATCTGCCCGCCTGCGCCCCTCAACCCCAGTCCCATGGTGTATTCCCACGTGTTCAGACATTCACTGCACGTTGAGTACCGGGATTGGCCGACCTTGTCAAAACCTCAGACCACGCCGAGAGTGTCAACAAACGAGAAACAATGCGCTTTTGTTCGGCCGCTCAGAGGCTGCCGAGCCACGCCCCTGCACCCAATGCCGCAACAAGCGTGACGGTGTACAAAACACGGTCCGCGTTCAGCATCATCAACAGGCTCAGGCCGCGATATCCACTCTGTAGGGTTTGCATGGTCGCATCCTTAGGGTTGGACACCATCTAGCCCGCGAATCCGGCAGCAAGTTGGAGCAAATGTGGCGAGATTGGGGCATGTGCCGCCACGTCAGGCGTGCGCGGCATCAACCATGAAAAGCTCTCGATAAAGGAAATCGGGCCAGCGGTGCACATAGCCATTCCGGGTCAGCAAGTCGATCAGCGCCTGACGCTCGCCGTCCTCCTTGGCCTCGATGGTAAAGCAGCGCACGCGGTGGCGGTCGAAATCGAACCCTTCGAGAATGGGCAGTTCCGCCCCTTCGACGTCGATGGACATAAAGTCGATGTCGCGCGGCGCGTCGTGGCGGTCGAGCATGTCGTTCAGGCTGATGGTGGTCAGGGTCAGGATATCCTCGATCCCGTCGTCGCCTGTGCCGGCACTGTCGTCCACGATCCCCGACAACAATCCGCGTTCGTGCATCGCAAATCGCATGGTGTCGCCGCTGGTACGGTGCAACAGGTCGGTGCACACCGGCGCGCTGCGGCGGCGCGCCAGGATGTCGTGAAAGGCCGGGTTCGGTTCGGCCAGCACACCGGTCCAGCCATAGTGGCGCTCCAGCATGAAGGTGTTGGACAGCTTGCGCCCGTCCGCCGCCCCGAACTCGACGAAATACCCGCCCTCTTTCTCGCCCAGTTCCCACAGCGCCCAGAGGTCTTGCAGGAACTGGGATTTGGACTTTTCCACCCGTTCCATCGCAAAGCCCAGGAATTCATAGAACGAAGCGTCACGCTTTGGGCCGGACTGGCGAAACTCCCGCTCCGCCTCGATCAGGCTGCGCATCCCGCGCCAGAATTTGCGGGCGCGGATGCGTTCCGGGGCGGGTTTTGATTTCTGATCTTCCACGATGCTCCCTGCCCTGCTCAGGGGCAGAACAGGTCATTGCCAAGCGCAAAGACCATGAGTGACAGCACCATCGCCAGCCCCGCCGCCATCAGGATACGCAGCGCACCATCACTGGGCGGGCGGCCCGTCACGGCCTCGTAGGCGTAAAACACAAGGTGTCCGCCATCGAGCGCGGGAATGGGAAACAGATTGAGCAGGCCCACTGCCGTCGACAGCACCGCGATGAACCAGATAAAGCTGACAGCCCCCTGGCTCGCCATCGTGCCCGACACCTGTGCGATGCCGATTGGTCCGGACAGGTTGCAGGTGCTGCTCGCACCTGTGATCATGTGGCCCAATCCGGAAAACGTGCCAGAGATGATCGCCCATGTCTGGTTGACGCCACCGAGTACGGCCTGGCCCAGACCGGGCGCTTCGGTCGCGGGCTCGAACGCGTTGCCGCTGGCGATGCCGATCCGCCAGACCGTGGCAAAACCGCCGCCCGCCTGTGGTTCATCCGTTCGCTTGGGCGTCAGCACCTTTTCCAGCATCTCGCCCTCGCGCCAGACGCCCAAGGTCAGCCCCTGCCCGTCCGAGCTCTCCACGGCCGTCTTGAGCTGGTTGAAGGCAAAGATCGGCTCCCCATCAATCGAGGTGATCACATCGCCCCGCTCCAAACCGGCGGCAAGTGCCGCACTTTGCGGGGTGACGTTATTGACCAGCGGCGGGCGCAGATACGGGGCCTGCACAACCATGCGTTCGCCGGTGCGCTCGATCGTGTAATCCAGCGTTGGCGATTGCGGCAGGTCCTGCATGAACGCGGCATAGGCCCGATCCTCGATGCTGGGCACCGCTGCGCCATTGATCTCCAGCACGACGTCGCCGGCCTGAAGCTCTTGCACCTCCGCAGGCAGCGGGCGCAGTTCACCCACGGTCAGCGGGTCGCGCAGAACGCCGGTGGAATAGCCGACCGAGGCAAAAACAATGATCGACAGCACGAAGTTGAACACCGGGCCTGCCGCGACGGTGGCCGCGCGTGCCCAAAGCGGTGCGCCATGCATGGTGCGGCGCAGCGCATTCGGGTCTGCTGAGGCGGCCTGCATGGCGTCCACGTCCTTGCCCGAGGCCGCATTCGCGTCACCGGCGAACTTGACGTAGCCGCCAAAGGGAAGCGCGGCGACCTGCCACTTGGTCCCGCGCTTGTCGTAGCGGCTGAACAGCACCGGGCCGAACCCGATGGAAAACACGTCCGCATGAATGCCGGACCAGCGGCCCACGATGTAGTGGCCGTATTCGTGGATCGCCACTATCACGCTCAGCGCCACGATAAAGGCCACAATCGTCCACGTCAGGCCACCAAAGCCCGTCAGAAGCGCCGCTATATCCAAAGGATCACCTTTATCGTTGCTCGATTATACGTTGTGCCGCGTGTCGTGCCATTTGGTCCGCTTGGCGCACATTATCAAGGGTCATTGCGGCATCAATGAGGTCGGGATCAAGTGTGTTCAGCACCTCTTCGACGACTTCGGCCATGCGCGGAAAGCGGATGGCACCGGCGATAAAGCCATCAAGCGCCGTCTCCTTGGCCGCGTTGAACACCGCCCCCGCCAGCCCGCGCCGCGCCATCACGTCGCGTGCGAGGCGCAGCGCTGGCCAGCGGGCATCGTCCGGTGCGCGGAAGGTGAGCGCGCCGATCTGCGCCAGAGCAAGCCGCTCGACCGGCAGGTTGGACCGTTCAGGCCAGGTCAGCGCGTAACCAATCGCATGACGCATGTCGGGCGAGCCGACATGCGCCATGAGCGCGCCATCGTGAAAGCCGACCATGGCGTGGATCAGGGATTCGGGGTGGACCAGCACTTCGATCTGTTCGGGCGAAACACCGAAATATTCTCGGGTTTCAATCAGTTCCAGCGCCTTGTTGAACATGGATGCGCTGTCGATGGTGATCCGCTGACCCATGTCCCAGTTCGGATGCGCGCTGGCCTCTGCCAGCGTGGCGTTGGCCAGATCCGCAAGCGGCCAGTCGCGAAATGCGCCGCCCGATGCGGTGATGATCACACGCTCCACCGCGCTCATGTCCTCGCCCACCAGCGCTTGGAACACGGCGGAATGCTCGCTGTCGACGGGCAGCAGTCGCGCGCCATGCTTCTGTGCGGTCTGCAGGATCAGACCACCGGCGCACACGAGCGATTCCTTGTTGGCCAGCGCCAGCGTCGCGCCTTGTTCCAACGCGCGCAGCCCCGGCTCCAACCCCGCGGCGCCGACAATGGCCGACATGACCCTGTCCGCAGGCCGCGCCGCCGCTTCGATCAGGGCGGCTTGCCCGGCGGCGGCCTCCACCCCCGATCCGGCAAGCGCGTCGCGCAAGGGCTGCAACAGCGCCTCATCCGCCGTGATGGCAATGTCGGCGTTCAGCCGGACCGCATCGCTGGCCAGTTGCGCGATGTTTTGCGCGCCGGTCAGGGCAACAACGTCGTAGGCGTCCGGATCACGCGCGATCAAATCGATGGTGTTCTGGCCGATCGAGCCCGTCGCCCCAAAGATCGACACCCGCCGGCTCACAGCACGCTCCACGGAAAGCCAAACCCGACCTCGAGCAGCAAGAGCGCCAGAGCTGCCCCCAGCATCCCGTCGAACCTGTCAAGAAGGCCACCATGGCCCGGGATCAGCGTCGAGCTGTCCTTGACCCCAACCCGACGCTTGATCGCGCTTTCCGCGATATCGCCCAGTTGCGAGGCAAAGCTGAGCAGGATAGAGGCCAGCACCAGCGTGCCCATCACCCCCGACCCGATGCCAAAGACCACGCCGACGACCGCCGCCGCCAACCAGCCGGCGGTTGTTCCTGCCCATGTCTTTTTCGGGCTGACCGCCGGCCAGAACTTCGGCCCCCCGATGATGCGCCCGGCGAAGTAACCCGCAACGTCTGTCACCACCACAACCAGCACCAGCCACACCATCCAGCCAAAGCCGAGATCATCGCGCACATGCGCCATGCCCCAGCCTGCCAGCAGCACCAGCGCGGTAAAGCCCACGTAAACCGGCATGTCGCGTTTGACCTGCCCAACGCCGACCATCACGGCCGCCGCCAGCAGCGGCATCGCATAAAGCGTCGGCAGGTAGGTGGCGAGCAGCACGGCAAGGGCGGCGACACCGCCCAGCTGCAGAGCCAGGGCCTGCGCGTCCGGGGCAAGCATGCGCACCAGCTCCCATACCATCAGTCCGCAGATCACCGCGACCAGCACATGGAACACGTCTCCACCGGCCCAGATACCCGCAACGCCGACCGCAACCATCGCTGCGCCCGAGCCAAGCCGGACGCCAAGATCAGACCACCGTTCGGTGCTCACGTCTTGACCCCGCCAAACCGCCGGTCCCGGACGCCGTATTTGGCGCAGAGCTGCGTAAACTCCTCGCGCGAGAAATCGGGCCAGAGCGTGTCCACGAACTCGTATTCCGCATAGGCCGATTGCCACAGCAGAAAGTTGGAAATCCGCGCCTCACCGCTTGTGCGGATCACCAGATCGGGGTCCGGCAGCACCTCGGTGTCCAGAAACCGGACCAGCGCGGCCTCGTCAACGGTTTCGGGGTCGATATTGCCCGCCGCCACCTCCAGCGCGAGGCGTTTGGTGGCCCGGGCCACCTCGTCCCTGCCGCCATAGTTCAGCGCAATGGTCAGATGCACGCGGGTGTTGCCCGAGGTCAGCACCTCAAGCTCGTCCATCAGTTTGATCAGCTTCTTGTCGAGCCGCACCCGGTCACCGATAAAACGCACACGTACACCGAAATCATCCAGCGCCCGCGCCTCCTTGGCGATGTAGCGGCGAAAGAGGCTCATGAGCCCGGCCACCTCGACCTGAGTGCGTTTCCAGTTCTCCGTGCTGAAGGCAAAAATGGTCAGGTATTCGACACCGATATCGGGGCAGGTTTCGACCACCTCGCGCACGCGGCGGGCACCGGCGTGGTGCCCGAACAGCCGCGGCCGCCCCCGTTGAGTCGCCCAGCGGCCATTGCCGTCCATGATGATGGCGACGTGGCGTGGGCCTGTATGGGCGGGGTCAGCGATGGCGTGGTCCTTGAATTTGGTCCGCGCAGAGGCCCGTTTGCCGGGTCTGCGTCTTTTTCAGGCGTGGACGGTCAAACCTGCATGATCTCAGCTTGCTTTGTCTCCAGCGCGGCGTCCACCGCCTTGATGGCCTTGTCGGTCATCTCCTGTACCTCGTCTTCCCAGATCTTCTGGTCATCCTCGGACAGGTCTCCGTCGGCTTTGGCCTTCTTGATCTGGTCCATGCCGTCGCGGCGAACATTCCGGATGCTGACGCGGGCGTTTTCGGCATAGCTGCCCGCGACCTTGGTCAGTTCGCGGCGGCGTTCTTCGTTCAACTCGGGGATCGGCAGCATGATGATCGTGCCGTTGAGCTGCGGGTTGATGCCAAGGCCGCTTTCGCGGATCGCCTTTTCGACCTTGTTCACCAGCCCCTTGTCCCAGACATTGACCGTCACCATCCGGGGCTCCGGCACGTTGACGGTGCCCACCTGATTGATCGGAGTCATGGAGCCATAGGCATCCACCATCACCGGCTCAAGCATGGAAGCCGACGCGCGGCCCGTGCGCAGAGATGCAAATTCGGTCTTGAGATTGGCCATGGCGCCATCCATCCGGCGCTCAAGGTCGTCTGTGTCCAGCATAAAGTCGTCAGACATGGTCTTCCCCGTCTTCTTTTATCCGCCGCGCGGGCATCTTTGGGTTGGGTATAAGTCAAGCCGTGTGCAGATGGCCAGCAGGAGTTGCGCCTAGCCATGCACGCGCGTGAACGTGCCCTTGCCCTGGAGTATCTCCTTGAACCCGCCGGGTGTGTCCAGCGGGAACACGATCAGGGGCAAGTTGTTGTCGCGTGCAAGCGCGATGGCGGAGGCGTCCATGACCTTGAGGTTTTTCTGCAGCACCTCGTCATAGGTCACCACATCGTAACGCTTGGCGTCCGGATTGGTCTTGGGGTCCTTGTCATAGACACCGTCGACCCCGTTCTTGCCCATGAAGATCGCCTCGCAGGACATCTCGTTGGCGCGCAGGGTCGCGGCGGTGTCGGTCGTGAAATACGGATTGCCCGTGCCGGCGGCAAAGATGCAGACCCGCTTTTTCTCCAGGTGGCGCACGGCGCGGCGGCGGATATAGGGCTCTGCCACCTCGTTCATCGTGATCGCACTGATCACCCGGGTGAACACGCCGAGGCCCTCGAGCGCCGACTGCATCGCGAGCGCGTTCATTACCGTGGCCAGCATGCCCATATAGTCGGCGGTTGTCCGCTCCATCCCTTGCGCCGACCCTTGCAGGCCGCGAAACACGTTGCCGCCGCCGATCACCATGCAGATCTCGACACCCATGTCGTGCACCGCCTTGACCTCTGCGGCCACACGTTCGACCGTGGGCGGGTGCAGGCCAAAGCCCTGATCGCCCATCAGCGCCTCGCCTGAAATCTTCAACATGACACGGTTAAAGGTGGCCGCTGGCTCGCTTGCCACTGCCTGATCAATCATCGTTCGCCCCCGCTCTTGGAATTTGCGCGCAACCTGTCGTAAATCGGCACGGTTTTCAATGGAGCAAACGCGCATGATCCGCGACCTTGTCGCATCGCTGGACCCGGACCTGCCGGTTCTGATTGCAGGGCCCACCGCGTCCGGCAAATCGGCGCTGGCGCTGGCCGTGGCCGAGGCGCAGGGCGGTGTGATCGTGAATGCGGATGCCAGCCAGGTGTACGACTGCTGGCGCGTGATCACCGCACGCCCCTCGGCGGAAGAGGAGGCGCGCGCACCCCACGCGCTTTACGGTCACCTGCCCTATGATGCACCCTATTCCACCGGGCACTGGCTGCGCGAGGTTACCCCGCTGCTGACCGGTCCGCGGCCCATCATCGTGGGGGGCACGGGGTTGTATTTTTCCGCGCTGGTCGAAGGATTCGCGGACATTCCAGCGACGCCGGCGGATGTGCGGGCCGAGGCCGATGCGATGTCGCTGCATGACATGCGCGCCGCTCTCGATCCCGAAAGCGCCGCGCGCCTCGATCTGGCCAACCGGGCGCGGGTACAACGCGCCTGGGAGGTGGCACGCGCCACCGGGCGGGCGCTGGCCAGTTGGCAGGACGACACGCCCCCGCCGATCCTGGATCGGAACGCGTTTCAGGGTATCGTGCTCGACAGCCCCAAGGAGTGGCTGACCCCACGGATCGAGGCACGCTTTGACGCCATGTTGCGGGGCGGCGCGCTGAATGAGGCGCAGGCCATGCGGGACCGCTATGATCAGGCCCTGCCCGCCTGCCGTGCCATCGGTGTGGCCGAAACGATGGCGGTGCTGCGCGGTGAGATGGATCATGCAGCGGCGGTCGAGGCCGCGACCGTCGCCACACGTCAATACGCCAAGCGGCAGCGCACATGGTTCCGCAAACGGTTCGCGGACTGGCACTGGCGCCCCGCCGCCGAATTGCACTCCAGTTGACAAAAACCGCTTGGTTAATGCGTTGGGTGGGGGCAAAAAGGCGGCGAACTCGTCCAAATGTGACAAACATGGCCCTTCCACCTGTCGAGATCACGACCCTCGCCCAGATCACCGGTCCGCAGGACTGGCGGCTCTCGCTTGCGCATGACCGGCCCGAACATGTGATCATCTGGGTGACACGCGGTCAGGGGCGGTTGCTGCTCAATGGCACGCGGCGGGGCATGGGCACGCACACCGCGATTCTGATCCCGGCGCGCACGCTCTTTTCGCTGGAGCTGGGGCGTCAGGGCATGGGTCAGGTGGCGCTGATCCCGGATGGCACCGACGTGCGTCTGCCGGAAACGCCGCGACAGTTGCGCTTGCGCGATGTGGCCGCCATCAACGAGGTGAACGGTTTTTTCGAGGCGGCCCAACGGGAGGTGTCGCAGAACCGACCGCTGGCGCAGGACGCGTTGGACGCGCATGTGGCGCTGATCTCGGTCTGGCTGCGGCGGCAGATCGCCCTGCCCGAACACCTGCCCAAGGCCGTGGGTGCCGCCGCGCGCCTGACAGCCGCGTTCTGCGAGGGGATCGTCGCCAACTATGCGCAAGCCATGACGATGGCCGATCACGCCGCCGCACTAGGGGTAACGGCCACGCACCTGTCGCGCGCCTGCAAGGCGTCGACCGGGCGCACCGCGGCGGCGCTGCTGACCGAACGAACACTTTATGCCGCGCGCATCAGCTTGATTGAAACGGCGGTGCCCATTCAGGACATCGCGCGGCATCTGGGCTTTGGCTCGGCGGCCTATTTCACCCGCTTCATGCAGCAGCATACCGGGCAGACACCGTCCGCCCTGCGCCAATCGGCACGGACGGGACCGCAGACCGCGCGCAGCGGGTAGGCAGACGGGGCGCAGCGCCTCATGTCGCAAACAAACCAAGCATTGGTCGGTTTCAGACCCTGATTTTCCCAATGGCCCTGTTGACGGGTGCCCCGTTTGTGTTGCCTCATGGGCGCTAACACTCAGGCAACCACCAAGGGTACCAACACAAATTTCGTTCCGACGGGCCACACAGGCCCGCAAAAGGCGAGGCGCAGCCAATGACGCCCGCACCAGCAAAGGGTCGCCTAACGTGCGGCCACCAGCCACCCAACAGGGGCCACATATGGGACTTTTCATCCTCAGACGACTGGGCGTCATGCTGCTGACGGCACTCTGCCTGACCTTCATCGTCTTATTTCTGCCGAACCTTTATCCAAACCTCGAAAAGCTCGACAAGACCCAGGGCAACTTCAGAATGTCCGAAGAGCAGGTCGACACCTGGCTGTCGGCGCGCGGCTACACCGACAACACCTTTGTCAAATACGGGCGCTGGCTGGGTGTCGCACCGGGTTGGACCGGCACGACGACCGAGGGCAAGGAAATCGCCCAATGCTACAGCGAGGATACGCCAGAGGCCGACCGGCCCACCTATTGCGGCGTGCTGCAGGGCGACTGGGGCTTTTCGCTGGTGTTCAAGGATGAGGTCGCAAGCGTCGTCGGGGTGCGACTGGCGGCGACGGGCAAGCTGATGGGTTTCGTGCTGCTGGTCATGGTGCCGATGGCGCTGATCGTGGGCGTGCTGGCCGGGATGCGCGAGGGGTCGGGCCTCGACCGGTCGCTGTCGACCTTCTCGATCGCGACAACGGCCACGCCGGAATACGTGTCAGGCGTTGTGTTCATCGCCCTGCTCGCCTCATCCAAGTTCGGGCTGTCACCAGTCTTGGCCGAAGCGGGCTGGATCGACGGGCGCACGTTGTTTTCAGGCTCGGCCACCAAGGCGGTCGAGGACGCGACATTCGCCAACTTTACCCTGCCGGTGTTGACCATCGCGCTGTATGGCATGGGCTATATCGCACGGATGACGCGGGCCAGCATGACCGAGGTCATGACAGCGCAGTACATCCGGACCGCACGGCTCAAAGGGGTCAGTTTCGGCAACATCGTCATGAAACACGCGCTGCGCAACGCGCTGATCGCTCCGTTTACGGTGATCATGTTGCAGATCCCGTGGCTGCTGAACGGCGTGGTCATCGTCGAGACCCTGTTCAACTACAAGGGCTTTGGCTGG
>ERZ1740072.688-NODE-688-length-13448-cov-4.570746_pt1 | contig 13448 bp, 5 predicted proteins | sample MGYA00581733_ERZ1740072 | MGnify/ENA primary metagenome ERZ1740072 (study PRJEB43018, sample SAMN04849741) | marine metagenome | isolation source: floating plastic debris | place: Pacific Ocean | collected 2008-08-30 | study: EMG produced TPA metagenomics assembly...
AAAGGACTCAAGAAAGAATGCAGAAAGAGTTGAAATTCACATTCGGTAATCAAATCTCTTCTCGACTGGCGTCCATGTTTGATGACGTGAAGCATTACTTTTCGAAGATCGTTGATCATGTAAGCAAAAGTTTTAAAGGGAACTTTCCATTTCGGACAAGACAATGCTCGAGTATAAAATCGACTAAGGCCAGTTCCCTTAAAGAACCTTAAAAGATACTCTCGCTCGAATCTGGTTTTTGGGATGTGGTGATAAATATGCATCTCAGAGTTAAACCATATCTCCCAGCCTGCTCTTTTTAGATACATCAGTGCTTCGATATCTTCTCCTTTTTTGCCAAGAGATTTACCTACAGGACCCTTCAAAACGAGATCTTCAGGTACGACATCTAGCCAACTTTGACGTCTAATCACTAATCCTGCACCGGGAGGCATCATGTTGAGGCGATCGTACTTTCCCTCTGTAAAGCAGACTGAGGTTTTGCGCTCGACTACTGGAATGAACCCGGCGATACGCTGAAATCCTTCCGGAGGTTCAGCCTCAAACTTGCCGTGAATCTGGCTGCCAAATGCAGCAGCGTCAAGATGTTTCTCCGAAAACTCTAGAGCTTTATTAATCCAGTTAAGTTCAGGCTCATTATCATCATCTAAAAAGCCGATTAGTGGCGCATTTGCCTCTTCGATCGCTCTACGACGTGCATAAGAGGAACCTTGCCGGGGTTCAAAGCAGTACCTTAGAGGAACGTTAGTCAACCATTTCGCTTCGTACTCTCGTACAATTTCAGCTGTTCGATCAGTGCTGCAATTGTCAACAATCAGGACTTCCCATTGTGTATCTTCTAAGTTTTTTTGGGAAAACAAGGCATCTAAGATTTCAGGAAGATATCTTTCGGCGTTGTAAGCGCGAATAGCTACGCAAAAGTCGAGCATAGTTTTCTTTCTCGCTTGAGATGGGCAATGCTTGAAGCCAATATTCCCTCCAAAAGTACCCGGCCATCAAGGTATAGGTACAAGACCGAGGTTGGAAAAGCCGGAAACTTTAGCCAGGCGGGGTTTGACAAATTGAGAAACAAGCCGGTGAGTGATAACCCACCACAGCTCCAAGACTAACCTACTCATGAGCAAGATTAGCCGAAGCCAAGTGGCTGCGCCTTCATTCGCCTTGGCATGGAGCCCGGTTGGCCTGATCGCTCTGTGTTCTAATAGTTGCTTCGCGTAGAAGTGCTCACCTGGGCAAACTGTCGTCTGTCTTTGCAAATCGGGTGCAAAGTGTATCGAGTTACAGTCGCCTGACCTGCTTCTGGTGAGAAGTTGACATCGATTTTGACAAAATTGCACTGGCGGTAGTCGGTTGGAGTCAGCTTCCTCAACTTTGGACATTAGGTCTGGCCCCATACATTGGTCATTCAGCGCGGTTATTTGCAACATCTGAATGCTGGAATTGTTGACGAGGAGCGCCTTTCCACTAAATGTTGATGATGTTCGACCAACGGATCAACATCCTAGTAACGAGCGGATGGCGTTGCTGTGACGCCTTGAGCGGGTCTTTTTTCAGGCTGAAATTCGTTGTTTGATCGATGGATCGAGAGTGAGTCAGATGAGAGCGTTGCAGTTCGCGACGGCAGCAGGCGATCGCTTGTCGATGCAGGCTCAGGCCATCACGACTATATAGGTGCGTGCTCTGGCAAGCGTCGCCAGGAGGATGGTGGATGTTTGTTTACTTAAAGGGGGGAGAGAACTGTGGCCTCTCAGGCCAATGCTGGGTCTGAAGTTTTTGTATCTACGTCATGGCGACTCGTCTGGAGAAGGATGAATGGCTGGTTTTGAGCGCTACCTGCAGCCCGCGCTGGCGGATCACCAGTTGCGGTGGGACATCGAGACCTTGCTTGCTGCACTGAAAACACTGGTGTTGAAATTGAGTCTGAAATTGCCTTATTGTTGCCATCTCGAACATCTCTGCAAGTTAATCGCTGTGCCATCGCGGTTTTTCGGCGGGGCGATGCTGAGCGGGCTTTAGTAATTCTCAACGCTATCTTAATTCCTGCGAAGGCTGACGGCTGCAAAGCCAGAAGTCTGTTGCACTATGGCTGTGACTGTCTATACGTACCTTCTTCAATCTGTTTCGGCGGTGTGTTGGCTGCAATTAGGTTCTGTAATTTTGGTCCTTGTAGTGAGTTCAACCGTCAGTATCGGTCTCCCAGGTCTAGACATTTAACATCGTGAAGATCACGAGACTCAACGTGAAGTTCTTGTTAACCTTGGTGGCATTAGATGAAGTTCTTGTTAATCTTCACGAGATTAGTATACTTTGCCCCTTTTCAGAACTTGCTGCTGACAATTTCTGAAGGATACTATCGGCATAGTAGCCATAGCGGCTTCAGGATAAATACTGCTTAGAAAATATTGTTTCGATAATGAGTACGGTGTCTTTGACATCATGTTTTTGGGTGCTTGAGTCGACTTGATTCTAGGATTCGAGATATTCGCTCCTCTCGGCTCATATCTGTTCTATTTCCGTCAATGAGTAGTGATGTTCAGAACTCATTGAAGTGATTCTCTTATGCGGTTTATACAAAATGTTCCTAGTAGAAGACGCCATTAAGAAAGTTCTGGTCATAGCTTACAAAGAAAATACGTCTCAGTTAGAAGCGCAGTTTATCGAACAAGGCTTTGAATGTAATGTGTTGCGGCAACATCATCAGCCGGAACATAAAGATTACTCGCCTAGTTATCTCTGCTTGCTTAATCATTGCAGGGCTTGGAAACAAGTTGTTGAGTCTAATCAGCCCCAATTGATTTGTGAGGCAGATTTTGTGCCCGTAAGGAGCCTGAACAGTTTGCCAATGCCTTATGACACTAACTTGCGAAATGTAGGAATTGCCTGGTTGTATACTTGCGCGCCACAAATTTATTCTGTTTCATCCAGGAATCATGCGATCGGATTTTCTACTTCAATGGTTGCCTATATCTTGACACCTGCAGGTGCCCAGGTATTGCTGGAACTCGCAGGTAAAATTGCTGAAAGTCCTGGCCCCACACAATACTCAACTTGGGATAGCAAAATTGAAGAGTCTCTGCGTGTAAGGAAGCTGGATGGCTATTTGCCCTGGAGAAATTATGGGGAACACGGAGGAAAGCCGAATTCAGAACACGAAAAGGCAGGGTTAAGCTCTGTTCACCGTGCCGATTTGCTGTATGGCAAGCTTGCCTTTACGCCAATATATGCATAACCTATGAGGTACTCAAGTCTGAGTTTCTTTTCTGCCCGTACTAAGGCTCGAATCAAGGGAATTGGTCGATTATTACTGGGTAAGTATTTGCGACCTCTAGTCTTAACGGGTTCGAGTACGCCTTTACGGATGCTCAAGTTTGCTGTCGGACGACATTTTTACGTTAAACCTTTAGGATTTGCGCAGACGCCATTTGCCGAGCAGGCTGCTAGAGGGGCTGATATCGAGAGGAGTCAAGCAACCCATGCGTGAGTTTTGCGGTTTAGCTGACGTAATAATCGCGAGTGCCTCGGGCGCTGTGGGCTTCTTCCAATCGCTCTAGAGCATGGACATAAGCGGCGGTGCGCATGGGTATTGCCAAATTGTGCGAAACGCTCCAGATTTTTTCGGCTTCTGCCACCATTTTGGTTTGGAGCCGATCGCCCACTTCTGCTTCTGACCAGTACAAGCCGCTGCGGTTTTGTACCCATTCAAAATAGCTGACGGTGACGCCCCCGGCATTCACCAAAATATCGGGAAAGACGTATACGCCTTTGTCCTCTAAGATGCGATCGCCCGCCGAGGTGATTGGCCCGTTCGCTACTTCAAAAATGTATTTCGCTTGGATCTGCGGCGCATTGGCTGCAGTGATTTGATTTTCTAGCGCCGCTGGAATCAGCACATCCACGTTCAGAGTCAGCAATTCGTCGTTGGTAATCGTCTCGTGACCATCCACCAGATTGCAAACCGTACCTTCGCAATACACCGCTTGGAGGTTGCGTGTCGAAGCTTTGAACTGCTGCAAGCTCGGAATATCGAGGCCGCGATCGCAATACACCCCGCCGTGAGAATCGCTGACCGCTACCACTTGATAACCCGCGTCGAATAGGAGTCGCGCCACGACGCTGCCCGCATTGCCGAAGCCCTGCACCGCTACCGTGGTTGCTGCTGGGGCCTTGTCAAACTTGCGCATCATGGCAACTAATACTTGAAATGCGCCGACTCCTGTGGCCGTATTTCGCCCTTGACTGCCCCCCATGCCGATCGGTTTGCCGGTGATTACTGCTGGCGAGAGCTGCCGGCGAATGATGCTGTACTGATCCATCATCCAACCCATGATCATCGGGTTCGTGTAGACATCGGGGGCCGGGATATCGATATCGGGGCCAATGAAATCAGCGATCGCGTCCACATAACCCCGGCTCAGACGCTCTAGCTCAAACTTCGACAGTGCCTTGGGATTCAGCGTAATGCCGCCTTTCGCACCGCCAAAGGGCAGATTCACTGCCGCACATTTAAAGGTCATCCAAAAGGCCAAAGACTGCACCTCGTCCATCGTGACGTTGGGATGAAACCGAATGCCGCCTTTGGTCGGGCCACGGGTATCGTCATAGCGCACCCGATAGCCTTCAAACACCCGCAGCGAGCCATCATCCATGCGTACTGGAATAGATACTTTCAAGCTGGCCTTGGGAAACTTCAGCCGTTCGCTGGCATCCTCTGAGATGTGCACATATTTGAGTGCTCGTTCTAGCCGTCGGTTGGCATCGGATAAAAGTGAAGACGTCATATCTTTTGCAAGCGTGAGTGAAGATCGTAAAACTGCGGCTGCACTGTGAGGAGCCTGCCGCTAGCATTCAAGCATCAGGGGAGTTGCCAGCCATCCCGCCATGGCTTTCGGTAGCCTGTGCGACCAATCTATTCATCCCATTGTCTAAGGTGGGCGGAAACGCCTTTGGGATTTATTGACTGAAGTTTGCAGGCCTCAATGAAATGCAACATTGTGCTGTCCGGCATTTTGGGGCAACTTAAAAGACAAAAGCAATGTTAAGAGGGTGTAGAAGCGCGACAATGATGTTTCTGAAGCCCCAATTCCGGGAGCTTAGCCGTTGACCTGCTCAACCGTCATGACTGACGAATTTCAGACTTATCTCTAGGGGGACTCGTGTCATCTGACCATAGAGCATCGACAAACAATGCGTTTATGGCAACGACGCAAGAGTCCAGCGAATTTTTGACTGACAGTGCGATTGCGCCGCAACAGCCGCAGACTGATGGCTGCCCAGCCGATGCTCAACCTGTAGCAGCGGCGAATGCTGCCCGCTCAGCGGCAGAGCAGCGCTATCGCAGCGTTATCGAGACTCAAACCGAGCTGATTTGCCGGTATCAGCCTGATGGCACCTTAACGTTTGTGAATGGGGCTTATTGCCGCTTTTTTGGGCGATCGCCCAGCGACCTGATCGGCCTCAACTTTATCGAACTTGTGCCCCCAGAGGGGCAAGCGCTGATTCGGCAACAAATGGCTGAATTACGTCAACTGACCGTTGATCGCCCGAGCCTAACTCATACCCATCGGGCAACGGCTGCCGATGGCCGTACGGTTTGGCATCAATGGGTGAATCAAGCTTTGTTCGATGAGCAGGGCATTTTGCACGAACTGCAGGCGACTGGTCGTGACATTACTGACCTCAAAGCGACGGAACAGGCACTCCGCGATCGCGAACATCAGCTCAGCCTCTTTTTGACGCAGTCGCTCGATGGCTTCTTTTTTATGACGCTGGATGAGCCCGTCTGGTGGAACGAGACTTGCGATCAGGCCGCCACCCTGGATTACATCTTTGCCCATCAGCGAGTCACCAAGGCCAACTCCGCGATCGCGCAACAGTATGGTCTGACCAAAGCGGAGTTTTTGGGCCTGACCCTGACTGATTTTTTTGCCGAGGATATTGAGGGCGGCAAGGCGACAATTCGGCAATTATTAGACGAGGGGCGACAGAAAATTAACACCCTAGAGCGTCGAACTGACGGTACCCCGATCTGGATTGAAGGCGATTACATTTGTCTTTATGACGGGCAAGGTCGAGTCACCGGATGCTTTGGGATTCAGCGCGATGTCACCGGGCTGCAGCAGACCTTTGCCGCCTTGACTGCTAGCGAACATAAATATCGGTTGCTGGTGGAAAACCAAACTGATCTGGTGGTCAAAATCGATGTCGATGGCCACTTTTTGTTCGTCAGCCCCTCTTACTGTGACCTGTTTGATCAATCGCTCGACGAACTGCTGGATCGTAATTTCGTTCCTTCTGTGCCTGTCGCTGACCAAGCCGCTACCGAGTTAGCCATGGCGACGCTGTGGCACCCGCCCTATACCTGCCAGCTAGAGCAGCGGGCGCTCACCCGTCACGGCTGGCGCTGGCTCTCGTGGTCTTACAAAGCAGTTGTAGATAACGACGCCAATATCACCGCGATCGTGGGGGTGGGACGTGATATCACTCAACGCAAGCAGACGGAATTGCAGCTGCAGCTTTCCGAGCAGCGGTTCCGCCAGGTGTTGGAAGGTTTAACGCGGGTGGCGATCATGCTTGATCGCCAGGGCAATCTTGTCTTCTGCAATGACTACTTGTTGAATCTGACGGGGTGGCAGCGCGCTGAGGTGTTGCACCAAAATTGGGGCGAATGCTTTTTGCCACCGGAAATCCGCCCTCGCATGCAAGCGCTTTTACAACAAGTAGTTGAACAAGGGGCTCTCCCCCATCAGTACTTTGAAAATGAAATCATTACGCGTCAAGGCGATCGTCGCCTGATTGCCTGGAACAACACGGTGCAGCACGATGCCAAGGGGCGCATCATCAGCCTGACCAGCATTGGTGAAGATATTACCGATCGCAAACGCAACGAAATTGCCTTGAGAGAGACGACCCAACGCCTGACCCTGGCGACCGAGGTTGCACAAATCGGCATTTGGGAATGGGATATCCAGCACGATCGCCTCATTTGGGACGAGCAAATGCATCGCATTTATGGCACCACCGCCGCTCAGTTTGCTGGTTGCCATGCCGATTGGGAGGCGCGAGTGCATCCTGACGATTTGCCTGAATTAAATGTGCAGAAATCCATCTTTTTGCAGGGCCAGGAAGCGATTCTTCATAATGAGTTTCGGATTGTGCGCCCGGATGGTGAGATCCGCCATATCGAGTCCTATAGCAACTTAGTGCGGGATGCGGCCGGGCAACCTGCTTGCACCATCGGGGTGAATTGGGATATTAGCGATCGCAAAGCGTCAGCGCTGGCATTAGCAGAAACCAATCAGCAGCTGCAGGCGCTCATGCAAAATTCGCCTGCTGTGATGGCGCTCTATGATGAGACCGGGCGTTACCACCGCGTTAACCCAATTACCGAAGCCTTTTTACAGCGGCCTGCCGCCGAAATTGTGGGGCGTCGATTTGACGAACTTTATCCACCTGATATGGCTGCTCGTTATCGGGAACGGGTGCAGCGTTTGGTCGAGACCAACTGTCCGCTGGTGGTCGAAGATCGCCTGATGCTCATGGGCGAAAACCGCATCGTGCGCTCGATTCTGTTTCCGGTACTTGACCAACCGGACAGCCCCAAATTATTTGGTCTGATCGCCACCGACATTACGGCACTGGTCACTGCCCGCGAAGACTTGCGGCGACAGGCTGCCCGTGAGCGCCTGTTGCGCGAGCTGACGGGTGACATCCGCAGCAGCCTCAATCTCTCAGCCATCCTTGATAAAACTGTCAACGGGGTGCGTCAATTTCTCGACACTGATCGGGTGTTGATTTATCGCTTTAACCCCGACTGGAGCGGTGACATGATTGTTGAAGCGGTGATCGAACCCTGGCTAGCCGTTTTGGGTGAAAGGCTCCGAGACCCTTGCTTTGAGGGGTACTGGGTAGAGCGCTATCGCCATGGCCACATCGGCCAAGTTAATGATCTGAAGACTGCTAACCTGACTCCCTGCCATCAAAACTTGCTTGAACATTATCAGGTGCAGGCCAATGTGATCTTGCCCTTGGTGGTGGACCAAACGCTCTGGGGACTGTTGTGCGTTCACCACTGTCGGTCACCCCGCCAATGGTTAGCCGAAGATGTCGCTTTTGTGCAACAGATTGCTCAACAGGTCGAGGTGGCCATTCAGCAGGTCAAACTGCTGCAAGAAATGGCCATCCGCGCCCGCCGCGAACGGCTCCGGCGACTCATTACCCAACACATTCGCCAGAGTCTTGATCTGGACGTGATTTTAAGGGCGACGGTGCAAGAAATCCGCAAATTTATGGGCACCGATCGCGTGCTCATTTACCGGTTCAACCCCGATTGGACGGGTGAGATCGTGGTTGAATCGATTCATCCCGAGTGGATTGACGTGAGTATCGGTCAAACCAAGACGCCTCAGCTGCCTGCCGCCATTATTGAGCAGTATCGTCAAGGCCACATCACGCAAATCGAGCAGGTGCAAACTGCCGATATTCCGGCGGATTACCGGCAGTTTTTAGTGCAGTGGCAAATTCAGGCCAGTCTGGTCTTTCCTCTCGCTATCGATGGCCAACTGTGGGGGGTATTGGTGCTGCAACACTGTCGCGCCCCGCGCCCGTGGCCAGCGGATGAAATTAATTTTGTGCAGCAAATTGCTGATCAGGTGGAAATCGCTATTCAGCAATCACAACTGTGGCATCAGACGACGATTCGCGCCCACCGCGAACAGTTGCTCAACGAAATTGTCACCTTGATGCGCGACAGTTTGGATCTCGATGTGGTGATCCAGCGCACCATCCAAAAGCTCTTGGCAGAGTTTAAGGTGGGGCGCTGTATGTTTATTCAATGTGGCGCTGACGACGATTATTTTGAATATGCCGCTTGTGCAACGGTTCCTAATCTACCCGACCTGACCGGGAGCCGGATGGCTGTGCAAGACAGTCCTTACATTTTGGCGCTGTTGGCGCAAGAGCCGCCGAAGGCCACTAGTGACGTGCTCGCTGAGCCAATGTTGGCCAACCTCTTACCGTTCATCCAACAGGCTCAGATCGGGGCCGTCCTCAGCGTGACGATTCGCTATGAGGGGGAAGTCAAGGGCATTTTATGCATGCATCATCCGGTGCCGCGGCAATGGACGGCGAGCGAGCAAATTTTAATCAAGCAGGTGGCCGACCAATTGGCGATCGCCCTGCAGCAGGCTGAGCTGTATCAGCAGGCGCAAACCGAAATTGCTGAACGCCTGAGGCTAGAAGCACAGCTACGCCATGATGCCGTTCACGATGCGCTGACCGGTCTCCCCAATCGCACGCTACTGCTCGATCGACTGCAGTTGGCCCTGCAGCGCTATCAGCGGCGGCACTATGACACTTTGTCGGCAGATGCCGTCAGCCCTGGCGCTCACGATGAGTTTGCGGTTCTCTTTCTTGACCTCGATCGCTTCAAAGTGATCAACGACAGTTTGGGCCATACGTTTGGCGATCGGCTGTTGCGCCTGGTGGCGACTCGCTTGAGTAGCTGTCTGCGCGATGTCGATATTGCGGCTCGGCTCGGCGGGGATGAATTTGTCATTTTGCTGGAAGAGTTGGTCAGCGTCGAGTTTGCCGTTGATGTGGCTCGCCGCATTCACAACGTTTTAGAAGTGCCGGTCTTGCTCGATGGGCAAGAAATCTTTGTGCATGTCAGCATTGGCATTGCGTTCGGTGCCAGCACCTATACGGCTCCCGAGCAAATTCTCCGGAATGCTGATATCGCCATGTATGAGGCGAAAAAAAGTCGCCAAGAGTATGTCGTGTTTGATGCTTCGATGCATGCGATCGCCCTGCAGCAAATGACGTTAGAAAATGACCTCCGTCATGCCATCAAACGCGATGAACTGCGCCTGCATTATCAACCCATCGTCTCGTTATCGACTGGGCTAATTATGGGGTTTGAAGCTTTGGTGCGGTGGCAGCACCCTAATCGGGGGTTGCTGTCTCCGGCCGCATTTGTGGAAATCGCGGAAGATACCGGCTTGATTGCGGAGATTGATCTGTGGGTTTTGCGGCAGTCGTGTCAACAGCTGCGGCGCTGGCATGACTGGGCTCCCGCCAGCGCTGACATTACGCTAAGTGTTAACCTTTCGGGCAAACAATTCTCGCAGCCGGATCTCATTCACCAAATTGACTATGCGCTGCATCAGGCTTGCTTAGCAGGCAAACATCTGAAGCTCGAGATTACTGAGAGTGTCTTGATTACCAATAATGATCTCACTGTCAAAACGCTTAACGACTTCAGAGCCCGCGATATTCAGGTGTGCATGGATGATTTTGGCACCGGCTATTCTTCGCTGAGCTACCTGCATCAATTACCCGTAGACGTGTTGAAAATTGATAAATCTTTTATCCTCAATTTGCACTCTGACAGCCGGAGTACTCGCGATTATGAGATTGTCAAAGCGATTATCAATTTAGCTCTCAACCTCAACCTTCAGGTGATTGCTGAAGGCGTGGAAAACCGCGACGTGCTGATCTATTTACAGAAACACAAATGTCACTTTGGTCAGGGCTATCACTTTGCCCCGGCGACGACTCCCGAAGCGGCAACCCAGCTGCTGCTAGCTCAGCCTTTTCGCTTGTAAGAACCATTGGACACCCATTGCAATATTGCTTACTAAGGCGATCGCATCAAGACGGTAGAATCAAAATCCATGCTCACATGGCTTAGCGTCAGCTGCTAGGGCTGATAGACATCTAGACGAGGAGATTCAATCGCCGTGACCAATAGCTTTAATGCCAAAACTGTTCTGGATGTCAGCGGTAAGGAATATATCTATTACAGTCTGCCAGCGGCGGCGAAGCAGTTAGGCGACGTGACTCGACTGCCTTTTAGCCTCAAAGTGCTGCTCGAAAACCTGTTGCGCTACGAAGATGATCGCACCGTCAAAGCGGCCGATGTGCAGGCGATCGCCGCCTGGCTGACCACCCAAAGCTCCGATAAAGAAATTGCCTATCGGCCAGCACGGGTGCTGATGCAAGACTTTACCGGTGTGCCTGCCGTGGTGGATCTGGCTGCCATGCGGGATGCGATGGTTAACCTGGGTGGCGACCCCGAAAAAATCAATCCCCTTTCCCCAGTTGACTTGGTCATTGACCACTCGGTGATGGTTGATAACTTTGGCAGCGACAGCGCCTTTGGCGACAACGTGCAGCGAGAGTTTGAACGTAATGGCGAGCGTTATGCCTTTTTGCGCTGGGGGCAGCAGGCCTTCGACAATTTTCGCGTGGTTCCCCCCGGCACGGGCATCTGTCACCAGGTCAATCTTGAATACCTGGCCCAAACCATTTGGACAAAGGAAGAAAATGGCGAAACCGTCGCTTACCCGGACACGCTGGTGGGCACCGACAGCCACACGACGATGATCAATGGCCTCGCCGTTTTGGGCTGGGGCGTCGGTGGTATTGAGGCCGAAGCGGCTATGTTGGGTCAACCGATTTCGATGTTGATTCCTGAAGTGGTGGGGTTCAAGCTGACGGGCAAGTTGCCTGAGGGGGCGACGGCGACCGATCTCGTCCTGACGGTGGTGCAAATGCTGCGGCAGAAGGGTGTCGTGAGCAAGTTCGTCGAGTTCTATGGCGATGGCCTCTCTCACCTTACCCTGGCCGATCGCGCCACCATTTCTAACATGGCCCCGGAATATGGCGCGACCTGCGGCTTTTTCCCGATTGATGCCGAAACGCTACGGTACTTGTCGTTTTCCGGCCGTGACCCCGAGCGCGTAGCGCTGGTCGAAGCCTATGCCAAAGCTCAAGGCCTCTGGCGTGAAGATGACACGCCCGACCCGATCTTTACCGACACGCTGGCCCTCGACCTGGCCACTGTTGAGCCGTCCTTGGCCGGCCCCAAGCGACCTCAAGATCGAGTGTTGCTGTCGCAGCTAGCGAAGCAGTTCACCAACGCTGACTATCCTAGACATAGAGGCTTGACTGCTTATGCCGAGAAGCGCTCGGTGCCGGTGGCTGGCACGGATTATGAACTCATGGATGGGGCGGTGGCGATCGCTGCCATCACCAGCTGCACCAATACGTCTAACCCCTCGGTGATGATTGGGGCCGGTCTGGTCGCCCGCAAGGCACGGGCCAAGGGATTGAAGGTGCAGCCCTGGGTTAAAACCTCTCTGGCTCCGGGTAGTCAAGTCGTCTCTGACTATCTTGAAAAAGCCGGTCTACAAGAGGATTTGGATGCCCTTGGTTTTAACCTGGTGGGCTATGGTTGCACTACCTGTATTGGTAACTCCGGGCCGCTGCCAGAGGCCATCGTGGAGGCCATTAATGCGGAAGATTTGGTGGTGGGTGCGGTGCTCTCGGGCAACCGCAATTTTGAAGGGCGCGTGAGCCCTCACACTAAGGCGAACTACTTGGCCTCGCCGCCGTTGGTGGTGGCCTACGCGATCGCCGGCAACCTGGCGATCGACCTCAAACAAGACCCAATTGGCCAAGACGCCGAGGGCCGCCCCGTTTACCTCAAAGACATTTGGCCCACCACGGCAGAAATTCAGACCGTGATGGCGGCGGCGCTGACGCCCGAAATGTTCCGTAGTCGCTATGGCAATGTGTTTACCGGCACGGCCGATTGGCAGGCGATCGCCGCCGAAGAAAGTCAAACCTACGACTGGCAGGGCGACAGCACCTATGTCCAAAACCCGCCTTTCTTTGATGATATGGCCGCGACGGTCAACGGCAGCAGCTTTGCCGATGTAACTGGGGCGCGACCGCTGGCCCTGCTCGGTGACAGCATCACCACCGACCACATCTCTCCCGCTGGCGCGATTAAAGCTGCGAGTCCGACCGGCGATTATCTTAAAGACCACGATGTGGCCGTGACGGAGTTCAACTCCTACGGTTCGCGACGCGGCAACCACGAAGTGATGATGCGCGGCACCTTTGCCAATATCCGCTTGCAGAATGAGATGGTGCCCGGTTCGGCAGGCGGCGTGACTAAATACATGCCGGACGGTACGGAAATGTCGATCTACGATGCCGCCATGCAGTATCAGGCGGCTGGTGTCCCCCTCGTGGTGATTGCCGGTAAAGAATATGGCACCGGCTCCTCGCGTGACTGGGCGGCGAAGGGCACCCGCTTGCTTGGGGTTAAGGCTGTGGTGGCTGAAAGCTTCGAGCGCATTCACCGCTCTAATTTGGTGGGCATGGGCGTATTGCCGCTACAGTTTCAGCTGGGTACCACGCGCGAAACCCTACAGCTCGACGCCACTGATACTTTTGACCTTACGGGTCTAAGCGGTGGCATTCAGCCAGGTATGACGGTGACGCTAACGGTGCATCGTGCTGATGGCACAACCACTGCGGTTCCTTTGCTCTGCCGCATCGACACGTTGGATGAAGTGGAGTACTACCGCAACGGGGGCAATTTGCACATTGTTCTCCGCCAACTGTTGGCAGCTTAGATAACCTGAGATCGGGATAGGGGC
>ERZ1740072.689-NODE-689-length-13423-cov-5.758453_pt1 | contig 13423 bp, 16 predicted proteins | sample MGYA00581733_ERZ1740072 | MGnify/ENA primary metagenome ERZ1740072 (study PRJEB43018, sample SAMN04849741) | marine metagenome | isolation source: floating plastic debris | place: Pacific Ocean | collected 2008-08-30 | study: EMG produced TPA metagenomics assembly...
AGGTGCGGATCAAGGGCTCTACCGGGTATTACTGTGCGGGCATGAACAAGCAGGCGACGGTGCACGTGCATGGCTCGGTTGGCCCCGGAACGGCGGAAAACATGATGTCCGGCATGGTCGTGGTCGAAGGGGACGCCTCGCAATATGCAGGCGCCACGGGCCATGGCGGCACGCTGGTGATCAAGGGCAATGCGTCCTCGCGCTGCGGCATTTCGATGAAGGGGATCGACATCATCGTGCATGGCAATATCGGGCACATGTCGGCGTTCATGGCGCAGTCGGGCAATCTGGTCGTGTGCGGCGATGCGGGCGAGGCATTGGGCGACTCGCTCTATGAGGCGCGCCTGTTCGTGCGCGGTTCGGTCAAGTCGCTGGGCGCGGATTGCATCGAAAAGGAGATGCGCCCCGAACATATCGCCATTCTGGAAGAGTTGCTGGAGCGTGGCGGCTGCGATGCCAAGGCGTCGGAGTTCCGGCGCTACGGGTCGGCGCGGCAACTCTACACCTTCGACATCGACAACGCGTATTGAGGGGTCCGCGCATGAAAGACGATCAATCCGACGCACCGCGCACCGCACCGATCCCGTCGGCCACGTTTACGGACGCGGTGAATGCCGAGATCCGACGCGCCGCGGCGACGGGCATCTATGACATTCGCGGCGGCGGGGCCAAGCGCAAGCTGCCGCATTTCGACGACCTGCTGTTTCTGGGCGCGTCCATGTCGCGCTACCCGCTGGAGGGCTATCGCGAGCGTTGCGACACCAACGTGACGCTGGGCACACGCTTTGCCAGCAAACCGATTGAGCTGGACATTCCGGTCACCATCGCGGGCATGTCCTTTGGCGCGCTGTCGGGCGGGGCCAAGGAGGCGCTGGGGCGCGGGGCCACGATGGCGGGCACCTCCACCACCACCGGCGATGGCGGCATGACCGAAGAGGAACGCGGCCATTCCGACAAGCTGGTCTACCAGTACCTGCCGTCGCGCTATGGCATGAACCCGGACGACCTGCGCCGCGCGGACGCCATCGAGATCGTCGTGGGTCAGGGCGCGAAACCGGGCGGCGGCGGGATGCTTCTGGGCCAGAAGATCTCGGACCGCGTGGCCGAAATGCGCAACCTGCCCAAGGGGATCGACCAACGCTCGGCCTGCCGTCACCCGGACTGGACCGGACCTGACGATCTGGAGATCAAGATCCTTGAGCTGCGCGAAATCACCGGCTGGGAAAAGCCGATCTACATCAAGGTCGGCGGCGCGCGGCCCTATTTCGACACCACGCTGGCGGTCAAGGCGGGCGCAGATGTGGTGGTGCTGGACGGGATGCAGGGCGGCACGGCGGCCACGCAGGACGTGTTCATCGAGCATGTGGGCCAACCCATTCTGGCCTGCATCCGCGAGGCGGTGCGCGCGCTGCAGGACCTCGACATGCACCGAGAGGTGCAGTTGATCGTATCAGGCGGCATCCGTACGGGCGCGGATGTCGCCAAGGCGATGGCACTGGGCGCTGATGCGGTGGCCATTGGTACGGCGGCCCTGATCGCGCTGGGGGACAATGACCCGAAATGGGAGGCCGCGTACAACGCCCTTGGCACCACTGCCGGCGCCTATGACGACTGGCACGAGGGGCGCGACCCGGCTGGCATCACGACGCAGGACCCCGAATTGATGGCCCGCTTTGACCCGATCGAAGGCGGGCGGCGGCTGCGCAATTACCTCAAGGTCATGACGCTGGAGGCGCAGACCATCGCGCGCGCCTGCGGCAAGAGCCACTTGCACAATCTGGAGCCCGAGGACCTCTGCGCCGTCACGCTGGAGGCTGCGGCAATGGCCAGGATCCCGCTGGCCGGCACCGACTGGTACCCCGGCAAACCCGGCACAACTTATTGAACACAAGCAGGGCGCGACCAGACCGGTACGCGCCCGCGCCATTCCAACGACAGGGAACAGGACATGACCACCGACCTCGCTCAGTTCGCCGCCGACAACGGCATCACGTATTTCATGATCTCCTTTACCGACCTCTTTGGTGGGCAGCGGGCCAAGCTGGTGCCCGCGCAGGCAATCGCCGACATGCAGGTCGAGGGCGCAGGCTTTGCCGGGTTCGCCACATGGCTCGACATGACGCCCGCGCATCCTGACATGCTCGCCGTGCCGGACCCGTCCTCGGTCATTCAGCTGCCGTGGAAGCCCGAAGTGGCCTGGGTCGCGGCCAATTGCGTGATGGAGGGCGAGGACGTCGCGCAAGCCCCGCGCAACGTCTTGCGCCGTCTGGTGGCGGCCGCCGCTGCCCAGGGGCTGCACGTCAAGACCGGGATCGAGGCGGAGTATTTCCTGATGACCCCCGACGGTGCGCAGATCAGCGACCCCTACGACACCGCCGCCAAGCCCTGCTATGACCAGCAGGCCGTGATGCGCCGCTACGACGTGGTGCGCGAGATCTGCGACTACATGCTCGATCTGGGCTGGGGGCCGTATCAGAACGACCACGAGGATGCCAACGGCCAGTTCGAAATGAACTGGGCGTTCGACGACGCCCTGCGCACCGCCGACAAGCATTCGTTCTTCAAGTTCATGACCAAATCGGTGTCTGTTACGCACGGGTTCCGCGCGACATTCTTGCCCATTCCGTTCGAGGGGCTCACCGGCTTTGTCTTCCACGCGCATGTTTCGGTCTGGGACGCCGCCGGTCCGGATGCGACAACAAACGTGTTCGCGACGGAACCCGACGACCGCTCGCAAACCGCTGAGCTGGGCCTGTCCGAACAGGGCCGCCACTTCCTCGGCGGGATCATGCAGCACGCAAGCGCGCTGGCCGCGATCACCAACCCGACGGTGAACAGCTACAAGCGCATCAACGCGCCGCGCACGATGTCGGGGGCCACCTGGGCGCCCAACACGGTCACGTGGACCGGCAACAACCGCACTCACATGGTGCGCGTCCCCGGACCGGGCCGTTTCGAATTGCGGCTGCCCGACGGGGCGGCGAACCCTTACCTCTTGCAGGCGGTCATCATTGCGGCAGGCCTCGACGGTCTGAGCACACAGGCAGACCCGGGCAAGCGACACGACATCGACATGTATGCGGACGGCCACAAGGTGCGCGGCGCGCCCAGGCTGCCGCTGAACCTGCTGGATGCGCTGCGCGAATTCGACAAGGACAAGCGCCTGAAGGCGGCGATGGGCGACGCGTTCTCGACCTCTTATGTCAAGATGAAGACACAGGAGTGGCACGACTTTACTGCGCACTTCTCGCAGTGGGAAAAGGACAATACGCTCGACATTTGAGGGGGGTGGCGGTGCCTAGAGGTTGACCGGGGGCGTCGTGACGGACGTCAGCGTCGCCGTGGCCAGCAGGATCAGCGCGACCGCGACCCCTTCGAGCCGGATGGCGCGGCGCAGGCCCTTCGCAGCACCTGCGGCGCCCGCCGTTAGCGCAGGCACACGCCGCAGCTTGTTGCCCGCCGCCAGCCCCAGCAGGGCGGCGACAGCGCCGAGTTTCGCCAGAAAGGTCAGCCCGTAAGCGGTGCCGATGAGCCCGCCGACTGACCCGATCATCAGCCATGCAAAGACCAGACCGACCAGCACAAGGGCCGCAACGATAAAGCTGGCGATGACGCCGAACTGGTGCAAGAGGGCGGCCCCTTGTGGCAGCGCGGTGGCGGCGTGGAGCGGGGCAAGCGCGCCGACCCAGAACGCCACTGCGAGCAGGTGCACCGCCAACAGGCCGGCGAGCCACACGCGCGGCTCCCCCAGTGCATGGCCGACAAGGGTATAGGACAGCGCCAGCATCACCGCACCCAGCAGGCCCGCGGCCCGGCCAAGCGCGCCGTCGACACACAGCCCAAGGATCAGCGCCGCACCGGTGATCCGCAACATCGCCGCATTGCCCAGCGGGCTGTCCCAGATCAGGCCCAGCATCATCGGATCGACCGCACCCGCCGGCCCCATCCCGGATATGCGCCCGGCCCGGATGCCGAACCGCAGCGCCAGAAGCACAAGCGTTGCCAGCACCGCGATCACCGCCAGCCTGCGCGCCAGTGCGACGGCCGCGCCCGGTGCCGCTCGAAACGTGGCGACAAAGAGCGCGCCGCCGACGGCGAGCAGGACGGCTGCATACTCCGCCGCCTTGGCCACGATCGCGGCCAGGGCCCAGATGTCCAGCGGTGCCAACCCGTCCACCGCGTCAGTCGGCGACGGTAAAGCCGAAGGTGCCATTCATCGGATGCCCGTCCGATGCCAGCCCCCGCCAGTCCACGATATAGGCCCCGGCCGGCAAGGCCCCTTGCGGCGTCGCGCGAAAGGCGGTGACGGGATCGAGCCCGGTCTGGCGGGTGATCCCCACCTCACCGTCCGGACCGCTCAGCCAGATGGCCGTCACCCGCATCGGCGCGTCAAAGCGCAGCTCGATCATCTCGACGGCCTCGACGGTGTCGCCATTGGCGGGCGTGGTCTGTTCGGCCTTGGAATGGGCCAGCAGCGATGTCGCGGTCAGGATCAGGGCCGCGGTGATCAGGCCAGGTCTCATTGTCTGTTCTCCATCTCGTCATGGCGTGCGCGGATCTCGTCGGGCCAGGTGGATTTGATATAGCTCAGCACGGCGATGATCTCATCATCGCTCAGCACATCCTCGTATACGGGCATGTTGGACACATAGTCGGGGTCATTGATCAGCCGGGCCACGCCATATTTGGTCAACCGAAACAGGGTTTCGCCGTCATGATGCCACGTATGGCCGGTCGCGTCATGGGGCGGCGCAGGCAGCAGGCCGTCGGGGCCCGGCACCCGCCAGTGCGGCGCGCCTTGCAGCTGCGCGCCGTGGCAGGCGGCACATTCGGCCGCATAGACCTGCTGGCCAAGGGCCACGACGGTCGGATCATCGGGTTTGAGACGGCTGGCGGCAGGGGCTGCGGCGAGGCTAAGGAACGCGGCCCCGGCAAGGGCGAGGCCACCGGCGGCGCTGACAAGAACGCGGTTCATCGTGGTGCCTCCTGCGTGGCGGGCGTGGCGGTTCGCGGGTGTGATGTGGTGACAAGGGTCATGAGAAATCCTCTCGAAAGGCATGCGCGGGGGGCACCCCGGCGGGTATGAGCGATAAGGGTCACTGCGCCGGATCGGCGCAGATCAGCTCAGCCGCGCGGCGGGTCGAGAGGGGCGGCGGGGTCAATCCCCGTCAGCGTCAGGGTAGTGTCAATGACGGGATGTCCGGAGGCGGTACCGTCCAACGCGGCAGCGCCCGGCATCGGCACAAGTGCCAGGCAGGCATGGCATTGGGGCGCGCGTTCGCTCTGCGCATCGCAGCATTCCGCGTCGGCGTGCATCATGTGCTCTGCCGCCGGGTGATCGCCATGGGCAGCCTCCATCGCACCGGACACCGGTGCTGTCAGCACGATCAGCGTGACCATGAGGAAGCGCAGCCAGAACATGCCGGTGGTGTAACGATGAGATACGGCGTGATGCAAGCGAAATAGCCGAGCGGTGGATCAATGCGCGTGAACGCTTTGGCCCCGCGCCATGGCGAGATGGTGCGCCCTGTGGTGATCCTGACTGGCCATCAGGCCAAAGAACCCGAGCCCCCGGATGCGGGCCGCAACCGCCGGATCGTCACTTGTCACCCGTAGCGCGACCCCGGTCGCGGTCTCGTGCGCGGCAACTGTCCAGCGGTCGTCCCGGGCAAGTTGTGCTGCGTGCGCGGGCACCATGCGGCGCAGGGCTGCGACGGCATGCGCGTCGCCTGTGGCCTCTGCCACCAAGCCGCCTTGCACCCGTGTTTCAGTGACCACCGCATCGGTCACAAGCCGGTCCATGTCCACCAGATGCATCCGCAGTCCGGCGATATCCACGCGCGTCCAGTCCGTATCGGGATCCGCCTCCAACAGGCGGACGACTTCGGACAGGGCGGCGAACGCGCCTTGTCCGGGTTCGGTCAATTCGTCCTCAGCGGCCGGGGCTATTTGTGCGTGCGCGCCGTGTCCTTCATGTGTGGCCTGTGCCTTGGCAAGGCTGGCGAAGGCAATCAGGCATGCGGCGATAACGTGGGGTGTCCGGTTCATGGCAGGCTCCGCTTTTGCTTTGGCGTTTGCATCACCCTATCGGGGACGCGCGAACCTGCGTATGATCATGATCATGTTTGACTGGCGCACTCTGTTTGACCGGGCGCCGCACCGGACCGTGCGGACGGGCCAGGCCTTGTTCCGGCAGGGCGACCGGGTGCGCTACATGTATCTTGTGCGCAGCGGAGAGGTCGCTTTGGAACGGCCCATGGCAGAAGGGACCACGCTGACCCTGCATTTGGCCGGTGCCGACATGCCGGTTGCCGAAGCGTCGCTCTTTGCGGACGCCTACCATTGCGATGCGGTGGCCCGCACCGAAACGGTTGTCGCTGCAACCCCGAGGGCTGCGTTTGTCGACGCTTTGCGCCGGCACCCCGACGCGGCGCTGGGATTGATCCGGGCCCATGCGCTTGAGGTGCAGGCGCAACGCGCGAGGATCGAGATTTTGCGCCTGCGCCGGGTGGCTGACCGGCTGGACGCGTGGCAGGCGCTCAACGGCGCGCCCGGTCCACGCGAATGGGTCAAAGTCGCCGACGAGATCGGCGTAACACCCGCCGCACTGTACCGGGAACGCGCAAGACGCAAATCGCGTCAGGTTTGATCCGCACACAGCCCCCCTGACACCATTCTTTGGTACGACGGGACCTGTCAGAACCGGGCAGTATCGCGCAAGCCCGCGCCGAAAATCAGGGCGGACGCTGGCAGTGCGGTGGATATCGAGGCGGCGGTGCCGGTTGGGGATGCGCCGGGAGATCGGACGGGTTAGCCTGCCGAGACATCATTACCCTCGCATCAGACTGGACGACCCGCGCCATGACACATCCCGACCCGGCCGCGCTGTTCGAACCGCTCGAACTGCCATGCGGCGCAGTCCTCAAGAACAGGATTGCGAAATCCGCCATGTCCGACTCGCTCGGGGACGGGCGGGGCAATCCGACGCCTGCGCAGATGCGCCTCTATGAACGCTGGGCCGATGGCGGGGCAGCGGTGTCGATCATCGGCGAGGTGCAGGGCGATCCGAACTTTGCCGAAAAGCCGGGCAATCTTGTGCTGGGTCCGGCATCCGATCATGACGCGTTCCGGACACTGGCGCAGCGCGGGTCGCGAAACGGGGCGCATCTGTGGCTGCAACTGGGCCACGCGGGCGCGATGGCGCATCCGCCCATCAGCACGCCCAAGGGACCCAGCGCGCTGGACCTGCCTGGCCTCACCTGTGATGCGTTGACCACCCGGGAGATCGCCGCCCTGCCCGATCAGTTTGCGCACACCGCGCGCCGGGCGCAGGCGCTCGGCTTTGGCGGTGTGCAGGTCCACGCGGCGCATGGCTTTCTTCTCAGCCAGTTCCTGTCGCCGCTGTTCAACACGCGCAGTGACGCCTATGGCGGGTCGGTTGCGCACCGGATGCGGCTGGTGCTGGATGTGGTGGCGGCGGTGCGCGCGGCGGTCGGGCCGAGCTTTGCGGTCGGTCTCAAGCTGAACGCGACGGATCAGCTGGAAGGCGGCCTGACCGAAGACGATGCGCTTGCGGTGGTTGCTGCGCTGGACGGCTCTGGTGTTGATCTGATCGATATCAGTGGCGGGACGTATTTTCCCGGGGCGCGCTCCGCCTCCGACGGGGTCGGGGACGGGCCATATTTCCTTGGCTTTGCCGAACGGGCCCGGGCGTTGACGGACACGCCGCTGATGCTGACCGGCGGGGTCAAGACGCGGGCGCAGGCAGTGGCGGCGCGGGCACTGGGCATTGATGTGGTCGGCCTCGCCCGCGCGCTGATCCTGGACCCGGCGCTGCCCAACGCGTGGCGGACAGGGACGGCGGCCGATCCGTCCTTTCCACGGTTTCGCGATCCGCCGGAGGGCGGCATCACCGCGTGGTACACGATGCGCCTCACGGCACTGGGCGAGGATGGCGAGACCGACACTGTGGACGATCTGGACGCAGCGTTGCGCGCGTATGAGGCGCGCGACGCGGCACGGACGGCGCTGTGGGCGGCGCAGGACTGGGACGGTCAGTCCGCGAACGCGCAGCGTCCAGCCTGACAGGTGACCGCAGGCGGGGCCTCGCAGTCTTGCGCGCATTGGCCCTGACGCGCCTCCGATTGCCGTGTGTAATCCGCCGCAAGGGCCGCAAGCGCGTCATAGGCAGAGCGGGGCACCGCATGCGCGCAGCCCAGTGGGCAGGACGTTGTCAGGACCGCGCAATCTGTGGCCACCGCGCAGCCGGGTGCGGCGGCCACTGCCGCACGAAACGCGTCGTGCGGGTCGGGGCGGGCGAGGTAGACCCAGGTCAGACCGGCCAGTGCCAGCGCTGCCACAAGGATCACCGCCGCCCGCCCCCTGCTCATTGATCGGACCGGGGCTCCGCTGCGTCCGACACGTCCGGCGCGCCTGACGGGCGGGGCTTGAACCGCCGCTTGGCCACAGCGGCAAAGTCGGTGGACACGCGCGCCGTCTCCAGCTTGACCGTGCCGTCGCGGGTGAGCTGACCGGCGATCTCGGCAGGTGGGTCGAACCGGGTCGACAGCGCCCCGATCTCGAAGCTGAGCCCCGTCCGCGACACCTTGGCCTTGCCCACATGGGTGGGCTGCCCGCGCAAACGGGTGACAAAGACATCGACACTGCCGCGCCCGGGCTCCGTCAGCACATAGGATTTGAGGAACGGCACGCCGGTGCAGCCATTATGGGCAAAGATCGCCATCGCGACGCCGGGGCGCTGCATCAGCGTCTCGGGCTCCATCGCGGCCATCTTGCCCGGCAGGAACCACAGCGGTTGCTTGAGGCAGATGACCTGCGTGGCGCGGTCGTCGATCAGGTCCAGCCCTGCCGCTTCAAGCGCGATGGCCTTGCGCCCCTTGTCCAGCAGTTCCGGGTCCACCACCGACACTTTCATCTTCTTGATCGTGTCGCTGGGCATCGCGGCCTTGCGCGGCAGTCGCCGCTTGTCGAAACCGAACCCCGGCTCGCCCAGACGGAAGGCCAGCAGCCGTTGCGCCGCCTCGACATCCTCCTTGAGCGTTTCGCTGCCGCGCGGGTCGACCTGTTGCAGCCGCCGCATCGTGTCGCGGGTCCCGATGCGGGCCAGCGACCATGCCGCATCCCGCACCACAAAGGGGTTGGGGTCCGACAGGCTTTCGATCACCAGCGCTTCGGTGCCGCGATCCGTGCTGCGCCCGAGCGCCTTGAGAGCGGCGCGCTTTTCATCCGTCGTCACTTCGTTCGACGTCAGGATGACCCGCGCGCTTTCTACCGGGTGCAACTGGTTGCGCCCCAGCAAGGCCGTGGCCGCCAGCCGCCGATCCACGGGCCCACGGTTGAGGCGGACGATATTGGCCAGCGCGTTCGAGGTCAGCGACCGTGTGGCGTCTTCAACATCATGCATGCTCATGTCATGTCCTCCTTAACATCCGGACTTGGTGGTGCAATGCCCACGCATGTCCGAACCCTGGCCGGATGTCAGCGTGACCGCATCCCGCGCCGAGATTGAAATACAGCGCGTCTGCGCCATCAGATTGTTGCGCGCATTGCCCGACGGGCAGCTGGACCCGTGGTTGTGCGGCAGGGTCATGTAATGCCCGATCTCGTGCGCAAAGGTGCGTGCGAACCGGTCGAACCCGGAATTCACCGAGCCCCCCCTGTCGATCGCACCTGCTATCAGGCCGTCACGCTTGCCCCCTTTGGAACAATCGCCATCGACCGGCGAGATGCCGACAAACCCGTCATCGCCGCTGGCCGAGATCGTGCGCGGCACGAAGCAGTCGATGCCGTCATTGTCGACGCTCCAGTCATCCGACAGGTCGTCCGCCTCGCCCGAGGAGCCGATATTGTCGTAGCCATCCGCATCCGACTGGTCGATGTGGTAATGCCCCACACGACCCACCCCCACATTGGCCTGTTCAAAGATCTGCCGGGTGCGCATGGTCGCAAAGTCGATCTTGCGCATGGCGTCATCCCGGTCGGTCGCGTTGAACTCGTTGTGGAAGCCCACCTTGATGATGTTCAGGTGCACGTGGCGGCCTTGCAGCCCGTCCATCGTGTCCTTGAGCGACACCGAAAAGGTGGTGCTGCCGGTGAACGGCACCCGCCTGCGCCAGAACCCCATAAGGTCCCCCAGAACAGAGTTGCTGCCAGCAGTGTTGCGCCCGATGCAATTCAGGCTGTCTCTTACACTCAACATGTCAGGCCCCCTTACTGCAGCGCGATGACGATGGGGATCATGCCGGTCCCTGCGTCATGGCTGGCAAAGGCCTTGCCGATCACGGCGCCAAAGGCGCGGCTGTCCTTACTCGCGCGCATGGCGTGCCCGGGCGTTGACGCAGTGGTCAGCAGATCACCCACGCGGATCGGGCCGTTTTCGTCCGTCACCCGGACGCAGACCTTGCCCACCAGCGCGATGGGGTGGCGGTCCGGCACATCCGGCTGCCGGTCCAGCACGATCCCGGGCTTGTAGAGGTCAGCGCCCGAAATCACACCCACCACACGGCTGTCATGCGCCTGCGTGCAGGGATGCAGCAGACCGTCATCGCCCAGCACCATCACATCGCCGGGGCGGCTGTCCTGTGCTGTGGCCACTGTGAACTCTTCGGCGCAATCGGCGTTGCGCAGGATGATGTCGCCCCTGTCGCCGTTCAGGTGGATGGTCGATTTGGCCGCATCCTCATCGGGGTTGTTCTCGGAAGCGGCGAACAGGACGATGTCGCCGTCACGGCCATTGCCGCCCATGAACAGGTTGGCCTGGTTCCCATCGAGGTGGATCGCGTTGTTGCCATCCCCATCCTTGAGCCAGATGTCCCCATCCTTGCCGTTGCCGCCGAGGGTCATGTTGCCCTCCTGGCCGTTCATCGAGATGGTATCCTTGTTGGTGTTGTCACGCAGGACCAGATCGCCGTCCTGACCGGTGCCGCCCAGCACCAGGTTGCCGTTGGGGCCCATCTCCACCACGCGGTTGCCCGAGGTGTTGCGCACCTCGACACGCTGGTTGTCGGCGTCGATGTTGATCCGCGTCCGCTCGGACGCGTCGCGAATGGCCATGTCCCCGTCCGAACCGGTGCCACCCAGCACCATGTTCCCGTTCACGCCCAGGCTGACCAGCAAATCACCCGCCGCATTGAAGAGCTTGATGCTGCCGCCCTGCCCGTCCATCACCACCCGGTTGTTGCCGCTGGTATCGCGCAGGGTCATGTCACCGTCCGCCCCATTGCCGCCAAGGGTGACGTTGCCGTTTTGCCCGTCCAGCGTGATGGTAATATCATCATCTGACTGGGCGACGGTCACAGTGCCTTTGAATGCTTCGGCCATAATAAATCTCCTAAAATACTTGTAATAAAGTGCAGAGAGCATACCCGTAAAACGCGCATTTTGCTACTGATGGAAATCCTGACCTTCTGTTTTGGCCACCAAGGCCGGGCATGGATGCAGTCGATTTTGGGCGTGTCCTTGCGGGCGGAACGGCCTTAAGCCGGATTGCACAACCGTGAAAAACTTACATGTTACCAAATCGTTAAGCTGTCTGACCGGCATGCAGCATCCACCCGGAGTCCGCAAGGTCGCAGCCGGCCGGGCAGGACCGGGCACAGGCGCACGTCGGCCTGCCAGACGTACAACCTTTGGTTTGTCACCTGGCCCGAGACCTCGTGCAAAAGTGTAGCAACAGACACATTTACGCGCGCAATTTCCAGCACCAGAATCACATCTGTTGCGGGCGCGGTGCCTGCACGTCCGGGCCGCCCACATGGAACCGCCGGCGGTAGTTGCCGGGGGTCAGACCGATCGTGGCACCGAACATGCGGCTGAAGGCCGACACGTCCTGATACCCGGTGCGCCAGGCAACCTCGCCCACGGGCAGGCGCGTCCGCTCGAGGAGCCCGCGCGCCTTTTCGATGCGCACATGTTGCAGGTAATCGCTGGGGGCGAGCCCGGTGGCCGCCTTGAACCGGCGCAGAAATGTCCGCCCCAACAGGTGCGCCGCGTCGGCCATGTCGGCCATGTCCGCCACGCTCAGCGTCTCATGCGCCTGTTGTTCCAGCCAGTGCTGCACCCGCAGGATCGGCGCATCGCCATGGCTCAGAACCGGGCGGAAGCTGCAGTAGTTGCGCTGTTCGCGCCCCGCGGGGTCGACTAGCAGCTGGCGTGCGGTGTCCGACATGATCTGCGGCCCCAGCCAGCGGTTCACCACATAGAGCCCCAGTCGACCCACGCCATCAGGCCGCCCGCAGTGACGATATCGTTTTCATCCACCAGCAGGTGTTCGGGGTGCAGTATGGTCTGCGGGAAGGCAGCGCGAAACTCATCCTCCAGCGCCCAATGCGTCGTGGCGGCGCGGCCCTCGAGCAGCCCGCTATGGCCCAGCCAGAACGCCCAGGCACAGGCCGATGCGATGACCGTGCCTGCGGCATGCTGATCGCGCAGCCAGCCGTGGACCCGCGTGGCGTCCTGCCCCCGCGCGCCCGACAGGTTGGGCGGTACGATCACGATCTGGAACGACGCGTGCGCCGCGCCCGGCAAATCGCGTGCGGCCACGGCCCGCACCGCCAGCCTGTTGCTGTCGTGGCGGGCGCATTGCCGGTTGGCCACCAGAAACACGTCGCCCAGCCCCGCCACGGCGACGGCCTGAACGCCCGGGTAATCGAGGATCGCGATGCGGGCGGCGATGTCGGATGTGCTCATTTGGCGGATGGAGCACAATTATTTTCAGATGCGCCAATTCCTATGCGCGGTCGGTCGCGCCACATTCGGGAGACCAGCACATACAGGAGCTTCCCATGACAACCACTGCCCTCATCCTTGTTGATATCCAGAACGACTATTTCACCGGCGGCCGCTGGCCCGTGGCCCAGATGGACGAGGTTTCGGCCAACGCAGCGCGGCTGCTTGCCCACGCGCGCCGGGCCGGGCACCGTGTGATCCACATCCGCCACGAAGCACGGTCCGACACCGCACCCTTCTTTCGCTAAGGGACGGTGGGCGCGGAAACCCATGCCTCTGTCGCGCCGATCGGCGATGAGCACAGGTGCAGGCCGCGATCATGGCACCGCTCGCCATGTCCTACGGCCGGGTGAGCACCACCGACGCCTACGTGAGCGCGGACGCCACCGCGTGACAGGGGCGGAGCGCTCTGCCGCGGCAGGGCGCTCCCTCCACTAATCCGACTAATTTAGTCAGAAAGACTTGCAATACCCCGTGGATCGTGTAGTTGACGAAAACAGTAAGTTAATTGCTGAGCCCGGAGACACCCTCATGAAACCCAACACATCCATCCTTGCGCTGGCCGTGGCGGCCATCGCGACCACCGCCGCCGCCGAAGGTGAGCTGAACCTCTATTCGTCGCGCCACTATGATACGGATGAGCGCCTGTATTCCGACTTTACCGCTGCGACCAGCC
>ERZ1740072.690-NODE-690-length-13420-cov-4.255368_pt1 | contig 13420 bp, 13 predicted proteins | sample MGYA00581733_ERZ1740072 | MGnify/ENA primary metagenome ERZ1740072 (study PRJEB43018, sample SAMN04849741) | marine metagenome | isolation source: floating plastic debris | place: Pacific Ocean | collected 2008-08-30 | study: EMG produced TPA metagenomics assembly...
CGCTGACCTACCTCCTTTCCTTTCTCTTCGCTCTTCCGATCTGCCCTGCAGGGCTGTATGATGGAGCATGAGGGCGAGTACGTGCGGATGTTTGGCATCGACCCGGTCGCCAAGCAGCGCCTGACTCCGATTACCATTCATCGGCCCGGAGACGTCGTCAATAGCGGTCGCCAAGTCATGTCATCGGCTTCTCCCAATGTGGTCAATCCCGTGACGAATCCCCCCCTCTACTCTCAGGGCCCGGCCAACGGCAACGGTCATGGGCAGCGCTTGGCTGACGAGGTGGTGCAGCAAGTGCGGCAACTCGTCGGGCAGGGCTATCGCATCAGCCTAGAACATGCCGATGTACGGCGCTATCGCAGTGGCGCTTGGCAAAACGGCGGCGTGTTAGAGGGGCATAATCCGGCAGCGGTGTTGGCGGCGTTAGAGGCGAGTTTGGCTTCTCACTCTGGCCAGTATGTCCGCCTCATCGGCGTTGATACTCAGGCGAAGCGCCGGGTGCTAGAAACGACTATCCAGCGTCCCTAATTGCTCTCGCTATTGTGCAGACACCGCAACCGCTAAGGATGGCCAGCTTCTATGTCGGGGCCAATGTTGAAGTCGGGCCCGAGGTCGTCATCGCAGCGGGAACGGTGTTAGAGGCGGCACCAGGGTCTCGTCTGATTATCGAGGCGGGGGTGTGCATTGGCGCTGGGGTCGTCATCCAAGCCTATGGCGGCGACTTACGACTGGCGACCGGGGCCAATGTGGGCCAAGCCGTGCTGCTGTTGGGCACGGGGACGATCGGCGCGCATGCCTGTATCGGGGCCGAAAGTACGCTGATTAATCCCGCTGTGGCAGCGGCGGCAGTGGTGTCGGCCCGATCGCTGATCGGCGATCGCTCTGCAAGGCAACCTGCCAGTCCTGCTGAGACCAATGGTCATGCCCCCTCTGCAGCCAGTCAAAACGGCAGCACACCGACCCCCACTGCGGACCCAGAGCCTGCAGCCGCAAATAATGGTCAGGCCGCTCACAATGGCAATGGCCTTGCAACGTATGATCCGGTTTACGGACGCGAGCAGGTCAGGCAGCTCATGAAAACGCTATTTCCCCATCGCGATGCGCTGAACGTCGAAGACAACGCCACCTGATGTGACGATTTCTCGGTTCTCATCGCCGCTTCCGTCAACTGTTCTTACAATGTAAACAGCGCCCGTCAACCTCTGTGAGACCCCGCCATGGTGGCCAGCAATTCCAAACTCTCCCTGTCGCAACCGTCGCCTGAAGCTCGACGCTGGGCTTCCAAACTAAAAGGGGCCGCGCTCGGGTTAGTCTCTACAGAAAGTTTCCCTGCGGTGGTCGGTACGGCAGATGCCATGCTCAAATCATCCGACGTCACTCTGATTGGCTACGAAAAAACGGGAGCCGGTCAGTGTACAGCGGACGTTCGGGGTGGTGTGGCAGACGTCCGGATGGCGGTCGAAGCGGGCAGCCAAACCGCCAAACAGTTCGGTCAGTTTTTAGCCTCTTCGATCATTGCGCGACCGTTGCCCAATTTAGAAGCGGTGTTGCCGATTTGCGCCCACCTAGATGAGCTGGAACGCATTGGCAAGGGCCGCATCGGTAGCGGGGCGTTGGGCCTGCTAGAAACCCGAGGATTCCCGGCGATGGTGGGTGCTGCCGATGCGATGACGAAGTCTGCTGAAGTGCAGGTGGTGGCGCACCAGTCGATTGGCGATGGCCTTTGTACCGTAATCATTCGCGGGTCACTCTCGAACGTGGCGATCGCGGTGGAAGCGGGTATGCACGAAGCCGAGCGCATTGGTGAACTGCATGCCGTGATGGTGATTCCTCGACCGCTGGACGATCTGGAACATTCTCTGCCAATGGCCGAGGAAATGGCAACCGAGCAGCCGGTACGTCTGCCCATCAAGCTCGAAGAAAAAGAGAAAGAGTTAGTATCGCTGCCAGAGCCCGCTGAAGCGGAAGTGGTGCAGGAAATGGCCTTACCGCAGCCCGAAGCCGCCGTTCAAGAACTCGCCTTGCCACAGCCGGAAGCGGCATCCCTCGCCCCCAAGGTGGTGCCCCAACCCCTACCGCTCGAAGAAAGCGAGTTGGATTAACTCGTTGATGATGCCTCGACTCCAACTGGGTCAGTGCAGTGAAAATGACTCGTCTGCTCCGGTTGAGTGTTGTCAAAACGTCAAAGGCTACTGAGAAAGTCCACAACTTTCGCCCAGACCTGATCGAGCAGCGTGGCCGCGTGGGCATCGAACCAAGCAATCGGGCGTTTGCGGAACCAGGTGCGCTGACGTTTGGCAAACTGACAGGTATGTTGAACAATCAGCTGCTCCACCTCAGCCAGAGAGTAATCTCCGGCCAGGTAACCCAACACTTCGCCATAGCCTAAGGTTTGCAGCAGCGGCAAATCCGCCCCGTAGCGATCGCAGAGCGTCTCCACCTCTGCCACCAAGCCCTGCGCCAGCATATGAGCCGTGCGTTCTGCAATGCGTGTCTTCAGCACGTCGCTATCGCTATCGAGTCCTATATACAGGATCGGGTAGAGGGGCGGACGTTTACCCTGCTGACGCGAGAGCGGCTGACCGGTGACGTAGGCTACCTCTAGGGCGCGTAGGGTACGCACCGCGTCATTGGGATGAATACGATCGCTTGCAGTTGGATCAACTTGCCGCAGCATGGCGTGGCATTGAGCCTGACCCAGCTGCAGCAGCTGCGATCGCAAGGCGGCTTGGGGCGACACCGGGGGGATCTGCAACCCATCCACCACCGCTGAAATGTAAAGTCCTGTGCCACCAACTAAGCAAGGCAGCCGTTCTCGACTATCGTGTAGCTGCTTGATCAGCGTCTGGGCCTGTTGCTGATAGGCGGCAACGGTCATCGTCGTCGTGGGATGACAGATATCGATGAGATAATGGGGTGCTTGCGATCGCTCAGCTACCGTCGGTTTGGCGGTGCCGATATCAAACTCGCGATAGACCAAGCGCGAATCAGCGCTCAAAATTGAGAGCGGCAAACGCTGCGCCAACTGCAGCGATAAGCCCGTTTTGCCCGTGGCCGTTGCGCCACCAATCACAATTAGGCAGGGGGGATGCATTTGGCCCTGCATATAGCGTAGAACGGATGTATTTTCCGCATCTTGATTGGCGACGGCAGAAATGGGTGATGTCATCCCCCTTCAAGCATCCTCAGAAATGGCTCTATGCCCTGCATGAGCCTGTTTGTGTTAGAATTTTAGGGTCATTTGACTTTAATGACGGCCAAAGGCGCTAGAACGCCTTTTTAGGAGTAAAAGATTTATGGCGACCAATTACGGTGCTGAGCAGATTCAGGTACTAGAGGGACTAGAGCCTGTCCGCAAGCGACCTGGCATGTACATCGGCAGCACCGGGCCGCGCGGTTTGCATCACCTAGTGTACGAGGTGGTGGATAACTCTGTCGATGAGGCGCTGGCAGGCCACTGTCGCTACATTAAAATCGACCTCAATGCCGATGGTTCGGTCACCGTTCAAGATGACGGTCGGGGCATTCCCACCGATGTGCACCCCCACACGGGCAAGTCCGCGCTAGAGACGGTGCTGACGGTGCTGCACGCGGGCGGTAAGTTTGACGGCAGCAGCTACAAAGTCTCCGGTGGCCTGCACGGGGTCGGGATCTCTGTTGTGAACGCCCTGTCGGAATGGGTGGAAGTAACAGTGTGGCGCGATCGCAAAACCCATCTGCAGCGGTTTGAGCGCGGCATTCCCATCGGTGAGCTGCGGGTCAGTCCCGCTAGCAACAATCAGACGGGCACCTCGGTTACCTTTAAACCCGACGCCACCATTTTTACGACGGTCACTGAGTTTGACTACGACACCCTGGCGGGCCGCATGCGCGAATTGGCCTACCTCAATGGGGGGGTCGACATTACCTTTACGGACAATCGCCTAGATCTGCTCAAGGCCAGTGAACCGCGGGTGTCTCACTACCTCTACGAAGGGGGCATTAAGGAATACGTTCAATACATCAATAACGAGAAGCAGGCGCTGCACGAAGAGATCGTGTACGTGCAGGGCGAGCGGGATGGCGTCCAGGTAGAAGTGGCGCTGCAGTGGTGCATTGATGCCTACTCGGACACGCTGCTTGGCTTCGCCAACAACATTCGCACGGTGGACGGCGGTACGCACCTAGAGGGCCTCAAGACCGTGCTCACCCGCACGTTAAACAACTTTGCCAAGAAGCGGAATAAGCGTAAAGACAACGACTCCAACCTAAGTGGCGAAAACATTCGCGAAGGGCTGACGGCGGTGATCTCGGTGAAGGTGCCGGAGCCAGAATTTGAAGGCCAAACCAAGACGAAGCTGGGCAACACCGAAGTGCGCGGCATCGTCGATACGCTGGTGGGCGAAACCCTGACGGAATATTTGGACTTTCATCCCAATGTGGTTGACTCCATTTTAGAAAAGGCGATTCAGGCGTTTAACGCGGCGGAAGCGGCTCGCCGAGCGCGAGAACTGGTGCGCCGTAAGTCAGTGCTAGAGTCTTCGACGTTGCCGGGTAAGCTAGCGGACTGTAGCAGCCGCGACCCCAGCGAGTCTGAGATTTTTATTGTGGAAGGGGACTCAGCAGGCGGTAGCGCGAAGCAGGGCCGCGATCGCCAGTTTCAGGCGATTTTGCCGCTGCGAGGCAAGATTCTCAACATTGAAAAAACCGATGACGCCAAGATTTACAAGAACACTGAGGTGCAGGCGCTGATTACTGCCCTCGGATTGGGCATTCGGGGTGAAGAGTTCGATGAGTCGCAGCTGCGATATCACCGCATTTGTCTGATGACTGACGCCGATGTGGATGGCGCACACATTCGCACGCTGCTGCTGACGTTCTTCTATCGCTATCAGCGCGCCTTGATCGACCAGGGATTCGTCTATATTGCCTGTCCGCCGCTGTACAAAATTGAGCGAGGCCGCAATCACTGGTATTGCTACAGCGATCGCGAACGCGATGCCATCCTGAATGATTTCCCTGACAATGCTAACTACGGCCTCCAGCGCTTTAAGGGTCTGGGTGAGATGATGCCCGTGCAGCTGTGGGAAACCACGATGAATCCTGAAACCCGCACCTTGAAGCAGGTGGAAATTGAGGATGCGGCTGAGGCCGATCGCATCTTTACGGTGTTGATGGGCGATCGGGTTGCGCCCCGCCGCGAGTTCATCGAAACCTACGGTTCGCGCCTGGGTCTTGAAGATCTGGATATCTAACGGGCAAGTCGTTCACCCAATTCATTCCAACACAGCTAAGGAGGATGGCACAAACATCATCCCCCTTAAATTGTTCAGCCATAGTTGTCGAGCCTTTGTAGCGCAGATATTCGCCCAGGGCGGCAATCATGCCGGAGGCGAGAATCAGCAAAACGCTGAGGGCATTCATGTCGGGTTTGACGCCATTGCGAATGCGACTAAAAATTTCTAACGGCAGGGGATTCGCGCCCCCGCCCGCCGTGAAGCTAGAGATCAGGAGATCATCCACGCTCAACACAAAAGCGAGCAGGCACCCCGCCACGATCGCGGGCATGAGCTGCGGCAGCAACACCTGAATCAGCGCCTGAGCCGGGGTTGCGCCTAAATCGAGGGCGGCCTCTTCAAGATTGGGATCGAGACTGCCCAAACGACTGGAAACCACTACGGCAATATAGGCCAAACAAAACACCATGTGGGCGGCAATAATCGTCCAAATGCTGAGGGGAATCGCCATGGAGGCGAGAAAGACCAGGGTCGCGACGGCGATCGAAATATCCGGGATGATCAGCGGCAGATAAGACACGCCCCGATAGACGCCCTTACCCGGAAAATAGTACTTCGCGAGCCCGATCGCCATCAACGTGCCCAGCACTGACGAGATCGCGACAGCTACAATCGCCACAAACAACGTATCCTGCAGCGCCCGGAAAATGCGCGTGTCTTGAAACAGGCTCTCATACCATTTGAGGCTGAACCCCTGCCAGACTGACGTATAGCGAATCGAATCATTGAAGCTATACACCGTCAGCACCAAAATGGGGCCATACATAAAGGCAAATAGGGCCGTCGTGAGCCACCCCTGCCAGGTGCGCGGTAAAGGCCAGAATGCTGGTAAACGCATAAGCCGCTCGTCCTCTCTAGGCCTCTTTGACCGAATCGCGATCGCCATACTTCAGCAGCAGCGCGATCATCATACTGACCGCCAGGATCATCACCATGCTCAACGCTGAGCCCAGGCCCCAGTTGCGCGTAATGCCCAAAAACTGGTTGTAAATCAGCCGCGAAATCGTCATGCTAGAGGCCCCTCCCAGCAGCGTGGGAACGACAAAATCGCCCATGCTGGTGATGAAAACTAGCAAACAACCTGCCGCAATACCCGGTAGCGTTTGGGGCACTGTTACCTGCCAAAAGGTTTGCCGGGGGGTGGCCCCCAGATCAGCCGCCGCTTCTAGCAAGGAGATATCGAGCTTTTCGAGGGAGGCGTACAAAATCAGCACCATGTAGGGCAAGAAGTTGTAGGTGAGGCCAATCAAGACGGCGGCGGAGCTATAGAGCCAGGCCTGCTCGGGCAGCTGCACGCCAGGCAGGCCGCTGCTCAGCCAACCAATGAAGCTGTTCAGCAGGCCCGAAGGACGCAAAATACTAATCCAGGCGTAGGCCCGCAGCAGAGAAGAAGTCCACAACGGCAAAATAAACGCCACCACCAAAAAGTTACGCCAGCGGCGCGGGGCCATTAGCGCCAGCCAATAGGCCACCGGAAACCCCATCAGCAAACAGGCCAAGGTAGTGCCCGTGGCGTAATACAGCGATCGCCCAATCACCTGCAGATACACCGAGTCAAAGGCCGCATCAAAGGGATTAAACACCCGCGAATAGTTACCTAAGCCATACCCGTCGCCGCTTTCGCCGGGTCGTAGGCCGGGCACCAAACTGATATCTAATATCAGCAGTGTCGGCAGCACTAGAAAGAGGATGAGCCAAAGCCCCGACGGGGCCAGCAGCGTCAGCGCCCCCAGCAGGCGTTTAAATTGCTGGCTCAGTTCCAGTGGTGAGAAGTGCCAGCGCTTTGAGGTGGGAGAAGCGGTCATTAATTGGCCCCCTTAGGCGCTCGTCACCCGCGTCCAAAACTCGTCATACAGGGCTGTGGCCTCGCCGACGGGGGCGATGCCTTCGCAGCGATCGAGCACCTCTTGCGGCGGGAACAGGTCGGTATTAGAGATCAGCTCGTCAGACAGGTTGTCAAAGGCCACCTTGTTGGGCGTCGCGTTAAACAACATTTCCGTGCTCATCTGCGAGATCGCCGGGTCGAGATTGAAATTGCTCCACTGGTAGGCGGCATCGACGTTCGGTGCGCCCACGGGGATGATCATCGTATCGGTCCACACGGAAGAGCCACTTTCCGGGACGAAGTATTCCATCCGCTCATCTTCCAGCGTTGCGGCGATCGCATCTACCGAGTAAGCCATCACCATATTCAGGTCACCGCCAAACAGGGCGTCTTCAAACCCGAAGGACATAAAGGAAGCGATCGCGGGCTTCAGCTCAATCAGACGGTCGAAGGCTTCTTCAATTTCTGCGGGATCAGTCGAATTGTAGGAATATCCCAGCGAGCGGAGGACAGCGCCCATGGTTTCGCGGACGTCATCTAGGAGGGTGATCCGCCGTGACAGGTCGCCCTGGTTTTCCCAAAGGTATTCCCAATCGGTTGGCGTACCGGAAACCGCCTCCTTGTTGTAAAGCAGACCGGTGGTGCCCCAGGCGTAGGGAATGCTGAAGGTATTGCCGGGGTCGTAGGCGGGGTCTTGCCACTTGTCGAAAATATTGTCGAGCCCCTCAATGCGGTCTTTATCGATGCTGGTGAGTAGGCCCAGTTCGATCATCTGCTGCACCATGTAGTCAGACGGGTAGATGACGCTGTAAGCGTCGCCACCACCGGCCTGCATTTTGGCCAGCATGGTTTCATTCGAGTCATAGACGTCCACAATGACGTCGATGCCAGTTTTTTCTTTAAAGGCTTCTACCAACGCGTCGTTGGTGTAGTCGGCCCAGGTGTAGACGTGCAGAACTCCCGCTTCTTCACCGCCACCGCCATCGGTGGGTGCCGCATCTGTCGCTTCGTCGGTGTCAGGCGCATCGGCAATATTTTGGCGACAGTTGGATAAGGTGACGCCCGCGATCGCGGCAGCTGACCCCTGTAAAAACCGGCGTCGGGTTGGGCCGAATTGACGAAACTGAGTGGAATAAAGCGATCGCTTCCGGGGCACGGCAGGAATCCTCCTTAGTAGAATCGTGACTGCAAATCAAAGCCTATAAAACAGTGACCAACCACATTGTTCGACGAAGCACAGTTCAACTGCGATCACCCGACTTTGGCTAAGCCGCCAAGGCCAAACAATCACTGGGCAACCAAGAAACATAAACCGGCGTTTCTGGCGTGAGTGACTGCTCCGAGCGATTTGGCTGCATCACCGTCAGGCGTTCGCCAGTTTGAAGCTGCACCACACAGTGCAGGTGCGTTCCAAGATACATAATATGTTTGACGTAGCCAGAATAGCAGTTTCCCTCGTTCAGCGGGGCTTCCTGACTCAAGCGAATATTTTCCGGGCGCACGCTCACGACGGCAGTTTTGAGATCGGGCAAGTTGGCCTCAGACCGGTTCACTAGCACCGTCGTACCTTCTGGCGTCAAAAGCCGCAAAATCTGACTGTCGGCAAACTCTACCTCGCCTTGCAGCAGGTTGGTTTCACCAATAAAGTCGGCCACAAATGGCGTTTGAGGATAGTCGTAAATTTCGCTGGGGGTGCCGATTTGCTCAATATCGCCATCCTTCATCACGGCAATCCGATTCGAGAGCGAGAGGGCTTCTTCTTGATCGTGGGTAACCATCACAAAGGTAATGCCCAACTGCTGATGCAGATTGGTCAACTCGACCTGCATCTGCTTGCGCAGTTTCAAATCCAGTGCCCCTAAGGGTTCATCGAGCAGCATCACGGCGGGGCGATTGACCAGCGCCCGCGCTAGGGCCACCCGTTGTTTTTGCCCGCCCGACAGCTGCTGCGGATAGCGATTGGCAAAGCTTTCCATTTTGACCAGCTGCAGTGCATCGGCGACGCGCTGTTCGCGTTGCGATCGCCCCATGCGCTTGACCCGCAGGCCAAAGGAAATATTATCTTTCACCGTCATGTGGTTAAACAGGGCATAGCTCTGAAACACGGTATTCACCGAGCGGCGATGGGCCGGTATGCGGCTCATGTCGCGCCCTTGAATTAGCACCATGCCGGCGCTGGGCTGCTCAAATCCAGCAATCAATCTGAGAGTGGTAGTTTTGCCACAGCCCGATGGCCCCAAAATACTAAAAAATTCGCCCTCGCGAATCTTGAGATCAATATTTTGTATGGCAGCTTCTCCACCAAAATATTTCGACACCTGCCGCAGCTCAACATCCAAAACTTGCTGAGTTTGCGGTAAAGCGATGGAAGGAGAAACTGTCTGTGACATGATTAAGGTAGTCCCCCGAATGGCAGCAGAATTGCCTAAGGACATCTCCACCAGAAGGATGCCCGACAGATACTTAGACAGCATCATTGCATACTGACTCGCGATCGCTACAATAAATCCACCGATTTTTTACGGTTTGATCGGATTCGCTGCAGTCTTTGTCGTCACAGCGCCTGTCGAGCCTCGCTGACCCGGATAGATCAATCGCAGCGGCAGGCATAGCTAATATCAATTCAATTAATAGAGCAGGGTCCGAGCAAGGCGATTGTAGGCCAAAAAAGCGCTTGAGCGATTGAAAGGATCTCAGCATGATGGCTCTGCGCTTAAACAACATCCCCTCAGCAGACAATTTTCTGTCACAGGTTGGCAGTGTCAAATGCCTGCGATCGCAGACATGATTTTGGCGCAACGCCTGATAGAACTTGCCAATTACCCAGCGTAGTGACAGGGAACGCGGCCATTGGTATCGTAATCTTCTGGATGATGTCCGCTCCCCCAGTCATGTACACATGGCAAGGACGCCTAATGGGGTAATAATCAGCCTGGCAAAAACTCACTTCGATTCAGTTGCCGATTCATCAGCATCAAGGTTTCAGGCGTTACAGCGATCGGACATTCGCCCGCTCAAAAGAGCTGGATGCGTTTAGCATCAGCGACCTCGTATCAGCCTCACTGGTCGCTCTCATCGCCTGCTCCGATGAATGATTTCAGCTCAGTGATGAGGCTGCTTGCAACCATAAATTAGTCATAAAATTCGGCCACAAATTCATGCTGACGTCTACCCAAGAGCTGTTAGAAAAAGCGCAAAAGTATTCCTACGCAGTGGGTGCTTTCAATTTATATAATCTCGAAGGCGCGAAAGCCGTCGTCAATGCGGCTGAAGCCGACAACAGCCCTGCCATCATCCAGATTTTGCCGCATATCCTCAAGTATGGGGGGCCGCCGTTAATTGCCCTCTTTTTAGAAGCTGCCGACTCGGCCAGCGTGCCGATGTCGGTGCACCTCGATCATTGTGAAGAACCCGCCATCATCAAGGCCGCCCTAGAGGCCGGGATTCAATCCGTTTTAGCGGATGGATCGAAGTTTTCCTATCAAGAAAACCTCAATTTCACGCGTGAAATGACTACTCTGTCCCACGCGAAGGGAGCAACGGTGGAAGCCGAAATCGGCAGAATTAGCGGTACCGAAGATGGCATGACGGTGGCCGAAAAAGAAGCCAAGATGACCGACCCCAATCAGGCCAAAGAGTTCGTTGCCGCATCGAAGGTCGATTTTCTCGCGGTCACCATTGGCAAAGTGCTTGGTCAGTATTACAGCGAACCCCGATTAGATTTCGCTCGCCTAGCCCAGGTTCGTCAACGACTCGCAATTCCCCTCGTCTTACACGGGGCTTCGGGCTTACCGGCGCTGATGAATCAGCGATCGATTGAATTGGGGGTCTGCAAATTTAATGTCAACACGGAAGTTCGACAAAAATACCTCCAATTTTGGCGAGAATACGGCAAAACGGACTCTAAACGCGACCTCTTAGATTGTCAAAAAGCTGCCACGTCTGCCATGCAAGAGATCATTGCTCAAAAGATCAGGTTATTCGGCAGTGCAGGCAAAGCTTAGAGTGAGAATCGGAATGCAGAAAGCCAAAATTCCGAACTCCCAATTCCGAACTCCAACGTCAAACTAGCGTGCAAGGCATTGTCAATCCCTGCTTGAGCAGCTTGCGATAGTCGCGATTAGACACCACATAGGCTCCAAATCGGGCTAGATGAGGATTCATCATTTGCGCATCAAAAAAGAGAAAGCGGCGCGATCGCAAATGCTCTACCAGCTTCACCATCGCCACCTTAGAGCCTTCGGGAATGCGATAAAACATCGACTCGCCGATAAACGCCCCGCCAATCGAGAGGCCCAAAATCCCGCCTGCTAGCTGATCACCCTGCCACGTTTCATAGCTGTGCGCCCACCCGGCCTGGTGCAGCTCCCAGTAAATCTCTTTCAAATCATCCGAAATCCACGTGGTGTCACGGTTCGCACAGCCATCGACGACGGCTAAAAAGTCGCGACTAATCGCTGTTTCAAACCGTTCCTGGTTGATAGCTCGGCGCAATGATTTCGGATAGCGAAAGCGATCGTCCAGGGGAATCAGCGTCCGCTGACGACTGGAATACCACCCTAAGCCCTGACCTTCGTCGTCAGACATGAGGAAATAGCCCTTGGCGTATCCCTCAATGATGGCGGTGATATCGTACTGCGATGGAATCAAGATTTTCTATACCAAGGCCATAGGTGACGGCAACATCAGGCGCTTTGCTCTCTATCAGCATAGGCCGCATACACCCCCTGCACGTTGTACCAATTGAGAAACACCCGCGCAATCTCGAGGGCCAGCTGCGGGCGACCCCGATCAATCAGCCACTGCAAAAGCGGGGCCAGCGTTCTTTCATTCAATCTGCCGCCCAGAGACAGCACGCCCCACAGCACACGGTGCAGCCAGGTCATCTGAATCATCATGCGCACGTCGCGCGTCGGATGCTTTTGGTAAAACAACACCCCCATGCGACCGCGCTGAATTTCTTGATCAATCAGGCGCGGCACCTGATCTAACGAAAAAGGCGGATGCCAGTGGTAGCCGACGGCGGCTGGCACTTTCACCAACGACAGCCCCAACTTCTTCAACCGCACGCCGAGTTCCAGATCTTCCCAACCGTAGAGTTGAAATTGGGTGTCAAAAAGACCGGCTGCTTCGAGCCAGTGCCGGGCGATCGCCACGTTGCCCGTGGCAAATAACGCCTGTGATTAGTCCGTCACCTTTTAGGGCTCTGTGGTGGGATCGTCAAAATTGCAGGTGTTGACCTCGCGCCCATAGGTAAAGACGCGATCGCTGCCCTTATCTCGATAGGCTTTTTGCAGCGCGGTGCCGTGGTGATGCAGAAAGTCGGGCAGCACTACCAAATCGCTGTCTATGAAGATAATGGTGTCGCCTTTGGCTTCTCTGACCCCAAAGTTGCGGGCGATCGCGGGGCCTTTGTGGTCTTGCTCAAACAGCCGCACATGGGGAAATTCTGCGGCGCTTTCCTCTAGCCAACGCACGGTGCCATCGGTGGAGCCGTCATCCACAATCACCACCTCGTAGCCCTCAACCGGGCTGTTCGCCGGAAGCGACTGCTGCTCTATCGCTCGCAGACACTTTTCCAAAATAGGTTGGCGGTTGTAGGTTGGGATGACAACGCTGAAAAACACAGCACACCTCAAAACGGCTCTCCAATCCTACTGTAGTTGTAGCCGCCTGCCCTAGACGAGAAAACCGGACACCTTGGCTTCGCACTACTTTGAATCAAGACTTATGCTGTGGTAATCAGACAAGATTTCACTCTCAAGTCAAGTCTCAAAGCAGATAGGACTTCGCCGATCCCAACGGCAGAACCTCACCTAGCCTGTCCTTATCAAGGAGAGGAACCAGAACCTAGATAAACTTCTCCATGATAAGGAGAGGTGCCGCAGGCGGTGCGGTCATTCCCAGTCAGCGTAGTCAATAGCGTTTGGCATACATGACTTGCGCCTGCTATCGATCGCTGCCCCTAAACCTCACTCGGTAGCGTGGGCATCTCTTCGCCCTGGTAGTCGCGCGTGGGCATCTCAAAGCCGCAGGATGTGCCGTCGGTGTAAACCACCTCATCTTCCCAGGGCAGGCGATAATTGCCGTCCACCATGTCTTTCATGTAGGTGTAGGGGCAGTCTTGAGCGCCACCCTTCACCGCCACATAGCCCCGGTGACCGAACTGGTAGATGTTGTTCTCCACGCCCCAGTATTTGCGAGCCTCGCGTACCAGATCGGGTCGTACCTCAGCGGTAATGATTTCATCGGGGCGGTGGCTGCCCATCACGAGCGGTTCGCCATCAAAGTTGACGATCATGCCCTCACCCATGGAATC
>ERZ1740072.691-NODE-691-length-13399-cov-48.415468_pt1 | contig 13399 bp, 11 predicted proteins | sample MGYA00581733_ERZ1740072 | MGnify/ENA primary metagenome ERZ1740072 (study PRJEB43018, sample SAMN04849741) | marine metagenome | isolation source: floating plastic debris | place: Pacific Ocean | collected 2008-08-30 | study: EMG produced TPA metagenomics...
ATATTGTCTTTGAGACTGGCAAGTACCACAGCTGACCTAATACCCTACCCTTTCGAGTTGATGAGTATTGATGAGCAAATATCCGTACTCCCGGGCCGATCCGTAGTAGGTACCCGTTCCAGCCCTACTTTCAACGTCAGCTTCCCTCCCATTTTCTGCAAGACTCTGGTTGACATCTCGAAATATCAACTTTTTAATTTTGACAACGAGATCAATAATATTACTGACAGAAACAGAAAAATTAACATGCAAGAAATCTTGAGATCTTAAATATTCAAAATAAATGTCGGAAAGCTCAATTTACCAGCACAACAGAAAGCAGATAGAAGCCGATTTTAATCACGTAACTGGAATTTTTTCCATGTCTTCAGGTGTGTTATACAAAATATAAAATCATTGACTCATCACAACTTGACCCAGACCAATGAGTGCAATATTCCAATCCTAATACAATATACAGCAAGTATATTTTAGGCTATTCTAATTTATCAATCTGGTCTGTATCAAATCCATGATTGTCAAAATCATAGGTGAAATAAAATCCCTTAACCCTTGACATGTAACGCCCTATAATATAGTAATTTTTTATCTAGCACATGATTTTCGGCAAAATCTAATGCTGCTTGTATCAACACAAATATCAAACCTCTCACGGCATGTGGTAGTCCTATATATATATCTATATGACCAGGCCTACTATTACATTGCATTACACGACAACAGGGTATAATGGGGCTTCATCATGTTTTTTCCACTCCAAAAAACAAAATATAATGCTCAAGGAAACCTCCCTCCCTCCCTCATACCCAGTTTTCACTGATTTTGATATAGACTATGGAATAAATCTCGAATGAACAGCACTGTTTAGCGCTATATCCCTCTTTTGGCAATTCTTGTTGTAAAGTGTAAGTTATGTTGGTATGTAAAGAGGCAGCAGACTGCAATCCCAAAATGGGTAATGGTAGCCTCCTTGAATTATCCTACAAAAGAGTTTTTGAAATAAATTGTTGGATGTGGATTAAATTGATTAATGGCACAAATATTTTATTAATTAAAATTAACCGTAATGATAGGCTGCAATGCAAAGGAATGTATTTTAATTTAAAATGTTCTTTTGGCAATATTCTGAAACAAGTGAAGTATGATGTTATTGGGTATTTTTCGTTGCTAAAATTATCAATGTAACTGAAACAATCCAATGACGAACTTTTAGTTTACTGGGTATCAGATCTTGGCTCTCTATCTGCAGGTGCAATCAAACTGATATATTGAGTGGTGTATTCAAATCACAAAAGCTTTCATTATGAAATCACAAGCTGGAGTAGGAAATTGATTGTTGTCCCAAGATAAGATCTGACAATTACAATCATTGTTGTTGGTTTGTTGACTTTTTCTATTTATAGCCTACAGGGGTCTTCGTCTTACCATACTATTTACGGGTTTAAAAAGTCTTTCCAGACGATAATCTAAGGTGGCTATTGATGGCTTGCATTAGTTCAAAGATCTGTTTTGGGGATTAAGGACAGGTTTGTGGAGCACCAGTCCATAGTTCTTTTGTTTAACACGATGAGTAAATAAATTGAGATTGCCTAAATATATTTTCTACAAGCAGTTTCAAACCCAAATGCCTGCCACTACGAGAAAGGCAGTTGGCACAGGCGGTACAGAGAAAGAAATTGGAAGGCGAACACAAGTGTACAGCTATAAAAACTATTCTATATACATAATTAGTTATTTATTATTCTATTCAACAAATTTATCATGGCAGCGAACCTCGGTTTGGCTTTCTGTGGGTTTGCTGATATTATGTTATTCAGCAATGCTGAATGTCGAGAAACGGACTACAATGATTATAATAACAACACTTATCTGCTACGGAACATGGAAATTAGTAAGGATATGTTCAAAGAGAGGCACTATCGCCAATCTAAACAGCTACTGCACGGGTAAGAATAAATATTTAATCTTTTGTTCGGAATACATTGGGAAAAAACGCGGTTCCGGGTAGGGGACCAGTTTTATTCATAGAAAACATTTTTGCCGATTATTTCTGGGCAGGCAGGCTCACCGCAAACATCCACAAATTATTATTATAATCACGGTCTAATTTATTGGTCGACAATATGCCGTTATGGGTAGGCCTACACACAAATAATAATTTAAAAAAAAATTATTCTTCTGATTAAAACTGGTCTGCTAACCGCACCCTTGAATTTCCCAAAGTTGTAAATATGATTATTTAACTACCAAAGTGGGGACTAAAAAGTTAAACATGTGTATTCAAAGTGAGATGATGTTTTTGACTACGCTTTTGTACATAGTTTGTTATGAATGAATTGGTTGGTCGTGCTTAGGATATGCGCATATTGTGTCATCAAGTCTATACTGTGTATGTTATAGCCAGTGTTTATTCAACAATTGGTCTCTCTCTCGCAAATGAGTCTTTTGCAAGTGTAAAATGGTCAGGTCCGGTAAGCGACCAATGGTGATCATTAATCATCTCCGCATTGGGTACTGGCAATTCAAAATCATAAAGATGCTGAGATTAAAAACAGGTCAACAAAGGTAGACAATGATCTGGTACAGCGTTGCATGTAAAAGTTTGTGAACATTTATACATTGGCTGCCTCTTCAACCATACCTAATTCATGTACCCATTGACTAGCTGTAATTTAGTTATGCTTCTGCATCCAAGATAGCCTTGCTGCAACTTATCAATAAATAAGTTGCTTTGTTGAAACAATGAAACCAGCTCGATATGTGGATTGAACCTTAATTATTATTATAATGACAAGCAAGTCTGAAATTCCAGCACCCACGTCATCAGTTGCAAAAAGCTACTCAAAATACTGGTATGGTACAGTTGGTAATACATCAAATGACGTGATGGGAATAATTTACAAAACTAAGAGGGAAATTTCCATCCATACAATATTTTTGATGAGAGGTGGCATTTTTGAGTTTCGTGAAACTTTGCTGTTGGTATTTCAATTACTCTGTTCATTTATGGTATACCAACAGATATCAAATCAGCACAAGAGTTGATCTTAGTTTGTGGCCTGTAGTCAATGAAGTTGATTGCTGTAGTCTACAGTTTATGATATACCGGTACCCAAGCTTGGTGATGTATAGCATAGATGTAGTACAGTACAGGCAGCTTACCATGTACAAGTGGCCACAAGTACCGATATATAGCCTATATTTATCAAGTTGCTTTTCAATAACTACCGATACCTCAATGTAAAGCTAATTGCGTCCAGCAAGTGATTTTAATGTGTTTTATTGTCCTTACCACTAGGAACGTCCCCAATGTTAAATGATATATTTTCAAACTCCTCAAACAATTTCCATGAAACTTCAAAAGATATTACTGCGACACATTCGCAACCAGTTTGTGAATTTTCAAAATATATTGGACAATAATGGGAGACATTACGGTTTATGTCCGAAAAATCTAATATTGTGGATACAGAATTTAATATTTAGGTATGTGATAAACAAGTTTCTGGTGCTAAAATTGGGCAAGCAATACTAAAGCATTATATCTGTGTCAGAAAAGGCAATACTAAACCATGAGGCAGGGAGGCATTTTATTTTAAATTTTACAATAATATAAGGTAAATACTCAGTCTTGGGTTGATTTTGGCGTGGCAGGGAGGTGATTTATAATTTATTTCAAAAATTCCAGATGAGGCATGAGGGGTTTTCATTTTATTGGCCTCAGATATTCAGATGATGGCGGTGACACAGATCTAATATAAAACTTTTGCTGGCCTTGTCTCTATTATATCTGCCAAAACGTTTACAGCTTGTATACTGCTCACTATATATTACTATTAAATTTAACCAGGGAGTTTACACTGATTTAACAGCCAGGAAATTGGACAAAAGCAATTATTCCCACGTGATTATCTGCATTTTACTCAAAAAAAAGGATAGGGCTTATAACTGATTGCTGCTCAGAAATCGGGCATTGGAAGCTCAGCGTGTGAAGGGCAAATTATTTAATGCATTATGTAAGGTAAAAGTGATTGAAGGGGGTGGGATGAGGGTCTGATGTCAGCACATTGAATATTACCTGTAGTGATGTAGTATAAATGGCTATACGATATAAAATTTTCTTTAAACATCTGCCATTTCAGATTGAATCGAAAATTCATACTGTCGTTGAAAACATACTGAAATTGGGTGGTATGAAGTTTCATGTGGCTATGCAATCCTGACAGACATCTATGACTTAATATAAGTTGTGCCATTTTTTCGGACCACCTGATATATTGGTAAATAAGTTGACTTGGTTGACTTTGATTTCACTTAATAATGAAGTTTTAAGTAGTTACATATGTGTGGTGCAGTGACTGACGGATAGTAAATAAACCGTTATATCGTATCGGTTTTGCAAAACTTTACTATACTAACTTTCTACAAATGGGAATTTATCTCATTGATTAGTGAGTGCATTCTAGTCAGAGTTGTCCTAGTATGTTGATTCTGATAGCAATCATGTTGAACAGTAGGCCTACAGGTGCTTTCCAGAGCTAGCGATCTGTTCTGGATGAAGCATCATTTGTGTGGCAATGAGTTAGAGAGGCAATCAATGTTACCCACCTATCTGAAATAAATGGATAGGAATCACCCATGAGCCGTTCACCATCCAATGGCAAATATTGTATTGAAGCAGTGCTGTTGTATTCATTATCTGAGTGGTCAATGAAGTTTCAGTCCAGGTCATAGACTTAATAATAATTTTATTAATAAGTCTATGGTTTATTATTATGAAGTCTACAGTCCAGGTACAGCTTAGCTTACCCATGCAAAATCTTCCTAAGCAGCAGGAACAATTACAATTCAGTAAATAATACGTTACTCAAAGCCATAGTGTCTATGGTCAATGCATAACGTAATGCTGCTAGAACATGGCTGCTGTTACTGAGCAACAGCTGGACTGACATGATGTAACAATATTGCTGGCCGATATCCATGATCACCAACTCTGCCTGTTTTACCACTAATCCATTTATTTCATGTCAGTGATGTTACCTATTGCAATGAATTGTAAACCATTGGATTGAATAATAGTTGCCACAAAAGCAACAGTTCAATCTTACCCATGACACAAACATTTAACCACATGTACATTGTGTGAATATTGTATACTGTAGGTACATTGTATATTGTAGGAAAAACTTTAAAAATAAAGCAGAAGGAATGAGAACCTATCATGAGCACTACAAGACCGCCAACTGGGAGAATCTCTCACCTATCGATCAGAAGAGGCACAGCCTTGTACGATGTCTGATGTGTGCCAGAGACCCTGAGTTTGCATTAAAAACAGTCAATAATAGATATGTTAATTATGTCAAAGCAAATAACATCCGTCCTCCCGAAAAAGAACCAGAAAGAATAGAATATATAATCCAACATCCAGTACCACAACCAATACCTCAACTCAATCCGATGACCACTGACGATATACCAAGCCACTTAAAACGCAAAATAATACAAGACTATAAATCAGAGGAGGCTAAAGTTTTCCGGGAAGGCGATTTTGATAGAGTTTATGCCACCAACATCTCTATGGCGCAGTATAGAGAGCAGCGCATGCTGCAAAGCTCGGAATACAGAGAAAATCCAGCAAAAGGACATGTTGGCAGTCTGGACCTTTATATTTTCGACGAAAATATTGTGCGACACAAGCTGCAACAGACTGCTGACGAAAACAAAGATATTGGTGATCGCCTCCACCGCAAGTGGGCAGAACTTGCCAGAGAGGCTGGACTTCGCAGGCGCAATCAGACAAATGAGAAGACAATCCCAAATGCAGGGCAGGTAGGCATTATGAAATTTGGTCTGGGCATCAATTTTCTCCGGCAAAAGTTTGATTGCATCTTATTCAGTAGACTATTTTGATGTTTGAAACTTTATTCAGGCTGCGATATACAGGTGTTTTGATATGTTATGCCATGTGAATTTGTAAAATCAAAGGAGACATTTATAATCTGCAAAGCTAACAGTAATGTTTCATGGTTATGTGAATTGTCTGTGTGAATACAACTGGCAAACTTGAATGGAAAATGAGTTGTAGTCCAAATACAAGTATTGTAAAATATCCATGGCAAATATCGTAATACAGCAAGAGCTGCAAACAGTTGTACCTAGTAGATAACATTCTGTAGGGCCCAACGGAAACCTATCACACTTACAACAGTAGATCATAACAGTTTATGCTGTATATCATGCATGGCAGCATAAGTAACAGCATAAAAAATCAATGACTTTCTTTGGGTCTGTTACAGATATTGCAGGAGTTTGCACTGCAAGAAGGTTACACGTTCACAAAAGGCACGATGGCTCGACGCAGTTTAAAGAGAGTAGAGAAGTATGATGTTTCTGTGTCTAAGAGCACCAAACCAGAAGATCTAAGTGAGTCCCAGTCACCGAATCCAATCAAATACACGTTCAAATCTTCTGTTGACAACCTATAAAAAATTTAAGAGTTTTATTTATTTCGGTTTAGCTCATTCATTCTAGTTGAGAATTCTGGCCAGCTTTGGGGGCATAATCACACTGTTTGGTTATCTCAATAACATATCCATATTCCATACTGTTTTACTTTTTATTGTTATTGGATAAAAATGGTAGCATGACGCTCGAGCTCAAATTTTTTCAGTTCTAACAGCCGGAGAAAAAAAGTTGTTGGTTGAGCATTTAAAATTAAGCCTTCATTATTGAAGATTGCAATCATTTCTAATTCAATCAAACATACAGTAATCATCAATAACGAGCTGGTTAAAGTTAATTTGTGCTAGGTAAGGGTTGTAGTTTTATTGGACTTTGCTAAATAGCCTACAATGGCACCAGGAACAGTGCTCAAATAACTACTTCCTTTTTGAGAGCCAACCCATATCAAAACCGCACATAAGTCAGGGCAAACATTGGCATTTTAGTGGCTGACAAACAAGAGAAGATTTTAAGTGGTGAGGTGGATGTAGGGCGCCCTATATGCCCTATTACCAGAGTCATATACAGAGAGCGCCCTTACCAGCAGACTGTGGATGGACGTGTCATCAGTCTCTCGGAGATCAGAAAACGCCATCTCACTCAGATGCAGAACATGGGACTCCTCCGTGATTCTAGAGCTCAGCAGCTGACAAAGCAGGAGTGCCATCAGATTCTGTCTTCTCTTAAGGGTTTGTATAGTTTATGCCTAAAGTAAATAAATCGAAATGACAACGAGATATCATTCTAGCTAAATAACCAACAACAGCAGTATTTAATATCCGTAACCCAAAACAACATGTCTCAATGCAGTTGGTGTGACCAAAAACACGTCCATCCACCGCAATTAGGGATTAAAAAATATAGGATCAATGTTAATGATGAACAAAAAAATCCTAACATATTTAATTTTAGGTTCACATAACTTATTGTGTACCTCCCATTCGATAGAAACAATGTTTTTCTCAAAAAACTAATTTTTCACAAAAGACACTTTTATACTCTATGAAATGTTCACCAAGATAACCTTGATTTGTTTGGGTCAAATTGGCTGATTGAAAAGCAGGATTGGAGTAATTTTATTATCCCTTCATTAGCAGGCTTAAAATTGTTGATTTACCCTTAGTGGCTACAATATCCCTGTAATGCAGTGATTTTAGAACATAATAATACTCATGTACAGCCTAAAATGGATTCGAGTTTTCTCTGTTTCAGTTCAATTTCAATTTGATTCAGTTTCAGTGCAATTTCTGAAAATCAAAGTGATAATCTATTCATGGCTGGAAAGAGCAGCTTAAATTTATCTTTTTCACTATCATTATAGGGCCATTAGCCTATGTAACACGAGAAATTTGAGTTACCCAAAAAAACTTTTGCTGATTCACAGCTTGCAATTATGTGGTACAAAAACTCTGGTCATCATCATAATATTATCATGTACAATCATAATGATCACAGCTCCTTGATCTGTCATCCCAAATAAGATGCACTGCACAGATGCTTTGAATCTTTGTGACGGTTTTTTACAGTTAGGTACTATGATAATGACACACTCGGGCAACTGCAAGAGCGCGTTGAGGACACTGAGACTACAAGAGGAATTGTCATGTGGCATGATCATAGTGACATCGTAAAAAAATGTCACTATGTCATAAACGTACAATTCCTCTATGATCCTGCCGTCTACCTGACTTCGCAGGAAGCAGGGTAAGCATTGTTCCTTAAGCCCCATAGCATGTTGGTAATATTTTCAGAGCAGTTATCAGAGACTGGAGGATAAACTGAGTAGCTGAATATAGATATTCCTAATCTCATAGCACATAATAAACAAAACCATGTACAGTTGCGCAAAATTAGTTTGGTTGGCGTTTGACAGCATTTACATTTATACTTTACGATATTCTTACAATTCATATTCATTGTATACAGTAGAATTTGGGAGTTATCCAGGTAATAATAATAATAAGTTGATAGGCTTGGCAACAAATCATCTCAGTGTATCCCTTATACACTGAGAGCACAGGTGTAAAGAGCTGTGCTGAGAGCCTGCCACACTTCAAAATACATGCACATCACAGACAATCATAAGTTATAAATCCGCTGGAAACCTAGCTCTAAAATAATGATCCTGCTAGGCCATTGCATTAAACTAGGCCTACTTGACAACAGAGACAGAGGCATGATGGAATTTAAGCAAAAATAGTTTTGCTTTTTTTGGATGCACCGCAAATGCAAACTGCAGTCTCAAGTCCAAAACACTTGGTGCACCTGTATGTTGAACTAATGTCAACTATTATTGCAAACATGTGTTTACAGGGTAGATGTTCAGAGCATAGTGGAGTCACCCAAACTCCACATGATAGGGCGCTCCAGATCCACTGAAACAGACCAGCTACTCTATGTTCCTGAGAGATTGGAGGAGCTGGAGACCCTAAAGACTCCGATACACTTCAATGGCAGAGTGTACAAAGACTACCTAAAATTCTTCACAGGTAAGTCCTGCACAAGCGAATGGAATTTAAATAATTAAGCATTTTTATGATTGAAATAAGTTTTAAGTCATTAATGTTCAGAATCATTTTATTTATTATCAATACTTAAGTCTAACCTGCATGTAAACCTGCTTAATTCAGGAATAACTTTGAGCTGCCAGGCTGGCCAGAATTATTTTGGTCTAATCTAACACTGCATTAAATTCAAAATCACATGAATATACTGACAGCCAAGCATTGTAAACGCAGACAGTGATATTCCAATTTGAGGCCAATTTTCAATTCTCTCACAACAACCTAAAATTTAATAGACTCAGGCCATAGACATGCTACATGATTTTTGATTGCCTATGATAAATCACATACTCTACAGGGAGAAAATTTTCATTGTAGTTTAAATTTCGCTATTACGCTAATGGCAAATTGGCTAAATTTTAATTCTGGTTTTTATTTCATCTTCAGAAATCTCGCAATGATAGCTTTTATAATTTGAATTCAAAGGTCAAAAATCACATAATTAATCCCATGGAATTGAACAGTCTGAGCCAGGGCGCTATATTAAATTCCGTGTAGATTATCATCCTGTAGGGTACTTGAGGATGAATACATTTATGCTTGATTAAAATTGATATGCTAAATGAAAAACTTTCCATTAGTGCAATCGTGCCACAATTATTTACGTAAGACACCATACTTCCAATGATGCCGGCACAACAACCGTCAAAGTAGCTACAAAAATTACACTGGTTAATACGGTATTAGAATTTCCGAGAAACATCATAATCAACAGTATGATTTTTGTAGGAGACTTACCTGCTAGAGAATTTGAAGGTGGAAATATGGGACCGGCTGCCTATTACTCCTGCAATTGTGGAGTATGCACATCTTCATACATAAACCCCGATACAGCTCTCGAAACAGCAGTGTTTCACAGCATAGCCGATCGACGTGCACACTTTGGGCCAAAACATCCAGGGTATTGCTACGAAGCAAATACAATGACGGTGAGTTAATCTTGCTACCAATGCGGGACATCAATCCTGTTTCTCCATAACCAAGGCACTTTACTAGTGTTGATATTCAATATTCAATTTGTGCGCAGCTATAGTAATGTGACTGGAATAAGGCAATTTAGTGAAACTTTTGATGCTCGTGGGTTTAGAGCTTACTGTTCTCCTATACCATTTTGACATTCACAAGTCAGTTGAACATTTTCATAATATAGTGCCGGCAAGTCAACTGAAAACTGATTTCAACCGTGCATTAAAAACTCACGAAAATGGTGTAAATATTACAGACAGACCAACTGAGAGAGACGTTGAAAGCTCGTGGACTGAGAGATGTATCTGGTTGTAAAGCAGAATTAGCAAAAAAGCTTCGCAAAGAGATGAAAGGTTAGTTTAGACTGAATACAAATTAACTTCAAATGATCAGTCTAGTTCTGGTCTGAGGCTATTTAACGCCAATACCTAATTATACAGGATGAAAATATACAACGGAGTTAAATTTAGCAAACCTTTGTTTTTTTGTATTTCAATTATATAACTCATTATTGGAAGATTGCTTTGTCTAAGACGAATTAAACTTTGCAAATTGTTTATTAGCAAAATAACTAAATTTAAATTCCAATGAAAATTTCTTTCTTGAGAGGCTCATGCTAGGCACTATAGACAAAGTAGCCAATTGCGTGATGTGTTGACTGTACATAACACATCACCAACCATATCTAGATTAAAGTTCCACAAAAATCGAGCCAACTCATTTAAATTTTTTTAAGTTGATTTGAGGGGGAGTAATATATAGACTCGCAATTGTATTTCTATTTCCACAGGGGTAAAAAGACTTCCAGCTCTACTCACAACAGGATTAAGTTTGACTGATATTGGGATTCCTCGTTACGAGATAGCCAACTGCGAGCCGCTGCATGATCTTAAAAATGTCATATATCACCTACTGACTGAGTTACCGCACCATCTCCAGGATGTTCAACCTCGGCTGAGGGAGAAGATCATATCATTCTGTGAGGGTGTCACAAGTATGTACATTTTTTGAGCTCCCATCAAGTGCTACAATGTAAAAAGTTTAGGGAAGTCAACAACGAAACATGCTTCCCAACTCGGCTGTAACGGAAAACATAGCCAGCTCACCTGGAATGAATCATAATGAAATAATAATAATGATATTGTAAAAATGATTTTGTATTAATCAAATCTAATTGAACAGCCATATTGTGCGGATTTCAACTTTACACAAAACTGCGCTAAACGAACTTGAATAGACTTTCCAACAAACTCAATTCGAAGTAACCTGTTACCTGTATTCAACTCACTATATCATTGACCTTGACTTCAAATACTCAAATGTGATATGTTGTTGTCTGTCCACCATCAACCTGAATCCAGCCAGATTTCCTCTCACATGCAGCGTAACAACTATTCAGATCTGAGAGGAAGATTTGTCTAAATGTTCAAACAGAAAATTGGGTTAAGACAAGCTGCGCCATCCATAAAATTAATTACTCTAATCAGTGAATAGGTGTCAATAACCTCGTCTTACTATGAAAGGAAACTGAACATGTACTGACAGTATCACTGAATTTTTGTTTAGCCGAAGAGCTACACATGTCTGGTGTGATGGCAAGACTACACCTGATAAATCTCACTCGGCTCTTACAGGACTATAGGAGCTTGGCAGCAGACCAGTAGGTGGACCTATGACACTCATTCTATGAAAGACGTCAAGTTTTAATCATGCCTGTTATTACTCCTTGGTTTTTATTTCGAATGAAATTTGGATCTAAAATTTTGCAGGGGCTAGCAGGCATGTGATTGAGTGGTAAAAATTTAGTCACAATGCCAAGTTCAAAAAGTCACACTTTTCGTTTTGTCGGTTATTTTTGCGGATATTTGACAGTCCTGGTATGCATCTCACTCACGAAAGTTGTAAATTTGGCCATTGAAGAACTAGTGAAATGATTTGACCATGAAATATTTAACTAAAAATTTCTAATTCAATGTTATCTTATCATATACAGGGGAAAAAGTTGACCCACAACTGGTCTTGAACCACCAACCTTCAGATCCCACTACTCTTAAGACATTAGCCTTAGCCATAGCCCTACAGTGGCTTGGATGGCAACATGCAAAAATGCTGACAACTGAATTTACAGAAAAATCACATTTACTCACAGTCGCATCTGATTTGCTAATGAGGTCGTAAAATACATCATAGTCGTATGAATCACATGCCTGGCTAGGTACCTCGGTATTAGTTTCTTAGTTGACAACAGGGTGGGGGATAGGGTCCACAGTTAATCACGCTGAAGGGTCAGTCCTCATAATAAGGATTTCAATTCACATGCAATTGTTGGTCTTCAAAAAGGCTAATCTTTAGGCTTTGTAAAGAATGGATATCAGCGGTGATTACTAAGGGGTGGGGAGAGGCAAGGGGCCATAGCCCCGTCACTTTTTACATAGCGCTATTTTAAAAAACACCATCAAATTATTCTTTACCAAACATGGCTTGGAGATGTCCAAGCAAATATCTGAGTTAACAGCACAGTGTATCTAGTCTGTGATCTATGGTGTCCAACATCTAGGCCAGTGTCCTGTTAAAATGCATTCAATGACCCTAAAAGCTTTGACGATTCAAAACGATTAACTCCACTTTCATAACTTCTTCAAGTTTCAAATTGAAGGCTAAAAATTTCAGCTAATATGTTACATGCACCCGTGATGTGATGGGTAGCAATAAACCTGAGATATCCATTTTAAGTGTTTTAGCCTCTCGCTAACTGCTGGCAACTTATTCCTCTTCTTTCTTTGTTGGCATAACTCCCAAAACCTAAAGCTAGAGTTCTCAGTTATCAATGAGTAACATAATTATGAGTTGCTGTTGATTTTATTATCTGATATAGGGTGAAGCAGAGGTTTTGATTGGGTTTGTTGGTAAGGCCAGCAAAAATCATATATTAGATCTGTGTCACCTCCCTCATCTGACTATCTGAGGCAATGAAATAAAAACCCCTCATGCCTCATAAGGAATTTTGGAAATAAATTATATATCACCTTCCTGGCCTCACATAAATTTCACTAAATAAACTGAAAAAAAACCTTTGCCTCATCACCAAGACTGAGTATGTACCCTAATTCATCATAAAAGTTGATGGATACCCCCATGGTACCCCAGCCGACTCTTGACATCTATGCACTTCCAAGTGTTTCTTTGACTTGACAGTGTAAAATGTATACATACATATCATGTGATTGGTACCAGAATTGGAAGTTTGAGCCAGTGTAAATCTCAAATATCTTATTTGAAAATTTTGGTGATGAATCATTTCAGGACAGGAATAAAGATCTATAAGATGCTGTTCTCTCTATGTGAGATCCAAAGACTTGCATACCAAC
>ERZ1740072.692-NODE-692-length-13395-cov-4.881784_pt1 | contig 13395 bp, 16 predicted proteins | sample MGYA00581733_ERZ1740072 | MGnify/ENA primary metagenome ERZ1740072 (study PRJEB43018, sample SAMN04849741) | marine metagenome | isolation source: floating plastic debris | place: Pacific Ocean | collected 2008-08-30 | study: EMG produced TPA metagenomics assembly...
CGAGACAGCAGTTGGGATAACAGATTCATAAGGGGAAGGCGATCAGCAAAACAATCTTGGGTTGGCTGAGACGTTTGGTGAGCGATCGCGGGCACAATCTACAGCGCTCGCGGAATAAACGTCCAGATAAGATGAAGTGTAGCCTGCACTACCCGTTAAAGACAGCTAGTCAGGATCTCGCCGACCGTTTTGCAAAAAAGACTAGACGCTTATCAACATCCTGTTCTACTATTGAAAACTGTGCGCTTTTTCAAAAATCATGAACGCTGAACAAGCAATTCGTTCGCTAGAAGCGGACTATATCAAGACTGATCTGCCTGACATCTATGTGGGTGATACCATCCGCGTCGGTGTCCGTATTCAGGAAGGGGGCAAAGAGCGGACTCAGCCCTACGAGGGCACCGTGATTGCCATGCGCCACGGCGGTATCAACAAATCCATCACCGTCCGTCGAGTCTTTCAAGGCGTGGGGGTTGAGCGGGTATTTTTGGTGCATGCGCCTTTAGTGGCCGACATCAAAGTGCTGCGCCGGGGTAAGGCTCGTCGAGCCAAGCTCTACTATCTGCGCGATCGGGTGGGTAAAGCCACTCGCCTCAAGCAGCGCTTTGACCGCTCGCTCTAGAGTTGTCGGGGTTTCATCCGTGATAGCATGAAACCCCTGCTGGGTTACCATATGCGCTCTTAGTTCAGTTGGTAGAACGCAGGTCTCCAAAACCTGATGTCCGGGGTTCGAGTCCTCGAGGGCGCGCTGGGTGAATGACACCGCCAACCCAAAGGTTTTTAAGTAGAATCTTTGGGTTTGGTGATGTTTCGGCGGTTATTGTCAAATCTTATGTGTTAAGCATTAATCGCTGTTGTTCTAAATGTTATAGGGCGATCGCGTGGCTAAAAAAGAAGCAGAAGTTAAAGAAAAGAGCCGTGAGGCAGCGGCCAGTTCGTCTGCCTCTGGTGCAAACGCGGTAGCTTTTCTGAAGGGAACGAAAGAAGAGTTGGCGAAGGTGGTGTGGCCCTCTCGCCAGCAGCTGATTAGCGAATCAGCCGCAGTCATTTTGATGGTTAGTCTTTCGGCAACGCTGATCTACTTTATGGATCAGCTCTTTGGCTGGGCCTCTAGGCAGGTGTTCTAAATGGTTGCGGAAACAGAATTTCAACCCGATGACGGCTTAGAACAGGCTGAAGAGGCGAGTGATAAGCCGAAGAAAGGATCTGCTCGGTGGTATGCCGTTCAGGTGGCTTCTGGTTGCGAAAAAAAGGTCAAGGCAAGTTTAGAGCAGCGCTTGAAGACTTTGGAAGTGGCTGACCGAGTTTTGCAGATTGAAATTCCTCAGTCGCCAGTCAAAAAAGTTCGTAAAGATGGATCTCACCAAAATGTGGATGAGAAAGTCTTTCCTGGCTATGTCCTGATTCGGATGGTGATGGATGACGAAGCTTGGCAGGTCATCAAAAATACACCTCACATCATCAACTTTGTTGGCGCTGAGCAGCGGCGAGCCTATGGCCGTGGGCGGGGTCACGTTAAACCCATGCCTCTCAGCCGCTCGGAAGTTGAGCGCATTTTCAAGCAAACCCAAGAGCAGCAGCCGGTTGTCAAAGTCGATATGGAGGCAGGCGATCGCATTTCGGTGCTGTCTGGGCCCTTCAAAGACTTTGAAGGCGAGGTGATTGAGGTAAGCCCTGAGCGTAGTAAGCTAAAGGCTTTGCTCTCTATCTTCGGGCGCGATACCCCGGTCGAATTAGAGTTTAATCAGGTACAGAAAGAGAGTTAATCGATGGCAAAGAAGGTTGTTGCACTGATTAAGTTAGCGATCCCGGCGGGGAAAGCTAACCCTGCGCCCCCCATTGGTCCCGCACTGGGCCAGCATGGCGTAAATATTATGGCGTTCTGCAAAGAATACAATGCCAAAACCTCTGACAAAGTGGGTTTGGTCGTACCAGTAGAAATTTCGGTTTTTGAAGACCGTAGTTTTACCTTTATTCTCAAAACGCCGCCAGCTTCTGTGCTGATCAAAAAAGCGATCGGCATTGAGAAAGGGTCTGGTCAACCCAACAAAGAAAAAGTCGGCAGCATTACCCGTAGTCAAATTAAAGAGATTGCGGAAACCAAGATGCCTGACCTCAACGCCAACGACATTGAAGCCGCCATGCGAATTGTCGAAGGCACCGCCCGTAATATGGGCGTCACCGTCGCCGACTAGTCGCGTCGTTGACCGTTCGTTTGTTCATCATCATGGGGAAGAAGCGTTGCTTCGTTCGCACCCCAAGGAGTTACAGCTATGGTAAAGAAAGTTTCTAAGCGGCTACGAGCTGCTCAAGAGAAGGTCGAAGATCGAGCCTACGAGCCTTTAGAAGCGCTCACTCTGTTAAAGGAAACTGCGACGGCAAAGTTTCCCGAGTCGGCTGAAGCCCACATTCGGCTGGGAATTGACCCCAAATATACCGATCAGCAGTTGCGGACTACGGTGATCTTGCCCAAGGGCACAGGTCAAACGGTTCGAGTGGCAGTGATTGCTCGCGGCGAAAAGGTGGCAGAAGCCACGAATGCGGGAGCTGACCTCTCCGGCTCGGAAGAGCTGATCGAAGATATTCAAAAGGGGATGATGGATTTTGACGTCCTCATTGCCACTCCTGATATGATGCCGAAAATCGCCAAGCTGGGTCGCACCTTAGGCCCTCGGGGCCTGATGCCCTCACCGAAGGGGGGCACTGTGACGACTGACTTGGCTAGAGCTATTGAGGAATTCAAAGCAGGCAAGTTAGAGTTCCGGGCTGACAAGAGTGGCATCGTTCACGTGCAGTTCGGCAAAGCCACGTTCGACCCCCAAGATTTGTTGCTTAACCTCAAGGCCTTACAGGAATGCGTTGATCGCAACAAGCCCTCTGGGGCAAAAGGTCGGTACTGGCGAACGATGTATATCTCTGCTACAATGGGGCCTTCCATTGAGTTGGATATCAGTGCTCTGCGGGATTATAGCCTGTCAGAGGCTGCTTAAGTTTTTTGTTGTTGTCAAAGGGAAAACGCTTCCGGATAACCATTCAATTCCCTAATTGAATATGTAACCGAAGACCGTAGGCCGATTGATAAGCCCTACCGAGGTTCAGAGCATTTTTGGCAACGCTTCCCGTCATCAGCGGGTTAGGCTGATGTCAGTTTCTGAAGCCTCGGCCCTGCCGGGGCTTTTTTGATCGCCCGTCTCACAACGCATCAAGCTGATTGTCGAGTGGATCTCAACCCCAAAGGAGGTGAGACCGATATGGGTAGAACATTAGAAGACAAGAAGGAGATTGTTGCCGAGCTGCAAGGCCTCTTGAGGCAATCACAGCTAGCCATTGTGATTGATTACAAAGGACTATCAGTGGCAGAAATCTCTGATCTGCGCAATCGTCTGCGAGAAAAGGGCGCTATCTGCAAAGTGACTAAAAACACTTTGATGCGGATTGCGGTTGAAGAAGACGATAACTGGAAACCGATGACGCAGTTCCTGAAGGACTCGTCTGCCTTCCTACTGGTTGAAGAAGACTTGGGTGGAGCCATTAAGGCCTATCAAAGCTTCCAGAAAGACACCAAGAAAACGACCGTTCGCGGCGGCGTGATGGAAGGGCGAGCCCTGACCAGTGATGACCTCGAAGCCATTACTAAGCTGCCGACGCGCGAAGAATTGATTGCTCGCATTGCTGGCGCAATCAACGCGGTGCCGACCAAGCTGGCGGTGGGTACCAAGGCAGTGCCGACCAAGTTGGCGGTGGGTGTCAAAGAGGTTCCGGCTTCTCTGGTGCGGGCGGTCAAAGCCGTCTCCGAAAAAGAGCAAGATGCCGCCTACCCTTGCCTGCTTTGTTTTTGTCTGAAACGTTTTGTGATTCTTACTTAGGAGAGACCTCATGTCTGAAAAAACTGATCAAATTCTCGAACAGCTTAAGTCCATCTCTTTGCTCGAAGCTTCTGAACTGGTTAAGCAGATTGAAGAAGCGTTTGGTGTCGATGCGTCTGCCTCTAGTGGCGGTGGCATGATGATGATGCCTGGTATGATGGGCGGCGCTCCTGCGGCTGAAGCTGAGCCCGAAGAAGAAAAGACCGAATTTGACGTCGTGTTGGAAGAAGTTCCGGCTGACAAGAAGATCGCCATTCTCAAGGTGGTTCGCGGCTTAACTGGCCTGGGTCTCAAGGAAGCGAAGGAGATTGTCGAATCGGCTCCTAAAGCCATTAAAGAAGGTGTCGCCAAAGGGGATGCTGACGATGCGAAGAAGCAACTCGAAGATGCCGGTGCTAAGGTGGCGCTGAAGTAAGCGCTTTCAATATCCGCTGCTAGCCCCGACAGCTATATTCTGGCTGTCGGGGCTTTTTGTGACGTCGATTCTGCCTGGCAAATCACTGCTCACATGTGGCTCTAGAAGGGAGCGGGCACTAGCTTCAGTAGAGGAACGACCACTCACTTTTGGCAGATCCGGTCACGCATGAGTACTGTTCATCAAAGGCGGGATCATCCCTTGGTAGGATACGGAAGACCCTTTGGTATGTGAGCACAAAATGTCTGAGTCTATCCAAAGTACGACCGGAGCCGACGCCGTTGACGAGGCGATCGCCCAAGGCCTCGATCTCGACGGGAGTCCGATTCCGGTCAATAAGTTGGACTTGTATAAAACAGTGATGGCCAAAGAAGAAGGCCGTCAACGCAGTGGCGTACAAAACACTATGCGATCGCGGATTGTCCGCATTGGTGCCAAGCACTTCGCCCAAAACGACCTTAATCAAATGCTGCTGGATGCTGAGTTTGTTCCGCTCAAAGAGAAAGAGATTGCCTTCTACTATGGCAGTAAGTAAGCAGTAAGGGGACTCCAATCCAGACGGTGCGGTATACAGAGAATACGCTTAGCGCTTGCCAGTTTTACCGTTAGGCATTTACGCCAAAATAGCCTCTCGATCGCAGGGGGTAGTTTCTGCCAACCCCTTTTAGCAAGCAAGTTTATGCCGGGACATGATTTAAGCACAAAGCCCTCACGAGACTTCACTGCCTCCCGGTTGCTTGAGCTGGCTGATTAAGTCAGCTCTTCTAGTATTCAATTCGCGCTCGACCATTAACATGGAACGCTGAAGTTCACGGAAATGAGGGCCTGTGGGTTCTGTTTCGAGGAGACGATTCAGCGCCATGAGGTGAGCTGTGGATAAGGTCAGCTCTGCAGGCACTTTCACATCGGGAATGATCCCGGTCTGCGCCCAGTTATCTTGAGTCACTGGATTAATCGATTGTCCCGTGGGCACAAACATCCAAAAATGCTCCTGCAAGCGATAGCCCTGACCAGGGTTAGCCCCACCGGCAGTGTGTTCACCCACGATGATGGCTCGCTTCAACACCTGCAGGTTATAGGCAAACTCTTCAGCGGCGGAGAAGGTCTCTTGGCTGGTAAGCAGGTAGACCGGTTTTTGCAGATAGCGCGGCGCATTGAGGTAAGGGACTGTCCACCATTGACGGGTGCTATCGTTAGGACGCCAATATAAATCATTGAGGTGAGTGGGCGGATACGCAGGCAGCAAGTAACTGCAGAGCAGTGCCACCATCGCGGGAGAGCCACCTCGATTATGGCGAACATCAATGATGAGAGCCTGGGTATGCGCGACGAAGATCATCGCCGCAGCGATCGCCTCACCAGCGAAGTCGGGGGGCTCAAACCCATAAAGCTCTAAATAGCCGACATTGCCTCGCAGGCGCTCAACTCGATTGATGTCAAAATTGCGCAGACCGCTTTGATATTTTTCCGCCGCGAGTGCCTCAGGCGTGGGTGCAGCTTCTGGCTTAAGATCGGGCAGCGGTTGAGCACTGAAGTGAACTTTAAGCTGGCGATCGCCCGATAGCTCCTGCAGCTGTAGCGTCAGCACGTTAGCGAGCTGCTCGCCGCCGGTGATATCTGCGTAGCCTTGGTCAGCTCGGCGCTGCTGAATGTCGGCTTGCAGCTGCTCAGCAACTTCCGGAAAAACGTACTGATTTAAAGTGGCCACAACCGCATCTAACACTGCTGAGCGCTGAGTTTCCTCTAATACGAAATCGGTTGCGTCGGAATAGTTTGAGGTCATCGATCAGGCTGTTGACGAGGTGAACTGGTGGCCACGATGAAACGTCGGATCGTGAAGCAGATATGGTGAAATCCCAGGCCGTCTACTGGGTGCGAATGCGGGCAGTAGGCGGTGTATTGACCGTGCCCAATCGGGACTTGAGCTGTTGGGCTCGCAGCAGCTCGGGATAGCTCATGCCGCCGCGCCCTTCAATGAGGGGGACAGTTTCGATCGCCTCTAGCAGATGCCGCACTGCATCGCGCTCCGAGTAGCCCCGGCGCTGTGCCACTCGAATAGCCGTATCATCAGCATCCAGCTTCGCCTGATTACCCGTATTAGAGCGCCAAACCTGGCTGGCCGCGATCGCGGTCAAGCCCCCCGCCGCGACAATCCCGACGGCATCCGTTTGAAACAGCTCAAAAATTGTGCCCAGCAACCCCACTGCCGCCACGCCCTGATAGAGTTCAGGTTTGACAAGCTTGACTGACATGAGCCAGCAGACCTGGTGCAGAAAGAGTAAATCTCGCTGGGAAACCGTCAGCTCCTGCCACAGGCCCCAGTTGATAGTGATGACATGGCTGCGCTGCCAAGGTCGTGGGAACGGGGTTTCGACGACGGTCGATTGCCGATCTTCGATCGCAATCCGAGTTTTCATTCGCCCAGATGCGGGCATTAAATCTTTTAGGCGGGTAATTTCAGCGTTGGTATTGACCACAGACAAAACCTCAAACCCTGTCTCTACAGATTACTGAGCAAAGACTGTGAAGAAAATAATCTTAGCGCAAGGTGGTTACAGAATTGTGAGGGTGTCGGATAGCGTCGAGAGCACCTGGGGTACCTGAGGCGCGGCTGATTCTAAAGCTGCGATAGTCAGCAAATAAACGGTAGCCCCTTGCTGCTTGGCTAAAACGGTTCCACTGACGGGCTGAGGGGGAGCGTTACCCTGGCTCAACCGACCTGACCAGGGAATTTGTAACCCGCCCTCAGGAACCGGAATAAAGCTTTGAGTTTGCAACCCTTCACCGTTGCCGAGGGTCTGTTGAGCGAGAGCGACCAGACCAATATCAGAGACCGGGCCATCGCTGGTAAGGGGGATACGGACAACGCCGTAAGCGAGGCTGCCGTCAGCGGTTTGAAAGAGGGGTGACCCTGATACGGAACTAACCGTCACCCCATCCAGAATGCCAATTTGAAAGTTGCCTTGGGGATCTTCATAAACCCCACTGATCGAGGCCGCAGCAGACTCTAAGACGGGCAATTCCTCCGTGGTCGCTTGAGCCAACGGTAGAGGCTCTGAGGAGATCGCCACACTATTGGCCTGCCAGCTCTGCCCTATCCATAAAGAGAGGGTTAAGGCAATCGCGGCCAGGCCCATCCATCCCATCGACCGTCGATTCATCGTTCTCAGGCTCCTCTACGCAGCCAGGGTTACGGCACTAGCTTACCGAGGATTGCGATGATCGGCTAATGATGCAGCAATTATTGATGACAGAACGACTCAACACACCGCACAAACATTTCTACCCCGGTGGAGAGGACCGCTTCGTCGAAATCAAAGCGGGGATGATGGTGAGGATAGGCCAGGCCTTTGGTCTGATTCGCTGACCCTAAAAAGAAATAACATCCTGGCACTGCCTTGAGAAAGAAAGACATATCTTCTCCCCCCATGGTTTGGCAGTCGGGCACGACACCAGCTGGGGTTTCAACGACCGATAAGGCCATTGAGCGGACTAGCCCAGTAATCTCAGAATCGTTAACGACTGGAGGATACAGCGGATTGTAGTCAAGTTCGTAGGTAGCACCATGGGCCTGGCAAACGCCACTGATAATCTGATTGAGTCGAGCTTCAAAAAATCCCTCATAGGCGGCGTCAAAATATCGCACCGTACCGCTCAGTCGTGCCTGATCGGCAATTACATTGACGGCTGAGCCCGCATGGAGTTCGCCCAAGGTGACGACGGCTGACTTGAGCGGATCAACATTGCGCGCCACGATGGTTTGAATCGCATTAACCACCTGGGCTGCTACCACAATCGAATCTACCGTCTGATGCGGAATCGCCCCGTGTCCGCCGCGCCCTTTGAGGGTGCAGTGAAAAAATTCGGTGGCGGCCATAAATGGCCCGCTTTTAACTCCCACTGTTCCTACCGGCAGATTGTTCCAGAGATGCAGGCCAATGATGGCATCCACGTTAGGCTTTTCTAAAGCCCCTGCCTCAATCATCGGCTTCGCGCCGCCCGGCCCTTCTTCTGCTGGTTGAAAAATGATTTTCACCGTGCCGCTAAAGCTATCGCGATGCTGAGCCAGGTAATAGGCTGTGCCGAGGGCGATCGCGACATGGCCGTCATGACCACAGGCATGCATTACCCCAGCTTGCTGTGAACGATAGTCAACCTCATTTAGCTCGTGAATTGGTAGGGCATCCATGTCAGCGCGGATGGCGAGTACTGGGCCCGGGCGATGTCCCGGAATGACCGCAACAATGCCGGTTTTAGCCACACCCCGCCGATATTTGATCCCCCACTCAGACAATTTCTGGCTGATGAAATTAGCCGTCTGGGTTTCGTTGAAGGCCAGTTCGGGGCGCTGGTGAATTTGCCGACGCCAGAGAGTGACCTGCGGCTGCAGCTGCCGAATCGACAGTCGAACGCCACTAAGGGTAGGTGTAGAGGTCGGAAAAACCGTTGAAATCATGATGGTGTAGACTGCTTGCTGAAATGAAAGTGAGCTGGATGAAGCTAAAGACGCTGAGATCACAGCGATGTTGAGCGGTTCTGCCTTGACTGCGCCGCCCAGAGGGAGACATAAACGATCACAATGGATTTTGTATTCCCTGAGGTGGCCAAAATTGCAACGTTTTCCGATTAGAATCAGCGGCAGCAGATTAATTAACTGATCCTAACTTGCCTTGTGGGAGTTGGGCAGATAACGCCTATGAGTTGCTAAGTTCCAGCCTACCGTTGATCTTTTACGGGTATCAATCACTGGAAAAAATCCAGCTTTTGCTATTTGAAATCACCTCGCCCAGTTATTGGGATACTCATAATCAGACTCCAATCATTATGAAAGACTGCTAATGACATAGATGTGATCCCAGTCTCTTTGTTAAGTCAATTTTTCATGAAGCAACTCCGTAGAATCACGTACAAAAAATCGGTCTTCATCTCAGCTTCATACAATACTCATAGGAAAATTCAACAGATCCGGAAAAATCCATCCCTTCAGTTGGCCAAATGCTGGGGGGTTCATCAACTGCTTGGATGAAATTGAGACACTGCTGAGGGTTGGGCAACAATGTGAAGCCTTCTTTAACTTTGCAGATTTTTCATGGAAAAAGTTTAGAAAAATCGCCAGAATTTTCTCGACCAAAATCTATCGTCAATCGGCTTTATGGCAGTGCTGGATTCTATTTGGAGTCTCGGCCAACCTGTAGAAAATTTGCGTTTTGCTCAGATGTTGTCGCGTCATGATGATGAGATTCGGTTGGCAGAAAATAGGAGCGCGTCTTAACTTGGTGGTGGGGAAAACCAAGCGAGTGACTGTTAGTCCAGCTATTCCGATGGATGTGGCCCGGTTCCATGCCTTAAACGGGAGAGCCCCAATAGGAGCGCTGGCAACCCCGGCTTTGTCGAGTAGCAAGGTCACGGACATACACCGCATCGGTCGGCAGTCTCAAGTTCTGGTGAAATGCAAAAAGGGGAAATGCTGTTGAGAGCATTTCCCCTTTTTGCAGTCACAATTTAGTCAGAGTTGGTGTCAGCCATGCTGACTACACGCTCACCCGCTAACGGCGACCTAGCAGTAAGAAGACGTAGTAGAGCAGGTTCAACAGGGCATAAAAAGCCGTTGCTACGTAGGTGAAAGCGGCTGCCTGTAAGACGGCGCGGGCTCCCTTGTTTTCTTCGCCTTGCAGGATACCGTATTCGTCAATCAGCCTCAGCGCCCGCTTAGAAGCGTCAAATTCTACCGGCAAGGTCACAATGTGGAACAAAAATACTGCCGCAAAAAATAAGATGCCCAACCAGGCCAAGCCTAAAACATTGAGAATCAAACCGGCGATGATGAGAATTGGACCTAATCGAGACCCTAAGTTGACGGCGGGTACGAGGGTGGCCCGTACATTCATAAACTTGTAATCTTCCACGTCTTGTAAGACATGACCGCACTCATGGGCGGCTACGGCTGCTGCCGCCAGAGAAGTTGAGTTGTAGATCCCTTGAGATAGACGAACGGCCTTGGCACCCGGATCGTAGTGGTCGGTCAGCTCTCCTGCAACCTGCTCGACGCGCACACCCTGGACCCACATTTTCGACAAAATGGTTTGCGCCACCTGAGCGCCGGTCATGCCCATTGTGGAGGGAACTTGAGAATAGCGACGATACGTGCCCTTAACCTTGTTTTGGGCCCACAGGGTCAGCAATAAGCCGGGGACCATAAAAAACAGGTATGTCGGATCAAAGAACATCAGCAATCTACCTAGCTCAACAAATAGCCCAAGCAATCAACACACACACAGGCTTTGCCATCAATTTATCTCAATTTTTTGTATTTGAGGGGCTGTTTACCCCTTGACAGGCACGGCCAATCTCTAGCGCCAGGAGGGATTTTGAGCGAGCTGACGAGATGTGTATAGCAGCCGTTTCTACCAGGGAGGCGTTGATCGCTCCTGGGGCGATGACTCACCGTGAGTCCTAAACCGAGTCCCTCAGACCCGAGTCGCAGGCGCACTATTCTCGCCCTATGTCAAAATAGAACTCCCGGTTTTCTCCAGCTGGCATACTCTGAGGCTGACCGTTTGATCGCCCTCTTTCCCTTTTGCCATGCTCGAACAATTTGCCAGCGATAACTATTCCGGTATGTGCCCTGAAGCGATCGCCGCGCTGCTAGCAGCTAATCAAGGTCAGGCGATCGCCTATGGCGACGACCCGTGGACGCAACAGGCAGCGGATCGCTTTCGTGAGGTGTTTGAGACTGACTGTGAGGTGTTTTTCGTCTTTAGCGGCACGGCGGGTAACTCGCTGGCGCTGTCATCGCTATGCCAGAGCTATCACAGCGTGATTTGTCATGAGCTAGCCCACATAGAAACCGATGAGTGTGGCGCCCCGGAATTCTTTTCGAACGGCGCAAAGCTGCTGCTAGGCAAGGGAGCTGCGGGTAAACTGACCGCCGCCGCTATTGACGACATCGTGCTCAAGCGCGGCGACATTCACTACCCCAAACCCAAGGTTGTCAGTCTTACCCAGCCCACCGAAGTCGGTACGCTGTATAGCTTGGCGGAGCTGGCGGCGATTCGGACGGTTGCCGATCGCCACGGCCTCAAAATGCATATGGATGGCGCGCGGTTTGCCAATGCTATCGTTGCTCTCGGCTGCACGCCTGCTGAAATGACCTGGCAGCAGGGCATCGATGTGTTGTGCTTTGGCGGTACCAAAAACGGGCTAGCGATCGGTGAGGCGGTGATCTTTTTCAATAAAGCCTTGGCCGAAGATTTTGACTATCGCTGCAAACAGGCCGGTCAGTTGGCCTCAAAAATGCGGTTTGTATCAGCGCCGTTAGTTGGTGTGCTGGAAGACAATGTTTGGCTGCACCATGCCCGCCATGCCAATGACTGTGCTGCTTATCTGTCATCTCAGCTAGCCCAGATTGCCGGTGTGGAACGCTTGTTTCCGACCCAGGCTAACGGCGTCTTTGTCGAACTGCCCACATCGGTCATTCAGTCGCTACACGACCAGGGCTGGTATTTTTACACCTTCATTGGCAGTGGGGGTGCCCGGTTTATGTGCTGTTGGAACACCACCCGCGATCGCATCGATGCCCTGGTTACCGACATCAAAGACGCGATGCTCGCCGCCTGAGACGGAGACCCCAAAGGAAATAACTATTCTCTACAGTCGTTCAATTCAATGGCGATCGCGTTGAGATAATCTTCACGCGATTCGTACTCTCTTTGATGCACGGGCAGCTCGGCCTCGATTTCTTCCTCAGACGATATGCCATCGACTGTGACAGTCGTCTCAGATTCACCCTCGGCAATCTCCAGTTCCCCCTCATCTGCCGCTTCTACCGTCATCTCTGCCGACTCAGGCTCAGGGCCGTCAAAGGTTTCAGCCAGCGAGCCTAAATCATCTAGCCCCACCTCTAATCTAAAGTTGGAGTCAGAACTCGCCGGACTAGAGCTGACAAAGGCATCCCCCTCTGTGACATCTGAGGAACGACCATCTCTGAGGCAAAACGCTACCGCCGATTCGGCACTCAACGCGGTGATCCCCACAAACAGCAGTACGGTCAGAAGTATGGGCTTATTCATCAGTCTTTCCTGCGCTTCAAAAGGTAATACGACTGGGCCAGGCAGGGAGAGAACGCGATCGTTGAGGTCAGCCGTAACGATGTGACATCGCCTGCTCTCCATGACTTAAATGATAGCGATTCCCCCTGCCTGCTTGGGGTTAAACTTGACACGCTTTTGCCCAATTAGGGAGCGGCGCTGGCGATCATATCCTCTGATCAACAACGCTGTTATGGCACAACGGCTTGCAGCACGATCACATCAGTCCCACCCCTAAAAACCGTAGTGTCATTGGTGCATTGCTGCGCCGATGACACTACAGTTTTTAGGGGAACTTCTTCGCCGCTCTGAATCGAGTTGATTGAGTGCCGCTGCCCGCTAAGACGCCGCTGCCGGAACCGGTATATCCGCTGCTTCAAAGCGAGGCAGATACTGGTCATACCCCTCAGCCGCCAAGTCTGCCAGCGGCACAAAGCGCAGAGCTGCTGAATTGAGGCAGTAGCGCAACCCCGTCGGGGCGGGGCCGTCTTCAAACACATGGCCGAGATGAGAATCGGCACGGCGGCTACGCACCTCAGTCCGCACTAAGAACAGGGAACGATCTTGCACCTCAACCACATTGCGAGGTTCTAACGGTCGTGAGAAAGAAGGCCACCCGGTGCCCGAGGAATATTTATCCAACGAGGAAAACAGCGGCTCCCCAGAGACCACATCCACATAAATGCCAGATTTTTTGTTGTTCCAGAAGGCATTGGCAAATGGCCGTTCGGTGGCGTCTTCTTGGGTGACGGCGTACTGCTGGGGGGTCAGGAGGGCGCGCAAATCGGCTTCGTTGGGCTTCGTCCAAGAAGACTGATCGCTGAGATTTTCGGCCAGCTGATAAACTGTCGTATCGTCTTGCCAGACTCGACTGATGAACTGATTACGGCCTGAACCCTGGCGATACACGCTATATCGAAGCGGATTCTTCGTGTGGTAGTCCTGGTGGTAATCTTCGGCGATATAAAAGGTCTCAGCGGGCGCGATCACAGTGGCGATCGGCTCCTCAAACTTGCCAGAAGCGGCG
>ERZ1740072.693-NODE-693-length-13394-cov-6.197016_pt1 | contig 13394 bp, 15 predicted proteins | sample MGYA00581733_ERZ1740072 | MGnify/ENA primary metagenome ERZ1740072 (study PRJEB43018, sample SAMN04849741) | marine metagenome | isolation source: floating plastic debris | place: Pacific Ocean | collected 2008-08-30 | study: EMG produced TPA metagenomics assembly...
TGAATATCTCGAAGCCATCCGCTGTCACTCCAATCGAGTGTTCAAACTGGGCCGACAGTGATCTATCCCGGGTCACAGCCGTCCAATCATTGGCTAGCATTCTGACTTCCCCGCGCCCCAGATTGACCATCGGTTCGACTGTGAAAATCATCCCTTCGCGCAACTCTAGCCCGTCGCCGACCTTACCAAAATTAAGGATGTTAGGAGAGTCGTGAAAAACCTGCCCAATGCCATGTCCGCAAAAGTCTCGCACAACAGAGCAACGTTTCGATTGTGCGTGGGATTGGATCGCATGACCAATATCGCCGAGCCGTGCGCCGGGACCTACGGCTTTGATCCCAAGCATCATCGCTTCGTGGGTGACCTGGATAAGTCGTTCTGCCGCGCGTTTCGGCTTACCAACCAAATACATCCTGCTTGAATCGCCGTGCCAACCATCAAGGATCAGGGTGACATCGACATTGACAATATCACCGTCGCGCAACTTTTTCTCATTCGGAAATCCATGGCAAACCACGTGGTTCACTGAGGTACAGCAGGCGTATTTGTAACCTTTGTAGCCAAGGGTCGCAGGAATGGCATTATGGGAAGCGGCAAAGTCAAGGATGTAACTGTTGATCTCAGAGAGAGGTATTCCGGGGGCCACAATGTCAGCCAAATCGTCCAAGCATGCCGCAGTCAAACCACCCACATTGCGCATCCCCTCAAATGCATCCGGTCCATAAAGCTTAACGCTTTCAGTCCTGCGCGCATCTTGCGCGCGGGGTGCGATTGGGACGTTGATATAGCTGCTCATTTGACGTCCTACTCATTAAATCGATCTAGTATTGATATACGATTTGTATATGTTTCGTATAGCATTTTGGAGACATATCGATGGGTATCGTGAAGATTGAAGACGGACTACATGAGGATATTCGTAAGGCCAGCACGGTAATGTGCCGGTCAATCAACGCACAAGCGGAGTTTTGGATAAGAGTCGGGATGCTCGCTGAAACCAACCCAACTCAAACCTTCAATGAGATTATTGCACGGCAACTCAAGAACGCGGACTTGGAGCTATCTGAAATTGCCGCAGCGTAAATGGAAACTTCTAGGCATCGCCATCTGGTAGAATTGGCGGCGTTTCGGTACTGCGGAAGAGAACCCAACCCGCTCTATCTACGACTTGGCGGTCAGTTCAACCACGCCAGATAGATGGCCATGAAAATCCATACCAGGACAATCTGTAACACCATCGCAATGATCAGGAACTTTGACCGTTTATAGTCTTGTTTTACGTCGATCTTTTTCATTGAACCATCTCCAGTCCGCCAGATTACTTAATCTGATACTATGAGCAAAATATTCAGGCCCGAACCCAACACAAGGCACGAAAACGCAATGCTGCCATGCATCCAGGAGGCGTTTCCGAGCGGTGATAATGTGACGTTCGTCAATGCGCGACCTTTCTCACACAATTCCACCATTCGCGCGTATGGTCTGGCCGCTGATCCAAGCACCATCTGGACCGGTCAAGAATGCCACCACGCTTGCAATGTCTTCTGGGGTGCCTAATCGCTCAAGCGGCGGCATTTTTGCCATCCGGTCTACGACCTCTTGCGGTTTTCCTTCGAGAAAAAGGTCAGTCGCTGTCGGTCCGGGAGCCACCGCGTTCACCGTGATCGCGCGCCCTCGCAATTCCTTGGCCAGGATTGAAGTCATGACCTCTGTTGCAGCCTTGATGCCTGCATAGACCCCGTAGGTTTCGAGTTTCAAGCCAACCACGCTTGAAGAGAAACTAACAATCGCGCCACCATCGCGGAGGCGGCGAGCAGCTTCGCGCAGGCTGTTGAACGTACCTTTCAGGTTCACAGCAACTTGGCCGTCAAACAGTGCGTCATCACTTAGTGCAATGGAGGCAAGTTTCATAATGCCAGCGTTGTTCACAAGAATATCGACACCGCCGAATGCGCCTTGAGCTGCCTCGAACAATTGCACAACTTGAGCTGGGTCTGAGACGTCGGCTTTTGCAGTGACGGCACGCCCACCACCAGCCTTGATTTCATCAACGACTGTTTGCGCAGCAGTTTGATTGCTCGCATAATTGACAACAACATTCAGCCCGTCAACCGCGAGGCGGCGTGCGATGGCAGCACCAATACCACGGGACGCGCCCGTCACAATTGCTGTTCTGTTTGTCGGGTTTTCCATATCGGTTTTCCTTATCGGTTGGGATGACCTATGCCTCAACTTGCGAGCGCCAGGCCGCTCTGTGACGAACCGCGAATTCCTCTAAACTGGATGGTCGGTGCCCGGTCACCCGGAACACGTTTTCCGTGACGCGGTCTTCTGAACCTTGGGCAATGCTTGTGTCCATCGCAGCAAGCGTCGTCGCGTAGGCTTTTGGCAAACCTGCTGCCATGTGTCGTTCTGATAACTCCGCTTCGCTGAGACTATGATGCACAACAGGATTTTTGGTGACGTCTGTCAGCGTTTTCGCCACATCGTCGTAGCTGAGAGCGGCTGGGCCGGTCAGGATAAGATCGCTGGACGCAAACGCGCTCTGCGACAACGCTTCGACGGCGACCGCAGCGATATCTTTAGCGTCGATGAAGCCGACCCGGCCTACACCGGTCGCCGTATAGATCGCACTTTGATCACGAATTGGCGCAAGAAGCTGACCTTCCGACAAGTTCTGCATGAACCACGTCGGGCGTAGAACGACCCATTCCGGTGCATGATCGCGCAACCACGCATGAACAGCGCCCATCATCGGCCCGCCTGCTTCGAGCGAAGAGGCGCTAAGGAGCACAAATCGTTTCACACCTGCGCGGATGGCCAATTCCATAAACGGAATCATTGCGGGGAGAGGCTCGGCGACGCCGCTTGGTGCGACAAGGTAAATGCTCGAAACGCTCTCCAACGCCGCGGACCAAGAGGCTCCGTCGTTCCAATCAAAGCGAACGTCGTGTGCCGCTTTGGGACGACGTGTTGCGACTCGATGGTCAAGGCGGCGGGCAGCAAGCTGTGCGGATATGCGGCGACCGGTTGTTCCGGTTCCGCCGGTGATCAAGATGGTGTTACGCACGGGTAAATCCCTTCCCTTCAGGATTGGGCACTGCATCTCCGGTCGCGGCAAGCGTGATGCGCGGGTCCCAATAGTCAGCGTAATAGGTGATCTTTCCGTCCCGCGTTTCGATGACGGAGATCCATTTCTGATCGTAGGGCGCGCCAGTGCGCCCTTCGCCGCTGCCGGAAAACTCCAGAACAACCTTGTTGCGGTCTGCCATCGCACTGACCCGCAGATCAAAGAAATCGTCGATGCGAATGAGCTCAGGCAAGACCTTCAAATAGCGTGCCAACGCATCGCGGCCGTCAATGCGCTTGATGAAGCCAGGGGGTGCATAAGGTGCTTCAAACACGCAGTCCTCCGCGAACATGTCGAGAAAGCTTTCGGCGGTAGGGTCGATCCTCTGGCCAAGGCCTTCCCGCAATATGTCAGTCAGACCCTCAAAACGGGTTTGCTCAACAGTCATTGACAAATCTCCTTTTTCGTTGGAACGGTAGTGTATCGACCATATAGGGAGCGAATGAATGGAACGCAACCGTTCCGACGAACATTCTACTGCAGAGCCATCCACGCGAGTGCCCACCGGTGCGGCGGTGATGCGGACGTCCGTCACGGATGCGCTGACGCGGGCATTCTTCGAAGAATGGGCGCGCACCGGGATTAGCGCACTCAGTCTAGAGCGTGTTGCGAAGCGGGCGGGGGTCGGGAAAGCAGCACTTTATCGCCGTTGGCCCTCGAAACACGAGATGGCAATTGAGCTGATCAGTGCCGTTGGCCTGAACCTCACACCGATCCCCGACACAGGGTCCTTGCATGAAGACCTGCGCTTGACCTTGCTTTCTCTTCGCCGCGTTCTGAGGCATCCCTTGATCAAGCGCATTCTGCCCGACCTGCATGCGGAAATGGCCCGGACAAGTGCGCTGAGCACAGAAATTCGTACGACCCTGCAATATGAGCGCCGCGCGCGCGGTGCGATGATTGTCGATCGCGCCATCACACGCGGCGAACTGCCTGAGACAGTGGACGCTGACCTGGCAAATGATGCGCTTGCAAGCATCCTGTATTGGCGGATTATTGTAACTGGCGGGCGTGTGCACCGAGAAGATCTGGACAGGATTGCACGCTTCATTGCTGTTGGACTTGGCGCGCGACCTGAATGAGCCAGTGTGGCGTCGGCAGAAACGCAGCGGCGCAAACCGCTGCTTTTCCGATTTGAATTACGCAGCAAGGGCAACAGCATCACTGCCTGCGGGTACGCGGAATGGGCAATTCTCATCTGTTACAGCCCGCCAAACCGCCTCCACGACATCGGAAGGATGTGTCGGTTCTTTCGATGCGTTTTCCGTGAATGACGCCATCACCTGATCGATGAAGGCCTGATAGGCTCCAGGCGTTTCGTTAGCTGTCGCCATAAGAGCCCGTGCATTTCTGCCAAAGCTGGTACCTGGTGCTTGTCCAGGCAAGACCAACCGCGTGCGGATACCTAGCGGTGCCAGTTCCAGCGCGAGACACTCAGTGTACGCGTTTACCGCTGCTTTGCTGGCGGTATAGGCGGATAAGAGGGGAAGCGGTTTCATCGTCACGCTTGAAGATACGTTTACGATGACACCGCTGCCTTGGGCGCGCATCTGTGGCAACACAGCCCGTATCATTTCAAACGTTCCAAACACATTTGTCTTGAAGAGGGAGCGAACGGTTGCATCTGGTGTGCCTTCAAAAGCACCGAGCCAGCCGATACCTGCGTTGTTGACCAATGCATCGACTGGCCCAGCGACCTCAACCGCGCGAGCAATACTGCCGGGGTCAGATACGTCCAAAGGCAGAATGCGCAAGCGGTCGGAGGAAGGCAAAACGCTTGGATCAGGCGCGCGCATTGTTGCGGCAACCGACCAGCCCTGATCAAGGAAATGGCGGGCAGTCTCAAGTCCGAAGCCCGAAGAGCATCCGGTGATCAATACGGTCTTCATAATTTCGTCTCCTTCTGGTTTCCGTTGTGGTGCCCCTTATCTTGTCAAGGTTTGTGAGATTATCTATAATCAAAAATCTCATTATAATTACTGAAAATCCGAAATGACGGACCCTCTCTCCGAAGTGATCTCACTTCTGCGTCCACAGGCGCCCTCTACAAAACTGGCGCACGCGTCCGGTCCCTTCCGCGTTTGCCGTGATGACGTAGATGAAGTGTTTTACTGCATGATGTTGGCCGGGCAGGCCAAACTGGAGGTTGATGGCCATACGCCTGTCAACTTGACTGCCGGGAGTTTCGTTCTCATTCCCGCCATTGCACCCTTTGCTGTGTCAAGTCTGGTTCCGCCACCCCCGGCGGGATTTGTAAGTCGACCTGTTGTGGGAGCAGATGGGATCACACGGATTGGCACATTAGACGAACCGGTCGAGGTTGAAATGCTGGTTGGGCATTGCAGCTTTGGCAGCCCGGATGCCGAGCTTTTGGTTTCGCTACTGCCCGACATGATCCTCGTGAATGGTGAGGATCGGTTAGCGGCATTGGCTGCAATGGTGCAAAACGAGGCGCGTGCAAACCGCCCGGCACGGGATGCAGTGGTGGAGCATTTGCTGCAGATCCTGCTCATCGAAGCCTTCCGATCAACAGCCCAACCGAACGAGACGTCCGCACTGATAAGTGGTCTAACCGACGCTCGGATTGGAGGGGCACTACGTGCGATCCATGCGGCCCCTGATCATCCCTGGACAGTTCCTGAACTCGCGCAGGAAGCAGGCCTTTCACGGTCGGCTTTCTTTACTCGATTTAGCCGGATCGTTGGTGTCGCACCGATGGGGTACGTTTTGAATTGGCGGATGACGCTTGCAAAAGACATGCTGCGCTTAGGCCATCATGGCATTGCTGAGGTGTCAGACAAGATAGGGTACGGTTCCTCAAGTGCATTCAGCACCGCATTTGCACGTCATGTTGGCGCTCCCCCGGGGGAATACGCGAAGATGAGCGCCGCTGGTTATGGCGCAACTCGTTGAGCACACCAACGCGCTCCGTGGCGCATGGCTCGAAACCCTCAAATGGATCTCTGTGGTCTTGCGGTTGGCATGCCCGAGCAGTGCCTGAACCACGTGGAAGTCGACGCTAAGATAAGAGCATTCATTGCTGCAAGATCAGAAGCGGCGTTTTCAAGTGGAACGCTGGCCAAGCAACTCCTCAGGACTGGCACTATGCGTAAAGCCAATCCGCCGCTACGCTTTGCAGCGGGAGGACGTAATGGAAGAGACAATTCTGACGTTTGAGATGATGGCGGTTCTGGGGCTGCTGGCATTCACGGTATTTCTGTTTGTTTCCGAGATCATACGCATCGATCTGGCCGCGATCCTTGTCATGGTACTTTTGGGTGGGCTCAGTACGTTGCCGGGCCTGGAAAACCTTTCAAACCGGGCAGAGCTTTTTTCGGGCTTCTCATCAAACGCGGTTATCTCAATTGTCGCGGTGATGATCATCGGCGCTGGGTTGGATAAGACGGGCCTTATGTCCAAAGTTGCGACACTTATCTTGAAACGTGGCGGGACAAGCGAGGCGCGGATCATTCCCATCGTGTCGGGTACCGTCGGAGTCATAAGCTCTTTCATGCAAAATGTCGGTGCGGCAGCCCTTTTTCTGCCGGTCATCGGTCGGATATCGGCGCGGACCGAAATACCTATGAGCCGTTTGGCGATGCCCATGGGATTTTGCGCGATCCTTGGTGGTACGATCACAATGGTCGGTTCCTCCCCATTGATCCTGCTGAACGACCTCCTGATCTCGGCAAACCGAATGCTGCCACCCGATCAGCAGATGGAGCCTTTTGGCCTGTTTTCCGTCACCCCAATCGGGATAATGCTTGTGCTCACGGGCGTTCTCTACTTTGTGCTTCTGGGCCGTTGGATATTGCCCGGTCAGCGCGGGCGCGGTGAGGATGCCGGTGCTGCCCGATCAATGCAGACTTATGTCGAAAACACGTACGGGCTGCGCGCAGACATGTTCGAAGTGCGGGTGCCGGAAGGGTCACTCCTGATCGGCCAGACACTGTCCGATATCATGGTTGCGCATCATCTTTACATTCTGGGCACATCCTACAGAGGCCACAAAGTCATTGCGCCTATGGCGGATACGGTAATTGAAGCACCCGCGCGCCTCGCTGTGCTGGGCTTGCGGCGCGTTTTGGTCGATGAGTTTGCTGAACCATACGGATTGGAAATTCTGCCCGAACTGAACGTATTTGCAGATGACTTTGCTGCGACGGAATCCGGCGTGGCTGAGGTTGTAATCCCGCCCGGGTCGTCCGTGATAGGCCAGTCCCCGATGGAGCTCCGTCTCCGTCAAACGCACGGGCTGTCAATCCTCTGCATCCATCGCGGTGAAGAGACGATGAGCCATGTCGAGACCGACGATCACGTCGCCACCCATATCGGCGTGGTCCCTTTGCAGGCGGGCGATACCCTTGTCGTTCACGTGCAATGGGAGCGTCTCACCCGGCTCAAGTCCGATCAGGATTTCGTCGTCGTGACATCGGATTTTCCGCAAGAAGAACTGCGCCCGCACAAAGTGAACTGGGCGCTTGGGTTCTTTGCGATGACGCTTGGCCTGATTTTGTTCACCGATCTGCTCTTGTCACTGTCCCTTCTGGCAGGCGCGGTCGGGATGATCTTGTCGCGGGTGCTCTCGATAGATGAAGCGTATGAGGCCGTCAGTTGGAGCACAGTCTTTCTCTTGGCTTCGCTGATCCCGTTGGGGATGGCTGTCCAGAACACCGGAACCGCGGCATGGATCGCAGAGCAAATCCTGTCCCTGCTGGATGGCTGGCCACTCTGGTCGCTGCAAGCCGGTCTGGCCGTATTGGCAACGGTGTTTACACTCGTAATGTCAAACGTCGGCGCAACCGTTCTGCTGGTGCCCTTGGCGATCTCCATCGCAATTTCATCAGGAGGAAACCCGGCGGTTTTCGCGTTAACAGTTGCGATTTCGACCTCTAACTCCTTCCTGATCCCAACACATCAAGTCAACGCACTGATTATGGGCCCCGCAGGCTACCGCGTTGTAGATTTCCTCCGTTCTGGCGGAGTGATGACCGTGTTGTTCCTGATCGTATCCATGATCGGACTGACACTCTTCATCTAGGTTGGACATGGCATTTCAATTGGCGGTGTCCTTGGAAATTTCCAAACCAACCGTCCATCAAGATGACAGATGAAACGCCCCAAAGCGGATGAGGTGAATGACCGCCAATGACGCGGTCAGCTTCGCTCTGACAACAGCCCCACAAGCATATGAACAAGCGCAGGCCGCTGTCGTGGAGGCCAAGCGCCTCGACCTCGAAGCCAATCTTGCAACCGCCAAGTAACCCGGCCAGGCCGGGATGCATGTGTCTAAGTCTCTATTCCGACCAGACCGCCAGTTTGCGGTCAATTGTCTTGCGCGACACGCCCAGCCGCCTCGCCGCCTCGGCGCGGTTGCCGTCACACCGGTCCAGCATGCGCAGAATGTGGCGTTGGGTGACCAGATCAAGGTTCTCGATGGCTTGCGGTCCGGTCACGCCGCCATCGCCCGAAAATGCGTCCGGGAATGCGCCCAAAATCACCGACCGCTCGATCAGGTTGCGCAACTCTCGCACATTGCCCGGCCAGTCATAGCGGCGCAGCTTCAACAGGGTTTCGGCATCCAGCTCAAGCGACGGCATGCCCAGACTTTCGGAAAAATGAGACATGAAATGCGCCGCAAGCTCCACAATATCTTCCATCCGGTCGCGCAGATGGGGCATGTCGATCTTGACCACATGTATGCGGTGATAAAGGTCCGCGCGAAACCGGCCCGCAGCCACTGCCGCTTCGATGTCGTCATTGGTGGCGAACAGAAACCGCAGGTTCAAAGGTATTTCACGTTCTGCGCCGACTGGACGGACCTTTTTGTCTTCCAGCACGCGCAACAACGCCGCTTGCACCGTTTCAGGCATCTGCGCGACTTCATCCAGAAACAACGTTCCACGGTCAGCCAGCAACAACAGGCCGGGTTTCAGATGATCCTCCCCTTCGACCGAGCCAAAAAGCTCTTCGGCAAAGCGGTCAGGCTGCAGGGTCGCACAATTGATCGGAACAAAGGGGGCTGTGGCACGGTCAGAGGCATCATGCAAATGGCGTGCAGCCAGTTCCTTGCCCGTACCACTTGCCCCGGTAAAGAGCACCGGCGTGGGCAAAGGCGCAAGCCGGTTCAACATGTCGCGCACCGCTTCCATCGGGGCCGAAGTACCCAGCAGTTTGCCCCGCTGCGCGCCGGTCGACAGCTCGCGGCGCAGCAATGTGTTGTCGCGTTGCAGATACTTGCGATCAAGGGTCCGCGCCACAGCGCTCAGGATCTGATTGGCCCGGAACGGCTTCAGAACAAAGTCGCTGACACCAGCCCGTAGGGCGGCAATTGCAGTCTCCAGATCCGCATATGCAGTGATCATGATCACATCTGCAAAAAAGCCTTTGCGCTGCTGTTCGGACAACCAATCCAGACCGGTGCCACCGGGCATCAGATTGTCGATGATGACCAGATCATATTGCGCCTCGTCGAGCGCCTTGGACGCTTGCGCGGGCGAGCTGACGGCGTCGACCCTCTTGACCCGTGCCTCGAACGTCTTGGTCAGAAAGTGGCGCATACCCACTTCGTCGTCGATCACGAGGATCGAGGCACCTGCCAGCGAGGTCCCGTACATGTCTGGCGTGGCCCGGGCCGCATCATCCATGGAATCAGTCCAACCGTACCGCGTTGCCGGAATTGCGAGCTTCTGCAGAAAATCCAACCTCCTGCAGCACAAAATACGAGCCGATCGAAATGACGATCATCGCGGCAAAACCCATCAGCATGGCTTTCATTGGTTCACTCCTCATTGGTAGCCGTGCGCAGAAATGCGATCAGATCGGCCCGGTCTTGTGGTTGCGCAATCACCTGCATCGGCATCTTTGAGCCGGGAATATAGTGATCGGGACCCTCATCAAAGAGGGCGTCGATGGTCGTGTCGTTCCAGACGATCGCCGATCCGTCCAGAACTGGCGAGAACCGGTAGTCCGGAACTGTCCCCGCCTGCCGTCCGAAAACACCATGCAGCGTAGGCCCGGCCTTGCGGGATGGCCCAGCCTCAAGGCTGTGGCAGATTGAGCACTTGCGCATGAATTGCCGTTCGCCATTGCTCATGGTGTCCGCGTCTCGCAGAAAGCTGCGATTAGGGCCATCCACGGGATCATAGGTGTCCAGCAAAGCCACGGGCCAAGCATAGACCACATCGTCAATCCCGCCTGCGTGAATCACAGTTCCATCCCGCGAAAACGCCAGCGCCCAGACAGGGCCTTGCCGCATGGCGCGGAAATCGCGGGTGATGCGCCAGTCGTTTGTGTCCACCATCATGATGTAGCCCTCGCCATCCCCAATCGCGAGTTGGCCCGTACTTTCATGATAATCCATCGACAGGATCGGGCGGCGATCGAGCGTAAAATCGGCTATCTGCGTACCGCTCTCCGGGTCAACAACCCGGGTGGTTCCATCGACAGCACCGTAAGCCAACCAGTTATCAGTGACTATGATCCGGTTCACGCCGAAACCTTGTTCCACAAGGGCGCGCGATGTCAGCTGTCCGTTCTGACCCTCCCAGACCCTTACGGTTCCATCCGACGAGGACGAAAACAAGCCACCGCTCGGCGCAAACGCCACGTCAGTTACGTTGGAACGATGACCAAATAATTCTTCCATGAAAAATTCGAACGGTGGGGCGTCACTTGTTTCGAGGACCAAAGCTGGCGTGAACAATCGCACAGACCCATCCCAACTGGATGTCGCGATCCGGTCGCCGTTTGACGATATAGCAATGCTGCTGACTTTGCCTTGATGTTTGGTCAGTTCGAAAGGTTCAAGCATGTCCGGGTGCCACACCAGAACCCGGAAATCGTCGCTGCCAGATATCAATGAAGGCGCTTGATCGTAAGTCAATGCCGTCACTGCCGCGTCATGCCCTTCCAGCCATTGCGGTCCCGGCCACAACCCAACTGAATTGTCAAAACTAGCCGAAGCAAGCGCCCCATCAGGGGACACATCCAAAGCCATAACCGGCCCACCATGCCCCTTGTAGGTGGTGAATTCCTGTGCGCCCGCAGGCAGGGCGAGGCACAGAAACAGGCTACTCAGCAGGAGTCGCATCTTTGGGGGTCGCCTTGCCCTTCTGTTCCAACTCTTCCAGCCACAGCGAATGGTGCTGACGGGCCCACGATTCATCCACCTCACCCGAACCCATGGCGTCATAGGCACCTTCCATGCCAACTGACCCGATATAGATATGGGCAATGATGATCGCCATCAGCACAAAGGCGACGATGGCATGCCAGGCTTGGGCGTATTGCATTTCCTCATGCGGGGCGAGGCCGACGGGCAACGGCCCGTAAATCGGTAGCGATTCAATGCCCACACTGCGCATCAGATCAAAGGTCTTCATGAACATCGGCAGTTCAAACGGGAACAGCAGCGAGATGCCGGACAGCGAGATGGAGCCACCCAGCAGGATCACACTCCAAAAGATAATCTTTTGCCCGCCGTTGAACTTTTTCGCGGGCGGGTGTTTGGAGCCGATGATCCCCCCGGCCTGCGCGAACCACGTGATATCGGTACGGTTCGGAATATTGTGCCAGACCCAAAGGAAGAACACGGCAATCAACGCCACAATAAAGGCCCATGCCACGTTGTTATGGATGTATTTGGACGCCAAAAGCAGCGTGGCGTTGAAATCCTTGGAAATGTAGGGTGCGATGAACATCCGCCCGAACAGGGTCAGAAGGCCCGTGAGTCCCAATAGGATGAACGACCCCGCCAGCAACCAGTGCGACGCGCGTTCAAACGTCTTGAACCGGGTCACGGTGGTTCCGGTTTTCTCGTAATCCAGTTTGACGCGGCCCCGCAGGATAAAAAAGACGACCAGCAACGCAATGGTGCCCAGCAGGAGATAACCACCATACTTGGCTAGCGGACCACTACGGAACTCAAGCCACGACATGCCGCCATCCTGGATCAGGACCGACGCAACCTCACCCCCGGAAGAGACGGTGATGTCAGCAGACCCAAAGCGCAGCGCGCGCCAAAGCTCCGGATCAGAGGACCCGCCAAGGGTCCCAAGTTGGGAAGCCATGCCCGCAGCACTGTCTGGGTCGCCGGTATTTTCACGACGGAAGGTCATGTCGACCTCTTCGCCGCGCTGGCGGGCCATGATGTCTTCAAGTGTGGTGGCGCCGCCGGTGGCGGAACGGTCGGGTGCTGGCGCGTCGTCCTCTTGCGCGGCAAGAGGCAGGGCAAAGCAGAAAGCGAGAATGCAAAGAAGAGCGCGCATGTTGGTCCTCAAGTAGCGAAGCGATAGGACATGAAACCTGTCCTCAAGTAGCGAAGCGATAGGACATGAAACCTGTCCTCAAGTAGCGAAGCCATAGGACGGGACACCCATCCTCAAACAGCGAAATGATCGGCCCCGAAAAGGGCCCGATACCGGCCTACACCATGGATCACCACGGAATATGCCTGATCGCTCGGACCCCCTCTGTAGGGTCGGAGCAGCCCGGCTGGCCTTGCCGCCGTCCGGGCTACAATACCACCGGCGCGCGCGTGGCGCCGGTGGTTCGCGACATCAGCCGCCCTGGTTGCCGTAGGCAGAACCCCAGCCCCAGGCGCCCGAGCCAAAGCCACGGGCCACGACACGTTCACGGTAGATGTCCGACACAACGTCGCCATCCCCCGCCAGAAGCGCCTTGGTCGAACACATCTCGGCGCAGATGGGCAGCTTGCCCTCGGCGATCCGGTTGCGCCCGTACTTGGCGAATTCTGCTGTCGAGTGGGTTTCTTCGGGGCCACCGGCGCAAAATGTACATTTGTCCATTTTGCCACGGCTGCCAAAGTTGCCTGCCTGCGGGAATTGCGGCGCGCCAAAGGGGCACGCGTAAAAGCAATATCCACACCCAATGCAGAGGTCCTTGGAGTGGAGAACCACCCCTTCCTCGTTCTGGTAAAAGCAGTCCACCGGGCAGACAGCCATGCAAGGCGCGTCCGAACAGTGCATGCAAGCCACAGAGATCGACCGTTCACCGGGGTCACCATCATTGATGGTCACCACGCGGCGGCGGTTGATGCCCCATGGCACCTCATGCTCGTTTTTGCATGCGGTCACGCAGGCGTTGCATTCAATGCAGCGCTCGGCGTCGCACAAGAACTTGGCTCTCGCCTGTCCTCCTAATGCCATGTCGTATCCTCCTTACGCTGTCCAGATTTTGCAAAGAGTGGCTTTCGTCTCTTGCATCTGGGTTACTGAATCATAGCCATAGGTCTGGGCTGTGT
>ERZ1740072.694-NODE-694-length-13391-cov-5.989652_pt1 | contig 13391 bp, 9 predicted proteins | sample MGYA00581733_ERZ1740072 | MGnify/ENA primary metagenome ERZ1740072 (study PRJEB43018, sample SAMN04849741) | marine metagenome | isolation source: floating plastic debris | place: Pacific Ocean | collected 2008-08-30 | study: EMG produced TPA metagenomics assembly...
GATAGAACTTATGCGTCCAGCTCCGCATCAAACGACAATTGCAGATGAAAAAGAGGTGGCCAAGCAGTACCGGTATTGGCGGTTTCGTACGTTTTACGCAATGTATTTTGGCTACGTTTTTTACTACTTCTCGAGAAAAAGCTTTACCTGCATTATGCCAGCCTTGATCGATCAAGGCTTTGATATGCTTTCTTTAGGGATGATCGGAAGCTGCCTTTCGATTATGTATGGGATCAGTAAGTTTTTAAGTGGGATTATAGGTGATAAATCCAATCCTCGGTACTTTATGGCGTTAGGGCTGATTTTGACCGGATGCTGCAATATTTTCTTTGGTCTTTCTTCTTCTGTGCTGTTTTTTGCCGTTTTTTGGGGGTTGAATGGCTGGTTTCAAGGATGGGGGTGGCCAGGCTGCGCTAAGCTTTTAACGCACTGGTATTCTCAAAAAGAGCGGGGCAGATGGTGGAGCTTTTGGAATACATCGCATAATTTAGGCGGCGCTTTGATCCCATTTATTATTGGGTTTTTAGCAAGGTACATGGACTGGCGCTACTGTATGATGGCTCCAGGAATTGTGTGTATTTTAGGAGGCCTTTTTCTCATGAATAGGCTAAGAGATACTCCTCAGTCTTTAGGCCTTCCCCCCATTGAAGCGTTTCACCAAGAAGAAAAAGCGGCGTCATCTAAGGAAACATCTGAACTATCTGTCAATGCGATTTTATTTCGATTTGTACTCAGAAATCCTTATGTATGGCTTCTTGCGATCTCCAATTTTTTTGTATATATTATTCGAACAGCTGTAAACGATTGGAGTTTTCTTTTTTATTATCAACACTCTCAGAGTAATCCCTATTTTTTTGCTAGCGTATGCGCAGCTTCTTTTGAAATAGGTGGGCTTTTTGGTTCACTTGCGGCTGGATTTTTGTCTGATAAGCTGTTTTTAGGGAAAAGAAATCCGGTAAATGTCCTCTACTTATTAGGCGTGTTTTTTGTCACCACGATGATGTGGCGCTTTTCCCATGTGTCTCCTATCTTAAATGCATTTTCCATGTTTTCTGTAGGCTTTTTTATCTTTGGACCCCAAATGCTTATCGGCATGGCAGCAGCGGAGCTTTCTCATAAACAAGCGGCCGCTACTGCTAGCGGCTTTACCGGGTGTTTAGGCTACTTAGGCGCTGCGTGTGCGGGGCTTCCTTTAGGTCAGGTAATCACCCTTTGGGGATGGCCAGGCTATTTTTCTGTGCTTGCCTCTTCTTCTATTTTGGCTAGCTGCATTTTATTGCCACTTTGGCATCGAAAAAAACATTTAGATCAAGATGCGTTAGATGCTCTTGCATAATAAATGAAAAACCCCCATCTTTTTTACGTATGACTTGGATCCCACTGCATGTACATTCACAATACTCGATTTTAGACTCTACTTGTTCGATTGAAGGCCTTGTGGCTAAAGCTAAAGAATGCTCTTTGCCTGCACTTGCCTTAACCGATCATGGCAATTTATTTGCCGCGGTAGAGTTTTATAAAGCGTGTAAAAAGGCAGGTATCAAGCCGATTATCGGCTCAGAGCTTTGGATGGCTCCTTTTTCCCGTTTGGATAAAAAACGGGTGGCGGGATTTGCTGCAGGATATCCCCTAGTTCTATTAGCGAAAAATGAGGCGGGCTATAAAAACCTTTGCAAGCTTTCTTCTATCGGTTATGTAGAGGGGTTTTATTACTATCCTAGAATTGATAAAGAAACGTTAGAGCAGCATAAAGAAGGGCTCATTTGTCTTTCTGGCTCTACAAATGGATGGATATCTTCTTTAATCATGCAGGGAAAAAATGAGCTTTTACAAGAAGAGATCGATTGGTATCAAAGCATTTTTGGCGGCGACTACTATTTTGAGATTGTCCGGCATAAAATGAGCGATGAAGCCATCCAAAAAAGTGAGATGGAAACATGGGCGGTCCAGTCGCTAAAAGAGCATGTGCGAAAACAAGAAAAAGTCATCGACACCCTGAAAGAGCTATCAAAGGCAAAGGGGATCTCTCTTGTCGCTGCAAACGATACCCATTACATAGAAAGAGAAGATGCAAAAGCGCATGAAGTATTGATTAATGTGCAGTCGGGCGAGCCTTGCCTTATCTGGGAAAGAGACAGTGAAGGCAATCCTACTGCAAAAATCCCCAATCCAAAAAGAAAAACGTATCCTAGTGAAGAGTATTATTTTAAAACTCCGGAAGAAATGAAGGCGCTTTTTTCAGATATTCCAGAGGCGATAGAAAACACCCAGAAAATTGCAGATCAGTGCCATGTGGATTTCGATTTTACGAAAAAACATTATCCCGTCTATATCCCACCTGGCTTAGAGGAGGAAGAGCTTTCAGCAGAAGATAGGGAAAAAAAAGCGGGAGAGTATCTATACACTTTATCGAAAGAGGCGATCGCTTCTAGATATACAGATGAGATGTTAGCTAGAGTGGAGAAAAACTACCCTGGCGAAGATCCCCTAGAAATCGTGCAAAAAAGGCTAGACTATGAATTTTCTCTTATCTCTTCAAAAGGCCTTTGCGATTACCTACTGATTGTATACGACTTTATCGATTGGGCGAAAAAACGCTCGATTCCTGTAGGTCCTGGCAGAGGATCTGCAGCGGGATCAATCATCGCTTACCTGATCGGTATTACCGATATCGAACCTCTTTCTTTTCATTTATTCTTCGAGCGTTTTATCAACCCAGAGCGGATGTCTTATCCCGATATCGATGTCGATATTTGTATGGATCGTAGGCAAGAAGTCATCGACTATATGATTGAAAAGTATGGGAAAAATAAAGTAGCCCAGATCATTACCTTTGGTACCATGAAAGCAAAAATGGCGATTAAAGACGTCGGAAGAGTACTCAGCGTTCCTTTAGCAAAAGTTGCCTCCATTGCAAAACTTGTTCCAGATGAGCTCAATATCACGCTAGACCGCGCTCTTGCAATCGATCCAGATCTAAAGAATGTATATGAAACAGATGCAGAGGCAAAAAGTGTGATTGATATGGCCCGAAAAATTGAGGGCTCTATCCGCAATACTAGCACGCACGCAGCAGGGTTAATTGTATCTGCGCATCCCATTACGGAGCATATTCCGATATGTACAGCAAAAGATACCGATATGTTAGTAACCCAGTTTGCGATGAAGCCTGCCGAACAAGTGGGCCTATTGAAAATCGATTTTCTCGGGTTAAAAACACTGACTTCGATTCAAAAAACCGTGGATTTTATCAAGAAAAATACAGGTAAAGAAATCGACTGGTCTTCTTTACCTTTGGATGATCAGCCAACATTTGATTTGTTGACTCAAGGAAAAACGTTAGGGGTATTTCAATTAGAATCTTCTGGCATGCAAGACCTAACAAGAAATTTGAAAATTGATCAGTTTGAAGAAATCATTGCGGTAGGCGCTTTATACCGCCCTGGCCCGATGGATATGATCCCTTCTTTTATCAACCGAAAGCATAAAAAAGAAGTGATAGAAATCGAACATCCTCTCATGAAAGAGATCTTAGAAGAAACCTACGGTGTGATGGTCTACCAAGAACAGGTGATGCAAATCGCTAGCTTACTTGCGGGGTATTCTTTAGGAGAAGGGGACGTGCTTCGAAGGGCTATGGGTAAAAAAGACCGCAAAGAAATGGCGAAGCAAAGGGAGAAATTTTTATCGGGAGCTATCGCGAAAGGGGTACAAGAGCAGGTAGCAAAGGAGATCTTCGATAAAATTGAAAAATTTGCCTCTTATGGATTCAATAAATCCCATGCAGCGGCGTACGCCTACTTAAGTTATGCAACGGCGTATTTTAAAGCCAATTATCCAGAAGAGTGGATGGCTGCTTTAATGACGTCGGATAAAGATGATCTATCTAAAGTTGCAAAATTTATTGCAGAGGCAAAAAGCATGGGAATTTCCATGCTTGCTCCCGATGTGAATACGCCAGGAGAAGAATTTGTTCCCGATAAAGAGGGGATACGCTTTGCCATGAGCGGGATCAAAGGCGTTGGACAAGGGGTGGTCAAAGCGATTATCCAAGAAAGGGATAAGGGGCCTTTTTCTTCCCTATATGATTTTATTAAAAGAATCGATAAGGCTGTTGTAGGGAAAAAAGCCATTGAGATTTTAACGCTTGCAGGAGCTTTTGATTTCACCAGATGGTCTAGAGATGCTCTTCGTCAAAGCGTGGAACAAATCTATGAAGAAACGCAAAAACAAGCGAAAGAAGAGAAGTTAGGAGTCCAAAATTTATTTTCCCTGATAGAAGAAAAAAATCCCTATTTAGATCCCCCTGATGTACAGCAGCCCACAAGTATGTTAGATAGACTCCAAACGGAAAAAGAGCTTATCGGCTTTTATCTTAGCGGCCATCCTATTACAGAGTATCATTCGGCTATTCAAAAAGCAGGAGGGCAGTCGATCATAGTTGTCAAAAAAAAGGGGTGATCATCACGGCATTTGTTGTAGATAAAGTGCAGTTCAAAATCACAGCAAAACAGCAAAAAAAGTTTGCACTTTTACAGGTGAGCGACCAACATGACAGTTATGAGTTTCCCATTTGGCCCGATCTTGTAGAATCCAAAGGCGAGATCATTCAAGAACATGCTCTTCTTTTTGCCGTATTGGATGTGGAAAAAGAGGGAGATGGCTATAAAATTTCTTGTAGGCATCTAAGCGATGATCTCGATAAAGAAGCATTTCTTAAATCGCAAAAATGGTGGAAACAAAAGCCCAGTGGCAAAAAACAGGAAAAAAAAGAGGCGATTATGAGGCTTTGTCTTGCAATTGATATAGAAAAAGTCCGTTTTACTCATCTTGTATCGATCAAACAATTGTTTGATAAAAACCCAGGGGGAGCTGCGGTTAAACTGGCGTTTATGCAAGGGAAACAAGAAGTATCTTCGATTTTGATTGATCGGCAAAAAGGGATAGATCCCGAAGCTTCTTTAGGAGCGTATTTACGAGAAATTTCCTCCGTTCTCTCATTGAAAATGGAAGCTGATGGGTAAAACCGTCAGGAGAAAACCTCTAGGAGAAAACCCCTTAGTTTAGGTATAATTTAGGTATGTTGAAATGTAGTTTATTGGCTTTTTTTGCCGCATCTTCTTGCCTTTTCGCTGCGGATCCTTCCTTTGCAGAAGAAGAGTTAAAAAAAGTTGTAGCTGACGTCGAAAATAACGACTGGTATTCTGCGCAAAATCGTTCTTTAGCCTTGATTCAATCTCAGGAAAATACCTCGCCTGTGCATGAGGCCTACTACTACTTAGGTATATCGTACTACCACATACGAGATTTTGAGTTTGCAAACGACTACTTAACAAAATATCTAGAAACAGCCAGCGCAGCCTCCCATTTTGAAGACGCTCTTCTATATAAATTTGCAGTAGCAGAAGAGTTTCGTTTAGGGCAAAAAAAGCGGATTTTTAAATGGCAAAAAGCGCCTAATTTCTTATCGGCTATGGAAGATGCATTAGAAATCTACGATCAAATTATCGCTACCCTTCCCTTTAGTGAACTTGCTGCCAGCTCTTTTTACGGCAAAGCAAAAGTCCACACCTACTTTGAGGAATATAAAGAAGCGATTCGTGCATACCACACTTTAACGCAAAAATTTTCTAAACATGAGCTTGCCATTGAAGGCTACGTTGAGATGGCAAAGATCTATTTAGCGCAGTGCGTCCAAGAACATCTCGATCCCGATGTATTAGAAAATGCAGAAACTAACTCTCGAAAATTTGCCGCTGCTTTTCCTGGAGAAGAAAGAATTTGTGAAGTGAACGCTCTTCTTGGAAAAGTAAAAGAAGCCTTTGCAAAAAATCTATACGAAACGGGGCGATTTTACGAAAGGACCTATAAGCCTTCTGCAGCAGCGATTTATTACCGCAAGGCTTTGATGAAATTTCCTAAAACTGAGTCGGCAAAAAAGTGCAAAAGCCGTTTAGCATCTATCCAGTCTTAATTCCTCTTTATTTTCTTACGCTGATTTCTTGTTCTTATAACTGGGATATTCCAGAGGATCCTATTTGCCTATCGATACCACTAATCGAAAAAGATACAAAAGGAGCTTTTACAAAGGCTCTTGTACAAAAGGTAAGCGCATCGCCCTACTTTTGCTATGCGTTTCAAAAAGCGCCCCTTCGCTTAAAGGTGAATCTAGTAGAAGAAAGAACGGAAAAAATTGGCTTTCAAAGAGAAAAAGAGCGCTCATCTAATCGAGCTATTCGCCTTCTTCGGCCAGTAGAAAATCGCGATACACTCCTTGTTGAAGTATCTTTAGTCTCCGCATCTGACAAAACCGTTTGGGGCCCTTTCTTATTACAAGAGTCGGTAGACTACGACTACGCAGATGGAGATGCAGTAAATGACCTTGCTTTTACAGATCAAACAGGTCAAAGGCAGACCACCCTGCAGTTTTCTTTAGGGCAACTTGAGGGGTTATTTCCCGCAAAAAGAGCGGCAAAAAAGAGGCTCTATCAAAAAATGGCGCAAAAAATCGTAGAAACGCTATCGTTGGATTATGCGCCCTAATCCAGGAACTACTACCTACCAGAAGACCTTTCAAAGGGATAAAAGCGCCTTGATGCCTCTTTTGTCCTGGATCAAACAGATCCTTACGCAGGCAGGATTTACAAAAAAAGCGATCTACCATGTAGAAATTGCAGCTGAAGAAGTCGCTACAAATATCATGTTTCATGGGAAAAACTGCTCTGTTATTGAGGTGCTAATCACGGTATCTATAGAAAAAATGGTGTTAACTTTTCAAGATGAAGGGCCCGCTTTTGATTCTGAGCGCCATAGAAAAACTCTCGACCCTTCTCTATCTATTGATCAGATGGAGGTAGGGGGCTTAGGGATTTTGCTCATGCAAAAACTAGTAGATGATCTTTCTTATACTAGGGATAAAGGGCGCAATATTCTTTCTCTTACAAAAAAAAATAGCGCTTAGCTCTGGTTTTTTTCAATCGATAGTAAAGTAGCCTCTGTTTCTAACATATCGATCAAAAAGTGTTGTAAGACCTTAAGTACGTATTTTGGGGTGTTGTACACTCCCGATGTGGAAAATACCACTTCTAAAGTGGGCTTTTCTTCGTGATTTAAAGCGATTAATACATAAGTGATAGGGGTGTCTTCCTCCATTTTGGGGACAATCCAAATCACAAATTGTTCGTTGAAAAGAGTCACTTTTTCTAGGCTTTCGATCACGTGGAAATATTGGGTCAAATCTTCTGCGGTATTTTGTAAAGACTCTAAGATGCCCAGTTCATGGAGCATCGGTAGATCTACCTGCAAAATCCCGTCGTGGGCCCACTTGCTGAGATTATGGAAATACTCTTGGTAAAACTCTTCTAATTGGATAGGATTCAGCATGGGAAGCCTCCTTTTTTCCCCCTATCCTCATCTTACTGAACTAAAACGGAGTCTGTCAAGTTTGGAAAACATTTTTTTTACTAAAAATCTTAGATCTAGGTCTTTGCATTTAACTCTTTTTTTTCTTAAGCTAAAAAGCTGTTACAAGGGATAACGACTATGTACTGGTTTTTGCTTTTTGGATCTATATGCACCTTTTTATCTGCATTTCAAATTGCTGTAGATGCGCGGGCTGCAATTGTGATTAATCCAGAAAATAATGCGGTGCTTTTTGAAAAAAAAGCAGACGATTTGCAGTTTCCAGCTAGTTTGACCAAAATTGCGACAGCGCTTTACGTAGTAGAAAAAGAAGGACTAGACTTCGAGAGGGAAATTTCCCCAAGCGAAGAGGCTTTGTATTCTGTACGAGGGGAGAAAAAACAAGCCAATTGGACGATCTACCCCTCCCATAGGCTAGAACATGATAGCACTGTGTTAGGATTGCGGCCTGGTAAAAAACTCCCTTTATGGACCGCTTTTTACGGTATGCTGATTTGCTCTGCAAATGATTGCGCCAATGCTCTTGCAGAAAGTTATGGTAAATCTATCCCTGATTTTGTCGCCTCTATGAACCGTTATTTGCAAGAAATTGGATGTGAAAAAACCCATTTCACCAATCCTCACGGCTTACATCACCCATCTCATGTGACAACAGCTAGAGAGCTTGCGTTAATTGCAAAAAAGGCGCTTTCCTATCCGGTATTTCAAGAGCCGTTTTCTGCTAAAGGCTTTGTCTATCAACAAGTAGGGAAACAAGCGCGGCAAATTGAACATAAAAACCGCCTGGTTCTTCCCAATAGCAAGTTTTATTATCCTTCTGCTACCGGTGGGAAAAATGGATATACTGAAGCTTCGCTCTACAGTCTTTTGGCCACTGCAAAACAAGGGGAAAGAGAGCTTCTTGTCGTGCTTTTAGGAGCTCCTTCAAAAGCCAAAAGTTTCGAAGAGGTAATCAAATTATTTGAGTCTGCCTTTAGTGAAGAAAAAGTCCAGTCGGTATTTGTAGAAAGAGCCTCTCTTTTTACCAAACCGTTAAAAAGAGATCATCGGAGCGTACAGGCCCGTTTGCAAGAAGATAGCATAGCTTGTTATTACCCCTCAGAAAAACCTAGAGATATCAAAGCGCAGATCCGTTGGGATGAGCTCACTTTGCCTATAAAGCAAGGGGACCGTGTAGGTGAAATAGAGGTCATCTCTAAATGTGAGGTTTTGCAGAAAAAACCGCTTTATGCCGTTCGCAGCATCGATAAAACCTTTGGGCAAAAAGTCCGCTCTTTTCTAAGAAATCTTTTCTTTTTTCTTTAAAAAGCGCAGATCTGTTATACTTTTCCGAGGGTAATCTCTTGGAGAGCCGTTTTTTTGGACAAAAACGTAGGGTATTTGAGATAATACTGGCTAAATTTCAAAGGCCGCTATGATTCCTGCAGATCAGCCTCCTATTACAGAAGATATCCGAGATAGATTTTTGGGGTATAGTCGTTTTTTTCAGCAGGGCTGTACAAAGCACACAATCTGTCTTGTAGCTTGCGCAGCTTTGTCTGCTATCGCCTCTTTTACAGCTAATTATATGTCGTTTTTCTTTCCTAATCCAATTGCTGATGTGGTATTTGGTCTATCGTTTTCATTGGCAATGCCTACGTGTGTTTGGCTGCTATCCGAAGATACTAGCGCCGATATTACAAAGGCAATGCTCCTTTCTTTCGACGCATTGAGACTACGAGATGGGCGTACACATCCGCCAAAAGGATTCTTTCCTTCTTTTTCTTCTACAGAAAATGAGACGCGATATGTTCCAAGAGGAGCCAACGCTCCCAGGGATTTTTCGTACAGTGATTTTTGTCGTAATTGTAGCTGTATAAGTCTATATGGAAAACAGAGCCTTGCCTATCAACTTTGCTCATTGCAAAAAGTAGCTATTAGAGTAGCTATGGTTGCATCTGCCGCTTTGGGAGCGCTTGTTACCGTTTTAGCATTTAAGATAGTAACTCTTTCACCGCTAGGTATTGTCGGATTTTTATGTGCGCAGTTAGGTGCAGCTATTATAGGTAAAGAGGCTTTTGTTCTTGCGACTGAAAATACGTATAACGTAATGTTACGAAATCCAGATCTTTTTTTTCGTGACACGGACTCTATCAAGACAAAAGATGTGGAGGATCGCGTGCATCCTCACCTCTATAAAGATTTGTATATCACGCCTCTTTTTTTGCCAAATTTTTGGCCCACTCTCGCGGTCTTCCAGTGAAACCGTTAAAAGAAGACCATCGGAGCGTATAGGCCCGCTTGCAAGAAGATATCATAGCTTGTTATTACCCCTCAGAAAAATCTCGAGATATCAAAGCGCAGATCCGTTGCGATGAGCTTACTTTGCCTATAAAGCAAGGTGACCGTGTAGGGAAAATAGAGGTCATCTCGCGGCAAGCTTGGTCGAAAAAGGGCGGTATGCAATGAGAGCTATTTCCGAAGCTCTATAGGTCTCTTAGGTCTTTTGATCAGGCCTTGCTAAGAAAAAAAGGCTGCGTTCTAAGATCTACAAAAAAGAGGATCAAGAACTAGTAGATGAAATCAAGACTATCCCATCTAAAAGGCCCACTTATAGATACAGAAGGGTAACCGCCATGCTCACTCCCTCAAAAGCAAAAGAGATCCTCTTGTGGGCTGCAAGAGGATCTATCGAGTCATGAAGCAGCACCGGATCCTACTAAAAAAAAGCTCTTACCGGGGGAAACCATCGCAATGAATATCCTCTGGTGCATGTAGCGTTCTCAATCGACGCATGCGATAGACAAATTTTGAGGCCATCAGAGATCTGATGTTGGAAAGCGTGGAGTATAGAACAGGAAAAAACCGGTTAACCACACGAGTCCAATAGCTACCGGATAATGGAAGTTGTTATACAGCCAAAGATACCGTCCGTTTTGGCAGAGGCCTGGGCCTAGAAATCTGCACAACTCCGGCGTATAGTCCAGAGAATAACGGGATCTCAGAAGGGTTTCTTACAACGTGTAAAAAAGACTATGTATGGCCAAATGACATCTCAAATGCTAAAGTGGCCATGGAAAAACTAGATGAATAGAAGTCGTTAAAAATGCTCTCACTAAGAGAATAGTGTAGGAGAGTATATAGAAAAAACGAAGTTAGCAGGTTAGCCGCCCTCTTCATTTCTAAGAGTCTGCATGATAGAGAATAAGGCCTGAAAGAGTTCCGTATATGGGTTACCCTCTATATCAGGATTGTCTTTTTGTAAAGTGTATGTATGACATTTGCTCATTAAGCATGTACATTTTTGTGTATGATCATCTGTTTTTTCTATAGCTGTAAGTAACGCATTTTCTGCCAATCTTAAAATAAAATTGGGGCTCGTGCTTTGAGATTGTGTAATTTGAACGTGAAGTTGATTGTGATCCTTGTAACATAGCCGTGGGTCGTCTACAGGTTGTATAACTTTTAAGTTTGCGATATTGCGATTCAGTTGAAGCTGCGATTTCTGTGTCCATTGCCTTCTCCCTATTGTAAAGCAGTGTCTGAGTTCCCTTCCTTTTGGTTTACGTGAATGAATTTTTACTTTTTCTTCGATCGTATTCTCGATATCATGTCGTTTTTTCCGACTCGCCTCGCTACAAAATTTTTCCTGGAATTTTTCTACGAATTCTTTTCGTGTAAGACACGTTTTATCTATTCCTCCACATGTCGCAAAAGGCACAAGCGCCTCTAACTGCTCTTCCGGTGGTATATGGTTTCTTCGATTGTTAATATAATTTTTGTCGGTACACTGAATAAAGATCTTCACAGCCTCTGGGTCTTGCTTTTGAATAGCTAATCGGATCCCTGCAGTACAGTGCAAAGAAAGATCTGAACCTTTTGTAAAGAACCCTACCAGACTCTGATACGATTTAATCTCATCACGCTCCATCTCTCTTTCTAATAGAGCTTTCATAGCTGCTCCATCTGTAAGCTTTTGATCGTTTTGAAAGCAATCTAATAAATCTTCCGGAATCGTTTTGAGCGGAACTATTCCGTGTTGCTGTCCATTACCAATATTTTTCCTAGCGGGTGCGTTAAATATTCCCTCATCCAAAATTTGATAAAATCCGATTGTCTGTTTTGCGTGATCTTTGAAATCTTTTAGATTCTTAGCATCATCATCATCTATGGCCGGTTGAAAGGCGTCCAATACCTTTTGAAGAGCGTCAGGGGAGGTTCCATTTCGTAATAAAATCAAAATCGGATCGTAATTATGAATCCCGCCTCCATACGACATATCGATAATGGTCTGAATGAAATTAGTTGATGGCGTAAAGCCCTTTGATAGTGCATATTTTAGCGGGCCAGTTACTACCGAATCAAGGTATGGGCTATCTTTTATATACTGAGAAACAAAGTGTTCTAGTTCTGTTGCCTGATGTTTCTGCCTATAATCAAAAACAATCTTAAATCCTGGTGTAGACTCCTTCGCACACAAATATTTTCCGCCGAATGCGTCAGGAAAATATGGTAAAAGCAGTGCAAGCATATTATAGCAGATTGTCTCATGCCTTTTAGGATGTAAAACATCAACAAGCTGTTCAGAGTCTAGATTCGATGGATTGTCGATTTGTGTTAATAGAAATTCTAATATTTTTTCATCGTTCTTTTGAATTGCACTATTGATAAAAGATATATGCAGTTTTAATTTATTTTTGAAAAGATATTTTACAAAATCTAGGCGCAATTTCAGATCGCTTATATTAAATACAAGAGGAAATGGATATGTAAAATTGGTTTCTAATTTTATAGCGGTATTTTCTTGTATGAGCATCCTTAAAAACACCGCATTTTTTTGTACGTGTTTCTTTTGAATCAATTCCCTGAGGAATCTTTCTTGTGCAGAAAAGCTGTTTTTGAAAAAGGCAAGAGCCATGGGGTGACGTATATCTAAGTTTTCTATAGATAAAATATCTGTGCTAAATAGACTTTCAACCGGCTCATTTCGCTCTTTTAAGCTGAATTGTGTCAGTAGATGAAATATTTCCCAAGAGTCCTTACCTTGAGTAATATTGTCTATAACTTTTGCTAATGCAGCTTTTTCTACTTGCTGCCGCTCGTCTTTGCTTGGATGATTTTTTGCTTTAGCTAGCATGTAGTTTATAAGATCTACATGCCCCTTTTCTGCAGCGATTACAAGAGGGGAGTTTTCAGGAGTTTTTGTAATGGGGGAAATTCCCTTATAGAGCATATAATCTGCAATGTAGTTACGTATATCTAGGTTTTCTATAGGTAAAATATGCGTGCTAAATAGACTTTCAACTGGCTCATTTGGCTCCTCTAAGCTGGCTTGTATCAGTCGATGAAATATTTCCCAAGAGCCCTCACCTTGAATAATCTTATGTATGACTTTTTCTAATGCAGCTTTTTCTACTTGCTGCCGCTCGTCTTTGCTTGGATGATTTTTTGCTTTAGCTAGCATGTAGTTTATAAGATCTACATGCCCCTTTTCTGCAGCGATTACAAGAGGGGAGTTTTCAGGAGTTTTTGTAATGGGGGAAACTCCCTTGTAGAGCATATAACGCGCAATATCATAATGTTCTTTTCCCATTGCCCTCTGGAGAAGTGCAGTTTTTTCTGTTTTAAAAGAAAAAATGGAATACACAAGTAAAGAGATCTTAGCGGTGAGTTTCAGGTTATAATTAACGCTGGTTTTGAGCATGTATGTGCTTTTAAAGCAGCAGTCCGTAGCAGCTACAAGGGCGGAAGCAGGAGCTAAAATTATTTCTATCAACTGGACTGCATATGCGGCTATTCTCTTGGTAAAATCCTGAAACGAAGAGATTTTGTTCGGTTCAAAGTAGATTTCTTTCACACCGATTTCAGGGGGATTTGGTAGAATAGTTGGCATAAACAAAAGTTTTTAAAATAAATTCACTATCATTATGAATGTTTTTTCACAAAAAGTGAATAAAGAAATATAATTTTATATAGATACTATTGACCTA
>ERZ1740072.695-NODE-695-length-13386-cov-17.240417_pt1 | contig 13386 bp, 14 predicted proteins | sample MGYA00581733_ERZ1740072 | MGnify/ENA primary metagenome ERZ1740072 (study PRJEB43018, sample SAMN04849741) | marine metagenome | isolation source: floating plastic debris | place: Pacific Ocean | collected 2008-08-30 | study: EMG produced TPA metagenomics...
GGTGTTGAGCTGTCCTTACTCGGCACCCTTTAGACACAATCCCACAGTCTACTGTTCTACAGAGATCTCCGGAATTGGAGAGGGCATATTCCCTCCTTCACAATAAACTTCAATCGCGTAGTCCAATCCTTCATAGGGGTTTGCTCTAGCCAAAACGGCCTGGTGAGCGGATGAACGCTCGTTAGCAGCGGTAATGGTCCGTTCAACCTCGGCGAAGGGAGCCAGATCGCGGGAAGTTTTGGCTTGGTGGCGAAAACTCTCTGCCAAGTAGGAGTTCAAAAGCCTTAGATTTTTATCACTTAGCTCCAGGGTTTCTAATGCACGTGCCGTATCGAGATGGTTCTCGGCACGTTTAAGAAAACCTGCTTGCGTTAGCTTCGTGTCAGAAAAGAAAGCCTCTTGGGCATAGGTAGCTACTCCCTGCTCATAGTTGGCTTGTTTAATCTCATATATTTGAGAACATTCAGCACGACGCTCTTCGGCACGACGCTTTTTAACCCCGATTGGGTCATCTAAATCTGAGGTACAGGCCGTTAAACTCAGCAGGGCAGCTGTACCGATAATCATTCGCCCAAGCATATATCTTCTCAATAACTATGTCTTATTTATCTGCAACTATCTTATCAACACCATCGGCTGAGCAGCTTTGAACTCCACGCCCCTTGAGCAAATCAACGATTATGTTCTCAGTTTTTTGCTGTAGCTCGGAGTTGAGATAATAGCTGCACAGATCAGAAATATGAAGCTTTTCAAGTAATGATTGTTGTTGCTCACTACTTAATTGTTCAAGTGATGACAACCTTGGGGACATGCACCCATAGGAAAAGAAACAAAGCAAAGAGATAATCGTACCCAATAAACGTTTATCCATGATTTTATAAGAACAATACAATGCCAAACCTCTGCTAACCTGGGGCTGACATTGACGGTAAAATCCACGGGCTTAGCGTTTGAATCAAGTAATTGTTATGCAGTTAAGCCTGAATGGCTCAATCTGCAAATGCTTGGAACAGAGCGCAGTATACAAACAGCAGCCCCATCAATATACTCCCCGAACGGGTAATCGTCAGGAATAATGCCTGATGGGCATTTGACGTGCCCATGTATGTGTAAAGTGCAACGCCAGTTGGCACAACAAAGAGCAGGGCTATAGCCACAAGCTTCCATTGAGAGGGTAAGGTGCCCCGACGAAACATCGGCATCGTGCGATTGAGTTCGATCGCGGCAAGCAATGCTAGTAGCGGTAGCCCGATAAACGTACTGCCATACTGGAGGGCTTTGTAGCCGGGCACATGCAAACCGCCAATGGCGATGGAGGAATTCAGCATCGGCATTAGCTGGGTTCCCCAGCGACCTTTGTGGGTAAACGCATCCCATATCTGGTGGGTGTAGGCTCCTGCGACAATGGCAAATGCAATGGCAATAACGTAACGAAGGACACTCAAAAACGACTGTTTAGGAAGGTTAGGTTCGGGCGACAATCTAGATGCAAGCCGCTCTGGTAGAAGTGCAATTATTGGCTTTCGCATCACCAGCTCAAATAGGAAAAATCCACCCATGCCCAGCGGCAAACATAAAGAGAATAGCCCTGTAGAGGAATGGGTCTGCGCGTAGTCGACCATGGGAAAGAACAGAGGCACGTCGGGAATCATGGCACCGATTGAGAAGGCAGAAAAGGGCACAACGCGGCGCAACGGCCAAAACGGAAGAACGGCAACAATATGTGTCGGAGTAAACGGCATAGATCAAAATCAGAGGCTAACACAAGCTGACGGCATATCTATAGCGTTGGTCACATTGGTTAGGGCATTCTATTTCGCAGGCCCTGGGTATCAATACTATTGATGGCGGGGGCAGGGGCGTCAACACGTTTGACGCGAAATCAACCTACTCATCAGTGGTTTTATAGTTTCTCCCAGCTTTCTTTCAAAAATATGCGTTCAGCAGCTTGTCATATCTTGTCGGTGAAATCATAGCCAGCAAATGTCACCCTACAATAAAGGTATCCGTCAACTGGGCTTGAGGCTATGGCAGAACAACCCCGTCCATCATGGGATTTCGGTCGCTTTTTTGAAACCCTCAACTACTTTGACGCCATTCCCATCGTTAGCTCACTGCAAAACATGTTCTTTGGTTCACCACCGCCGCCACCGCCCCAGCTCCAGGCAAATCTTGTTTTTGATTTTCGCTCACCCACAGAGCAAATGCGTGACCTGTGGGGTGCCCTAGACGATGTGGTGATGGGCGGCGTTAGCCAGAGCGGCACCCAGCTACTGCCTGAAGGATTAGCGTTTACGGGCTATGTATCCACCGCCAATTCCGGTGGGTTTGCCTCCGTTCGCACCCGCAATTTTGAGCCCCCCCTAGATCTGAGTGCCTACAGCGGCATTGAACTCCGCGTTAAGGGCGACGGGCAGCGCTATAAGTTCTTTTTACGGGATGGTGCAGGCTGGGACACCGTGGCCTATGCCCATTCATTTGACACGACCAATGGTGACTGGGTAACGGTACAGATTCCCTTTGCCGAGATGAAGGCGGTGCAGCGGGCGCGGGTCGTGCAGCGGTCTCCCATTAGTGCAGAACGAATTTATTCGCTGCAGCTTATGTTGAGTAAGTTTGAGTATGACCGACAGCTCAACCCGCATTTTGCCGCAGGTCCGTTTCAGCTAGTGGTGGAATCGGTGAAGGTTTACTAGCCCACTCACTGCCCCTTCAATTACGTGATCCCTAAAAGCATGCGCTGGTAACGGCTATACATTCAGCAGGTTGCCATGCTTTTTTATTTTTTGGAAAGGTGGGGTTGATTGGCCGTCTGGGCACTGGCTGTCTGGGCATAGAGAATACCCAGGAGCAGCAGTAGGGCACCAAACAGGCTAGACCAGCCCATGGGTTCTTTAAAGGCAAAAAGCCCTAGCAGTGTGGCGGATAGGGGTTCTATGAGCACGGCAATACCGGCGGTAGTGGCAGCGGTGTGGCGAATGCCAAGCATATAGAGGCCGTAGCCAAGGCTGCTGGTGATGAGGCCAAGGTAGAGCAAAAAGGGGAGCGCTCTAAACCAAACGTCGAGGGATGGCTGTAGCACTAACGTGGGGGTGAGAGCAAGGGCAGCTACGGTAAAGCTGTAGGTTGCGATCGCAATCCCATCCATCTGCCCCACCATGGCCTTCGCCAAAATAGCATAGCCCCCATAGGAGAATGCGGCCCCCAGGGCTAAAACCACCCCCAACAGAAACCGGCCGCCGTTCACCGCCAGGGCATCCGGCTGGGCAATCAACAGAATGGTCCCCGTTATCCCCAGCACTAGGGCAATCCGAAGTCTGCGGGTGAGTGTCTCGCCAAGGAACGCAACGGCAAGCAGGGCAATAATTAGGGGCGATGAACAAATGGCCACCATGGCGGTCATGGCGACCCCCACATAGGGAACAGCGGCAAAGTAAAAAACCTGGTATCCGGCCATGCACAGCCCCATGGCAATTAGCGGTAGGCGCTGGGCGTTGCTGGGCCATGGGCGTTTGTGCACGAAACCAGGGCCGTTATGACGCTTGTTATAGCCGTACCACAGCCAGAAAATAGGCAGGGCAAAAACCAGACGCCAATAGCCAATCAGTAAGGGGGAAACGGTCGCCTGCTGCGCAATCAGTACCGAGACGGTGCCGGTGGTGCCCCAGAGCATAGCCGCAAGGCAGATCAAGATTAAACCCATGGGGTGGCGATGATTTGATTATCTATTTGTAGCTTCGTTGGGTAAGTTCAACATGATCAAAGGTGAGGGTTTCTTGATGTAGCTCAGGGGCCTGTTCATCACCGGTGTATCCCCAGGCGGCCACATAGGCATAGTCTTCGTCATTGCGTTGGGCTTCGCCGTCGCTGGTCTGGTATTCTTCGCGGAAATGGCAGCCGCAGGACTCGTCGCGGGTGAGGGCATCGCGGGCCATGAGCTCTCCTAGCTCTAGAAAATCGGCCAGGCGACCGGCATATTCCAGGGTTTGGTTGAGGGTATGGGCGGCGCTGGGGACCCGCAGATTTTGCCAGAATTCCTGTCGGAGCGACTGGATTTGGTCGATGACGTTTTTTAGGCTGTTGCGATCGCGACTCATGCCCACGTGATCCCACATCAGCTGCCCCAACTGTCGGTGGAACTGCATCACGGTTTTATCCCCTTGAATGCTTAGCAGCTTTTGGGTTTTACTCTCCACCGAGGCCTCGGCTTCGGCAAAGGCGTCATCACTGGTGTTTACAGGGGGTAGCGGATTGCGGGCCAGGTAGTCCCCCAGGGTGTAGGGAATCACAAAGTAGCCGTCGGCCAACCCCTGCATTAGGGCGCTGGCCCCCAAGCGGTTGGCCCCGTGGTCCGAGAAATTGGCTTCACCCAAAACAAACAGCCCCGGCACCGTACTCATCAGGTGATAGTCCACCCACAGCCCCCCCATGGTGTAATGCACCGCCGGATAAATCCGCATGGGTACTTCGTAGGGGTTTTCGTCGGTGATGCGTTGGTACATCTGAAAGAGATTGTCATAGCGAGCTGCGATCGCAGCTCGCCCATCCCGTTCAATGGCGTCTCGAAAATCCAGATATACGGCCAGCCCTGTGGCCCCAACACCGCGCCCCTCATCGGTCATGTGTTTAGCATTGCGAGAGGCCACATCGCGAGGCACCAAATTACCAAAAGTGGGATAGCGCTTTTCTAAGTAATAGTCTCTCTCCTCGTCAGGAATCTGGTTGGGTGGTCGAGTATCGCCCGGTTTGAGCGGCACCCAGACGCGACCATCATTGCGCAAACTCTCACTCATCAGGGTCAGCTTTGACTGATAGTCTCCCGACACCGGGATGCAGGTGGGGTGAATCTGGGTATAGCAAGGGTTAGCGAAGTAGGCTCCCCGTTTGTAGCAGCGCCACGCCGCCGTCACATTCGAGTTGCGGCCATTGGTAGAGAGATAAAACACATTGCCATAGCCACCGCTACACAGCAGCACCGCATCCCCCTGATGGCGCTCCAGCTGTCCCGTAATCAGATTGCGGGTGATAATTCCCCGCGCATGGCCGTCAATGACCACCAGATCGAGCATTTCTCGCCGAGTAAACAGTTCAATCTGGTCCGCCATTTTCATCATGGCGCTATAGGCTCCCAGCAACAGCTGCTGCCCCGTTTGCCCCTTAGCATAGAAGGTGCGCGATACCTGGGCACCCCCAAAGGAGCGGTTGGCCAATAGCCCACCATAGTCCCGGGCAAAGGGCACCCCCTGGGCAACGCAGTGGTCAATAATGTGGTTACTAATCTGGGCAAGACGATACACATTTGCCTCGCGCGCGCGATAGTCTCCCCCCTTGATGGTGTCGTAAAACAACCGCCAAATGCTGTCCCCGTCATTCGGGTAGTTTTTAGTGGCGTTAATGCCCCCCTGGGCAGCAATACTGTGGGCCCGTCGAGGAGAGTCTTGAATACAGAAGCTTTTGACGTGGTAGCCCAGCTCTGCCAGGGTGGCGGCAGCCGACGCCCCAGCCAACCCCGTTCCCACAATGATCACCGTATGCTTACGTTTGTTGCTAGGGTTAACTAGCTTGCAATGGTCTTTAAAGGTGTTCCACTTATCGTTAAGAGGGCCGTCAGGAATGCGGGGATCTAGGGACATGGGGAATAAAAACGTAGGGTGTGGTTAAGATAGGAAACCCAGCAAAAGATAAATAGAGATAAATAACGGGTCAATAGCAAAATTCTCAAGTCACCAGCCCAAAATAAATGCTCAATGGCAACACCACAAACCCTAGGGCAATACCAATTGCCAAGATCAGGCTAGCCCCGTAAACGATAGGGCGGACCGTGGCATTTAATGCCCCTAACGATTGCAACGCACTCCAAATGCCATGGCGCAGGTGGCTAGCCAAAAACACCATGACACCGACATAGCCGAAGGCATAAAGGGGCTGCTGGAATTTTTCGATCACCAGTCGCGCCAGATCGCGCATCTCTGAGCCTGGGACGGTATAGCGAATCCCAAACTTAAACGTGAGCAAATGCCATACCAAAAAACTCCCCAACCCCAACCCGGTGACTATCATGGAGCGCGAACTCAGGGTCTGGTAGCTGGGGGCTCCAGCAGACGCATAGGTGCTATAGCCCTGGGACCGGGCCCTTAGCCGTCCTAGAAAAATCTGGACCCCCATGAGTATGTGGAAGCCAATAAAGCCCAGCAAGATCAGCTCCAGCAGCCAAAGCAACGGTCCCAGCCGTTCCACAGAGTGGCCAAATTGGTTATAGCCATCGGCACTGCCTAACAGGATCAGATTGCCAATCATGTGAATAACGACAAAGGCCACCAGGGCAAGGCCACTGATGCCGGTGATCAGCTTTTTGCCGATGGACGATTGGTAAAGGCTAAGAACGCGGTTGGGCGCTGTGGTCATGGTCGATGGGCAGGTACAGACAGCCCATCTATTTTGACTGATGTCATTGGTTTAGATAACCGGTGGCAGTAAAAGTTTGGACTCTGTATCCTCAATGCTTAAACCTTTGGGCTGGAAGTTGTATAGCCGTGCGCTAGGTCTTTACGATAGAGAGGATGCGCTTTGGGTGGACCATGGATTTGGATTATACGTTGGCCTCTGAACTGGTGGGGACAGCTGCTGGAGGAGCGGCGTTAGTGGCCGCCCTAATGGCGAACCGTTATGGAAAGCGCCAGGCAGAGCAGACAACGACGATTGAGTCCCTGGAATCGACTAAGGCTAAGCTATCCCAGCAGGTGACCCTGGCTAAAGGGCAAACCCAAACCCTGACCGAGGCGATGGCCCTGGCTAAGGATGCGGTAATGTCCTTAGAGCAACAGGTACAGGAACTCAAGGCAGATTGCGATCGCACCACCCAAACCCTCACCGCCTCCGAAAGCAACATCAGCCAGCTCCAGACCACCGTCACCGCCCTCACCGCCGATAAACAAACCCTAAGCCAGTCGCTCCAACAGCAACAGCAGCGAGCGACCAAGCTAGAATCCGAGCTCCAGACCGCCCAGCAGCAGTCCCTCACAGCACAACGCACCGCTGAGCAAAAATTAAACCAGCTACAGCAAGACATTCAAACCAGCCAGGCAAGCCAAACCGAACTTAACCAACAGCTCAGCCAGGCCAAGGCTCAGACGACCACCCTACAACAGCAAATCACTCAGTTAACCGCAGAGAAAAAACAGTTAACCGAAACCACCACCACCCTAGAACAACAGACACAGCAGTTAAAGCAGTCCCTAACCCAGGCCCAATCTGAGACAACCCAGGCCCAGCAACAATCCACTCAGCTAGTCAATGAGCAAAAACAGCTGCGGGCAACCATCGCTACGCTCGAACAACAGGCCCTCACGGCACAGACCACCCTCGACCAGAGCAAAAAAGAAGCCGCTCAAATTCAACAAACCGCCAATACCCTGGCCACGGAACGGGAGCAGTTACAAGCAACCATCACCACCTTAGAACAGCAGGCCCTCGAGGCACAGACTGCCCTGACCCAGGTCAGAGAAGAGACCGCCCAGACCCAACAAACCACCGACGGGCAGCTAGCAAAACTAACCACAGAGAAAAAACAGCTCGCTGAAACCATCGCCACCCTAGAGCAACAGACCCAGCAGCAGCAACAGGCCCTTGAACGCACCCAGGCAGAGTCAGCTGACGCCCAGCAACACACACGTCAGCTCACCGAAAACACCACTCAGCTCAGGGGCGACATTGCCGTTCTCGAGCAACAGACCAGAGAGCTACAGCAAAATCTGGAAATAGCCCAGACCGAGACTGCCCAAGTTCGGCGTGAACTCACCTACGAAAAGACCCAGCTGAGTAAAGTCAACATCACCCTCAGGGAACAAAACCAGGGGCTGCAGCAGGCCCTTAGCGCCTCTCAGTCATCAGAGGACCCGGCCAACGCCCTAGTCAGTCAATTACAGCAACAGGTACAGCAGCTACAGCAAGAGTTACAAACCCAGACCGAGCTAGCCCAAACGGGACAGGACCGCATAGAACAACAGCTCCTAGATCTACGCCAAGAGCGGGAACAGTTGCATAGCCAATTGCAAGACAGCCAAATCCAATTTACCCAGACCAATAACCAAGCCCAGACCCTGGGCACTGAGTTAGCCCAGACGCAGCAGGAGCTAATCAAGACCAAAGCTGACGCAGAACAAGCAAGAATTCAGCTAGAGGCTTCTTTCCAAGACCAACAGAGACAGGCTGCCGAACAGCTAGAGCGCCTACGCCAGGAGCGTGAGCAGCTACAGACCCAAGCAGACCAAGCAAATCTCTTAGAAACACAATTAGCAGACGCCCAGCAAGCGTTGACCGCTGCGGCCACAGCACAGCACAACCTATCGCAGCTAGCAGCCTCTGCTGAAGAACAGCAAGGACAGACAGCGGCACAGGTAACTAGCCTACGCCAGGAGTGCGATCGGCTGCGCCAAGACCTCAACGATAGTCAGGCTCGGGCTGCCGAAGCAGAGACATTAGCCACTCAGCTAACCCAAACCCAAGAAGCCCTGGACGAGTCAACAACGGAAGCAGAACAAACCATATCGGAACTGCAGGCCGAGTTAGATGCCCTCAAAACCCATCTAAAAATGCTCCAAGAGACATCGACTAATCCGCTTGAGGAGTTGACAACGACAAACTCTCTACTAAATGAAGAGTTGCAGGCTGCTAAAGCAACCATGGCAACCCAGGCTGAGCAGCTATCGACCATTACCAATGAGCAAACGGCCCTTAAAGAAGCCCTCGACCTGAGTCAAAAGGTGATCATGTCTCTACAGCAGGCACCCACCGCTCCACCGGTTGAGCCTGCCAGAGAAGAGGTAATATCCGCATCCTCGGAGACGCCATTACCGGTCTCGGAGAAAGTCTCAGCGGAAGCTCCTGCGGAAACGCCCGCACAGACAGGTGGTCTAATGGACAAGAGTTTTGTCATTACCGGCACCCTGAACAATCTCAACTATGAACAGGTCGTCAAACTAATTACCGAGGCCGGTGGACGCATCAACAAAATGCCTAGTGGAAAAACCGATTATATTGTTGTTGGCAAAAATCCTGGTAGCAAGCTCAAAAAGGCTGAAAAATACAATACGCCACAGCTCAATGAATCTGAGCTGTTGGCGTTGTTGAATAGTGTATAGGGGCGTTGTTGTAGCTACCCCATGCACCTAGAGATAGCCTTGTGCCCATGGTTCAGATTATGGCATCGCTAAAGGCTTTAAGTGGCAATGGTTATGGGTGCAGCAAGCCGCTGAATGTGCATTCAGCGGCTTGCTGCACTGGCCTATGAACTTACTCTTGAATGGTGACAGAGACAATCTTGTCGCCACCTTTAATGGCATTGACAACGTCCATATCTGTGGTTTTACCAAAAACCGTATGGACTCCATCGAGATGGGGCTGGGGAGAATGGCAGACAAAGAACTGACTGCCCCCGGTATCGCGGCCAGCATGGGCCATAGAAAGACTACCGGCTTCGTGTTTGTTAGGGTTAATCTCACATTTAATTTTATAACCGGGGCCACCAGTACCCGTCCCTTTAGGGCAACCACCCTGGATCATAAAATTAGGGATGACGCGGTGGAAATTCAGTCCGTCATAAAATCCATCCTTGGAAAGTTTGACGAAGTTAGCAACCGTGTTGGGAGCATCACTATCAAAAAATTCGATGTTGATGGTTCCCTTGTCGGTTTCCATAATTGCTTTAGTCATGCAGGCATCCTCATATAGCAGAGTGGGGTCCTTGCCTATGATGGCAGCAAGGGTAGTTTGGCTCAAGCGCGGGCTGACTCAGACTGGCCAAATATCCTAACGACGGCGCTTTTTCTTAGCGGCTTTAGCTTTCGGAGCCGCTTTTTTGCTGCCTTTGAATCGACTGAGGGCGGCGCTGGCAGCCGCCACAATCCGATTGTCAGTATCCCTAAGCGCCTGTCGAAGAAATGGAATTGCTTTAATGGAGCCAGATTCCTGTAGTGCCGTAACCGCAGCTAACCGAACATCCGCATCGTCATCTTTAACGAGTTTGCCGAGTTGGGGAACGGCACGAACGGCATCCTTACGATTTATGGCAGCGGCTTGGCCAAGGGCAGCAGCGGTTTGGGCACGTTCCACCGAGCTATCTGGTTTTACTGGAGAGGGAGCAGCTACCGGGGTGAGTGTCGCCTCAGGCTCAGGCTCAGGCTCGTTCGCCGGTATATTCTCCGGTGCAGCCGCTGTGGCGACAGGGCTGCTGGAAACCTCTGTCCAGGGATCGGGAATAGCAGGGATGAAGGCGTTATCTGCGTTATTCACAGAGGGTGAAGTAACGTCACCGGCAACGGCGGCGGTCTCGGCTAGACTGTCTGGGCTAGCTGTTTCTACGGGCGTTCCCGTAGCGGGCTCATCATCACTCGCTAAAATATTAACGCCTAGCAATGCGGCGATACGGGCTTCGTATTCGGCTTCTAGCTCCGTGAGTTGTTCCTCGTGGGTGTCTTGATAGCGCTCAATTTTGGCAGCTAGCTGCTGTTCATAGTCAGCTTCCGCCTTAGCCAGGGCTGCATTCAAATCTTGGGCATGGTCGTCTTGAATGCGATTCAAGCGATTGAGGGACTGCTGTAAAGCATTGTCTTGACGGCGAATAATGCGCTTCATTAGAAAGGCGGTGACACCCGAACCAATGCCTAACCCAATTAGTACGCCTATCCCTGCTTGTGTCGCCATCGAAGCGTTTCCTCAATTAATTCAACTGCCGAACCAGGTGGATTATCCCCTATCATGGCAAAATTTGACATCGGTGATGGACATCGGTAGTCAACATCGGTAATGTATTACACCTCGTTACACTATGACGGCAGAATTGGTTAATGTGTTCTGCTTCAAATAATTTGCATTACCGTGTAAGTATCCATAATTTTATGTGGGAGGCCAGTATCGTTGACTGAGGCACTTAAGTTAGACACACCAGGCACTGTAGATGAACTCGAAACCGATCAGATAGACGAAGAGGCCCTGGCATTGGCAACGGCCATTGCCAATGCGGCTGATGATCGCAAGGCCGAAGACATTTCCATTCTTCAGGTGGGCGATGCTTCCTATCTGGCTGATTATTTTGTCATTGCCACCGGGTTTACCAATGTCCAGGTTCGAGCCATTGCCCGCTCCATTGAAACCACTATCGAAGCCGATCACGGCCGTTCGCCCATACACACAGAGGGCGCTGATGAGGGTAAATGGGTGATCTATGACTACGGCGAGGTGATTGTCCATATTTTTCAGCCTCGGGAACGGGAATATTACGACCTCGAAGCGTTTTGGGGGCATGTCAAACGTATCGAGTTTATCCCTAGCCCCCCGCCCGGAATGGGCCAATAAGCCCGTCAGGATTGTGTCCTATGATAGAGGTATTCATCCGTAACCATTGGCTATGAAACGCTCTACACCGCGCTGTCCTGTTCCTGCGGAGCAGCTGCCGATACGTGAATATGAAGATATGCGAGACTCCTGGTTTTATAGCTGGGGAGCCCGCGATCTACGTGGTTATACGGTACCTGTTTTAGTGGTGTGGGGTCTGAGTTGGGTGGTGTCAGGCCCCATTGCCGCCGCCAGTTTTTCGCCCCATCAGTTCTTGATTAAGTTTTTGGTGAGTGCGGCGCTGGGGGCATTAGTCATTCCTGCGCTATCGTTACTGCAGCTTTATGTTGGCTGGTCCCATGTGGGCAATCGGCTACAGGTAAAGGACCTCCCCTACGAAGAATCGGGTTGGTACGATGGTCAGATATGGACAAAGCCCGATGACGTGTTCAAACGCGATCGCTTAATTGTGGACTATCAGGTCAAACCAATTTTGAATCGGTTGCGAAAAACGTTTGGCATTATGCTCGGCTGCCTGGTAGCCGGGGTCCTGGAATTATCATTATTTTGAGCCGCCTTGAAACTATCCTAGATCTTTGCTGGGACTCTCATAAGATTTGCCCTACGGGGTAGAGGGGCTTCTAGAGCCTCTTTGCTTTGAGCCTCTTTGCTTTAGTGCTGAGGCTACTGCCCCATACTCAAATCCTCCCGAAAATTTAATCTTGATAGAGTACTAGTATTGGAAAGTCCATTCTAATTTGCCGGAATTGCAGATCTGGCGATGTTTTTAGCTGTTTCAATCAAAATCTATGCCTAGGCCAAGCCGTATCTCCACTGCCCCATTAGCAGTTCAGCTGCTAAGAGAAGGGATTGTTGAGTCTGTTCACCAGGTCCATGCGGCGGTGGCCGATAGTCGTGGACGCATACTATCAGTGGCAGGTGATGCCGAACATGCAAGCTTTATCCGCTCTGCATTAAAGCCATTTCAAGCCATGACAGTGACTGCCACGGGAGCCTTAGACGCCTTTAACCTGACCGACAAGGATCTGGCCGTCATGTGTGGTTCTCACCAAGGCCTGACCGCCCAAGCCCGCCAGGTATTTGGGATTTTGTGGCGGGCTGATTTGGAACCGGGCTGTCTTCAATGTCCTATACCTGCTGGAAAACAAAGCCCGTTGGAACACAACTGTTCGGGTAAGCATGCGGGCATGTTAGCGGTTTGTAAGCAGCAGGGATGGGAGCTTAGCAGCTATCTACAGCGCAACCATCCTCTCCAAAAGGAAATTCTCAATCGCTTTTCGGGGCTCTTAGAGATGCCGTCCGATGAGTTTATTTGTGCCCACGATGACTGTGGTGCCCCGACTTACTTTATGCAGCTGCGTCAGATGGCGACACTGTATGCCAAGCTGGCGTCAGGTGAAAATCTTGAAATGGAGCGGGTGGTTCGGGCCATGACCCATCATCCGGAGATGGTTTCGGGGCCCCAGGGCTTTGATACAGAGTTAATGCGCCTGACCCAGGGAGAAATTCTGAGTAAATCGGGGGCAGAAGGAATCCAGTGCATCAGTCGAGTGGGTGACGGTTTGGGTTTGGCCCTAAAAGCGGTGGACGGGTCTAGGCGAGCAAAATATGCAGCCGCCCTCCATGCTCTGCGACAGCTGGGATGGATTTCGCCAGATATTGCTGATGCCCTGGCTGAAACCTATCTCAATCTGAGTAATTACAAGCGATTGGACATGGTGGGAGACATTTCCCTGGACTAATCCCACATTCGCGGAAAAAATTGTTGCGCTTTACACAAGGCATGGTTATAGTAGTAAAGCGCTAACGCGGGGTAGAGCAGTCTGGTAGCTCGTCGGGCTCATAACCCGAAGGTCGTTGGTTCAAATCCGGCCCCCGCCACCAGTAAAAAATAAGGCACTGAAGTATCACTTCAGTGCCTTATTTTTTTGGATTGGAATTTTCCTAGCCATCGGATGCATAGGGATTTGAGTCCGTCTAGCAAGAGTTAGAGACTACGTGCTAGCAAAGCTAGAAATGTTACTTTAAGTAAAG
>ERZ1740072.700-NODE-700-length-13332-cov-5.533027_pt1 | contig 13332 bp, 15 predicted proteins | sample MGYA00581733_ERZ1740072 | MGnify/ENA primary metagenome ERZ1740072 (study PRJEB43018, sample SAMN04849741) | marine metagenome | isolation source: floating plastic debris | place: Pacific Ocean | collected 2008-08-30 | study: EMG produced TPA metagenomics assembly...
CTATAGCAATCCGTAGAAAGGTCAGGTCGTTTAAAGTGGGTGTGAGTTTGGAGAACTGCCGATGCCTGCCCCCTATAGTCTCGACCTGCGCCAGAAAGCGATCACCGCGCTCGAAGCGGGGCATTCCAAAGCCGCTGTCAGTCGATTGATGGGCATTGGCACCACCACGCTGACCGAGTGGCATAATCGGTATCGCGCTAGCGGTGAGGTCGCCGCTAAACAAGGCTACCAACAGGGCCATAGTCACAAGATCACTGACTGGGAGGCGTTTCGCGCTTTTGCCGCGACGCACGGGGACAAGACCCAGGCCGAGATGGCTCAGTTGTGGCCCGAGGAGATTAGCGAAGATACGATGGGCCGGGCGCTCAAACGAATTGGCTTCACACGAAAAAAAAGAGCTATCTCTACGCCGAAAGAGACTCGGAAAAACGCCAAGCCTACGACACTGAGTTAGCGCAATTCGAGGCCCACCGACGGGTTTATCTCGACGAGGCGGGCATCAATAATACCGAAGACTATGCCTATGGCTGGTGTGCCAAAGGTGAGCGCTTTACCGCCGAGCGCCGCGGCAATCGCACCGAACGCGTCAGTTTTATGGCCGCTTGGCATCAACACCAACTGGTCGCGCCCCTGACTTATGAGGGCTACTGCAATCGCTCAGTCTTTGAAACCTGGCTAGAGCAAAAGCTCCTGCCCGTTCTGGCACCGGGTAGTGTCATTATCTGTGACAATGCCTCGTTTCATAAAGGCGGGCGCATTGAAGAACTGATTCAGCAGGCCGGCTGTCATCTCTTGTATCTGCCGCCTTACTCCCCGGATTTGAACCCGATTGAGCATCAATGGTTCGTTCTGAAGAACCGCATGCGAAAACAGATTCAATCCGGCAAACCATTTCGTCAAGTCGTTGACCAAGCCTTCATTGACTGACCTGATCAAACTGCGGCTTGCTATATCGGGAATTTGGCGAAATCGGCTCTCGGGGGTTGACGCACTTATCGTTGCCGTAGCCCTCATTTTCTTTAGTTGTGCGCTGGGTCATGGTCTACATGGCATTGGCATGCTGGGGCTACCTCATGCCTTACTTTGGCAGACGATCGCCGACCTCAGCACCGTGATCATTGCGCTGCGTTTTTTGAGCTTTTACCAAAGTTTTGATCTGCTGGCTCGGTTTAGTCAAATCTTTGCCTCTAGAGCAGAACTTGAGGAGAAAAATCAACTTCTAGAAACCGCCATGGTCGAGCTAAAGCAGACTCAGACTCAGCTCATCCAACAAGAAAAAATGTCGGGCTTAGGGCAATTGGTTGCAGGCATCGCCCATGAAGTCAACAATCCAATGAATTTCATTTCTGGCAACCTGCGTCATCTAAAGGAGTCCACTCAGGATCTACTAGAGTTTGTGAATGTCTACCGGCAGCAACCTCAAACCTCTCCAGAAGTTGAGCAGCTTGCGGATGAAATCGATCTGGAGTTTTTGCAGCAAGATTTGCCGAATATGCTGACGTCGATGCAGGTGGGGGCCGAGCGGGTTCGACAAATCGTCCTGTCTCTCCGAAACTTCTCGCGCATGGATGAGGCGGCGCTCAAACTCGTGGATATTCACGAAGGTATCGACAATACTTTGCTGATTTTGCAGCACCGACTCAAAGCAAAACTTGATCGCTCTGCGGTTGATATCGTCAAAGACTACGCCTCCCTACCCCTGGTCGAATGCTATGCCGGACAACTGAATCAAGCCTTGATGAATGTCTTGTTGAATTCTATTGATGCTCTAGAAGAACGTGAAACCCACGAGCAAAAGCAGGCAGAACAGGCATCGGCAACGATCGATGGCAGTCCCAAACAGATTACGATTCGCACCAACAAACTCCCAGACAATTGGATAGAAATAAAAATTGCCGACAACGGTGTCGGTATTTCTGAAATGATTCAACAACGAATGTTCGAACCATTTTTCACAACTAAACCCGTGGGCAAAGGGACTGGCATGGGACTCTCTATCAGCTATCAAATTATTGTCGAAAAGCATCACGGGAAGTTCACCTGCCTCTCGGAGCAGGGGCAAGGGACAGAGTTTGTTATTCAAATCCCCCATAATCAGCAACCCGTAGCCTCAGATTAGGCAGTTGCTCAAACATGGCGTATCCATTAAATGAGGACAGCCTGCCAAATCGTCACCGAAAATAGCGCTTCGCCAGAGTCAGGGAACCCCGATCGCCCGCGCTCAGGGAGAGCAATCTCGCCCCCTCGGGCATTCTAAAGTTAGCCGTTTCTCCTTGACCTCGTCCATGACCTTTGCCAGCAGCGTCCGGTTGTTTCAAACGTTGGTGATGTCTTTTCACTCAGCCATCGTGATTGAAACTGGGGAAGAAGAGCGGGTGCGCACCCTGATCAATAAAGGCATTAACGAGCTGCAATTGGCCGTGTTTGTATGGAGCGTTGCTCAGGGGCTGACGCGATCGCCCAGCACTGTGCAAAACCGCTGGACTAACGAATACGCCCCGCCGGGCACCCAAAAACCGCAAGCTTTGGAGGAAACCACAGATCCCGTCGATGCCTTGAAGCATATTGAAACGCTGCAGTTTCAAGCGATTTATTGGCTGAAGGATCTGGGTCCTCATCTTCAGGATGAGACTGTGCGACGGCAACTGCGAGAAGTCATTCAGCAGTTTGCGCACAATCGCTCAGCGTTGGTGATTACCGGACATAGCCTGACCCTACCCCCCGATATTGCTCAAGACGTGGTCTATTTTGACCTCAAGCTGCCAGAGCCCGATGAATTGTACAAGGCCGTGACCGAAGTGGTGCGATCGCTAAAAGGGCGGATCTCCATCGAAGTGAAGCCAGAAGAAATCAACGGCTTAGTGCAAGCTATGCGCGGCATGACCCTGCAGCAGGCCCGCAAGGTGATTGCCTTTGCCGCTTTAGAAGATGGCAAATTGACCCGAGAAGATGTCAAGCGAGTCTTGCAACGTAAGGTACAAGTCCTGCACGAAGAGGGGCTGCTAGACTACATCCCCCCCGAGATGAATCCCTCGCAGCTTGGCGGTTTTGATGGCCTCAAGCAATGGCTGAAACGAGCCCGCGTGGGCTTTAGCGCTCAGGCTAAGGCGTTTAACCTGCCCGCCCCGCGCGGCATCTTGATTGTAGGCATTCAGGGCTGCGGCAAGTCTCTGGCCGCTAAAACCATTGCCCGTGAATGGCAAATGCCACTGCTCAAATTAGATGCCGGCAAACTCTACGACAAGTTTATTGGGGAATCAGAAAAGAACTTCCGCCGCGCCGTCACCCTGGCCGAAACCATGTCCCCCGCAATTTTGTGGATCGATGAGATTGAGAAAAGCATGGGCCAGTCAACGAGCGACGCCGATGGCGGCTTGAGTCGCCGCCTGTTTGGCTATTTTTTGACCTGGCTCCAAGAAAAGTCAGAGGATGTGTTTGTCGTCGCTACGGCCAATGATCTTTCTCGCATTCCCCCCGAGCTATTGCGCAAGGGCCGCTTTGACGAGATCTTTTTCGTCGATCTGCCGGATGAAACCGAACGGGCGGCGATCCTCCAGATTCATCTCATGCGGCGCAAGCAAGATCCCAAACGATTTGAGTTGGCAGCGTTGGTACAGGCCACCGATGGATTTAGCGGGGCCGAGATTGAACAGGTCATTATTGTGGCCCTCTACTGTGCCATTCACGAAAATCGCCCTGTCGACACCGAGCTGATTATCGCGGCAGTGCGAGCCACGGTACCCCTGTCGATTAGCCGCCGCGAAGATTTGCACACGCTACGCCTCATGGCTCAAGAACGCTTCGTCGGCGTGAAGTGAGCATGAGGGTGCGGTGAATTGCGACTTGCCCACCCCGGCAACGTTGGCCTGCTAGGGCGCATCCCAAATTTGTCAATCCATCAATGCGTTGCTCTGACCATGTTTGACTACATCAGTGGTTTGACCGTGAGTGAACAGAGAGGTTCCGAGATCATCGGAAAACCGGTAGTAGCAGCTCCCATCCACTCTGACTGCTGCCACCGGTCTAGAACACTACCCCCGATATAATCTCGCCACTCAGAACATGGTCTAGTGATCGCCCGCTCATCTAAGGCTGAAACTGTTGGGCATAGAGATAAGCGTAGCGATCGCCCCGGCCCAACAGCTCCTCATGGGTACCAGATTCGACCACTTGCCCCTGCTCAATGACTAAAATGCGGTCGGCATTGCGAACAGTGGCCAGCCGGTGAGCAATGATAAACGCTGTGCGATCGCCCATCAGTCGCTCCAGGGCCTCTTGCACCAAATTTTCTGACTCTGAGTCAAGGGCCGAGGTGGCTTCATCGAGAATCAGCACGCGCGGATTGAGCAGCACCGCGCGGGCGATCGCGATCCGCTGGCGCTGCCCCCCGGATAGGTTGACGCCCCGTTCACCCACCCAGGCGTAATATCCCTGGGAAAATTGGCTGATGAAGTCGTGAGCATTGGCGGCTTTCGCGGCGGCTTCGACGGCGGCTAAGTCAAAGTCGGTTTGGCCAAAAGCAATATTTTCAGCAATCGTGCCAGAAAAGAGGATCGTTTCTTGAGGCACGATACCGATCTGTCGCCGCAGACTTTTGAGGGTGACGGTGGCGATGTCAGTGCCGTCAATCAAAATTTGCCCCGCTTGCGGATCATAAAAACGCGGCAGCAGGTTCACCAGCGTGGTTTTGCCTGCACCAGAAGAGCCGACCAAGGCAATTTTTTCACCCGGCTGGGCCAGCAAATTAATGCCCTGCAAGACCGATTCATCGGCTTGGTAGCTAAAGGTAACCTGACGATATTCCACCTTGCCGGTGACCGCCGGTAAGACCTGAGCCTGGGGACTTTCTTCGACCCCCGGCGCGATCGCCGATAACTCAAAAACGCGATCGACCGAGGCTTCTGCTTCCTTAAACAGGTTGTAGTTTTCGGTGGTGTGAGTGATCGGGTCGATCAACAGCAGTCCGGCAGTGACGTAGCTGGCAAAGGCGGCCCCGGTCAGATTGTCCTGCGAAATTTGCCAGCTGCCGACCAAAAACAAGACGAGAATAATGCCCGCATACAGCAGCCCAATGACGGGATACTGCACCGCCAACAGCCAGGCCGCCCGATATTTGGCATCGTAGTGGCGCTGCGATTCGGCTCGAAAGCGCTCTACGGCATAGTCCTCAGCGGCAAAGGCCCGAATCAGGCGAATGCCGCCAAACACTTCCGTGAGCTGGGACGACAGATCGGAAACCAGGTTTTGGCTGGTGCGCGAATATTCCAACATGCGATCGCCAAACCAGCCCACCAGCAGTGCAAAGGCGGGCACGATGATCAGCATGGTCAGGGTGAGCTGCCAGTTCAAATACACCATGTAGGTGAGCACAACTACCAGCTGTAACACGCTGGGAATAAAGTCTTGAAACAGCTTTTTGACGACTTCACCAATGCGATCAATGTCTTCGGTAAGGCGATAGGTGAGGTCGCCGGTTTGGGCTTTGGCAAAATAGGCGAGGCTGAGCCGCTGCAGGTGGGCGTAGGTATTGACCCGCAGCTTCAGCGCCACTTCTAGCGCCGCTTTTGACATGAGGGAATCTTGCCCATATTGCCCCAGCTTGTGAATTACAAAGCCCGCGATGGTAATGGCGGCTAGTCGTGCTAAAGCGAGCACTTCACCTTGCACCAAAAGCGCCAGCATCAGCCCCGACAGCCAGGCCAAAATGGGCCAAAACGCAGTGAAGACCAGGGTACAGAGCAGCGCGTAAACAATGGTGCGCTGCTGCTCCCGCACATAGGGGGCCAGTTGCCAATATTTAGAGCGCTGCGCCAAGCGATCGCCTCATCCGTTCTGCACTCCCCAAGCTATCAGGTTCTGAGAACACGGACTGAAGTTTGGTGAAAATTTTGCCTGCGATCGACCGTTCTAGGCAGCTAATTTTCCACTATGGTGAAAAAATCTTATGCTCGGTCAATATTCCGACCTATTCAGGGCCTTCACCATGATTTCTAGGATGTGGCACGGCACCGTACCGACGGCGAAAGCTGAGGCCTATCGCACCTTTCTCAACACTCGGGTGATCCCCGATTACCAGTCCATTCCTGGCAATATCAGTGTTCACATTCTCGAACGCGCCGAGGACGACATCACCTATTTCATCACGCTCACCTTTTGGGAGAGTTGGGACGCCATCCATCGCTTTGCCGGTGCCGATGCAGAGACGTCCAAATACTATCTCGAAGATCAAGACTTCTTGCTGACCTTTGAACCACAGGTCGTTCACTATGAAGTGGTCGGCCAGTCACCCGCGTCATGATTACCCTATCGGAACGGCGCGATCTAGACATCGCTCAAATCCTTCCCCTGTACACAGCCAATCACTGGTCGGCGGCCCAAAAGCCGCAGGCGCTTCACCAAGCCCTGCTTAACTCCCACGGGTTAGTCTCCGCCTGGGATGGGGAGCAGCTGGTGGGTATTGGCAACGCCCTATCGGACGGATTTTTGGTGGTTTACTATCCTCATCTGTTGGTGCTGCCCGCCTATCAGGGTCAGGGCATTGGTCAACGGATTCTTGCCCGGTTGAAGCAACGCTACGCCGGGCTGCACATGCAGATGCTGGTGGCCGATGCGGCGGCGATCGCCTTTTACGAAAAGTGTGGCTTCACCCCAGCGGGCAGCACAGCCCCCATGTGGATTTATGATGGGGACGACCACTAGCCCAACGCTGCTAGCAGGCTTGCTGTAAGGATTTGACAGTGCTGCCCCCCGTTAATCGATACACTATTTTCCAGCAGCTCCCTAATTTTAGAAAGGAAATCACCTATGCCGACCGTCATTGTGGCCACGGGCAACCCAGGCAAACTGGGGGAAATGCAAGGCTATCTGACCGACCTCGGGTGGGAACTTGCTCTCAAACCCCCGGAAATCGAGATTGAAGAGACGGGCACCACGTTTCTAGAAAACGCCCGGCTCAAAGCCTCCGAGGTGGCAAAAAGCCTGGGAGAATGGGCGATCGCTGATGACTCGGGGCTCATGGTCGATGCCCTGGACGGCGCACCAGGACTATATTCAGCTCGCTATGGTCCGACTGATGCGGCCCGCATTGAGCGACTGCTGCGCGAATTGGGAACGACCGCGAACCGGACAGCTCAATTTGTCTGCGCGATCGCCCTCGCCCGTCCGGATGGCACCATCGCCCTGCAGACGGAAGGAGTCTGCCCTGGGGAAATTGCACAGCAGCCCAGTGATGGGGGCGGCTTTGGCTACGACCCAGTGTTTTACGTGCCCACTGCGGGCAAGACCTTTGCTGAGATGGCGCGCGCCGAGAAAGAACGGCTGAGTCACCGGGGCGTCGCCTTTGCCCAACTCATGCCCGCGCTGCGAGCGCTGGATCTAGAGACCGCCGCCAGATCCGGCGCGCCGTCATAGTACTGTCTTACCCCCTACCGGCTATGGCAAACCGCCGTTTGATCCGCTCACTCCAAACGACTGAAATCACTACCTGGTGAGGTTTTCAACTCTGCCTGCCGTAGGGCCTTGCACTTCCCGCAGGGTATTCTGCAGGCCAAATTCTGCCACATTAGGGCGGTCTGATCCACCAGGACGCCTCAAAACCAGAGCCGGTAGACCACAGGTTGATGCTTGGGGCTACCGGCTCTAGGGTTAGCGACTGTCGGCAATCCAGCGATCGCCCAGCCAACAATTAAGCTTCTCGATTATCGATGAAAGTCTGAAGTTGACCCAAAGCAGCTTTACCAATATTGAAGACAGCCCAACTACCGGCGAGAGCGATCGGTGCCAACACCACTACAATTCTCCAATCCATCACTAAACCTCCTTGTTAAAAGATGACTTAATAGCCTGTCACAATTTTCTCATAATCTTCCCACATCCTATTTCACATTTCTTTGAATAGGACAAGAAATTATTTGAATCCGAGGTTTTTTCCGGTACCTGCGTGCACCCGTGCCAGCTGGTGATACTTCTCCGCATGGTCGATCAGCTCTGCCACTTCCTCATCAGCCAGCTGCCGCACGACCTTACCCGGCAATCCGACAACGAGCGATCGCGGCGGTACGTCTTTGGTCACCACGGCCCCCGCCCCGACAATGCTGCCGGCGCCTACCTGCACGCCATTCAGCACAATTGCGCCAATGCCAATCAGGCACCCCGCCCCAATGTCAGCACTATGAATAACGGCCCGATGGCCCACCGTCACGTAATCGGCCAGCACCGTTGGCTGCCCCGGATCGCCGTGCAGCACGGCCCCATCTTGCACATTGCTGTAGGCCCCAATCTGAATCTTCTCAACATCGCCCCGCAGCACCGCGCCATACCAAATGCTGCAGCCCTCTGACAGTTCGACGTCACCGATGACGGTGGCCCCAGGGGCGACAAAAGCGGCTGCAGAGCGATCGGGGGCAGGCCAGAAATTTTCGCTGTCAGAGAAAGTTGCATCCAGTGGCTCAGACATCACTACAAGCTTTATCCAGAATGGACATTAGAAGGGGAGTTCCCCCGTTATAATACGGCTACCGGATCCCGTCGGACTGTATCCATCGGCCTATCGCTCAATGGTCAACCCAGCCCTGCAACATCCCATTTTTGGCCCTGACATCAAATGTCCCCATTGCCGTCAGACAATTCCAGCGCTGACCCTGACCGATACCTATCTGTGTTCGCGCCACGGGGCGTTTGAGGCTAACCCCGACAGCAAAGATCTCGTTCATCTGCAGTCCGGACGGCACTGGCGACAGTGGGAGGGCGAATGGTATCGGCAGCATACTCATCCCGATGGCATTCGATTCGAAATTCATGAAGCCCTTGATCGGCTTTACACTCAGGGCTATCGGGCGACGCGGGTAATCATTGCCCAACGCTATCAAGACTTGGTTAAAACCTATCTCGAACGCGGCGCGCCTTGGCGTGGCCAATCTGATGGCGGCACGCCCCGACTGTATGGGTTACCGGTGGAGTTTAGCCCACCACCGGAGGAAGTCCCTTGCTGGGATGTGATCAACTTCAATTTAGAGAAAGAGCCGGGCGTTCCCTTGCGGTATCCCTACTTTCGACTGTTCGAGTAAGGCGATCGCATGCATCACGTTTCTATCCGCACTGCCGACATCCATCGGGCCATCGCCTTTTACACCCTGCTGGGGTTTGAGATGGAAGAGCAGTTTACCGCTGGCACCACCCTGGCCTGCTGGCTGACCGGCCTCCGGGGCCGCATTGAGCTACTCCAGATTCCCGAGCCACAAGCGCCGCCTGACTGTTTTCACGACGAGCACTACACTGGCTACTATCACCTCTCGTTTGATTTGACGGAAATCGTCGAGAGTTTGCCAGATTGGCTACAATCGCTGCAACAACGCTTTGCCGATGCGCCCGACTCGATGGCCCACGGCATCAGCTCCCTGCAGGTCTTGCTCACCCCGAGGCAGCAGATGATCGGCCCACACGTCTATGAGGTCGCCTTCATCGCTGATGCCGACGGTTTGCCTTTAGAATTTTTGCGGATGATGGAAACATGAGCAGTAGCGGCATCAAACCTTTTGAAAACAACTGGGCCTACTTAAAAACCGAGCTGCGCTGGCTAGATCGAGTGTTGATGATGTCAGTCTCGCGCAAGCGGCAAGATGACAAAACGCTGCATCGGGTGGCTAACAACGCTGCTGACAAGGTGACCAGCCACTGGTGGAAGGGCATTATCGCCGTTGATCGGGGCATCCATGATCGCGAGGGGCCACCGCCCAAAGGCCCCTCTAAGATCATCACCGTGAGTTACAGCCAGCAGCTAGAGGCGCGCATTCAGGCCGGTTACCAGGCGGGTGTCGTCTTGGCCCTGCCGCTGCTGCGTGATCGCCTGCAGCTCTCAGAGGTGGAAAAAAACATCGTCCTGATGGCGATCGCCCCAGAAATCAACCGCCGCTATGGTCGCCTTTACGACTATTTGCAAGAAGAGGAAGGGGCACTGGCCGACCTGCCCACCGTGGATCTGTGTTTACGGTTGTTGTGCCGCAACGATCATGATTGGCAACAGGCCCGCGCCAAACTGACGGCAGCCCATTCCCTCGTCAATCAGGGCCTGCTGGAATGGATCGGGGATGAAGACGGCACGTTGCTCAGTCAGCAGGTGCGCGTCAGCGATGAGCTAGGCAATTTTTTGCTGGCCGACAATCCCACGGCAGCGGCTCTAGAAACTGTGTTATCCACTGCCGCCGTGAACGATATTGCCGGTCTGACACCGGAGAATCCGGCTCCAGTGACGGCAGAAACCGCACCGGCTAGCGTCCCCGAAGCGGGCCACACGGGCGCGGGCGAGCGCGAGGCTGCCGTGGCCTTACCCCCCCCCGCCCCGGAGCACCTGGCCGCGATCGCGGGTGCCTGGGAGACACTAGTGCTTCCGAAAAAACTGATCCGTCAGCTGCAATATGTCAGCCGTCAGGCCCAACAACGCCGTCAACAAGCTGACCTCACGGGGCTCATGGTGCTGCTGGTGGGAGCGACCGGCACGGGCAAAACACTGGCGGCGGCCACCCTTGCCACCCAAGGCCAGATGTCGCTCACCTGTGTGGATCTGCAAACACTGTCACCAGAGGGCTATCCGCGCATTTTGACCGACTCGCCCACTGAGAATGCCAGTTTGCTACTGGTGAAACAGGGCGAGCAGTGGTTTGGTCGGCAGTCCCAGGTTGAGCAGAGCTGGCTACATCAGTGGTGGCAGTGGCGACAGCAGTTTGGTCTCACCCTGGTCACAGTGACTGATTTGGCCCGCGTGCGCCCCAGTTGGCGACAGCAGTTTGACACTGTGCTGACCTTGCCTCAGCCCCAAGCAAAAGCACGCCATCGCCTCTGGCAGCAGGCTTTTGCCCCTGAAGTGAACATCGACAAGCTGAACTGGGCGGCGATCGCCCAGCAGCTACCGCTGACCGGGGGCGAAATTCAGGCGATCGCCCAGACGATTCAACTCGACCTGCAGGCGCGGGGTCGCCACACCGTCACGCTGTCAGCCCTGCGAGACGCCTTGCAGCTGTATCATCCCCACCTCAGCGTTTAGGCATGACGCCGGGAACCATGCCATGGTCAACAGTTCGGTTCCTGCCCCTGACAGAAGGAGAAGTTAGGTGAGGTTCCGAACGACATCATTATTCTGAACCCAATGAGGCGATTCACAATTGCCCCACAAAATCAAAAATATGGTGGGCCAGATGCCGCTTCGAACTCGCTGGAATCACCTGTCGCTGCCCCAACTTGCCTAGCAGCACCGCCTGGTTCATGTCGCCGCCAAAGCCACTACCAGGCTGGTCGATGGGGTTAGCGACGATCGCGTCCAGTCCTTTAGAAGTCAGCTTTTTGAGGGCAGGCGGCTCAATGTCGCCGGTTTGAGCCGCAAACCCAATCAGCCTCTGATGGTCATGTTTGAGCTGTGCCAGTGCCGCCGCAATGTCAGGCACAGCAGCCAGGGGCAGCGCCTCAGGTAAGGCAGCCTTGGGCAACTTGTGCAGCACATAGTCGCGGGGTTTCACATCCGCCACCGCTGCTGCCATGACAATCCAATCCGCCTGAGGCAGGTGAGCAACTAAGGCCGATTGCATCTCAGCAGCAGTAGTGACCCCAATACAGTGCACTCCCGTCAGGTCGGTGCGATGCTCTGCGGCCATCGGGCCGTGGACTAAGGTGACGATGGCCCCGCGATCGCGAGCCGCTTGCGCCAGGGCTACGCCCATTTTGCCGGTAGAAGGATTGCCGATAAATCGTACCGGATCGAGGTATTCCTGCGTGCCCCCGGCACTGATCAGCAGGTGCTTGCCAACCAAATCGCGTCGCCCGCGAGTCAGCAATAAGGAATCGGCCACGGCCAAAATTTCTGACGGCTCAGCCAGGCGTCCGGGGCCAACGCGATCGCAGGCCAGCAGCCCAGCGCCGGGGGCGATCGCGTGATAGCGCGGATCCGGTTGCACCTGCTGCCAGTTGCGCTGCACACTTTGCTGTTGCCACATATCGGTATTCATCGCAGGCACCAACAACACGGGGAAGGTGGAAGCCAATACCACATTGGTCAGCAGGTTATCCGCCAGGCCGTGGGCCAATTTTCCCAGGGTATTGGCGGTCAACGGCGCCAGAATCAGCAGGTCAGCTGTTTCTCCTAGCTCAATGTGGAGGGGTCGCGACTGTCCGGCCTGCCAAAACTCCGCATCAGTCGCGACTGGCTGGCGACAGAGGGTGGCTAACGTCAGGGGCGTGATGAACTGTTGCGCCTGCGCCGTCATGATGGGCATCACCTCAACCCCTCGTTTTGCCAGAGTTGAGGCGACTGCGCAGACCTTATAGGCGGCGATGCCACCGCCGACGCCCAAAAGCACGCGTTGCTTGGGCTTTGAGGATGCGATCGCTGTCATCGCCGACTGAGGCTACTCACTCTTCATCAAAGGGTTCGTTATCAAGCAGATAGGTGTATTTTTCCACCAGCTCAGGCCGTTGAAAGGCCAAGGCCCTGAGCAAATGCCAGTCTTTCAACCCCTCAAAGGCACTGTCATAAGCATCTTGCTCTAGACGTTTGGCCAGCTCTTCGACGGACTCTTGGGTCATCGATGTGACCGACTCCGGTGATACGTGCAACGTGCTCATAATTCTCCCCCAGCATTCGTTTCGTTACGGTTGGCGATCGCCCAGCCAGGGTGGTGATCGGTCGATCGCTCACCCCTGCACATAGTTGAGATCGATGGCGACCCGCTTTCCGCCTGCTGAATCGCCCGGATAGCTGCTCGATGATGCCGAACGATCTCGACCATTGCACCATGGCCAACCGCATCGCCAAGGCCATTGACGATGTCTTTAATTAAACTGTTTGCATTTTAAAGGCCGGTGCCGTGACTGCGATAACGGCTGGGTTAAAACTTATCGAAGTTTCTTAAGTCCGCTCGCCCGAGGTTGGGCGTTTGGCGATTGGTGGGTAGCACTGGCCTAGTGGCCACAAACCGACTCTGGAACCTCATTGTCCCGTCCACCGCATCTGGCAACTCAGGGAGTCAAGGCTTGATCACATTAAGAGGCCTATCTCAATCACTTGCCATTCATCGCGCTTAAGCTACGATGGGCACAAAATAATTGCCCTTGAGCGCGTTACCGAAATTAACGGCCCCAACCGTTGAGACTAGAACTGACTGCGCCTACCTCAACTCGATTCGTTAGCGTCTGCAACCGAGGCATCGCCCACCCTAAAACATCTAAGTGATGACTGCTCTTAGCTCAGTGCTCGCCCTCTAACTTGGTGTCAAGTTCCGTGGATTCTTTGCCCCCCAAAGAAAGCCCAGTAACCCCCGCCCCCCGCGTCGAGCGTCGCGAACGCGG
>ERZ1740072.701-NODE-701-length-13328-cov-4.558201_pt1 | contig 13328 bp, 10 predicted proteins | sample MGYA00581733_ERZ1740072 | MGnify/ENA primary metagenome ERZ1740072 (study PRJEB43018, sample SAMN04849741) | marine metagenome | isolation source: floating plastic debris | place: Pacific Ocean | collected 2008-08-30 | study: EMG produced TPA metagenomics assembly...
CGAGCATGGTGAACAGGGATCCGATCAGGGCCGCAGCCACACCGGCCAGCTCAGGATAGGTGCTGTCCGCATTTTTAAACAGGCTGCCATTGAACCGCCGCGAGATGTCGCCGCGCTCCTTAAGATGCAGCATGATTGCAATCTGGCGCAGCGAAACGCGTCGATTGTCACTGATTGAGTTCAAATAGGTGGCCCGGATCGGGGCGCTGGCCTGTTCGCCAAGGTCTGGCAGCGGGCCGGCCAGATGCGACAGGACCAGGACGGCGCCGGACACACGTTCCAGCTCGAACCAGGCGCCGCCCAGCGAGATCAGAATATCTTGCGGGTCAGCGGCAATGGCCTGGACCTGGTCCTGAAATATGACGAATCCATCGGGACCGGCATCGGTCAGGCGGAACAGGCCGGAATCGGTACGGGATAGCCGCCCGGCTTCCCCGACGCGGACACTGCGATGACGACCAATCTCATTCTTCAGGTAGAGGTCGAGATCGTCCGACAAAGCCAACCGGGCTCGAATGGGCTGGCTGGCAAGGCTCGCATCATTGCTGAGGCGCTCGCGCAAAGGCAAGACAGCGAGCCGCGTGGTAATGCTGAACAGATCGGCGCGGGTGCTGCGTTCGGCGCCGGCTTCCGGGAACAGCTCGGTCAACCGATCGCGCACCGCGAGATTGACCTCGGTCACCGTGAATTCGGACTGCTCGGCAAAGTCCGGTCGGTCCAGAGTGATATCCACCATATGCTGGGTAAAGGCCGAGCTGGCCTTGAAGATGATTGAGACCAGCAGGATGACCAGAAAGCTGATCGCAATACCGATCGCGGCTTGCCCATAGAGCTTGAATCGGCGCTCGGCATTGCGGCGCTCGCGCAGACGCGCCGCCGGCGCGACGGCAGGAGAGGGGCGTCGCTCACTCATAAGCTTCTCGGTAGCGCTGGACGACGCGCAAGGCGATTATGTTGAACAGGAGCGTAATCCCGAACAAGACAAAACCGAGCGCGAAGGCTGACACCGTCTTGGCACTGTCAAACGCTGTGTCGCCGGTCAGAAGAGAGACAATCTGATAGGTTACCGTCGTAATATCTGATGTCGGATCCAGTGTGATCAGGGCGCGCCCACCGGCAGCCATGACGACAATCATGGTTTCGCCAATCGCGCGCGATACGGCCAGCAGGATCGCCGCGATAATACCTGGAAAGGCGGCGGGCAGAACCACTTGCTTGATCATCTCGGATCGCGTCGCGCCCATGGCGAGCGCGCCATCGCGCAAAGAATGCGGAACGGCGCTGATCACATCATCGGACAAGGAGCTGACAAAAGGAATAATCATCACGCCCATGACCAGCCCCGCGGCCAGAGCACTGGTCGGTTGCGCCGCCAGCAGCGTGTCTGGCGTGAATGGCAAGGCGTTCACCCATTGCGCAAAGCCGCGCACCAGTGGCGCGATCAAGGTGGCGGCGAAGAAGCCATAAACAACGGTGGGAATCCCAGCCAGCAATTCCAGCGCCGGCTTGGCCCAGTTGCGAAAACGCGGGCTGGCATATTCAGCCAGATAGATGGCGGAGAACAGCCCGATGGGGACGGCCACGATCATGGCCAGAAGGGCAATCATCAGAGTGCCGAAGAAGAGCGGGACCGCGCCGAAATTCTGTCCCGTCTGGGCGATACAATTGGTGCCGAACAGAAACTCGAAAATGCCGGGGCCATACGGCAAGCTGAAGAAGCGGATGGTATCATAGATCAGCGACAGGACGATCCCGATCGTGGTGAAGATCGCAATCGCTGCGCAGATGAAGAGCAGGGCCTTAACGGTTTGCTCGACATAGGTGCGCGCGGCAAAGTCGCGGGTCAGCTGAGCTTGTCCCCATCTGAACCCGAGTGCGCCGACCAGCAGGGCCAGTCCGAAGGCAAGGGCGCGGGCGCCGCCCTTGATGATGGCAAAGCGTTCGACGCTGGCATCAAATAGAAGATTGCCGGTCAGGGCAGACGTTCGTTGGCGAGCATGTTCCGAGACCCGATCGACAAAGAAGCTCACTTCTACGTCGCCCCGATCGGTCAGGTAGGCTGGCAATTCGCCGATCAGCGTGCCGCGCGCATGGGATTCAACAAACAGCAAATAGACGATAAAGATCAGCGCCGCTGGCAGGATCGTGCAGAAGGTCAGGAAATAGCCGTGATAGTTTGGTTGCGAATGCAGCCTGGCACTGATGCTGGAGCCAGTCGTCAGGGCCCCGATTTGCGTCCGACCGGAATAGAACGCAAAAAAGCCCGCCGCTGCCAAAGGCGCGATTAACAGCCAGCCGATCGGCAAGTGTCCTAAAGTTTCCAGCATACCCGGATTTTATCTCAGCAATGGGCCGCTCTTACCCCTGGTCCTTGACACATATGTGACAGTGCTGACTTCCCCGGAATGTCGCGATGATCAAAACGGAGTTGGGGTCTGTAAAGAGATGGTTTTTTCGGATTCGGGGTGCGCGAAAGTCAGATGAGAGGCGTGCAGACAAAGACGGTTATGCGAGGCGGGATCGCCATAGAAAACATCGCCGAGGATTGCATGTCCCAGGCTGGCCATATGCAGCCGCAATTGATGCGACCGACCCGTCTTCGGGCTTAGAGCGAGACGGGTCGTTGATGCGGTGCGGTCCAGAACCCGCCAGTGCGTGATCGCGGCCTGTCCGTCCGGATCCAGATGGCGCAAAGGACGATTGAGGGAATGGCGGGCAATTGCTTTGTCGATCACGCCTGTATCTTCGATGACATGTCCTTCGACCAGCGCCTCATAGTTTTTTTCGACGCGTCGCAACTCGAATTGCTGTGACAGGGCGCGTTGAGCCTGCTTTGTCCGCGCGAAAAGGATCAGCCCCGACGTGTCCATGTCCAGCCGATGCACGGTCAGCACCTGACCATGCCGTTCGCACAGGAGGCTATTGGCACACACCGCCTTTTCCGGCCCGAGACCGGGCACGCTGAGCAGGCCGCTCGGCTTGTCGGCGACGACCAGACCGTCAGCGACATAGACGGGTTCAAGCTGGTCGGCTGGCGGCGGATTATACGGTTTCGGAACGTGCATCATCTTTCAGGCGGGGCATCCAGATGCCGAAGGCTGTGCCATGGCCTTCGCGGCTTTCCACCGCCAGGCCACCACGATGGCGAGCCATGATATGTTTGACAATGGCGAGACCCAGCCCGGTGCCCTCAAGCTTGCCACCGCGACTTTCATCGACACGATAGAAACGCTCGCCGAGCCGCGGCAGGTGCGATTCGGAAATACCTTCGCCATCATCCGTCACGCGGACCCAGACCGCCGGTGCCCCGGCAGAAGCATAAGGCTGCAGGAGCAGCGAGCGCTTGGCGCCGGGCGACTGTCGACTGCTAGCCGTTGCCGCATCCGCCATGGTTGCCGCGATGCCGACCTCAATCCGGACATTTCCGTCCGTGCGGGCATACTTGATCGCATTGCTGGCCAGGTTCTGGATCACCTGGGCAATCTCATCATCATCGGCAATGGCGTGAATGGCGATGTCAGGAGACTCGAAATGCAGGGTGATGCCGGCCTCTTCCGCGATCGGGATCAGCGCCTGGCTGGTATCGCGGGTCAGCTGGCCGACCTCGACCTGGGTCTTCGGGGCCCGGTGCTCGCTGAATTCAATCCGCGACAGTGAGAGCAGGTCGGCCACCAGGCGTTTCATCCGCTCGGTCTGTTGCGACATGATTTCAAGAAAGCCCTCCCAGGCTTCCTTGTCATCTTTGGCCGGGCCGCGCATGGTTTCGATAAAGCCGCCAATCGCCGTCAGGGGGGTGCGCAGCTCGTGACTGGCATTGGCGAGAAAGTCGGCCCGGGCGCGTTCGGCGCGGCGGACCGCGGTGAGGTCCTCGAACACCATCAAGACTGAGCCGCTGGCCGGGCCGGGCCGGACATGCGCCATCCACACTTCGGCATCGCCATGCTGCGTGAACTCGACTCGTTCATTGGCGCCATCGCGGCCAACCCGTTCCGCGGCGTCCAGCAGGTCCGGCTGTCTCAAGACCGCGACGGGAAAGGTCAGGTTGGACGGCTCGAATCGAAACAGATTGCGCGCATGCTTGTTGGCGGTGACAATTTGCCCTTCGCGAGAAATGAGCAAAGCAGGCAGCGGAAGCGCCAGAATAAAGGGCTCAACGCTGTCTTCGGCGCGCTGGGTTGGCGGGCTGGGCGGGGTTTCCAGCACAGGGGCGATCCCTTGTTTCTCCGGAGCGGGCGCTGAGCCGACATAGAAGGCGAGCGCGCCTGCCGTCATAACGACGGCCCCGATCGCCCATTCACCCAGGCCGATGGCGCCGGTCAGGAACACTAAAGCCAGCCCTGCAACGGCGCCGGATGTCAAAACGAAAAAGTCCTGAAATCGCTTTGGCGGGTCGGGTTGCGCGGGTCCCTTTTGTTGCGACATGAGAGCAGTGTATCCCTGAAATTGATGGTCCGCGAGGCCGTTCTCGGCGTATACAGGGGTGGTTGTGATGAGCAAGCCTGAAAGCTTCGTCACAATTATTGAAAAACGATAATTATTTGTTGACAGTCGAGTAGAGCAGGCGTAAAGCCACGGTCCAGGCTGAAGAGGTTTTCATGAAGCAAGCGCGTATCGTATTGGGACTGTTGGCGGTGAGCGCGTGCTCCACCGTACCGAGCATGCCAAGCATGCCGACACTTGGCGGTGATCGCCTGGTCGTTTTCCCAATCGCCCCTGATGCTCCGGACACCTGGGCGGCCAATGGCGTTGTTGGCGAAGCGCCGCGCGCCGACTGGCTGACGCAATTCGATGACGATATGCTGGTCGCGCTGGTCAATGAAGCGCTGGCGGCAAATCCATCCATTCGGTCGCAATATTATGCGGTTGAGGCCACGCGCGCCCAGGCGCGCAGCACCTATGGCCGGACTTTGCCGAGCCTGTCCGCGTCCGGATCAGTGACCGGAACCGATACCTATGTCGAAGCGACGGACAGCCGCGTTTCCGGTGAATTGTACGGCCTCGGACTGGACCTTAACTGGGAACTCGACCTTTGGGGTCGCTTGCGTGCCAGTATCAATGCCGCTGAATCTGATCTGATCGCCAGCGAAGCCGATCTGGCGTCGGCGCGTCTGTCACTGGCCGCGCAAACGGCCTCGGCCTGGTTCGACCTGAACGAAGCCCTGGCCCAAGAACGCGTGGCGGTTGAAACCTATGAAGCGCGAACCCGGGCGCTGGAACTGACCGAACGCCGCCTCTCGCGCGGCCTTTCTTCAGCTCTGGATGTACGTACAGCGCGGACCACCCAAGCCTCCGCTGAAGCGTCGATTGCCGGACAAAGACTGGCCAGCCAGAATGCGACGCGCCAGAAATCCTGCTCGGCCGGTATCCGAGCACTGAGCTGGAAGCGATGGCGGAATTGCCGGAGCTGGGCGTCTTGCCACCAGCAGGCAACCCAACCCTGCTGCTGACGCGCCGTCCGGATATTGCAGCGGCGGAAGCGCGCGTGACCTCAGCGGGATTGCGCGCGGAACAGGCGCGCCTGGCCATGCTGCCAAGCTTCCGTCTGACCGGTACTTTGTCGACAACCGAGGACGATATTGCGGATGCGTTTGATCCCAGCCGCATTGCAGCACGACTCGTGGCCAGCCTGACAGCGCCGATTTTCAATGGTGGCGCTCTGGATGCAGATCGCGATGCCGCGGTCGCGCTAGCCCGCGCCGCGGTCGAGAATTATGCTGCGACTACACTCACCGCCTGGCGCGAGGTTGAAGACGCGCTGGCCGCCGATTCCCTGCTGGCGCAGCAGGAAGAGGCACAAATCCGTGCGCTCGAAGAAGCGCGCCTGGCCGAGGAATTGGCCACCCGTCAATACACCAACGGCCTGGTTTCGATCTTCAATCTGATCGACTCCCAAACCCGACGATTGTCAGCAGAAAGCAGTGTTATTGCCGCACGGTCCGCCCGTGCCACCAATCGTGTCAGTTTTCACCTCGCTCTTGGCGGAGGGTTGCCGGTTCCAACACCGGCCGCACCTGTGGCCGCGAGCAATAATAGCCCTGAAGCGGCCATCCTCCCATGAGTCGCATCATCTCCATCATCATCACGATTGTTGTCCTGCTTGGATTAGGCGCGGTGGCGTTCACCACGGTGCAGGTGCTCAAGCCCGAGCCGGAACAGGCGGAAGAGAAGTTTGACGGGCTCTCGGTGTTTGCCGAGCCGGTTGCGAACGAAGACCTGGATTTCACCGTCACGGTTCAGGGTGAGGTCCGGCCGCAACGCGAAATTGTCGTCGCGCCGCAACTCGCTGGCCGTCTCGCTTAAGTCTCGCCGGATTTCATCGATGGCGGATTTATCCGTCGTGGGCAGGTTCTGGTGCGCCTGGAAACCGCGGATTACCAATTGGCCGTGGTGCGCGCACAATCAGGAGTGGCCAGCGCTGAACAGCGTCTCGCGCGCGAGCAGGCTGAGGCTGAGATTGCGCAACAGGACCTGATCAATCTGGGCATCACGGATTCAAGCCCTCTGGCGCGGCGCGAGCCGCAATTGGCCGAAGCCCGGGCCGCATTGGAATCGGCCAAGGCGCAGTTGGCGGATTCTGAATTGGCCCTGGATCGGACTGCCGTCGTGGCGCCGTTTGATGGGCGGGTGCGCGAAGAGACGGTGGATGTCGGTCAGTTTGCATCGCCGGGACAATCCCTGGGCCGGGTCTTCGCGACGGATGTCGTTGAAGTCGTCCTGCCGATCAATGATGATCAACTGGGTCAACTCGACTTACCGCTGGCCTTTGCAGAGTCTGAGACGGCGCCAGGTCCGGCTGTGATTTTCTCGGCGTCGGTGGCGGGTGAGCAAAGAGAGTGGCGCGGTCGCGTCACCCGGACCGCCGCTGCTGTCAATGCGCGCACGCGCTTCATAAATGTCATCGCAGAACTGGACGATCCCTATGGCGTCGGCTCGGATGAGGGGGCGCCGATGGCACCCGGCTTGTTCGTGAATGCCGAGATCGCCGGAAGCCGGATCGAAGACCTGTTGGTCGCACCGCGTGCGGCGATCCGCGGGGGTAACAATATTTTTATTGGTGATCCGGTCTCGGGAACCCTTAAAATCGTTGAAGTCGATCTGGTTTACAGTTCACCGGACGGGGCTTGGTTTCGCAGCGATCAAGTGGCGCCCGGAGCCCTTTCGATCGTCAGCCCGATCCGCGGATCAAATGAAGGTATGAGCATCAACATCCTGCAAAGGATGGAAGATGGCACGATCAAGAATCACAATGATGCCGCCAAGTCAGACGGCGGCTCTGATACGGGGGCGGCAAATCTGACTTCAGACATTGTCGCATCAGCAGGAGACGGGGGTTAGTCATGATGGGAATGGTGTCCTGGTTCGCGCGCAACGCGGTTGCAGCGAATCTGCTGATGGTTGTCGCCTTTTTGGGCGGCGTTCTCGGTTACAATTCGATGGAACGCGAAATGTTTCCGTCCGTCGCGGTGGCGGGCGCATCGGTCTCGATGACCTGGCAGGGCGCATCGCCTCAAGATGTCGAAGAACAAATTATTACGCGGATCGAAGAAGCCGTTGCGGACATTGACGGGTTGGACCGCCTGACTTCGATTGCCTATGAAGGCGGCGGCACCGTCAATGTACGCGGGCGTGACGACATCGACATGCAGGTCTTCATTGACGAGATTAAGCTTCGCGTCGACCAGATCAATAATTTGCCGCAAGCTGCATTTCAGCCCCAGGTCACGCGCTGGGAACAGCGCGACTGGTATTTCGGCATGGCCATTCACGGCGATGTGGATCAACTCACCCTGAAGCGCGTTACGGATGAAGTACGCGATGATATCGCCCAGATTGAGGGCGGTGAGCTGGCCGTTGTGCAAGCCGTGCTTGGCGAGGAAGTGTCGATCGAGGTGTCGGAAGAAGCCTTGCGCCGTCACAATATCAATTTCGATGAAGTGGCCGCTGCGATTCAGCAGAGTTCGCTCAACTCCTCTGGCGGACAAGTACGTTCATCCGTTGGCGATGTCAGCATGACAGCTCGAAACCTGGCCGACACGCAGGAGCAGTTTGAGAACATCATTGTGCGTCAGACAGCCGATCAGGGCACCATTCGCGTTGGCGATATTGCCAAGGTTATTGACGGATTTGTGGATGCCGATCTGGAAGCCACTTTTGATGATCTACCGACCGCGTTCGTGATGGAGGTTCAACCAGACAAAATGGACATAGTCACCTACGCAAAGAGTTTCCGCGAATTCAAGCGCGCATGAAGCTGATTTCCGAATCCGCGCTGCTGGGTGCGGTGATGGTGATGCTGGTCCTGATTCTGTTCCTCAGACCGATCGTGGCCTTCTGGGTGACGGTCGGAATTATCACCGCATTTGCAGGCGGAATCATGCTGCTGCCTTTGCTGGGCGTCTCATGGAACGTCTTGTCCACCTTCGCTGTTCTGCTGGTCATTGGCGTGATCGTCGATGACGCAATCGTTGTCGGCGAAAATATACACAGGGAAGTTGAGAGCGGACGACGAGAAGGCCTGGATGCCGCAATTGTCGGGACGCAACTGGTCTTGAAACCCGTTGTGTTCGGCGTCTTGACGACGATTATCGCATTCGCGCCTTGGGCCATTCTAACCGGGCCAACGCGCGCATTCACACAACAGATTACTTTCGTCGTCATCGCGTCGCTCGTCTTCTCGATCATCGAATGTATGTTCATCCTGCCGGCGCACCTGGCGCATCTCAAGAAAGAGGACAAGACGAAGCGGAACTGGCTGATCCGCACACAGCAGCGCATCGCCGACAGTCTGATCTGGTTTGCGCAGAATATTTACAAGCCGGCGCTCGAGTTCGCGCTGCGGATGCGCTACGCAACCATCATCTTCTTCTTCATCATTTTTGCGTTCAGCTTCGCCCTGGTGATGAACCGGATCGTGCCCTTTAAATTCATGCCGGAAATTGAAAGTGACCTTGTTCAGGTCACCATCGATCTGCCCGAAGGCACCGCCTTCTCGCGCACGTTGCAGATCCGCGATCAGTTGCAGGCGGGTGTGGATACGGCGAGAGTTGAGCTTGATCGCAAGTGGGGCGATGAGATCCTGCGAGGTGTCGGGACCTATGATGGCGGTATCATTGATGGCGCGTCCGTCGTCGCATCGAACAGTCAGGTTCAAGCGTGGATCGGGCTCGTCCCACCGGAAAATCGCCCTGAACTCCTCTCTACGCGCGAGATCTCGGAGACGATCCGAGGACTGGTTGGTCCAATCCAGGATGCTGAGGAAATCAATTTCGATTTCACCGATAATGAAAATGATACCGGTGTTCGCTTTGCCTTGAATCATCCGGATCTCGATCGCTTGCGTGAAGCGTCCGCTGTGGTTCAGCAACAATTGGCAAGTTATGCCGACGCCTATGATATTGGCGATAATCTCACGGCATCTGCGGACGAATTGCAGATCTCGCTGAAGCCGGGGGCGGAGTCGCTTGATGTCACGCTTTCGGATGTCGCAACACAAGTGCGTCAGGCCTATTTCGGGCAGGAAGTTCAACGCTTGCCGCGTGAAGGCGAGGACGTGCGCGTCATGGTGAGGCTTCCAAAATCGGCTCGAACCGATCTGGACAGTCTCGAGAATCTTCGGATCCGAATTCGGGACCCGAATGGTCAGATTCGCTCTGTGCCGATCACCCAGGTGGCCGATTTTACCTATGCGCCCGGCATCAATCGGATCATTCGACGCAACCGCACACGGTCCGTATCAGTCTTCGCCGAAGTGCTTGGCGATGGCGGCCGGAACGAGGTCATTGCGGATATGGATCTGAATTTCTGGCCTGAATTCCAGCAGCAATTCCCGGATATTGAACGCGGCTTTGCGGGTGGCTTCGAAGAAGAGCAGAGATTCTTCAACGAGTTAAACATGCTCGGTGTCGGTGCGATTGTCTGCATGTATATTCTGCTCGCAATTGCGTTTCGATCATATGCGCAGCCCATCCTGTTGATGACGGCGATTCCGTTCGCCTTTACCGGGGCGGTTATGGGTCACTGGATCACCGGGGAATCCATGGCCATGTTCTCCCTGTTCGGGGTCGCGGCCGCGGCGGGGGTTGTCATTAATGACAACCTTGTCCTGGTCGATTTTGTAAATCGAAAACGGGCAGAAGGGATTGGCGCGGTCCAGGCCTTGATCGATGCCGGCGTGTCGCGCTTCCGCCCGATCCTGTTGACCTCGGTCACCACCTTTGTCGGCATTTTGCCCTTGATCGCCGAACGGTCGATCCAGGCGCAATTCCTCAAGCCAATGGTGATCTCGCTCGGCTATGCAGTCGCCTTCGCGATTTTCGTATCACTCTTCCTGGTGCCAACCATGTATGCGGTCGGCGTCGAAATCGGACGTGTGTTCCGGTGGAGCTGGGGCGGTCGACCGTATCGCAAGATCGGCGAGTCCTATACTGGCGAAGTCACGATCGATAGCGAAGAATTGATCGGCACAAGTGCGGAATCTCCTCGCCCGATGCCGGCGGAGTAAGAGATAAAAATAAGAGCTGCGTTCAGGGAGAAACGAATGAAAAAGCTTTTACTGGCGGGCGCTGCAGCGCTCGCCCTGACGGCGTGCGGCGGTCAGGAAGCCAGCCAGACGGCGGCAAGTGTGGACATTGCGACGTTAGACAGCGCAGACGTCGAGCGCGTGGCTGAGCCGACCTCGCGCGATGATTGGGGCGCGTTCGGTCTCGACTTGTACTCGATGGATACCGCGACAGAACCCGGCGATGACTTTTTCCGTTTTGTGAATGGCACCTGGTATGACGAGTTTGAAATGCCAGCGGATCGCACACGCTATGGCTCATTCACGCTGTTGCGCGAGAAATCAGAGCAGCGCGTAAAATTCATCATTGATGATCTCGCTGCAGCGAAGCCCGACCCAAAGACTCTGGAAGGTAAAGTGGCGGCTTACTATAATGCCTATGTCGATACAGACGCAATTGAAGCCGCCGACCTGGCGCCGGTGCAGCCCTATCTTGATCAGATCGACGCGATCGAAACGCGCGAAGATCTGGCGCGTGTGTTTGCAAAAGTCGGCTATGCCAGCCCGATCGGCGGCGGTGTCGGAATCGATGCCAAGGACACGGAAAACAACATCTTCTATATCAGCCAGTCGGGGCTCGGCCTGGGAGATCGGTCTTACTATCTTAAAGAGGATGAAAAGAACCAGGAAACCCGAGACGGATACCTGGAATTTCTGACCATCATGCTCGACGAGCTCGGCTATGAAGAGCCGGCCGATGCCGCGGCTCGAATTTTGGCGCTTGAGACGGAAATTGCGAAAGCCCATTGGGATCGCACGATGAATCGCAACGCCAATCTGGTCTATAACAAGCTGACTCAAGATGAGTTGATTGCGCTGAATGGCGCGTTTCCGATTGCCGCCTTCCTTGATGAAACGGGCGTCTCTGGAGAGCAATTCTTTGTCGTTCGGCAAGTGATGCCGACAGATGAAGAGATCGCAGAGTTTGAGCTGGGTGAGGATGAGCTGGAAAAGATATCCGGTGGCGGTATCGCTGCCATTTCTGAGGTCATGAACACCGCGGAGCTCGACGATTGGAAAGCCTATCTGAAAGCGCGCTTCCTGGCCTCGAATGCGAGCGTCCTGCCGCAACGCATAGACGATGCGAGCTTCGAATTCTTCGCCAAGAAACTGCGTGGCCAGGAAGAGCAGCGCCCGCGATGGAAGCGCGGCGTTTCGGCGGTTGAAGGGGCGTTGGGGGAAGGCGTTGGTAAAGTGTATGCCGAACGCTATTTCCCGTTTGAGAACAAGGCGGCTATCGATGCCCTGGTGGCCAATCAGCGGATGGCCATGGCGGACAATATTGATGACCTGACCTGGATGAGCGACACGACCAAAGTCCAGGCCCATGAGAAACTCTCGAAGTTTACCCCCAAGATTGGCTATACCGAAAAGTTCGAGACGTATGATGCTCTGACAGTTGGCGACGGGGCATTCGAGAATTCCATGGCGGCCAGCAAGTGGGCGTTCGAGGACAATATCGCCAAGCTCGGCAAGCCGATCGACAAGACGGAATGGGGCATGTTCCCGCAAACCGTGAACGCGTATTATTCGCCGACGCGCAACGAGATTGTCTTTCCCGCTGCAATCTTGCAGCCGCCCTTCTTCAACATCGATGCTGACCCGGCGATCAATTATGGTGCGATTGGCGGCGTGATTGGTCATGAGATCGGTCATGGCTTCGACGACCAGGGCTCACGATTTGATGGCAATGGCATTTTGCGCAATTGGTGGACGGATGAAGACAAAGCCGCGTTCGTCGATCTCACAGATGCATTGGTTGGGCAGTATGACGCCTTCTGTCCGCTCGATGATGGCGAAACCTGCGTCAATGGGCGTTTGGGCCTGGGCGAAAATAGCGGCGACTTGGGCGGACTCTCAATGGCGTACAAAGCCTATAAGATGAGCCTCGACGCGAATGGCGATGGCGAAATCAGCGCCGATGAAGAAGCGCCTGTCCTGGATGGGTTCACCGGCGATCAGCGCTTTTTCATGTCCTGGGCCCAACAGTGGAGCAACAAGTATCGCGAAGCAGCTCTGCGTCAGCAGCTTATTCGCGGACCGCACTCGCCGCCCTATTATCGCGTCAATGGCATCGTTCGGAACTTTGACGAATGGTATGAAGCCTTCGACGTGGGCCCGGACCACGCGCTCTACCTGCCACCGGAAGAGCGGATTCGGATCTGGTAAGACACCAGGCCAATTCATATCGAAGGGCGAGCCTCGGCTCGCCCTTTTTTTGTGAAGAAAAGACGAAAAAAAGTCCGTTCACCTATGGTTTGTGCAGCGCACTTTGGGGTAAGGTTAACTTCGTGAAAGAAACGATGGGATGGGGTCATGCCGAAGCCAAAGACGGTACGCGCTTATTTTGACGGACTTGACCCTCACCAGCACGCCATCGCCATCGCGCTCGAAAACGTCATCAAGAAACATTGGCCACACCTGACCGTGAAACTCGCCTGGGGTTTTCCCTGCTGGAGTGGCAGTGAGCGCGTCTTCTCCGTCATCGGGCAAGCCGCCCGTTGCAACCTGCAGCTCTGGCAAGGGGCCGATGATTTCTATGAGCGGATTGAAGGCACCGGCAAGTCGCTTCGCCATGTCAAAGTGCACTCGGTCGCCGAAGTGAATGATGAGCTGATCGATATCATGGATCGTGCCGTCACGCTGGACGCAACGGCGCCGCAGCGGGTGCGATAGCGTTTCGCATCGATCGAATTTGACCTGATTTGGAAATGGAATGTGCAGCCCTTGCCGCTAGCATTCCGGCATGCGGTCAGATCGTTCACATCCG
>ERZ1740072.702-NODE-702-length-13320-cov-2.969393_pt1 | contig 13320 bp, 14 predicted proteins | sample MGYA00581733_ERZ1740072 | MGnify/ENA primary metagenome ERZ1740072 (study PRJEB43018, sample SAMN04849741) | marine metagenome | isolation source: floating plastic debris | place: Pacific Ocean | collected 2008-08-30 | study: EMG produced TPA metagenomics assembly...
CCCTCAGTTGTCTTTGTTTTGGGAACAGCGGATTGGCACAAATGGATATATCCTTTTTTGACCTCTCCAGCCTACTGCACGACCGTTGTGGTCTCTGGAGCGGCAGGTCCAGAGACCGCGCCCGGCATTGCCCGGATCATCAAGCAGACCGAACTCGATACCGATGCCCGTGCTGAGGCAATTCTAGCGGAGGCGCCCGATGCTGTGGTCGTCCTGCCGCACCAGGACAGCCTTGTTGAAGACACCGCTTTGGGCCAACGACTAGCGACAATATCAGGCTTGCGGGTGATCACGACTAGTATCGATGCGGCGCGCTGTGGGACCGAGAAGATATATATGAAGGAAGCCTTCGACAGGCTTTCCATCCCGACACCCTCCTATTTCTCTCATGAGCAGCCGGAATTCCGCGACGGCGAGATGCTGTTCTATCCCGCCTACCTCAAGCGTAGTGCTGATCACGAGGGCAAGGGCAATCTTCTTGTCGAGTCACGGCAAGACTACGTTAATGCGATAACCGAATTCTTGAATGGCAATTTGTCGGCCTATTTTGAGGAGTTGGTAGAGGGAGAGGAGTTGTCGGTTGTTGTTGCCGGTACACCGGGCAGCATCTGTGTGTTGCCGCCTGTTTATAAGGGCATTGCATGCGCTGGCGCCGATCATCCGGCCCGCCGGATTCGGTTCTGCTCGCCGGATCACCGAGCGGACGAAGATGCTGCAGATCTGTATCGTTACGGCGAGGCAATTATTGAGCACTTTGGCACGGGTGGACTGATTGAGGTTGAGGCAGTTCGCCGAGGCAGTGGCTTCTGTGTGCTGGAGGTGAACATGCGCCTGGCTGCGACCCTGCGCATGTCGATGTTGGCCAGCGGAATCAACGTTTTGTCTTGGCTCGGCCAGCAGGCCTTGACGCCCGGCATTGGCAAGCCGAAGCCGGGCGAAAAGAGGTATGTCTGCGAATTCCCGGTTAAGCCGCAGTACGCTGCGATGTCTGTGAAGCACGTCGGGTCGCTTGATTACATTACGACAACCACCCGCTTCACGGTCCACGCAGCCTCCAAGTGTGGGCTGGTGCACAATGTCCGCGAAGTCGTCGGTATCTTGGGTGACACCGAGCTATTAGACCGTGTCAAGGAACTAACATGACACCCCTATGCTATGACATCGTAATTTCAGGTATCAGGGTGCGCGTAGCCAGCTACATCCGGGGTTTCGGGTCAGCGCTCGAGACAAGTTATGGGCGGTACCTCGTACCTGTCAGCGCAGACCCAAGGACTGACCAGTTGCTCACTATTGATCGCATGGGCAACGACAACATCAAAGCGTCAGCGCGTCCAGGCTTCGGCGACAGCAGAATATTGGCCGAAAGCACCCAAGTACGAGTCTTTGTTCCTGATGGCGAGCCGACGGAAATCTTCATTACCCACGTGCGCCCCTACCTGACCTCTATGATAGCGCGATTTCTATGGGAACGGCAGCGGGTGGTAATGCTGCATGCGTCGGCTTGTCAGGACTTGGACGGAAAGTCCGTCATCTTCGTCGGTCCGAGCGGCGCGGGAAAGACGAGCACCGCCCTCACTCGGGTCGCCGACGGCGCACGGTTTCTATGCAATGACATTGTCCTGCTGCGTCCCGGCATCAACTGGCATGTCTTGGCAATGCCGCAACCACCGACGGTGGGGCACGGCTTCGTGAACGCTATGGCCAGCGCCTTTCCCGACTTTTCCGCCCACTTACCTAGCGTCGGCGCGGAGGAAAGTAAGAAACAGGTCAGGCTCGCTGACCTGCCTGGCGGGCACTTAGAAACGCCGCTTAAAGCAATCCTTTTCGTACATGCCAACACGACGCTTGCGAACCCCTTCATCGAACCCTGCCAACGTCAAGAAAGTTTCGCTCGGCTGATGGGAGAGGTGATCCTTCCAGTTCGACCAGGTTACACCTTTGCCTCCGACCAGCTACCGGACGGCTATGAGCGCCTATCTGAACTTATTTCGGATCTGGCCAAAGACATTCCCGCTACCCTGTTCACTTGGACCAGCGATCCGGTGCGCAATGCGCTGGGATTGGCCCAAGTCCTTGACTCCGAGGAGAGCAACATATGATTGATTTGCCTGCCCGTCCCGAAGCCACCTTTAGCGTACGATCAGATGGACCATTTTACCAAATTCATGTGGGGCGATGGCGGCAGCCTTGGCCTTTATGGCCGACCGAACAAGAATGTCGTTTGTTCGGGCGGCTCGCAAGGACACGGGCATGACCGCCCGGATCGAAGGCGCCGTGGCCGAGAGCGATCACGCCTCCGCTCTACACTGGGGTACTTCAAGCGAGTTGGTACCCAAGGGAGCGTCCATCGTCACAGTGCAAGACGGTCCGCTCATGCCTGATGGTACACGCGCCCTCGCAGGGATAGACATTCCACCGCCGCCCGCCGACGATGAGCTGACCTTCGATGACGCGATCTTGACACACTATGGCGACTACCTGACGACCATGGGCGAGCCTACCGCCAAACGCTGGGGTTTGACGCGGTCATTGCCCCAGCGTTTGGCGGTATACCCCTGGCGGTCGCGACAGCGGCAGTTTTCGACCTGCCCTGCCTCATCGTGAACTTGAAGTCCGACAGGCTGGAGGCAGCCCTTAACCCCGCCTCTTTCGTGCCTCGCAACTGCCTGGTCGTCGATGACTTCATCTCGGTCGGCAGCCGATTCTTCATGCTGGAAAAGCTGTTCAAAAGAATTGGCGTCGGGGATGCGACCTACGCGGCCGTCGCCGGCTTTTCGGACTCGCCAAATGTCGGGCGGCACCGCCTGCGGCTCGCATTTACCCTACCGGACCGTGCCACCGTGAAGTCCTCCGCGCAATGACTCAAGTTCCGATTGTCTGTGCGCCGCATCCACCGGACTGGCCGGTCTACGATCGCGAAGCGATTCGAGCCGCTAGCCGTCTCATCGCCGAAGGCCGGACCTTCGACTATGCCCGCGGGGACGAGATCGCGCGGATCGAAGATAGTTTCGCGGGATACCACGGTGGGGGTCACGCGCTGTTTCTAAACTCAGGCACCTCGGCGATTCTGTCGGCCCTGTTGGCCCTCGACATCGGCCCTGGCGACGAGGTTTTGTGCCCCGCGACAACCTTTGTATCGGGCATTACGCCGGTGTTACTGGCCGGGGCGGCTCCGGTCTTTGTCGACGGTGATCCCCAGACAGACACCATGGACCCGGAGGCCGCGCGCGCCAGCATCGGGCCGCGTACCCGAGCGATCCTGGTGACGCACCTTTGGGGCCATCCGGCTGACATGCCCCGCCTGATGAACTTGGCCGATCGCCACGGGCTGGCCGTGATCGAGGATTGCTCGCACGCGCACGGGGCGCGGCTGGGCGGCAGACTAGTCGGTACCTTCGGGGATGCCGCCGCCTTTTCGCTAGGCACTGGAAAGATGATTTCGGGCGGTACTGCAGGGATGCTTCTGACCCGCGACCGCCATCTCTATGAACGGGCCTGCCTGCTCGGCCACCCCCGCCAAAGGTCCCGCATTTCGGTTTGCGACCCCGACCTCGCCGCCTATGCTAACACCGGTCTCGGAGGCAACCTTCGGGGCTCACCGGTGGCCGCAGTGCTGGCACAGTCTCATCTCGACCGACTGGATAAGTTGATCGCCCGCAAGAGGGCCAACCTGCAGCGGTTAAGCGCTGGACTGTCCGGGCTCACTGGGATCGAGCCTCCGTGGACTGCCCCCGAAGCCGACAGGGGGGGGTGGTATGGGTTCCACGCGCGCTTCAACCCTATTGCCCTACCTGGTGCTACTCGGGAGGGCTTGATCTGCTTCATGAAATCTGCCGGGGCTCGTGTTGCACCAGCTACGCGGTTGCCGCTTCACCGCGAGGCACTGTTCCGGGATTTTCGAGCTGGGTGTCTACCAGACGGTTTGCTGCCAATGCGCCGAGGCGTCGCGCCGCCCGATCAAGTCACCAAATGCCCGGTCAGTGATAGCATCATCGACAGGACGATCTGTTTTCCTGCCGGAGTCTTTCATGAAGCTTGCCCAGAACTCGTGGATGAATACATCGCCGCCGCCCAGGCCGCCGTCGAAACCTTTTCGCAACGCGCGCCGGGCATGACCCAGTCCCTACGGGCGCGGTGTAGCAGAAAACACGTCAAAACGGAATAGGAGCCTTCCTGCCATGATTAGCAATGAGACAATTCCCATTCAACACGTCGAAACTCCGCTAAAGAGCCTCAGCTATGGGATAAATGCCCAAGACCGGCTAGTTATAGCTCGGCTTCCTGAGCTGAGAGTGGTCGGCCCTCTACTATCGATGAACGCCTATCTGGACATCCACACTGGCTACCAGTTGGCCGGCATGACACCCGGTTTGCTAGTCTATTGTAAGCATGCCCTACCAATGTTCGCAATTCATACTGGGTGGCTTGGTTGGCAGGACAGATTACGGTCCAATTAGGAGATAAATGCCGAGCGAGAGTTCGGGTGTTTCGTTTACAACGGTACGGTCAATTCAGAGGTGTTCGGCGCGATCGCTGACTATAGGTTTCACACCCTCGCTGCGCCGGCAGTCGAACCCGACGTCATAGACAGGATCAGCGGCGAAGCCTTTCAGAAACGTAATCGCAAGGTGGTTGTAGCCCTTGGGCGTTTGCCAGTTGAAGCTTCATATCGGCACGGCAGTATGTCCGGAGCCCATGAAATCCTGTACGAGGCGGAGTTTCCGGCTGACGAGACTTTGTTGCAGCGCTGCGTCCGACTTTGCCGTACCCTGTGCATTTGCATCCAGTCCAAGGAAGGAGACATCTTGCTTACCAATTCGGGCTTTGTCGATCCGATGGAGGCATTGAGGTACAGTTTTTCAATGCTGAAAGGGCAATTCTATGAGGAACTAGCAGTCGGTACCGATGCTTGTTTTGGCGTTAAGAACCCTGCGAGCCTGCTAGCCAGCCATTCGGTTTCAAACTGCACGTTATTCGGACCCAAGAACACCTCCGCTAGTTTGATAGATGCTTTGCAGGACAACGGCATTGCGCTGGACTGGTCTCCCGACCGCGCTTTCCGGCTATCGGTTTGAACAAGGCCTTTTCGCTGTATCATTTGGTAGCTCCGAGCGACAGATTTAGCATTGCCATCAGCTCGGGGCCGAAAGCTGACATAAATGGGGTCACTTGTAGCGCCGGAGAGCACCAGTCCGTTGGAACAGTGTCAGTGGTATGTAACCGGACAAGCTCTCCGGTTTGAACCAAGGCGCTTAGCCGCTCTTGCCCGGTTTGGGGAAGGCGGCAATGGGCGACAGCGAGCGAAAAGGTCTTGATCCCGTTGCGCCGCAGCGTCTCGAAGGCTGCGCAGACAGTCCCGGCACTCGAAACTAGGTCGGCGAGGACAAGTGCATGCCGGAAGCGTTCAGGGCGGGCGATAACGGTTCCAGCCCGTAGCCGGTCCTTCTCGGGGCTTAGCCTCGTTTTTTCAGCCGCATAGACTGCATGCCCGGTCAGTTCGGCTACGGCTCTGACGTCGCCAAGAGCCCCGGTGTCGGGTGCTACCAGTATGGTGCTATCCGTGTCGTAGTGACAGGCGCAGTCTGCTAAGTAGCGGATTAGTCCCGCCTGCCACAAGGTTGGGGTGGCGAATTGCCGGTCGAGGTTCATTGTCGATCCGGACTGCACGGCCACGACGCGGCTGACCCCCTCCGCCGAGAGCAGGTCCGCAATGAGGCCCGAAGTAGTCGGACGGCGCTGACCGCGAATGACTCTGTCTTGCCTAGCATAAGCGAGGAACGGAACAACTGCCGTGATCGGCCCCGCGCCGTATTGCCAGTAGGCCCGCGCTGCGACCATTAGGGCAAGCAGCGCAGCATCAGGCCCATTTTTGCTGTTGTCAGCCAAGACTTGGTGTAAGAATACTGGGGTCCCTTGGCGGAAGCTTGGCAGGTCGACATAGGTTTCGCCATCTGGAAAGCTGGCGTCAACCTTTGGGTGTAGTGCCACGGTCATCCCGTGGGCTGATAGCAGTTCTGACGCCCGGACCAACCCGCCGGGGTGCCAACGGTCAAAACCTCGGCAGCTCGCTGCAATCACCTCGGTTCGTTCCGGGGTAATGTCGCCTATTTCATGCAGGTCCTGATCTCCATCAATCGATATCGTCTTTTTTGTCCGCCATGGTGCGCTGTATCATTTCACCGCGTTATGGTGTTAACACACGGGAAAAGGCAAAAAAATGCAAAATCTCCGTTTTGACGTTTTTTGACATGATGGGTTTAATGCCCCTTCCATGCAAAATACAATGTCGTTACCAGTGGTCTTCCATGGATCAAAATCTATCTGTTTGTTATTATTATATATAGAAAAAAAGTGACTTTACCTTCAGACTGAAGCCAGGTCATATAACCTTGGATCAGTCATTCAAGACAATATTAGAATTCTGAAATTGCGCGATCACTAGGAAGGATGTATCATTTTTGGGATAACCGCCATGAACGGATAGCGATTCCGATGTCTGCAGTCTTCAACAGCCTCCGACCTCACTCCGGTTTCGAGTTTTCGGCGTCGGTTATCTGCTTCAACCAGCTCAAGCTGGGAGAGATCATCTCTGAGCTACGGACACTTGGTGTTAAGCGGATTCATATAGACCTGATTGACAACGCATTTTCCGGTTTGGGCCTGCCGAAAGAAATCCTCACGGACATCCGCGCCCGATTTTCAATGCCAGTGGATGTACATTTCATGGTGACCAATCCTGAGTCCCTTGTTGAATTTGCACTGTCGCAGAAAGTCAATTGTGTCGCGGTGCACCAGAGCGCCCTGACCAACAGGCTGGTGGCTAGCCTGCATGCGGCAAGCCAGGTAGGAACTGAGGTGTCGCTGGTGCTGGGACCGGGCGAAGCGCCTTCCGAGGAGTCTATCAAGAAGACCGGTGCCAAGCGTCTCACGGCGATGAGTGTCATGCCCGGCGCGGCGGGACGACCCTTTGAGCCACGGGTCTTTGACACGCTGCGTCAGGCCGCCCGGATCAAGGCGCGGGGGCTGATCCAGCGGATAGAGGTTGATGGAGCGGTCGGGCCCCAAACACTTCCCATGATGTCCCGAGCTGGGGCGGATATCGGTGTCGTCGGTAGCACCGTCTTTCCGAACCGTGATACTGTAGGCAATCACCTGCTGGAATTGTTGAAGGGTATGATGGAGATTGGACAGTCGGCCGGGATGATCTGACGCTGCGGCGTGGCAAGGTCAGAGCAAGGAGCCATGCACTCTTGATTTCCTCAAAGAGGCTAGCCCGTCGTCACCGGTCCTCAACAGGTAGCCGCGCATCAAGGCAACACCTTTGAGAAAATCGTCTTGGTCCATGTCCTCTTCGGGATTGTGAGAGCCGTTCCGGCTACGCACAAAAATCATGGCTGACGGCACTTCGGCATTGGCGAAGACTGCTGCGTCGTGACCTCCGCCCGAGGCCATGACGATTGGGTCAATCCCTATATCGGTCGCGGCAGACGTCAGTCGAGCGACTAGAGCTGGCGACATTACGGACGGGGGGGTTTCAATCGCAGCACCAATATCGAACCGCACATTTCGCTTTGCACCAATTTTCGTGACCACCTCGTTCAGCAATCCCTTCATCCCGTCTAGGATCCTCGGATCTCTGGACCGGATGTCGATGCTGAATTCCACAATGTCGGCAATCCGCGCTATGGCGTTGCTTGCTGGATCGGTGTGCAGTACCCCCGTTGTTAAGACTAAGTCGCCGCCGGACTTAAGGATCGCCCGCCAGCTATCGTCGAGACGCATAAGTAGCTCAGCGACTGCCATAACCGCATCCTGCCGGGCGTCCCTGGGTACCGCGCCGGAGTGACCGGCCTTTCCGATGCAGAGTATGCGCCGGTGCCGCAGGTTGCCTCGGATTCCCGAAACTATTGCGACGGGTTTGTCGATGCTATCTAGGTAGGGGCCCTGTTCGATATGCAACTCGATGTACTCGAGGATTCTGCCCAAGTCTGTTAGCGGGGTCCCCGCCCTGACTAGTGCCATGTTGACCCCGACGTCGGCCATGTGGGCGTCCAAGGTCCTATCGTCATCCCTGTGGCGCTGTTCCAGTTCGTCCTGTGAAAGAGTGCCGGTCAGTGCCTTGGAGGCGGTGTAGCAAGGTCCGAACCAAGCGCTTTCTTCGCCGCGCAGAGCGACGACCCTGACCGGCTGCGGAAAGCCAGTGCCGCGTTGCCGTCGGTCTAGCAGGCAAAGCAACCCGGCGACAACTCCCGCCAACCCGTCAAAATTGCCTCCGTTCGGGACGGTATCAATATGGCTGCCGACAAGGACGTAGTTGTCGGCGTCGACATCTTCAGGGAGCGTCATGACAAGGTTCTGGCCGGGATCGAAGTAGGCGGAAAGGCCGGCATCCCGAGCGATGCTTTGAATATGCTTCAGCACGGCGGTTTCGGTCGCCGAATAAGCGGGTCTTGACTGGCCGCCGCCTGGGTCGCGGCTCATGTCGGCGATCTCATCGAACAGCCGACGCGCGGTGGCCCGCAGTTCAGACGTCACAAGCTTTGAGGCATGGGAATGGGTCATCGTCGGACGGTCTCCATAAACTGCTCCGACTCTCTGACATCGTCGTCCCGCAGAGTCCCGATGATCTGGTCTAGGCTATCGACACCGTTTTCTTGCATCCAGGCCGACAACTGGTCGACTAGCGTTGTCATAGTTGAGGGATTGATGAAGGTGGCCGTGCCAACCTGGACTGCGCTGGCCCCGACGATCAGGTATTCCAGCACGTCCTCAACGGTGGAGACTCCACCGCAACCTATGACAGGGATGCGGACCGAACGGGCACATTGATAGGTCATTCGCAAGGCGATCGGTTTGATAGGCGGTCCTGATATGCCCCCCATGATGTTGCCTAGCCGCGGCTTACGGCTGTGGATGTCGACGGCCATGCCAAGCACCGTGTTAGCCACGACCAGCGCATCCGCTCCAGCCGCTTCAGCGGCCAGGCCGACTTCGGCGGGCTCTCCAGTGTTTGGGGACAGCTTGGCCCAGAGAGGCAGGTCGGTGGCGCCGCGCAGGGCCGTCATGATCGTGTGGGTGGATTCGGGTCGCATGGCAAAGGCCCGACCGTCCTCCTCGATGTTTGGACACGAGATGTTCGCCTCAATGGCTGCCACTCCGGGCTGCGAGACCTTTTCACAGCTGCGCGCGAAGCTTTCGCTGTCATTTGCGGATATGCTGACGACAAGTGGCACGTCGAAGCGGGCGTACCACGGGATCACCGTCTTGAGTAGGTGTTTGAGTCCCTTGGACGGGATGCCGATCGAATTGAGCATTGCGCCGCGGATCTCGCAGACTCGTGGGGTCGCGTTGCCGCCCCGCAGGTCGGGGGTGACCGTCTTGAGAACATGAGCCCCGATCCGGCTAATGTCGATGACCTCGGCGAGGTCATCGGAAAAGGTACCCGAGGCGGGCATGATCGGGTTGCGCAGGTGCAGGTTGCCGATCCGGGAGCTAAGTTCCGCTACCATCCGACGGCCTCTGCCATGTCAAAGACTGGGCCTTCGCGGCAAACGCGTTTCTGTATCGTCCCATCGGCGGTGCGGAACGATCGGACACAGCACTGGCACATCCCCAGGCCGCAGGCCATCTGCTGTTCCATCGCGACCTGTCCAGGCACGCAATGGTCCTGGGCGAGCTCTTGCAACAGCAACAGCAGCCGATTGGACCCGCAGGTATAGACCGCGTCGATACCTCCACGAGCGAAAAGTGGGTCCAGCATGGCGCGCATGGCAGCAGGGTCTGAGGTGCCCGCACTGTCCGTCACTGTGCTGACCCGGGCGCCGTACTGCCGGAATAGGGCAAGTGACATCAACATCTCTTCTGACCGGGCCGAGCACACGGCGGTCATTTTGCAGCCCAGACTATCTGCTTCGCGGGCCAGTGGGGCCAAGGTTGCTAGGCCGACGCCCCGCGCCACTAGCAGGAGGTTTTTCCAGCTCGGCTGGATGATAAAGCCGTTCCCAAGCGGCCCGAGGACATTGAGCCTGTCGCCTCGGGTCAATCTCGCCAATGAACGGGTGCCTGACCCCGTCACTTTGTAAAGGAAGCTCAGCGCTCCGCGGTCCCTGTGGATGCCATAAATGCTCATCGGGCGGCGCAGAAAGGGTGCCTCTTCCTGTAGCGCCGGGCACAGTAAGTGAAAGAACTGGCCCGGCCGGCACAGTGCCAGAACATGATCCGGCGCGGCCAAGGTCAGTAGCCGGTATTCTCGGTTCACCGGTGCATTGGACATTACTTCGGGATCGGTCTCGAAGGCGTGGAAGCTGGAAGCGTCAGGATAGGGCGCGCAGTCGGATGTGGACAACGTCATCGTCATGTCTTTCCTCTCAGTACAGTAGTCGAGGCACAAACAGCGAGATGTCGGGCTCGTAGCTTATGATGCCTAGGACCAAGAGATTAACCACCACGAAGGGCCAGACCCCGGCGACTACCGAAATGACCGGCTTGCGCAGGGTCGATGCCGCCACGAAGATGTCCAGCCCGAATGGCGGGGTGATCATTCCGACGCAGATGTTGAGCGTCACGATCATCCCGAAGTGAACTGGGTCCACACCAAAGCCGACCGCGATGGGAAATAGCGACGGTACTAGGATCAGGAGGGCCGAGTTGGGGTCGATGAACATGCCCGCTACCAGAAACAGCACATTCACCGCGATGAGGAAAGTGATCGGCCCCGCGTCCACCGCCGTAAGGAAATCGCTGATGGTGCCGGGCACCTGGGCGAGGGTGACGAAGTAGGAAATCAGGCTGCCCATGGCCAGCAGGACGAAGACGACGGAGGTCGAGACCGCGGCCTCTTCTGTAATCCGCACGAGGTCCGACGGCCGCAGCTCGCGGTAGACAATCAGTTCCACCAGCATCGCGTAGATCACGCTCACAGCGGCGGCCTCGGTAGCGGTGAATATCCCCGAGTAGATCCCGCCAAGGATGATCACCGGCATGCCGAGGGCCCAAAACGCCTTGCGCAAGGCCATCCAGCGTTCGCGCCACTTCGGCGCACTGCCGGCTGGAATACCGTCTCGCCGGGCCTGTATTGACACCATGATGGCAAATGCCAGCGCCAGGACCGCGCCGACAGCAATGCCAGCGGCGAAGAGCTGGGCGATAGAGGTGCCAGTCATCCAGCCGTAGACAATCAGGGTAATCGAGGGCGGGATCAGCAGGGCGGACTCGGCGCTGGACACCAGCAGCCCGAGACTGAACCGCTCGCCAAAGCCACTCTTGCGCATCTCGGGATAGACTATGGCCCCCATTGCCGCCACCGTGGCGGGGGCAGAGCCCGAGACCGACCCGAACGCAACCGAACCGGCGATGGCCGTATGCCCCATGCCGCCGCGCGTGTGGCCCACTAGGGCATAGGCTAGGTTGATCAGATTGCGTGCGATCTGGCCGGCCCCCATCAACTGTGCGGCCAGGATGAAGAAGGGAATGGCCAGCAAGGTAGCGTGATTGATCCCACCAAAGACCTTCTGCATGATCACAATGTCGGGCAACGTTCCGAAGAATATGGCCTTGACCGCGAGTGAGGTCACGCCCAGCACCAGAAACATTTCGAAACCGAGGAGTAGCAGCGCAAGCGCCAGAACGACAAGAATGACCATCAGGTTTGTTCCACCCCCACCTTGAGCGCCACATCCCTGTCGATCACTCCTAAAAGGCTAAGCGCGAACCGCAGGCCGAGTAGCAGGAAGCCGATGGTTGGGACAACGTAGGTCCAGCCGGTCTCAAGTCCGAGGGTCGGGCTTCTCTGTCCGGTGCTGAAGACGAAGCTCGCTAGCCCGTAACCGAGCCAGGCGATGTAGACCGAGAAAAGGAAACCGACGAGGTCGATCAGCTTGAGTACCCAGAACCGCAGGCTGTCCGGTATCATCCGGTTCAGCGTATCGATCCCCACGTGGCGTCCGCGTTCCAGGCCAAGCCCGAGGGCAAGGAACACCAGCGCTGTGTTTAGCAGGCGGACGGCCTCGTCCACCCAGGCAAAGTCCCCGGCGAGGGTCCCGCCCATCTCCCGGGTGACGATCCCTGTAGAATATAGCAGCACCATCGCAAAGAAGATGGTGACCAGTACAAGGCGCTCAATCGCTCGAAGAAAGTTCAGCATGTTGGTTCCAGTTCAGGATAGGGTTGCAGCGGCCAGATGCCGCTGCAACCTTGCCGTCTTACTCGCCGCCAGTTTCGGCGTAATAGGTGTCGATCAGGGCTTGGCCCTCGGCCCCAGCAATCGACAGGTAGGCCGCGACGGAGGGATCGAACATCGCCTCGCGTAGGGCTGCTCGCTCTTCCGCCGAGGCAGTGCGGACGTTGGTTTCGCTGGCCTCAATCTCTTCCAGCGCCTCTTTGATCGCGGCGGCCTTGTGCGCGGTCAACTCGGGGATGGCCTCGACGAAGGCGGCGGTGATGATCGTCTTGTATTCTTGGGGCAAGGAGTCCCACCAATTGGGGTTGAATAGGACGAGGTCTTCCATTGCGCCATGTTCCGAGATCACTAGGTAGTCCTGAACCTCGTAGAACTTCATTCGCTGGATCGTGTCGAGGGGGTTCTCCTCGCCGTCCACGACGCCGGTCTGGAGCGAGGTGTAGAGCTCTCCGAAGGGCAGCACCACAGCAGAGGCACCGAGGGCATTGAACTGCTCGACAAGGATACGGCTGTCCATCACCCGGAAGGTCTGGTCTGCGAAGGAAGCGATATCGTCGAGAGGTTCATTGGAGGTGAAATTCTTCTTGCCATTCGGCCAGAGTGTGAGCGCCACCACGCCGCGGGACGAAAAGCTTTCGAGCAGCGCTTGGCCGAAGGGGCCGTCCCGCAGCGCCTGGGCGGCCTCGGCATCGCCGGGAATGAGGTAGGGGATGTCGAGGATCGAAACCGCAGGGTTGAACCCGCCGAGGAAGGCCGCGGGCGCCACCGTTGCCTCCAGCGCGCCAAGCTGGACGGCCTCGGTCATTTCCCTTTGTCCGCCCAGCTGGCCCTGCGGGAAAAGCTGGAACTCTACCGCGCCACCGGTCTCCGCGTTGACAGTTGCCGCAACCTTCTCGAGGGCGACGTGGCGCGATTGCAGATCGGATTCCAAGTGGCCGATGCGCGCCACGTAGTCCTGTGCAAAACTGGCAGTTGCCGCCCAAAAACCGATAAAGATAGCCGCCGCAGTTGTAAGGGTAGATCGGCTTTTGATGTACATTGTTTCCATTTTGATACTCCCATAGGAGCTTAAATAATGACTATTTTATGCAAATCTGTCAACCAATGTCCTATTTCTGAGACTATTTGGTGGCGGCTCCGAC
>ERZ1740072.703-NODE-703-length-13301-cov-8.425864_pt1 | contig 13301 bp, 6 predicted proteins | sample MGYA00581733_ERZ1740072 | MGnify/ENA primary metagenome ERZ1740072 (study PRJEB43018, sample SAMN04849741) | marine metagenome | isolation source: floating plastic debris | place: Pacific Ocean | collected 2008-08-30 | study: EMG produced TPA metagenomics assembly...
AATAAGCTTTTCTGATTTTGCTTTTAGAGTTTAATAAATTGACATTTATTTTTTTTTGTAATGAACTGCGGTTCTCATCAACTCCTAACTTACAATAGCTTTAAAATAGCACTTTTGATGAAATACATTTATTATCCAATGTAATTGTTTATGAGATATTCATTTTGCAACTTATTTTGCCATTTTAGTCAAAGCCATGGATTGGATTTAAGTGGAAGGGAGATCTACGTAAGGGAAACGTAAGAAAAGAAAAGCTAACACTTAGAAGTGTTGCAAGGTGTGTATCATCTACAATGCAATCCTGCTTTAAGTCAAGTTGCTTCCCCTTACACACAATTAACCTCTGACAAAACAATGTGTAGAGAGTCTTTAATCACTTTCTTCCTCATAAGCAATCTAGAAAATCATGGTTTCATTATTTGCATTTTTATTGCCACAATAAGGAGTTTCAAAACTTCAAGATGAGCTGTTTCAATGTTGCTTTGTTAAACAATTAGGAGGAAATAAAAACACCTACGTCTATTCCTGTGTGGCAATGATACGGTAGGGAGTTGACTCGGCTTTTTACTCATGATATTGTAAATTGCATAAAAATCTTTTCATCACCATGGTTATTCTTTAACATTACAATTTCAGAGCGCTGATGGTTTGCTACAAACTGATGAAATCTGCCATGAGAAACAGGAAACAATGTACCATCCTATACGCCACCGAAACTGGCCAATCAGAACGCTGCGCCTACAAATTACAGAGACAGTTTGAGCAGGAATTCAATGTGGATGTAAGTCCTGAGCCTGGGTCAAGGTCATTGCTGTCATGAACGTGACCCGCACACTGTAGTATGGGTGTGGTGATGTAATAATAGAATTAGCCATGTATCTAGCTGTAATATAAAATATTAGGCATCTTCAAGGAGTTACAAAGCAGCACTCATCCCTCACAGGTTTTGTTAGATTTTTTCGCTCAAGTGGACCTGAGTGTCAATTTGTTTGATCACATTACCGTGTGTTTGATATTCACAAACAGGCTGAGTTTCCTGTAAATACTATAAATGGATTATAACTTTAGGCAAACATTCTTGGCAGCTAGTATTTCCGAATCACAAGTGTCTCATAATCACACCACACAATGTTTCAAACTCGTCTCTCTCATAAATGTGGAGAGAATTATTGATGAACGATTCCTCCATCATGGGATGATGTGCTCTAGGCACAGTTACTTATCTCCTCTCAGCCTCTTGTAGTATCGGGTGACGACGTAAATCTGATAAATGTTTTGAATCTGTCGCCCCTCAATCCAGTCTTAGACAACCCTCTAGATAACGCATTAATATTAATATGCACAGTAGCTGGTGTTTTATACTACCACTGTAAATGTTTGAACAGCATTATTTTGTGCACACAACATGATGATATAATAAAACGCTCTTGTTTTTTGTTCTCAGGTTTGCAGGATGGATAAATATGACACAAAAATGCTGAGAAATGAGTCGTTACTTATACTAATCACCAGTACATTCGGCAATGGTGAAGCCCCTGATAATGGCAAGGTAACAAATACAACTTCCTCACTTCATACTCAGATTTTTGTTGCTGTCACATACAACTTAATTTGGCTCAATGATCTCTTTTTTTATTTTTGATATAAATCATAGCTGATGTGGTGCATAATGCTATTTGCCTGTTATCTGAGCCCTCAATGATGAAGCACATTATTTTGCCCCGGGAAGATATAGCCAGTACACAGATATGACATTATTGTAATTCTAAAATCTTATGATGATTATAATTATTGTTATTGTTGCAGTCGTTTGAGGAGTTCCTGATACAAGCTGCCGAGAGAAGAAGTAATGGACTCTGGTCAGTAGTACCGAGGTAAGATAACTTCTAATATTCATCTACTCATTGTTATCTCCCTTAGCATCTCATCTCATTATAAAATCATTGTGGGATAATCTGCTAGTGACAAAAAATCATGATCCATGAGTATAAAGGGTGCATGATGTTGCCAAGACCTTCAAGTCGGACTTCATTCAGGCCGTGGATAGAGCTAGCGATGATGCTTTGGTATATATATATTGGCTGCATTGGATTAATAAAGATTTTAATTAAATGCTAACCGCTGTTATTCGCTTGTTGTTCTCATGTAACATTTTATTTATTTGAAGCGAGGAAATGACACCTACCAGGTAAATCGCTGCTCATCCATTACTGCTTGTACACTTATATGTTAATGCATGCTAGATCACTGTAGATGGCTGGGTTCATATATGTACACCGTTCGCACTGCAGCATTTGTCTGCATAATACTTGAAACAAGTAGCAAATCCATCCATGCTGACATATACCATTAGTTTTATTACCAAAACCGGTGTTGTAACACAGAAATATGTTTAGTCTTTGAATGTAAACACTGGAGAGCTTAGATCTTGAATTTAACTCCGCTGTAATACAAGAAGAGTACTTCGTATTATTTTGGTGATGGGGGTGGTTGTCATCTTTTTCTGGGATGAGTTTTAGTACTCAATTCTATTAATTGAAATCGGAATTTTAAGGAGTTATAATTAACATTGTCCGTATGATGATTATTATATATTATGGTTGTAGATTTGCAGTGTTTGGATTAGGATCAAGTGCTTATCCCAGTTACTGTGCGTTCTCTAAGCGCGTAGATGAACTGCTCAGTGATATCGGGCTGAAGAGGCTCATGGAGCTCCACACCGGAGACGAACAGAAAAATCAGGAAACTGCCTTCAGAAACTGGAGCAACAAAATATACTCTGTACGTAGTATTGTGTTTACACTTCTATGTATCTACAACGTTCACACTGTAAATCATTCAGAACCCTCCATACCTCATCAGTCATATTCTGCTGTTAAATTTTTTCCCTATTTGGAACAGAGAAAGACGCTGAAATCTCTCCCTACCACACAATACAGATGTATGAGCTGCCAGAAAGAAATATTGCTATGAGTTAGCTTTTGCGTCAGTTCAACCATTGACAACTATAAATGGAAACATGGTAGTGTCAATATACATGTGTGAAAATGGATTGTGAATTTTGATGAATGCTTTATGAAGTGTTGATTGATTATTGTATTATTGCAGATGTCATGTCAGATGCATGGTGTTACGATCAGAAAAAGTTCGAGTGGTCAATCCCTTCTCTCAGATTTCCAGCAGAATAAAGACTCATATCACCTGTCACCTGTCAGCGGTGCTCCAGCTGACGTACATGATGGTAAGTGTAGCATCAAATTCAGATTTAACAAATATGTGCGAATATGATAGAAAAATCTAGACACTGTGTGAAGTTATGATGATTCCGATCTCGCCGCCGCTGATGATGATTATAATATTGATATATACTGATACTCGCTTATTTGTTTGCGTTTTGCAGGTTTGAAGAGTATGCACAGTAAATCTGTAGCAGCCTGTGAAGCGGTATCTGTAGAATCTCTAGTCTCTGCCGGAGCTAAGTGGGAATCTATAATGTCTACTGGCACTACGTAAGTCATCCTCTCTAATTTCGGTATCATCTTATTTAACATTCTATTTATTTTCATAGTCATTCACTTTGTTATTATCATTAATAATCAGTGAGTATGTGGAATACTCATACTCGTAGTTGTGATAGTATGGGAAATTATCTTCTCTATGAACGGTCGGGACAACTCTGAATTTATAATTGTAGATGTGACACTGTACTGGTTAAGCTCAGGCACTCTGGTATTGATTATGAACCTGGAGACCATTTAGCTGTTTACCCCTCAAATCACACTGATCATGTGAAAGTCGTATGCAATAGCTGTATATATGACGCAGGTATCAACGAAGATACTGTCGTCACTATTAAGAAGAAAGGTAAGCTGAAATGCTTAAACGTACCCGTACCCGGTACACTATTTTTGTTATCATGGCTAATAAAGTATGCACGGTTAATCAATCATCATGCTTATATTATTTTTTGGCAAGGTTATGCTCCTGTGACTGAGGATGTAACACCTTGTGGCTGTTTTTACAGGTAATGATAAGAGGTCATCTATGGACAGACAGCGAATACCAAACTGTAGTGTAGCCTCAGCTCTCACTAACTACCTGGATATCGAAGACACCCCCAAACAGTCAGATATTGAGAATCTACTGGCTGTCTGTCAGTGCAATGACGAAGAAAAGAAACTGTTATTACGACTGTCTATGGTACGTATGATTATGACGACTATAAAGGATGACTCTGTAGATATGGTTCTGAGTTATGTTGGATTAAGACCCCTTAACATCCCTACCGTTTGTCGACCACATCCACCTATTCTCCGTATTTACCAGTTCAACTTTCTGATGATTTGTTTCTCTATCTTTGTAGAAGGAACATGAATATAATTCATGGGCGGAGTCTAAGCCATCATGGGTGGATTTGCTGAGGGAACTGCCGTCAGTGAGAGTTCCTGCGTGGTATTTTCTGACAGAGTTACCTCTCTTACAGCCGAGATATTACAGTATCAGTAGTTCTCCCCTCGTGTACCCTGATGAGGTACATCTCACAGTTACTGTACTCGAATACTCCGTCGGAAAAGGTATGTCCTGCTCTATGCACTGTATGTATGTATATAATATGTGGTAGTGGCTTGTTCATTCAATAATCTCAGGAATTTGTCTTGCTGTACTCAGGAATTTGTCGCCGTGCTGTACTGCTTGATTCTGCGACGTTTCTTGTCAGTATCTACTGGAAATAACTCTTAATAATTTGTTATTTTTCAGCCGGACGTGAGAGACAGAAGCTGGGGCTCTGCTCGAATTACCTCAAAAACCTGACGGCGGGTCAGACAGTACAGACATTTGTGAGAAGGTCAGTCCTCATAGCTACTCTGACATCCGAAATGCTGCTGCCGCCTTTAATAATCGGTTGGGAATTTTGGTTTTGCGTTGAGGTATAGACTCCCATACCTGACTAAGATTTGTACTATTTTTATGAGCATGATATCAGCGGTACAGCTGTTGTGACTTATGAAGGATAATTATGAGATATGTGATATGAATTGTGATATAGTATCTGATATAATCTATAATTTATGTGATACAATAGGTGATGAAAGATGTGATGAAATGTGTACATGTATATTTTGTAGATGTGAGAGTTTCCACCTACCCTCCTCACACAGTCAGGATATTATCATGATCGGAGCTGGCAGCGGTCTTGCTCCCTTCAGAAGTTTCTGGCAGCACAAACAGTACCTGGCAGCACACCCCTCTTCTGATGCAGATAGCCTCAGATTCTCACATGGTGGCGGCATGTTCTACTTATTCCAGGGTTTCAGAACCAGATCTCAGGCTCTACACAGGAGTGAACTTAACGATATAGTGGCTGATAGAACTATAGAAGCCAGATTTACAGCTTTCTCCAGAGAAAAACACATCACCAAGGTAAGTCTCACTCACATCGTTGTTTCAGCTTAATTTGTGTTGGGTTAAAGTAAAGGGCAAATCTGCATTTCTAACATGATTGTTTCAGCTTAGTTTTCATTGGGAAATCATAGTTGCTCTGAAGTAAAAGACCTGAATTTGTAATTCTATGATTATGTGTTTGTGTATGTACATGTATTAACATGTCCATGATATTGCTATTACAGACATATGTACAGGACAAACTAACAGAGCACAGTGAGCTCGTCTACAAGCTTCTAATGAACAGGAAAGCTCATGTCTATGTCTGTGGTGATATCAAGATGGCTACCGGTGTGAGCAACGCACTCAAGTCTCTACTCACTGTGCACAGAGAGAGTAAACCATCACGCAACGTCATAGAGAAGGTAGCATCATATAACTCACTGAATGACTCGGGTATCTCTGATACTAGCTCAGTAGATGGCTCTGATATACTGGATACATTGAGAGAGGAGGGAAGATATCACGAGGATATATACTCTATACTTGTATAACCCAGTGCTATAGCTCACCACCTTACTCTCACACTGAGCTACTAGCACTCAGCTACTACCACTGAGCAGCTAACTGTCATCATAACTCTCACACAGTTGACCAGGTTTTTTTATTATAAATTTATTTTATTTTTTATATTCCTATTTTTCTGACGTAGCATATAATGCTGTTGAAGCCATGGTGACATAAACTCACATGCCATAGCAACACGTGATTCCATTTGCCAAATATTGTGTTAAGAAATTTATTACTGCTTATTTTTATTTATATTACTTTGATAATGTATGGTAAAAGTTCTGGGTACATTTTTTCTAATATATCGTGTCTACAGCATCACGCAATGATAGTACATTACCATATATAATTGTGAGTATAATTGTCTCCCCCTGCATATCTGCACATCCAACGGTTCTCTGTCCAGCCTTGGAGATGTGGATGTTCAGATGTTCAGTTGCGGAGGACCATACTGGCGCTCACATTGCTAACTTATTATCTTTTTTATTTTCGCTTTTGTCCTAGCTTTGGAACTTTGCACAATTGCAAAATGTGTAATTCAATTACAGTACCTTCAAAGGCAGTCTAAATATTTTATTTTTTTGTTACTTTTGGATAAAAAACCAAAGTTGGCGTGGTTGTGCATGAGAGATTTATTTAATTACGGTATCATCGGTACTTCTTTTATTTATAAATGCGCTATTTAATTTTTTGTGAGGTGAAGGTAATAATATAGTTACTATTTTTCTATTTGCACTCCTAATTCACACTGAATAAATAATGCCATAGGACAAGTCTGCTGCTCAATACAGTCTTTAATGATCAGCTATGAAGCAGACAAGCTGATCTGCGTATCGCCAACAAGATGATAGAAATGCTTTAAGATGTAACGTACTAAACAGTCTTGGTTTGTAAGTGGATGGCGTCATAATAGAACTCTGCTTAACTGTTGAATATGGAAGTAGCCTATGAAAAAGTACTAAACTTTTGTTTTGCAGATGAGATTTTGCCTCAACAAAACTTACGATTATGTTCCTTCAATCTGGACGGAGAGGTTATAACATTAGTAGTATCTGCAAACATGTTCATTTCTTAAAACATTAGATTATTTTGCATGAGGATAGACAAAACATATTTTCCAATGACTTATAGACTTAGAGAGGCAAAAATTCTACGTAACGTCGTTTTCAGCTTCATGCAAACAGTATGGCTTGAGTGTAAAAATTTTGGCCAAACTTTTCCCATTTTTGATAGCAGATTTAGGTACCCAAAACAAAACGCATTGAAATATTTGATATAAAAATTATTTGGCGATAATCTTTGCAGTATTTTCCTCTATCCGTTTTCACGAACGATTTATGCTTAGTAATGATGCGATATCACTTTCAGCAGCGTGATACGATTTGACTTGACCTCAAAAGTTGTATTTATTACAGTGGTACAAATCAGAAACCAAATCACATTGGTAAAATTCGCGGGTGTGGTTAGTTAGCTGGACAGTGCAATAAAAATAATGAATTTAATCTTAGCATGAATATTTTGGAATAAAACGGTCCCAAAAATTGTCTGATGTGGTTTAATGTCCCGATGCTGGGACAGTTTTATTACAAAATATTCATGCTGAAATTAAATTTATTATTATTTTTATTGCACTGTCCAGCTAGCTAACCACACCCACGAATTTTGCTATTATGTTGACGCTTTTGTAAAAATAAATTCATGGTAGCACAGCACAAAAATTTTCTGTATTCCAATAATCAATTTATGCATTGTAATTGTGAGTCTGCTTAATTTGTTTTCAATTTTGACTGATTTTGTTATAATTGCTATTGAGTTTAAATGATTATGCTATATTGGAATTCAGCCCTTCCGAGAAATGAATAAAAATAATAGCCTACAACTGCCTAAGTTCTAAGTAGCTGATACTCGTTTGATCTTTCAAAAGTATTTACCTTTTTGATATTCATTCTTCAAAGTCTCCCACCTGTGGATGTGATGGGCAGTCGTGTATAAGAGCGGGAGCGAGTCGCGCTCAGGATTTATGAGGTATAGATTCTTGTCTGTATCATACCCTTGGCCCTGTTTATCTCCACCTTGAACAAAACTTTTATATACGGGCATGCCTAAACTTCATTATCATACTCTTTTTATCTCCACCTTGCATAGATACACGTAAACTTTGAAATTACATAGAACTATTTTATAGGCAAAAAAAATTAGTTTGCAGCCATGAAACCAGGGTTCTCAGCCCGTTCTCAGCTCACTGGATTCCTGTTCTTCTGGGGCTTAGCAACCCTAGTGGAGTAAAGTATTTGCGGGAGAAAAAGTTACCGTTTTGCCTCCTCAAGTATAGTAAATGTTGATGACTGCCGGTAACAAACTCTATCAATTTTCATTGAGGAATTTACAAGTAGCTAAATTAGTATAGAAACCAATAACCAATAACAATACCCGGGCAAAGTACCAGTAGTATAAGTAAGCTCCAGCTGATATATATGAACTCCCCTATCATGGGTATAAGGATTCTGAAACTACATGTATTTGGATTTATGACCTCTATGTGTATGGGCACACAATTACTAATTGGATGTATGCTTAGAAAGGTGCTTCTCTGGTTTTGATTTGATCGTATTCTGTTAGATGAGAGATAACTGTTCGACCCCCTTGCTGAATCATGGTCAGACCTAACAGAGTTTGACCGCCAGACTGTCTTAATTCAAAGACTCAGTCCTTGATTGTTTATCAGTTTAGAAGAAAATATAAAGTCCATAATAAATCTCATTTATCCAGGGGTATGGTTATCATTATTATTATGTTTAGCTGTGAGAATTTATCTCTACGTTTTTATGTATGTTCTCTACATCTTTGTCATATATACATACATGTGTAAAAATAAAACCCGGTTCAGTCAAATCTGTCACATATTGGTTATGCTGCAAACTTTTGCCCAACAGCCTTACCTATGATATCTGAGACAATAATTATATTACCATAATATCAAAGGTATATTTTACCAACATAATGATTCGTCATAAATAGATAAATGTTGTGGGCAATGTGAGCAACAGTAGAGAATTGATTATGTTTGAATTATGCAATAACAAGATAATAATTACTAGTGCAGTGGCTCAATGAATAGTAGTGAGTAGGGCGGTGCAAACGGACAGCCAATTAATATAAAACAAAACAAAAACTGTGTGGAAAGTGCATTAACACTCCAGCTATGATGATGTTTGTGCGAGGATAAAAGTATTTTGTTGGATATTCTGTGGTATCATCTGTTATCTCAGCAGCATGGCCCTGTGAGTATTTACCCCATCAATTTATGGTGTTATGATATTTTATTGTGTGTAACATATTTAATATTTTTGTAAACTGTTTACCTATATATTTATAATAATTCAGTAGTCTGTTTGATACCAACACAGCCCATAATTATTTCGATTCTAATCTCAGTAGCGTCTAAAGTAACATTTGAAGTAAGATTTCTGCCGCAGTAAAATCGGATATAAAGTGTTTTAATTTTCACCAGCACGCAAAGTAACAAACTGAATAGCATGTGTTTGTGTTGGAAATATTGACTTAAACATTTTATATTGATTACCTGGCAAATGTTCTCAGATAATACTTGTAATTGCAGAATTTGGTGAGTATACCACCTGGCACCTACCATACCATGATCAGCGACTGAATAATTCACTGCGCTGCTTTTAGATGTTTTGTTCAATTTGTGAATTTAGATTTATCTATGAGTATTTAAACGAATAGCAGGTTAAAAAGACATGTAATGCATGCAACAGAGTCTTTGCCAATTTCATTAGCGTTTATTGATTCTCCAAATGCATGACACGGATATCACAGAGCACTGCCAACGATTTCAATCCGTGCGGCAACCTATACCTGCGTTTTGCTTTCCTGGTACCACCTTTAAAATAACAAATCACGTCTGACAGCAGCTGAAATAAAAATGAGATATCAGAGATTGGTCTAGAATAGCTCTTTGTATATCTTCGGATATGAAACCTTGTTATAGCTTAACTGCTTGGTTATAAAAGGGAAGTGAGCCTGAATAGCCTAACCTGACCACACCGACATCAGATATTTGGTATATAGCAATGATCTAACAAAAACTCACCTCGGTAAGTTACTTGACATTCTATTAGCTCATGTTGTATGCTCAGCTTGGTGAGAACAAAATTCTCTGTAGACTTAGGAAGGCTTGGAAAAAGCTGTTGATTCTGCAGACAGTCAGTGTAAGATTGGTAATAAGTGACATTGATTAGAGATCTAAAGTAACTAATTTAGAACAATCATCTCTGCTTGTTATCCTCTACCTAGTTCATGTCATTACACCATGCTGTTGTGGGACAATATCATAGACATGGATAGTGGTTGTGCTAAAGAGTGATTTGAGCTGAGAGGTCATGAATATCCGTGCACAAATCATTTCACAAACAGCTGATGATACACACCACCATATGGAGAAGTTAGATAAGAACGTCTACTCCTGCTGTTCCTATATACATCTGAATAAACAAAGGTCACAACATAAATTTTAAACCTTTTGTTGGGAGAAAACTTAAAAGCTGAAAAATTTGATATCAAATAAACTCAAGATCCTTGTTGATCAATCTTAGCCAACCGATGCGAAGCAGTAATATTGTGGATGAATTTGCAGCAGAAAATCTTATAATTTTTTTCAAGTGTACCAGGCAGCAAAACTAACATTGTCTGTCCATTTTTCTATATTGGACTTGTTTCTTCATTTTTGTTGAGTAGAGCGGAAAAAGAGAACGTATTCTTAATTTATACAGCTTAGTAGTCTTCTTCCTTGCAAAGACACAATTTCTACACTGGAATAGCGAGCACGGGCGTTTCACTAATAAATCTATATTATATCTAATGAAGAACCCATCTGAACTGGATTTGTCCCACTTTATGAATAGGTTAGACAACTCAAAAGACATTTTCCTAACACAGGATTGATGTATGACCCGCCGTCGTTTATTGTAACTGCTGTAACGCAATGGTTGTGAGGTGATATTGAGTGTGGATGTTTGCATCTCCAGCACAGCAGTTTAGTGACGTTGGATCATCTCTGTAGTTCCTGGAGCAACAAAATTTTTGCTTTATTTTTCACAACGGATAATTGGCAAATCAACTGTTGCATAATTCTGACAGAACGCTTGCTGGTATAAAGGGTTGAGAGCCTGCCTGCCACTATGACATTGATCGACAATGCCTGAAGCGTTAAGATAAGATAGACACATCAACATCATTCTAATTGAGGCAACAAGCGGGCAACAAGAGCACTTGTTATAAATTTATATGCTAATAAAATCACACTACTCTCGCACTCCTGAACTGATATAGATTGTTTTGTCCGCACTGGTGACATGCAAGTCAAGTATGAATTTATAAACTAGTAGAAAATCTCTCATCAGCATAATTGAATGGCAGGTTATCAAAAAAGTTCGATTGTGCACAAAGCATGACCAGGGTTGTTCTCAGAATATATATTGATTTAAATTAATTAATACTAGTGAGAGGTTTGCAAAAATGCGTACATTGAGTTTAATCTATCAGTTGCTATTCATGAGCACATATCTGCTATCAGAACAGTTCAAGTTCAAACTGATGACTACTTTTCCGCTTTAGCGAGGTATGATTCAGCTGATCTTACTTTTTCTGAACTTTATCCTGAGTGCTTTTGCGACACATAACCACTTTTTTTGGAACAGCAATTCTAAACCTTTACCAACGGGTCATTCAACCGTTGACCACACTGAGATAAAAATTAGTAGATTCAACGTTAATACTATTGGTGAATCTCTGGGTTTATTTTTTATTTTCGGTTGTCGTTTTGATGATAAAATGATCAGCCATATAAAATATAGATGTTACAAGTCCGGAGCTTTGACACGGAGCTTGGTACCTGTTAGTGCGTAATGAGTGTTTGAAATTTCCATCAGTTAACGATACTAAGGTGCCAATAAGACCCGCCTAGAATGTTATATGGCCTTTTACTGAGATGCTTATTGCGTCGATGACATACAATAATGTCGCCAATGAACAGCTGGCTACAAGTGAACCAAACTATTAAGAAGTATGATAAGAGGCAGCGGGTGGCAGCTAACTCCAACGGTCATCGTCATAGCATGGCGCTGACTTCAAAAGAAAATTATTCTCTTTAAAAATACTACAGCAATCAGCTAATTCCATCACAAGTGTAGAATTAATTATACACGCTGGCGACATAGTAATGCAATATTGGATAGTGTCAAGCTTGAAGATTAAAGTTGTATATTTCTCTTGTTATTGTTGTAAGGTGCTGATGAAGAAGACGAGATAACACTGCTGCCGGAGGAAGACATGATGAACAACACAGAATCTAACAACACAACGACGGCAGCATCAGCGCCTGAACACTCTTCTAATCATGTGGAGACACTTGTATCTGATAACTTATGGGCTTATGTAGGAATCACTATCATCATAGTGGGCACTGTGGGTCACATCCTCTCGATAAGTGTAATGTCTTACAGTAAAAGTATGAGAGTACAATCCTCCACTGTATATCTCATAAGTATGTCCATCACAGGAATTGTCTCCCTCTATACAGGCTTACTGAGATATGTTATGTTCATCGGCATATCCGGCTGGGAGAATGATCTGAGAGACACGTCTGATGGTGTGTGTAAAGCTCACATGATGATAACATATGCATCTCTGCAGTACTTTGCCTGGTTACAGGCTACAGTGGCTGTCGATCGTCTAATCTCAGTCCTGCTGCCTCATCAGTACATGACAAGGTGTAAGTGGAAAGTCGGTCTGCTGGTGTCACTTATTGAGCTGCTACTGGTCGTGCTACTTAACATAGCCGTCGCTGTGTCCGTCGGACAAAGCGAAGAGGGATACTGTGTCCCTGTAAACAGAGAATTCTTCTTTAGTATATGGGGTTATATAGATCTGATAAGCTTCTCTCTGTTACCCGCTGCTATTATGATAGTGTGTAACTCTGTAATACTCTATCTGTTATATAAAAGTAAAATGAAGACAGGCTCCAGTAACTCGGTGGCTAAATCCATCACAGTGATGCTCATGTCTCTGAACGTTCTGTTTTTGGTCACCACATTACCCGTCTCTGTGGTGTTCTTCCTCGACTGGGGCACATATGGTGAGAGACAGTATGCAGTCATCGAACTCGCCTGGACTATATTCAGTTTATTACAGTACGCCGGATCAGCCTGTACATTCTTCCTTTACTGTGTGACTGGCTCTAAGTTCAGAGAAGAACTCATTAAAATGTTCTCATGCTGCGTCCCCAAATCAGCACCAAAAATAACCACTAAAATAAGCCAACATAACGG